>ERZ1643249.101-NODE-101-length-117696-cov-13.218844_pt1 | contig 117696 bp, 143 predicted proteins | sample MGYA00579263_ERZ1643249 | MGnify/ENA primary metagenome ERZ1643249 (study PRJEB29033, sample SAMEA4952264) | chicken gut metagenome | biome: Broiler Chicken; feature: Gastrointestinal Tract; material: Caecum | place: Ireland | collected 2018 | study: Broiler...
TGCCCAGAGCCAGTGCGCCCATGTCGGTACACGGACCGTCGGCCATAATGTCGCCGGCCTTGACTTCGTCGCCGACCTTAACCAGCGGCACCTGGTTAATGCAGGTGTTCTGGTTCGAGCGGCGGAATTTCTGCAACTTGTAAATTTCAACGCCCATATCGGCGCCGTTGCCTTCCTTGGAACGAACCACAATACGGTTGGCGTCAACCGCGTCAACAATACCGTCATACTTGGCAACCACGGTCGCGCCTGAATCCTTGGCGACGGCAGCTTCCATGCCGGTACCGACCAGCGGGGCTTCCGAACGCAGCAGAGGCACGCCCTGACGCTGCATGTTCGAACCCATCAGCGCGCGGTTCGCGTCGTCGTTTTCCAGGAACGGAATCAAAGCGGTCGCAACCGAAACCAGCTGTTGCGGCGAAACGTCGATGAAGTCGATCTCTTCCGGATGGGCAAATTCAAACTCGCCGGCTTTGCGGCAGGCAATCAAATCGTTTTCGAAATGACCGTCTTCCTTGACCTTGGCGTTCGCTTCCGCAATTTTGAACTTGCCTTCCTCATTGGCGGAAAGGTAAACGACTTCTTTGGTAACCACGCCGTTGACAACTTTGCGGTACGGACACTCAATAAAGCCGTATTTGTTGATGCGGGCATAAGTCGACAACGAGTTAATCAGACCGATGTTCGGACCTTCCGGCGTTTCAATCGGGCAGATGCGTCCGTAGTGGGTCGGATGTACGTCGCGGACTTCAAAACCGGCACGCTCGCGGGACAGACCGCCGGGGCCCAAAGCCGACAGGCGGCGTTTGTGGGTAATTTCCGACAGCGGATTGTTCTGATCCATAAACTGCGACAACTGCGAAGAGCCGAAGAACTCACGGATAACCGAAGCAATCGGTTTGGCGTTGACCAAATCCTGCGGTTTGACATTGTTCAGAACTTCCGAGCTCATTCTTTCGCGAATGGCTCTTTCCATGCGCAGCAAGCCCATACGGTACTGGTTTTCCATCAGTTCGCCGACCGAACGGACGCGGCGGTTGCCGAGATGGTCAATATCGTCAACTTCGCCTTTGCCGTCGCGCAACTCGACCAGACGTTTGACAATACGCAGAATATCGTCTTTGCGCAGCGTCCGATAAGTATCCGGCGCGTCATCAAAAGAGATGTCCAGCGCAACGTTCATCTTTACGCGGCCGACCGAAGACAGGTCATAGCGCTCAATATCAAAGAACAGGCCTTTAAACAACTGATCGGCGGTTTCATAGGTAGGCGGTTCACCCGGGCGCATAACGCGATAGATGTCAAGCAAAGCCTCTTCGCGGCAGTTGTTCTTGTCGGCTTCCAGCGTGTTTCTGATATACGGACCGACGTTAACGCCGTCGATAAACAGGGTTCTGATTTCGCCGATCTTGGCTTTGGCAATCTTGTCAAGCAGCTCCTCGTTCAGTTCGGCGCCGGCTTCGGCGACAACTTCGCCGGTTTTGCCGTCAACCACGTTGTTGGCCAAAAACTTGCCATACATCTGCTCCTTGGAAACGCTGTAAAATTCCAGCCCTTCGTCAGCCAGCTTCTGAGCCGAACGCGGCGTCAGCTTTTTGCCCCTTTCCAGAACCACGTCGCCGGTTTTGGCATTAACCAGATCAAAGTCAAACTTGACACCCTTCATGCGCTCAGGAACAAACTTGGCCTTCCAGTTCTTTTTGTCAGCAACATAGGTGTCGGCGTCATAGAAGTAATTGAGAATTTCCTCTTTGTCCATGCCTTTGACTTCGGAGCGGTCGATTTTCTTACCGTCTTTGGCCAGCTGTTTAATCTTCTCTTCCGTCTCCTTGGAATACAGAGAATACAAAATGGAGGTTACCGGCAGCTTGCGGCGGCGGTCGATACGGGCATAAACCAAATCTTTGGCGTCAAATTCAAAATCCAGCCAGGAACCGCGGTAAGGAATAACGCGGGCGGCAAACAGATATTTTCCGGAAGCGACGGTTTTGCCTTTGTCATGGTCAAAAAAGACGCCCGGCGAACGATGCATCTGTGAAACGACGACACGCTCGGTACCGTTGAAAATAAACGTACCTTTGTCCGTCATCAGCGGAATGTCGCCCATATAGACGTCCTGCTCCTTAATGTCGTGAATGGACTTGGCACCGGTAGCCTCGTCGGTATCCCAGACAACCAGACGCAGGGTAGCCTTAACCGGTGCGGCATAGGTCATATCACGCTTGATACATTCGTCGACATCGTACTTCGGCTCTTCAAGTTCATATTTGACAAACTCCAACTCGCCGTTTCCTGAAAAATCTTTAATCGGAAAAATTGATTTGAATACTTCTTCCAGACCGAACTCGCAGGGTTCCGCATTTTTGTCCTGCTCAATAAAGCTGGCATAAGAACCGGTCTGAACTTCGATTAAACTCGGCATATCCGACACGGCGTCGATTTTGCCGAAGCTTCTTCTTACACGTCTTTTGCTCGTATAAGATTCTTTCATTGTGCTTTCATCCCTAGGTTTGAATTCCGTAACAATACCATCAGTAAATACTGCATCCCGATTACGGAAGGTTATAACTTAATATTCGTTTCGTAAAAAGCAAAAAATCAGTCCGCACCAACAAGGCATTGCACCCCCGCGGAAAAGATTTGCAAAATAATTTCGACCCGCCGCAGCATTTCGATTTTCAATCGGATAAAACGATTCTTTTAAACGAGTCAAAGGCTCCCTGAAAGGAACCTCGGTTCAATAATACGCCCAAACTTCTGCCCTTGCGCAAGATGACAATAAAGCTTAGAACTTTTCGGTAATAATTCATCTCCCCGCCGGGGAACTTCAGCGTTCAGAAAACATCTCCGTCCGCCGAAACTTTAACAAAGAGGAAACGGCTCTCGCCGCCCCCTCTTCGCAAAAATCAAAATTACTTAAGAGTAACTTTGGCGCCGGCAGCTTCCAGTTTCTTCTTGATTTCTTCAGCTTCTTCTTTCGGAGCGCCTTCCTTAACGGTCTTCGGAGCACCGTCAACCAAATCCTTGGCTTCTTTCAGACCCAGGTTGGTAATTGCGCGGATTTCCTTAATAACGTTAATCTTGTTGTCGCCGGCTGCTTCGAGAATGATGTCAAATTCGCTCTTCTCTTCTTCAGCGGCAGCAGCGGCACCGCCGGCAGCAACGGCTACGGCAGCGGCGGCGGAAACGCCCCATTTTTCTTCCAGCATTTTGGACAGGTCAGCGGCTTCCATAACGGTCAGGGCTGACAATTCATCAACTAATTTGGCTAAATCGGCCATTTTTTTTCTCCAATAAAATTTTAATTAAATCAACTAAATTACTTAAAAACTTTTGTCTTGTGCTTTCAGCATTATCGCTTTCAAACCAAATTATGCAAAGTGGATTTTACCTCTCCCGAACAAACGGGTACATAGATGAAAAACCCGCAGGCAGAACTGGTGTAAACAATAATACTAAGCGGCTTCTTTCTCGCTGTAAGCTCTGGTAACGCGTGCCAACTGGGCACCCGGAGCCTGCAACAGACCGATAATCTTGGCTCTGAGTTCGTCCATAGACGGAATCGTTGCCAGTTTATTGATTTCGGCAACCGAAAGAACACCGGTTCCCATGGCACCACCGACAACAATCAGCTTTTCATTGTCTTTGGCAAACTGAACGCAGGCTTTGCAGGCCGAAACCGGGTCATTGGCGAAAGCAATGGCCGTCGGACCGGTAAACAAGTCGGTCAGTCCTTCAAACTTGGTACCTTTAAGAGCAAGACGAGTAATCCGGTTTTTAGTAACTCTGAACCCGGCGCCTGCTTTTCTGATCTTGTCGCGCAGTTCCGAAACTTCCTTAACGGTCAAACCTTTGTAGTGCGAAACTACAATGATTTCGGAGCTGTTAAACAGTTCATTCAGTTCACCGAGCAACTGTGTCTTTTCTTCGCGGTTCACTTATTGTCTCCAAACAAAACATCATTTCAAATAAAACAATGTCATTTCACACATCCGCAACGCCGGTCTGCTGACCTTTGCTGCGGGACCTAATCTGTCCAGGAGAAAAAAAGATAAATATTTTTCAACTCCCGTCTGCGCAGGATATTTAAAGTTGTCAAACGCCGGTTCCGGCATTTTCGACCACCTGCGGTCTTGGACAGTTTTCAGAAGCACGAAACTTCTGAAGAGCGGGAAGCGGACACGTCCGCCTCCCAAAACTTTCTTACAAAGCGGACGAATCTACTTTGATGCCGACACCCATCGTCGAACTCAGGGAAATCTTCTTCAGGTAGTTTCCTTTGAGCGACTGCGGTTTGGCTTTCAGAATAGCGTCAATAAACGTCTTGGCGTTGTCATAAATCTGCTCTTCCGAGAAAGAAGCCTTACCGATACCGGCATGAACAATACCGTTCTTTTCAACGCGGTACTGAACTTCACCGGCCTTGGCCTTCTTAACCGCACCGGCAACATCGGTGGTGACGGTTCCGAGCTTCGGATTCGGCATCAGGCCTTTCGGACCCAGAACACGGGCAACGCGGCCGGCCAGCCCCATCATGTCCGGCGTGGCGATACATCTGTCGAAGTCAATTTTGCCCGACAAGATGGAATCAACCAGATTCTCGGCACCGACGATATCGGCTCCGGCGGCTTTGGCCTCGTCGGCTTTCTCGCCCTGAGCCAAAACGGCAACGCGTACGGTTTTGCCCGTGCCGTGCGGCAGAGCGCAAACGCCGCGGATCATCTGGTCGGCATGTTTCGGATCGACACCGAGGTTGATGGCAACGTCGATGGTTTCGTCAAATTTGGCGGTAGCATTGGACTTGACAATTTTGACAGCCTCTTTCAGCGCATAGGCCTGAGTCTTGTCAATTGTTTTGTATGCATTTACAATTCTTTTTCCAGCCATCGTCTTACTCCACTACCTTGATACCCATGGAAACCGCCTGGCCTTTAACCATATTCATGGCCGCCTCAACGGTCGAGCAGTTCAAATCCGGCATTTTGGTTTCGGCAATTTCTTTAACCTGAGCCATCGAAATCTGACCGGCAACGGTTTTGCCCGGTTCCTTGGATGCAGACTTAACACCGGCAGCTTTCTTAATCAGATAAGAAACCGGCGGAAGTTTGGTCTCAAAAGTAAAAGACTTGTCTTCAAAAGCGGTAATAACGACCGGAACGGGAACGCCCGGTTCCATTTTCTGGGTGGCTGCGTTGAAAGCCTTGCAGAATTCCATAATGTTCAAGCCCTTTTGGCCCAGAGCAGGACCAACCGGCGGAGAAGGGTTAGCCTTTCCGGCGGGGATCTGAAGCTTGATTAATCCTAAAATTTTCTTTTTAGTCTTAGCCATTTTCATACCTCTGTTTAGGTTCGTGGTTTTTCCAGACCATGGCTGGTCTCCCACGAAGTTACATTTTTATGCGATTCGCATCTCAAAAGAACAGAGTCGCCCCTTTGAGAGTCGCCTTTGTATAGCACATCCGATTCATTTTGCAAGCGTTTTTTTCAAAAATTTTGCGATTCAAGCCTTTGATTCGATTCAGAAAAAGGCTCCTTTGCGGAGCCTTTTTTTTCACTTCAGTTCCGAAGTGCAGTGCGGACAGCGCACCGCCTTAACAGGAATTTCTTCGCAACAGTACGGACAGGCCTTCGTTACCGGTTCCTTTTTCGCTTCTTCGGCCGCTTCCTGCCTGAGCATCTTGGCCTGCAGTTCGTTAATGGCCTTAATCAGAATAAACACGGCAAAGGCCACGATAATAAAACTGATAAGCGCATTGACGAACAGACCCACGTTAAGCGTCACGGCGCCGGCCTTCTGCGCTGCATCCAGCGAAGCGTAGGGCGCTGCCGTTACCCCTTCCTTCAAAACCACAAACAGATTGGTAAAATCGACCTTGCCGAGCAACAGCCCGATTGGGGGCATAATAACGTCTTTAACCAGAGAGTCGACGATTTTGCCGAAAGCGGCGCCGATAATGATACCGACGGCCATATCAATGACATTGCCGCGCATGGCGAATTTTTTAAATTCATTAAAGAAACTTTTGAACATTGCCTTCTTCCCTAAAAAAATAAACCGCCGGATTTTAATCCCGGCGGTTTCAGACTTTCCTAAACCTTTTCAACCTGACTGAATTCCAGCTCAACCGGAGTTGAACGTCCGAAAATCGAAACGGAAACTTTCAGACGAGCCTTCTCAAGGTCAACCTCTTCAACCAAACCGACAAAGGAAGCGAACGGGCCGTCGGTTACCCTGATTTGCTCGCCGACCTCATAATCGACAACCGTCTGCGGCCTTTCAACGCCTTCCTGCATCTGAGTAATAATACGTTTGGCCTCGGCTTCGGAAATCGGCTGCGGCTTATTGCGGCTGCCCAGAAAACCGGTAACGCGCGGCGTATTCATAACCGCATGCCAGGTATCGTCGGACATTTCCATTTTAATCAGCACATAACCCGGAAAAAACTTGCGTTCCGAATTGACCTTCGAACCTTTTTTAACCTCGACGACATCTTCGGTCGGAACCAGAACGTCAAGAATCTTATCTTCCATTTTTTTCAAAACAGCCTGTTCTTTAATCGATTCGGCAACCTTCTTCTCCGAACCGGAATAAACATGAAGAACATACCAACGTGCAGTCATAAACTATACTCCAAGACCAAATATTAATTTAACAACCCAGCCGAAAATCTGATCGACGAAGAAAAAGAAAGTCGCGGCAATCGCCACCAGGATAATAACCATTATCGAGGTCTGCATAACTTCCTTGCGGGTCGGCCAGGTAACCTTTTTAATTTCCTGTTTTACCTGTCTGAAAAACTGAATCGGACTAATTTTTGCCATAGATCCTATCCATCTGAAAAATTGCAACAAAGCCAGCCCCGCCCGCGTCGTTAACCGGTCTTTTCAAAAAACATGTCGAAATTATACGGCAAAATGACGGGGATAGGCTGTCTGATTTACCGGAAACATAAACTATTAAACAAAAGATTGCAATACTTTTTTCTCAGGGTTCCAATTTTGGTTAAAAAAGGACGTCTGGCAAACGCCCATATGCATTACCGCCTCTGCCCGCCAGATTTTTCTTGACTTTGAGCAAACTCTAAGGCTTAAATTAATCACTGTCACACAACGGGAGAAAGTTTATGGGATACTCAATCGGCCAAGTTGCCAAAAAAACCGGCTTAAGCGTACATACGCTCCGATACTACGAAAAAGAAGGCCTGCTGCCTTTCGTCAGAAAAAACAGTTCCGGCCTGCGAGTCTTTTCCGATTCCGACCTCGGCTGGCTTGAACTCATCGAATGCCTGAAAGCCACCGGCCTGCACCTCAAAGGTATCAAACAGTACATCGACTGGTACATTGAAGGCGATTCAACTCTGCAACTGCGGCTGGATATGTTCAGACAGCAGAAAATCCGTATTGAAGAGCAAATGGCCGAACTGCAGAAACATATGAACAAGATTAACTACAAAATTGAACTTTACACCAAAGCCGTCGCCGCCGGCACACTGCACCCGGAAAAGAAATCCGCCTGAGCTTTCCGCTCTACATAAAAACTTGTACCGGATGAAACATATTGATGTTTCATGATATTTAGGCTAATATAAAAATGAAACTTGTATTTAGTATGTCTAACTTAAAAAAATTTATTATTATGAATCCGTTAATTGCTCTTTTGATTAGTTTGGTGGTCGGATTGGTGCTGGCTGCGTTTTTTATGTGTCTGAACAAACTCTGCGTCGAAAACTATCTGCTGGAATCCAGATTAAAACAGATTCTGGACAATCTTGACGACATGCCTGGGGGTTCTTCGCAACCAGACACTCGAAACAATTATCTTTCCAAAGATAAAAACCATCCTTGATTGAATTCTTCAAAAAAACAAAATCTCTAAACGGCAAACAGCTTCCTAACCGGAAGCTGCTTTTTTATACATCGGCAAAAAGCTACCCTTACAAACGGCTTTTTCTAATTTACAGGAATAATACAGCGCAAATACACAAACTATCCTTTATATTTTTTCTTTTGTAATAAAAGTTCAGGCTTACCGGAATTTAATTCTTTTCCGATAGTTAAACCTAAATGTTTAATGAAATCACAAATTTTGGACTTTATTTCCTCCACACTTAAATTCTCATCATCATGCAAAGCTTCAACTTCCAAAAAGCATCCTAAATCAGCAACTTCTTCCAAAACAATCTCATAATCGGGCGTTTCATACAAATGTTTTACATTGTCAACAACAACTAATTTTTCCAGTCCCAAACATTCAAAAATTTTTTCCATAACCTTTAAATCTTTTACTTCGGTTTCATATTCATCGGAAAAGATCCAAATACCATTATCATAATGATCAATTTTATATGTAATATATGATTTATCACCTTTTGCACGCAACCGACAACATTCCATTAATTTATTATCTTGATTCAGTTGTAAATTTTTTCTCAAAGAATCAACATAATAAACGTCTTTCGTATTTTTTGTTCCTTTATAACCAAATTTTTCTAAAATTGACTTAGCTCTAACAATATTTGTTTGCAATTCAACTAAAATTTCAATTTCTCTCATATCTGCTCTCAATTTTAAAAATCACTATTTATTAGCAATATATTTTTAACAACATAAAAAAACAACAAAAACCTTCTTTAATAATAAAAATAAGTTCTTCCAAAACCAAATAGAACCGAAACAATCCACAGACTGATTTTAATTGTAATATACCCCAATCACAGAAGTAGTTCCTAATAAAAGAGCAATAGTTTTTTTGATTGTAAATCTATCTGTTTTAAATATAACAGAGAGTATAAATACCAGAAATATTCTCATTTGTTCAATAATCATGACAATAGTGGGAGCTTCATTTGCAAAACTAAATGTTTCTAAAACATAATATGCACTTTCTAAAATTCCGATAATCAAACTTAAGAATAATAAACTATTCCACCACTTTGCTTTATATAACTGTTTGTTATTATCTGAAAAGCTCCTGTATGCAAAATATGGAAGTGCAATGATATAATATGATAAGTTGATGGCAATTTCGTTTGCTCCCAAATTATCAGAAATTTTTATAATATACGGAGCGGTTAAATAAAAAAGAACAGACCCTGATGCCCAAATACATCCTTGCCATTTAACGCTTTTAATACAAGATTTTTCTTGTGACAAACAATCCTGACTGAACAAAATAACCGAAAATATGAATATAACAAACATTAGTGCAAAATAGGAGGTAATCTTCATGTACCCTACGTAGGAATCAATAAATAATGTTAGAAATAAGTTGCTGCTCTCAATTAATCCCACCAGTCCCAAAGGCAAATATTCTAATGCTTTTACAAAACAAATGTATCCCAATAATATAACAATGGCGTGGATCAACAAATAAGGAACGGAAACCATTGTGGCAGATATATCAGTATTTAATCCATATACCAGTTGAAGCAAAAAGGCAATAAATGTAGTATAAAAAAGAACCTTGTTATAATTGAATTTGTTTACAGTATAATCTAATATAGAATCAGAAAATGAATTTGAAATAGTGGCAACAACTGCAGTAGTACGATAATTCATTTTATCCTCTTTGGGCATTTAATCACTGACTCTTTATAGAGTGTATAGATAAAATATTGGTTAAGATAGATGTCCAGTTCTAATTTCTTGTAAAATAAAGAATTTCATCAGGGATAGTCCGTGTAACTGCCCGAAAATGGCTCTGATAAAGACACATCACACAGACTCGGTTAAGCGCTTGATATATAAAGGAAAAACCGCCACTTCGGACAGCTTTCTCTAATCGACAGGATAATATCGTATAAATACACAAACCTATTGACATATAGTACAATCCACGGACTATTTTATTATTCCCTTCATCTGAAAATTATGTCACAATACACAAAAATTCAGGGAAGATTAAAATGACAAAACTTTATCACTACATCACAAAAGGCAACAATGCTCTGAAACAAGGGATTTTATCTTTTGCCAACAATCCCCAAGCCGATTTACATTACTATTACAAACGCACGGGCGGCGAAACAACCCACTCCAGAATTGTTAAATGGATGGAAAATTGTTTTGAAGGCCGCAGCCGCGCCATCCGCGGTTTTTCAGAGCCGATACAGTGGACCGAGAAAAGCATAAATATGTTAAAACCTTTTATTGCGAACGCTGACTTATTTTCTATTGATTTGGAGACCTTACAAAAAGACGGACTAATTGAAGCAGTTTATGTCAGCCCGGCAATCCGACCGAATTTAGATAAAGATTTTCCGCAAGACGTTGATGAACGTTTAGTAAGATTAGCCTCAATTAACGATATTGATACTTCTCCGGTAGACTGGTCTGCCTGTGATGAAAAATTAGGCTTACGCTTTTCTGTCGTTCCGTATTATCTGATCATCATCAAAGGCGGCATCATCCCGCCCAAATATATTACATTAGAATCTTAACAATTCCCAAAGACAATAAGATTCTAACTTTATTAAATGCTTGTAAAATAAAGGATTTCACTAAGGATGGTCCGTGTACCCAAAAATGAACTTATCAATGCAACCCCGCACGGACTCTGTTAAGCGCTTGATATATAATAAAAAAAGACGCTTTTCAGCGTCTTCGTCTTACATGGCAGGGGCAGTAAGATTCGAACTCACGACACTCGGTTTTGGAGACCGATGCCAACACACTCTAATATACTGTTTTTACTTTATATTTTATCGGCATTCTGACTTTAAAATTTTTCCATTCTGACTTTTGCTTTGCTGGCAAGAACAAAGAAAGAACAGTAATTACCTGCAAAGCTCCAATTCCTGCCTTAATTTATTAAGTCTGCCTATCCATTCCCAAGTGTTCGGAATTTCCGAACAGCTGGCCTTTTCCAACTCGGCAGCAACGGCCGGACCCGCTGTCGGCCACACCGGGCAATAGTCAGAGTTTACCGTCGTGCATGAGCTTAAGCAACTCAGCGCGGCCAGCATTAGGCTTAGCGTGAACTTCTGCCCTTTCCCTTGAAACATACTTCACAACCTCCACCTGCTTTGTCACATATTCAACCTGTTTGTCAGAGCTTCCCACCCGATAGCCAGTATAATAAGCTCCAGCAATAATAAGGATAAAAAGACCAATAAGAAGCGCATACCTCATCAAATCTCTTCCTTTGGCACCCATTTTTGTAATTTTACATCGAAATAATTATTCAGATGCAAATCAAAAGATTCTTGATGAGACAATCCTTTTCTTTTTACTGTATGCTTAACTCCCATTTCTGAAATGTTAGCTATAAGACAAGCATTTTTGAGAGTATATAAATTATTTTTATATTTTACCCAAACATTTGTAGATAAATTTGTGTTTTGTTCCTTATAAGTAACCCAGCGGCAATTTTCGGGATTATACCCCAAATTATTATCAATCCTATCTATAGTCAACTTGTCATCATATCCGTTGGCAATAGCCCAGTTATAGAAGTTCAAAAAGCCTTTGTTGCTTTTGTGCCACTCGTCGCAAATCTTTTTATCTTTATACCGACTGTAGCTTCTGTGTTTTGAACATTCGCACCTTGTGTGCATTGATTCCCAGATTTTGTACAATCTTGTTTTGCTAAGACCGTTTATTCTGGATATTCTCTCCATTTTCAAACACCCGCAAGATTGAGTATGCCCACTTAGCAGATGATTAGTTAGGACGTGGGTATAATTTCCACAATCGCATTTACAATATTTCTTGTTTCCGCAATTTTCCAAAACTGTTAATCTACCAAATTTTTGCCCTATTAAATCTTTTATTTTTGCCATTGTGAATCTCCGTTAGAATAGTAATTGACTTGCAAGCATAGAACCGAACCAAATTCCTGCGAAAAATTCTCCCCAATTCCAGCCGGATTTTCCCAGCGCTTTAAGTTTCTCAAGCAAACCGCCACCCCAGTAACACACACCCATTGCAAGACCGGAAAGCATTAGCGGCAGGCTGCCAAAATACAAACCCCACAAAAATGTAATGATTAGACCGGTCAACGTCGTACCGCAAAAGCCGAACAGTTTTGGATATTCATACAGCCAGATAGTTTTGTCTTTAAAAGTAATTCGACATGAATAAAGCAAATCGTCTATCAGCTCACACTCCCGATATTGTACTAAGTTCGGGTTAAGCTTGCCGCCTTCCAGTAGCCGACCGACATACAGCCCCCAGCCATAGAGCTGATAGCTGACATAACAACAAATTAACCCAACAATGGCTTTCTCAAGGCTGTTTCCAAAATGGAAATACCCACAAATACCGAAAAACAACGCATACCAAATCTTGTTCGCCGGAATATATTCTTTCCAAAGTCCGCCGCGAATGCGCCATAACAGCGCCGAAATCGCGATAATGCAAAATGAAATCAGATAAATCATATTTTCCATACTCCCTTTTCAATTAAACGGGCAATTCGTACCGCCCTTTCTCCAACATCTTTGGCATATTTTGAAGCCAGACATTCGGTTGCCGCCTGCGTGTAGTTACCGACACCCATATAACCCAGCATCTTCTTGAACTTCAAAAGTCCAGCAATGCCAAGATTAAAAGCCATATCCACCAGCGCATACTGCCGCTCGTCGTCCAACTGTTTCCAAAACGGAATCCGTTCGACACATTCGGCTTCGACGCGCTTAATATCGTTTCTGAGCAAAAAGAAAGCGGCGTTTTTGGTAATGCCGCTTTTATAATCGCCAATAACTTTAATTTCTTCAGCCGTCGGCGGATTGACTTCCAGATTCCGGCCAACACCGATAGTCAGATAGCCGGCCGGGCACCGATACGGCTGCAGCCTTATCCCCTCGTGCAGACAAAGCCGCTGCACAGCTTCATTCTCGTTTATCATCGCTTTTGCCTCCGATCCTCTGTTCAAAAATATCCGGAACTTTGTTCAAGCACCGGATAAGCGCGTCATAAATCTTCGTGGAAAGAACACCGCAAAGATACCCGACACAGGTTGATATTTCCGGATCATACCCAAAATGTGACATGATCATTGCCGGGGTATAGCAGAAGCTAAACCCCAGAATAAAGACGCATAAAGTGCGCCGAAAGCTCACAAACCGTTCATTAAGCATATTCCAAACTCCTGCAATAAAAGAAGCCACACAAAGCGAAAAATCGTTCAAATCCACTGCATATCTCCATAAAAAAAGAGAGCGTTTCCGCTCTCTGTCGTTGACGTTTATATATTATCGCCGCGAAACGAATCTTCCGTTGGCGGCTCGTCCCCTGTAATCCAGGGAACTGTCACTGCCCCTGCTCCGGTAATCCATGGAGTTTCCGCCAGATCCGCGGCTTCTGTCTTCAAGATAAGAACCCCGTCCGGCATCCTCACCGTAATCACGAAATATCCGGTCCATTTCGGAATCGCCGTAATAACCGTCTCGCGCCATATAATCCAAACTAACCTTGCTTCCCATATCGGCCTTGGCAAAAAGCAGCATGGCAATGGCTGCGATAATGACCATAACAATATTTTTCATGTCGCCCTCCTATATAGAACTCTGTTTACGTTTGAGAAAAGAGGCCAGAAGCCCGAGAATAGCCATGTTTTCAATATCCTCGCTCTGCTTGGTCACATAGCTCTTCATGGCATATTTATAGCAACCGTTGGCCAGCTCGGTCATGCTGTGCTTTTGTGCAAGAGTTTCTTTGGCCTTGTTTTTGATTTTGCCAAAATACCTGTTGAAGAGCTCCTCGTCGTCACTATTCATCTTCTGCTGTTCTTCCATTTTTCTTCTCCCCTAAATCTGGATACGGTTTTATTTCAATCTCATCTTTGGCATCGGCGCCGCCGGCCAGAAAACCCCTTGCAAATTCTTCTGTAAAAGGTTTCATGTCCGCTTTGTAGATGTGCATATTCAAAAGCTGTTTCGGATTCGTTTCCGCCCAACTCAGCGGACGATGACAGAACCCGATAAAGCACAGCCTTTGCGGCATTTCCAAAGTCTGCGGTGTCGGTTCCAGAAAACCCGAAAACACAAGCATATACGTCAGATCATTGATTTTTTCGCATCCGTAGTTATGAATTTTAACCCGGCTGAACGGAAAAGAAACAGAGGAATCCGTCGCATCTTTTACCAGATTCCAGCTTTCGCCCAAAACCTGAATATTTTTGGCCGGCCCATTATACCCTGTCATCGTTTTCTCCTCGAATACTGCACATCAGCTGAATGGCGGCGGCAGCAACATGCTTCGCCGCCTTGTAGGCTTCTTTTTTGCCCAGTTTTCCTTCTTCCCGACGCTCTTTGGCCTGTTTATATTCCCTGATTTCCATATCAAGAATTTTTTCTTTTCCGCCTTCTTCGTGTTCGTATCTCTCCCACGTTGCCGGTTTCTCGTCGAGGGTCTTCTCCACGCGCCGGTAATCCTTCCAGTGCGGATTGTAAAGTATATATTTTCTCATCTTCGGTTTCCCTTTCTGCTTCAGATTGGGGGCTTTCGCCCCCGCTTTTGATTAAGCTGCGGCTGAAGCGGTAGTCGTAGGGCGGGCATTAATAGCCGCCAGCAGGACTGCCGTCTGACCGTTGACAACATTGGTCGTATAAAGCTGGCTTTTCAGCGCGGCATTATCGGCTTTGGCATCACAAAGCTTTGTCTGCAGATCATTAATCAGGTTGTTCTGAATCAGCTGTCTGGTCGCGCAGCCTTCCTCGGCAATAAGCTTCTGAGTCTGGCAGCAGCAGTTCTGATTCTGGAAACCGACGTTGTTAATCGCCGAAACGATATTATTCGTATTCTGGCAATTGTCATGACCAATGGTTGAGAAACCCTGCATCATGGCCAGATTTGTCCGGGAGTTCTGGTCGAGCGTCTGATAACCGATATTACATAAGCCTGAAGACAGGTTCATATTCATACCGTTTACCGAGTTCTGAATGGCATTGATGCCGTCATTCAAAATCGAAGTGCCGAAACCGGCTGCCGCCGCGCAGGAGCAGTCTCCGCCCCCGCCGCGATTACCCCAGCCATAACCGCCCCAGGCATCGCCGAACCAAGAGCCGATCAACGCGCCGCCAAAAGCGCCCAAAGCGGCACTGCCGACGCCGGCGCCGTCACCCAAACCGCCTACTGGTAAAATATCTGTCATTTGTTTGCCTTTCATAAAATTAAAACCGAAAGACTTTTTGTCTTCCGGTTTCATTTTATCTGCGGCATAAACGGCATATAATGACCGGTCCCCGACTTCTTAGCGCCACCCGCAAGAAAGCAGATAATCAGTCATTGCCCGGTCAAGCGCCTTGTTTATGAGATTTTTATGACATCGATACATTGATCGCTCTTCCATATTCAGATAAGGGAGAATTTCCTTAAACGAAAGGCCTTCAACATAACGTTTCTGAGCAATAATCGTTTCTTTCCCCGACAAACCGAGTTCTGAAAACTTCCGTAATAATAAGGCCGAATCAAGCCGTCCGGCTTTTTTGAGCCCGTCAATAAAATCCTTGTCATCCACTTGAAAAACTCCCTTCAATGGCTATATCGCCGTTGTGAGCAGGAAGTCAGCCCTGTGCAGGCTTTCTCTTTACCGTGGCCTTACGGTAAGGCGGGGAGTGACGGCTCCCCGTCCACATTAAAAAAATACGTTATCCGTATCTATCGGTTTCGGATATTTCGCCTTAACCGCCAGACAGTCCTTCACATATTTGCCAAGCTGCGCATATCCTTCGGTCTGCAGCCCCTTGTCTTCCGAATTAATTTTTACCTGCGCGTCCAAATACTCTCTGATGTCAGGGTATTCCGCCGCCCGTTTTTCCGCATAAGTCGGTTCTTTCGGCTCAACAGCCGGCGCAGGCTCGGGTTCCGGGATTTTGTTAATCTGAAAATACCTCTTGCCGTCTTTACGACGTTCAATTAACTCATCAAAAGTTGCCTTATTAGATTTACACCAGCGCCTTGCTTCGTTGAAGTTTTCGTCCCAGCTGCCGTCAATATATTGTATGATTTGTCCGTAATCGTATTCCATTTTCAGTATGCTCCCACCGCTTTGATTAAAATTTCTCCGTAATATCCTTTGCCGCCGCCATATATGCCGTAACTGCCGCCGCCACCGGCTCCGGGAGCCGTGGCATCCGCATTTGAATCGCCGCCGCCGGAATTGGTCAAAACTGAATTACCACCGCCGCGAATTATCCCGTCGTTTCCGTTTGACATCACGGTATAGGACAGAACATCAATATCGTCTGACATTGTAAGCGTACCGCCGTTCTGGGGATCTCCGTCAGAACTTATAACGCCGATCCGGCCGCCGCCAAGGGTCATAACCCCGGAAATAACGGTATCCTCCCCGTCGCCGCGGCTGTCCGGACATATGCCTGCCGTTACCGTAACCGCCTTTGCTTCTCTTAAGTGTATATATCCTTCAAATCCGGCACCGCTGCCGCCACCGTAACCGTCGCCCCAGCCGCTAGCGTTTCCCCAGGCTCCGGCTCCCTGCCCGCGCACATAATAAACGCCCCTGGCCAACGTGCCTGACCAGCTCTGTCCATTACTCAAGTTACAGATAGTCTGCGTGGCATTATAGCTGCAATAACACATAAAAGCCTTGGTTAATTCCTCTGGCTGAGCAGGATTAAAATTGCTAATTCCGCCGGTTGAAGTTGTCCAGAAACCAATCGGCAGCCCATGAAACTGAACCCAGGTATTGTTGTTCAACGTCCACCAAAGCGTATTGTCAGACTTCCGGTAGCAGAAAGCATAACCGTCCGGTGCCGCCGGCAATTCCGCCGCTTCCATATAATTATCGCCTTGTATCGTATATTCGCCGTCAAGGACAACGCCATAGAACGCGGTCCGGTCAAAGGCCATGCTTCGCATGACGAACCTGTCAAAAGTCCGCTCTATGCTCTTATAGCTGCCGTCCTCGTTCAACCCGTCGGCCATCAGCCCCTTCACGCCCGGAACCGCAAAAACCGTCGTGCCGATATAGCCGACGCCGTTAAAAACATATTTAAGCGTCTTTGTGGCGCCGGTACCAGCCATTGTAAAAACACCAACAGGAAGCGACGCGTAATTTTGCCACGTTGAACCGGAATCAATCGTAATTTTTACAATATTTTCCGCCGTATCGTACCAAAGCGCATACTGTCCGAAGCCGCTTGGCGCCGTATCCTGACTGTAGGTGGGATTGAACCACCAGAAACTGTGGGATGGAGATATTGAAGTCACGAACTCGGCATTCGCCGGGTCTGAAGTGATGTCAATGCTTAAATCCGTGTCATATTTGACTTTGTAGAAAAGTTTTGCACCGTCCCAGACAATGGACGTGATGATGCCGCTGTTCAGAGTATCGCCGATTGACAGCTCCGGCGCAGCCGTGCCGTAAGGAACCCAGACCTCACTGCCGGCATACAGGGTCGGCGTTGTACCGTCAACAATCTCAAATTTTATGTCCTGTGGAATATCAGTAAGGCAATTGCTGTTTTTTGCGCCCAGAAAAGCGTAAGCAATTTTCTGCCCGCCCAGATACAGATCCTTTGTCTTTACCGCATCATTAACCAGCCAAAGCCTGCCATCTATATACAACGTGGTTTCGTTTGCATCAATAGAACCTTGAAAAGGTGAGGACGGCGTACTCTGGTCAATGCCTAAAATCAGGACACTGTCTTTTGTATAAGGCTGCACCGTGCCGGCGATATAAATATCGTTTGTCCATTCGGCCGCCCCTTCGGGTTTAATAAACGTTTGATATGCCGCGCCGTTCCAGTTAAAGGCAAAATAATAGGTGCTCCCGGCGATTAAGGTATAGTTACCCTTAAACGAGTCGGCAATGTCATATGAAGTGCCGTTTGATGAAATCCATACGAGATATGTACCGTCGTCGGCAATGGCAATATCCGCCAGACCTTTCAAATCCTGAACGGAAGACAGGATTGAGCTGCTTACCCCGGTCCACGTAAACTTTGTGTAAAAATAAAAAGAAGAAATTTTGTTCGGCAATGCCTGCGCAGCCTGCAGATAACCGCTCGACGCCAAATCCGAACCGGCATAAAAACCGCTGTATACGCCGTTGTTTTCGGTCAAATTGCCAACCGGCTTAAATCCTGCATTTTTTTTGCCGCAATACAAAGGCATCGCTTAAACCTCCGGTACACAGTAGAGAGTCCCTGCCGCCGGATTTACCGGCACGGCAGAAACCGGTACGGCAACATCTTTCCAGCCGGCGACGGTTCCGTCCGTTCCCAGCCATTTTCCGGCATGACCGCTTTGTTCGGGCAGCGTCTGTCCTTTTGCCACGCCGGCCCAGTATTCCGCAGATCCTTCCGGCCGCGTCTCAATTGTTCCGGTTGCCCAGCTTTCAGCATCCTCCGCCGAAGCTGCCGCGGCCGCTGCGCTGCTGTCTACCGCAGCCTGTTTCGCAGCCGCATTTGCATTGAAATCATTTGTTTTTTGGGTGGCGTTTTCATCAAAAGCGGTTGTTTTTTCAGCAGCATGCAGATCAAAACCGTCCACGGTTTCAGCTGCCGACTTGGCCCAGGCGGCTGACTCGTCTCTCGACTTTCCGGACGAGACGGCCGAATCAGCTGCATCCTGCGCCGAAGACGCCGCTTCATCTTTGATTTTTGTCACTTCGTCAATAACGTCGTCCACATTAATTGTCGAATTTTTCAAAGCATTGCCGGACTGGTTCCAGACAATGGCCTTGCCGGGAGAGGCCGAAGGGAGTGTCAAATCAATCCCTGTTGTACCGACCTGCATTTTAATCGAACGGCCTATCTCGTCGGACAACTGCTGTGATATTGCCGTCTGCTTGTCAAAATCCTCTTCCGTGCGTACGGCGGAAAAACCGCTGGAAGTCTTATAAGGCGTTTCCTGCGTCAGCGGCACTTCGCGGGCAATGACGATATACGTTCCGGCCGCCGGCGCCGTATCAAAAACAATCATTCCCCCGGCGGATCCGTCCAGTTCCGCCGTATATTCATCCGCAGGAACCAGCTCCTGAACACCGTCCGTTTCCCGATAAACCCGGACATAAGCCTCGCTCATCATATCAAAATCAAACGAAAATCCGGTCGTATTGCCGTTTCCCAGCTGCCGAACGGGAATATAGTTGTCTGCAAGCATTTTTATCCTTTCCGCGCCTTGCGCCACAAAAAAACCGCCGGCCTTGCGGCACAGCGGATATAAAAAAAGGAGCGGACAACAGGTCCCACTCCTTCACTCTACAAAAAGCCTATTATATCCTGTGGATAATGTCAAGATGTTTTTTAACGATAATCGTCTAATAACTCATCTAATGAATTCAGTATTTTCGTCTTGACCGATTTTTTCATCTTTTTATTCTCTTTTATTTTTTTGTGAATAAGAACAATCTCATCAAAAGTTAAAAACGAAATACGATCTGAAATATTAACAGAGCTTAAATCAAAGGCATCAGCACATTCAATCCAACGATCCATCCCCAAAAAACTATGATCCCTTTGTAAAATCGGAATACAATCATAATTTTTTCGATTTAATGTATTAACTAATAAGAATAAATCCGGACTCAAATTAACACAAATACATCTTTTCTCTTTAGGAGGGTAAATATCGGCAATATACGCAATATAAATTCCGCCAACTTCCAAATTTCTGGACATCTTAAACAACCATATATTTAGTTATACCAGATTCCAGCTCTTTTTTTATCTCGCTAGCATATGGATTACCTTCATCCACAAAATTCACATAATCCATCACACCATTTTCAGAAGCTTCAATCCAAGATTTTTCTTTATGAGTTTCATCCGTGAGCTGCCCAAAAGTCTTATCTTTACAAAACGCAATTGCACTATCAAGACACTCCAAATCCGTTTCTGAGAACTCATCGTCATCACACATCCTTAACGAATATGACAAAGGAAACGGTTTCACTTTTTCCGTATGAATCGCCGCTTCAACAATCGGTTTAAAATCTTTTAATCGGCGTTCATTTATTTGCAGAATATCACGAGCAAAAGAACCGACAGGGCCATATGTCATTTTTCTGTAAACATCGCCGCAAACCGGCCGCCCATAACTGTTTAAATGCAGTTTATCAGCATAAAATAAAATTTTCAAAATTTTATGATGATCTGAACCGCCGATCTTATTCAAGATATAAACGATAGCTTCAAGAACTTTTTGTTTATTTAACTTAAAATATTCCATTGCTTTTTCTTTCTTGTAACATTATAAACTCAAACCTTTAACGTTACATTAACAAAAAAATAAATTCCTCAACTGAAAACAAAGACCGCATTTTGCGGTCTTTTTTCACTCTTGATTATATTTAAGATATAACACAAATTTTGTCAAAAATCAACTTCTAAAGCCGTTTTATAAACAAAATCCTATATCCCAAAGGCAGATTCGATTTTTTTAACGCTTTTCCAGGTTTCTGCCGCCTGCTTTTCGCAAAGCTCCGCCTGTCGGCGCAGGCTTTCGGCCTCGCGCTTCAGGTCATCGTAGCGGGCAGACATCAGCGTCATCGAGACCCAGCCGCCGACCCCGGCCGAGAGCTTGTTGTAGTCAATCTCCGCCGTCATTGTCAGGCTCTTTTTATCGTCACCCTCGGGCTTGATTTCTCTGCCGTCATTGTCGGGCCAATTCCGGCTAAGCGTTTCCGTCATGTTCGGGTTTGAGCCGGACATCCCCGGCCGCTTTCCCTCCAGCGCCGCAGCCAGACAGTTCTTGACAATGCCGCCAATTTCGGCCTTGGCCTTTTCAGAAAGCACAATCTCTTTCCGCCCGCTCGGCAAAGAGCGGGTATGCTCCCGCACATTAACCTCGCCACAGGGATAAATTTTTCTTAACTTGGCTTCCATTTCATTAAAAGCCTGAATATACTGCAACTTAAACTTAAGCGCCTTTGAACCAGTAAATCCCATCGCCAGCAGCGTAAAGCCATCCCGATTCATAATATATTGCTTTTGTTGCTTACCTTGTTTATCAAAATATGAGGACAATCCAAAATTGGATTGTCCATTTTTAAAAGTTTCCCCATTTTGGGGCTGTCCTAAATCTTCATTATCCCGTAAATCACCAATAATATTGTTAATTGCCCGGATTACATGACTATGCTGTTTACCAAAAACTTCGGCAACCCGAACTGACGTTGTAACCGCCTGTTTATCTTTTGAAATTTCTACAAGATTATTCATATCTTTACTCCATTTCTTAAATGTCAAGGTGTTAGGGGCTAAGAACACGAGTAAAGACGTGTGAGCTTATTCGATATATTCGCTGCACCCCTAACAATAGATAGAAACTTCCCTACTCCAAAGGGAAACATAAAAAAAACACCATCTATCGCGGGCGTAGACGCTTCACTAGAGTTCTTACCTCTACTTTTATAATAATGATAACCAGATTCGTTTGTCAACAAAGAAAGTTTATTAATATTTAATCTTTTTCCATTATTTTATAAATATTAATGTATTTTAGCTACATAATGAGAATTTCATGAAAGAATTAGTAATTGCAATTATCCTGCTTATAATCGCTGCTCTATGGATTTATACTCAGTTCAGCTCCATAAATTTCAAAAATGACGAAACAAAAAAAGAAATATTAAAAAACAAAGCACAAACAGAAGAAAAAATTAAGCAACTTCAAGAACAAATCAAAAGCTTAGAAAATAAACAGACCAAGCTAGATACTTTAGCATACAATAATAAACTAAACATCAATACCATTATAGAGAACAACGAAAAATTATTAAGTAATCTTCGCATTTTTGCTTCCTCCATTAATGATAGATTTCGTACAATACAAGAAAATGTAGATTCCCAACCACATACCATTACATCCTGTTCCGAAAAAATTGTTCTCGGTGAAGAGCAAAAAAAAATTCTGGATTATATTAAAAATAATAATGATAATATTCTAATAATAGGTGCCGCAGGAACCGGAAAATCAACATTAGCAAAACAGATTCGAGAATCCATTCGCAATATTTGTGTCGTTTCTCCTACAGGAATTTCAGCGCTCAATATTCAAGGTTCCACCATACATTCACTATTTAAACTTCCCCCTAAAGATTTTTTGGATAAAAAGCAATTTTCAAAAGTTAACATCATTGAGAATATCAACACCTTGCTCATTGATGAAATATCTATGGTTCGCCCGGATGTTTTGGATGTAATTGACACCATCTGCAAGAAGTCAAAAAGAGATTCTTCTCCTTTTGGCAGCATTAGAGTAATTGCTATTGGAGACTTATGCCAGCTTCCTCCTATCATAAAGAAAAGTGTTGCCCCCATATTCAAGAAAAAATACAAACATGAAATGGCATATTTTTTTGACGCTCCATCCTACAAAAAGGGAAATTTTAAAAAATTTATACTTACAAAAACATATCGCCAGCAGGATAATGATTTGTTAACTCATTTAAACAATATCCGAGTAAAAAAAGAATCCTCCAAAGCAATTGACTACTTTAATAAACTTGCTGTAACTTCTGAAAACGAAATACCTAACGCAACAATCATCTCTCCTTACAAAAAGATTGTTGAAACATATAATAATAGCAAGCTGAACGAGTTAAATACAAAAGAAATGACTTATTCTGCGGTAGTTTCTGGAATAATAGAAGAAGATCCCGCTCCCAGAACTCTACGGTTAAAAGAAAATGCTTTGGTTATGTTTACATGCAATAACCATCCTCTATGGGTTAATGGAACAACAGGAATTATACAAGAATTAACAGAAGACAGTATAAGTATTAAATTATTTGATGGCCGCAATATTACCATCCAACGATACACATGGAAAAATTATGAATACTCAAAAAATGGAAAAACTGTCACTCAAAAAGAAATAGGTTCTTTTTCACAGTTTCCTCTACAAATTGGTTATGCAATAACAGTCCACAAATCTCAAGGAAAAACATTGGACAGCATCATTTTTGATAAAGGGCGGGGTATGTTCGCCCCTGGACAACTTTATGTTGCTCTCAGCCGAATAAGGAAAGCCGAAGATTTACATATTCTCCGTCCGATAAAAGAAAAAGATATTATCATTGATAGCCGAGTTATAAAATTTATGAACAAAATATAAGTCAACCAATAAACAAAGGGCGAGATAACCCCGCCCTTTGTTTATCAACTAGCTTTTAGCTACAAAATTTTTAATTTTTGAAGATGTCTTTGGAAAGTTAACATCATAAACAAAATCCGCATGGCATTTTAATTCAGGAGCTATTTTCGCTTTTTCAATAGAAACCAACGACATTTTAATTCCATTTTTCCTTGCACATTTCATTGCAGGAATACAGTCTGTATCATTTGAAATCAAAATTATATGCTCTACGCTACGATCATAAGAATATTGAGAAATATCAAGTCCAATGCGCATATCAACCCCTTTTTGTTCAAAAGACGGTTCAAAATCGTCATCAGAAAGTATCGTTTTGGTGTAAGAACTCTGCTTAAGCGTCCAACCACGAAATTTAAGCGTTCCCTTTCTTGTTGCAAAATAGTCCCTCAACGCCAAATTGCCCATAATACAGTCTCTTCCTGAAAACTGCTTTTTTTGTTTGGATACAGGCAAAATAACCTCCCCACTGTACGGCAAACAATCATAAAATAAAATTCTCAACAAATCTAATGAAGGCTGTTGAGCTTTTATAGAAGAAATAATATGCTTACTTATTTCCTCAATTCCATCAACATCATAATATTTACCATTATTTTTAAAAATATTTTTTAAATAGCCCGAATCAATTAATAAAATAGTCTTCATTCTCTTTCCTCTAAAATTGAAAGAGGGGATGCAAAAAAATGCACCCCCTCCATAATATGCTCGCCTACGAGTCTAGCGGATATATTATATATATACCATAAAAAATGTTAAAAGACAATTAAAATGCGTCCCTAACTCCTATGGCACATTTAATTTAAGTAGACATTACACATAATTAAAGACTAAAATCAAGAAAAAAATTAATTTTATACCAAAGCAAGCCCTCCGTCACTTCAGTTTCTTTTTGTTCTTTTTCTCCAGTTTGGTGCGGCCACCGCCACCCCACCAGTAATAAAAACGTCCAACCAGCGGAAACCCTTTCCAGATTTCATAATCCGATATATCTTTGCCTTTTTTGCTGAACAATGATTTGTAAACATCAGAAAACAAATCTTCGGCCATTGGGTAAATCGGCGGAATAAGAAATGCCTCAAGAAAAGCTTTTGGCCCTTCATATCTGGCCTGATACAGGCTGTATTTTGATAAACCAAACAAACCCAGAAAATTATTTACCACCGCGTCTGTCAAATCAAATTCCCGACCAAACAACATGTCAATAATGGCATCTTTAGACATCCCCGTCATCATCATAAGTATTGATAACCTGAACAAGTTCTGGACGCTTGTTTTCACATTACCTTGCTTATATTTATCATAACACTCATTGCGGAAAATATCCAGACGCTTAATCAAAAAGGTTTTCAGCATATAAAACACGCGGCCGTTGCCGCCGGTCAGATACCACTCCGGCATCTCCGAGAGCGATATCGGCTGCATATCCGCCAGTTCATTAAACATCAACAATTTGACATTTTCAGAAATAACACCATTTTTAATATCTGCAATCGTCTGGCTCGTTTCTTCCTCCAAAACCGGTTCCAACCGGGCGCGCAGTTCTTTTTCATTATTATCTGCCATTTTCTGAAACTTATTGAACGTCGCGTTGATTAAGGTATTTTTGCCGAATGCATCTATCTTATCCAAACCGGTCAGCTTAAAAACCCCGCGGATCGCTTTAGAACTTGTCGAAGCCTCAACAAACTCCTGCCCGATTCTCTCCAGACCAAGCTCTTCGCGGCTCAATCCCGGACGATTCCGGCTGAACACCGCTTCAACGGTATTCCATAAACCGGCCTTATACAAAGATGATGAAATATCATCAATCTGCGTAATTGCCGAGTTTATACCTCCCATTGTATACATATAAGCCCAGTTTCTTAATGTTAACAAATATTTATTTGTTACGCCCCTGGCCTTAAAGCGTGCTCTCAAAATTTCCTGTACCTCGGCATCTTGCTCCGGCTTTATCAGACCGCTGTCAATCATATTCGCCGTCAGAGCGCCGATGCTCCGGTCTATATCATCAGACTTAAAGCCCCAGAATTTTCGGCTTTCAATACTGGTATTCATACCCTCTATATAATTGATCAAAGCCTGCATTGAGGGCTTATAATACCTGTTCATTTCCGCCGTCACAATATCAATTGTCCGGTCTTTTACGTTTCCCGGCAGCGGCTTATTCAAATCACGCCGGTTAAATCCGCGCAGATATTTGTTAAAAAATTCCGCTCTCTCCTCATTGGTCATCACATTGTCCGGGTCCGCCTCTTTCAACGCCCGACGCAGCTGACTGGCATAAGGCGAACCGTACATGGCCGACATAAATCCTTCCACATCGTCAATCTGCCGCGGAAAATAATCGGCCGAATATCCCATCTCAATACCCACGTCAACAGCCTGATCAAACAATGAATTAAGCAGATTTTTAACCGCGACAAATTCGTCATAAGCATCATATTTGTTAACGATTTCAAGCTGCTTTTCAACATAACTGTTCTTCAGAGCCAAATCAAAAGCTATGGCGTCGGTTTCCGTCATCTTCGCCCATTTGTCCAAAAACGGCTTAATTTGAGCATAATACTGATTCAGTTTGGCTCCTACACCATAATCATACGCCCTTAATTTATTACGCAGCTTTATATTAACTCTTTTCGCCCGGGTGGAAATCGGCACCACCGCCTTGTTCCACCACTCGTTACGCCCTTTTGCACTCTCTGTCCGCTCCTGCGCTATATTTCTGAAAAACCCTTTTTTTACCGGTTGAGCCTGAGCCAATGCAATCTGCCGGTCATATTCCTTTTGTCTTTCTTCATTTTCCGCAAAATGCTGCTGCAAAACCTCATCGACCGGCGCCGTCAGATAAAAATCCAAATCCTTGCCGCCGATAATCTCGCCGTAAACAGAACGAATACTGTCATTTATATCTACGCCCAGTTCCTCGGCTGCTTTGTATAAATGCCGCAACCAGTTCCAAAAGCTCCGAAAAGCCTGTTTCAGGTAGTTGTTCGGCGCTTTTCCCTCACGCAGATACTGCTCAAAGCCGCGGGCAAAAATCTCATTACGGGCATATTCCCGTGCCGTTTCGGCATCAAAAAAGGGCTTTTCAGCCCCGTATATCACGTTTCCGATCTTATCCGCTACAACATACCTACCGTTTTCTTCCTTAAGCTTATATCGTTTGTCAAACTCCTGATTCTCCCACTCAGACATTTTTTGCAGCATCTCCCGGCTGTGTGCCGTATCAAAGCCTTCCAGTTCCTTGCGAAAGAAATGCGCAGTCTCGTGCATAAAAGTTGACGCATCGGCATTTTCAAACAGATAGATAACGCCGTTGCGGTCAAGATTTTGCATATACGCCCCTTTCGGCGCCTCAGCTTCCTGATACAAAGTTTTATTGACATTTTCCCGAGTCGGTGTTATATTTATATTAATAGCTGACTTGTCAGCTAGACCCTCGCCGGACCGCATTTGTACAGCGTCATCTTGCGAGGGTTGATTTTTGTCTTTATTAATATTGTAGAAAAAGTTTCCTTCATTATCTTCTGCAATACTTATAAATACGTCTATATTCTTCCCTTCCAAATTAACATTGTTTGATAAATAATGAAACTTAACAATATTTCTATGCGGTTTCTTTGGCGTTTCACTTCGCAAAAATTGTGATGTTTCAATAATTTCCTTTATCTTTGGCACCAATTTCAGCTTGTCAATGTCTGCGCTTGTAGATTTGAGCTTATCAATACCTCTGCGAATAAATTTTATTTTTCCTAAAGTCGGGTGCCGAACATATTGCCCTTGCAAATTATCCTGAAAATATTTATATGCCTTTCTCCTCAAATCATTACTGTCAGTATATCCGCCAAACTCTTTTCCGGTAATTTTGACAATATTTTTATTTTTGTCGCCCTGATAATAAATATTGTCATTATTCGGGTCAAACGTCCCGCGGTTATAGACGGATTTTATCTGATTGGGTTCAAAGACGACATAATCCGTACTTGCTTCAAGACCTTTATTGTCAATTTTACCGCTTTCATCTTTGATATTCTTTACAATCAAACCATCATATTTTCCCGTTTCCTTAACAACAAGCACCAAATCGTCTATGTCGCTAAATGTATCGCCGTTCAGGTCTCCGCTTATTTCTGTATAATCAGCACCTTTAGCATCATATATGAATGGATTTTTCATTGATATATATACCGGGTATTTTTTCTCTCCATAAGTATTGGCAACATCCCTGTTATCGGTAAAATAAATTCCGCGGCGGCCAAAAACATTATCGAACTCTTCAAAATTCTGATCAGTCCCATGATAAACCACTAACGGGCGGCCACTTTCATCAATAACCTTGCTGTCGCCAAACCACCGCTTAAACGCCTCAGAATTAACATCTGCCTTGCCTTGCTTGTTGTAAGCCTCTGCCGGCAGCTGATAAGGAATATAATCATCCAGCTTTTCCTCCAGCGTTTTGCCTTTGTTTTTGAATTGTTCATAAGTCGTGCGCTCTACTTTCGGCATCCGCTGTTTTATATATTCCAGCGGCGAAAGTCCGCTTTCCTGACTGCCCCATAAGGCAATACCCTGCCATATTTTGGCATCGGCATTCGCCACGTTTTCGCTAACCCCGACCTTTTTCAGACGTTCGGACACATCCGTATAAACCTGTTCCAAATCGGCCTTAGTTTGCAGGGCTTTCTGAGCTTCAGCAGTTCCCTCATGTTCTTTAACAAACTTATCTAGATTGTTAAGGGATTCGGTAATTTTGCTTTGGAACATAGGCTCAATAGTATCACGATGATAAGACAACTCACGAGCAAATTCTTCTTGTATAACATCCAAAGCGTTATCGCTTGCGCCTTTTTCTTTGAGTTTTCCTCTAGCTCTTTGAAGTTTTATATATCCAGCATCGGCACTAGATATAGCACCGCCACTCAAAGAACCAGCAATAAATGCTTCAACAACGCCTTCAAGCAATTCTTGTGTGTCATCATAACCATATTTTTTTACTGCATTTTGATAGCCAGTCTGAAATGTTTCTGTAAATCCTTCAGACATTGCTGCTTTCAAAATTCTTTTACCTAAAGGAGCTGTAACGCGTTCGTTAAATATTTGGTCAAAACCATATTTTTCTAGTGCGGCTGTTCCAGCAGTTCCTAACGCATACAACCCTAAAGCCTTGTTTTGGCTTTCTCCGGCTTCTCTTGCCTCAAAATAAATGTCGCCAGCATCAGCTCCGGCTAAAAGAATAGACGCAACCTTACGAGAACCGGTAATTTTAGAAATCCCACCAAAAAAGCCAACAGAGGGAAGTGCAGATGCGGCCAGAGATAGCGCTCTAGTCATTGACGGATTTTCAACAAAACTATCTTTAAATGTTTCTTCATCTTCCTTAAGCCAATCTGCTTTTATTCCCATATCCCATATTTTTTCAATATATTCACTAATTTTAACATAGGATTGCGCCCGAAAGTTATTACGTTTAACTTCATCAGCTTCTTTAGGCGTCATCAGGCTGGTGTCCCGGTTATCCATGGCCCAATTGCCATATATTTTAAGCAACCTTGTGACGCCTTTACCTAATTCAAAAGAACCGCGTACGACCGATTTTCCGACCTCGCCCCATTTCACATCGTCAAAACCATCGCGACGAATTTTCTCTAATGCCTGAATCCCCGGATTGTTTTTTTGGCTTTCTGCTGCATCGTGTACCTCAAAGGTAAAAAGCTTTGGATTGTTTTTTTGGCTTTCTGCTGCATCGCGTACCTCAAAGGTAAAAAGCTTTTTCATAAACAAATCCATTTTACTATAAGGCTTTGCATCCTCGCCGGGTTGGCCAATCAAAGATGTTCCGTTATAGGCATTAACATCAATTTCGGGGTTTTCCGCCGATTTCCAATTCATTTCCCACGGCTTTGCCGGGGTTGCCGAGGCAGGCTCAATCGCCGTATTGCTTTGTTCCCAATTCATTTCCCAAGGTTTCATTAGATTTTCTCCCAAGAATTTCGATCATTCACATCGCCGCCTTTGTAGCGATAGCCGCTGACTACCGTTCCGATTTCCGGCACTTCCATTCTTTCAGCCAAATTTCCATCCACGGCTGCCGACAGCCTCTTATCATTTTCCTGTTTAATCAGTCCCTGCAAAATAGCCTTTTTCTGGTCGTTGTCATATTCCCCGCCATCATTAATCTTGCGGAAATAATCCAGCAGAATCTTATTGCCATCTTTGCCGGCGTAATTGTTTTTGATATATTCGTCAGCATCTTTATAAGAAAAATCCCAAAACCGCAATCCGCTTCCGGTTCCCTTCAGCACTTCAAGATTTGCGCCTTGCTTTTTATAAATTGTATTTATAAGACGCTTTTTATCCGCTGTTGTTAAATCCCCCGCCGCATATTCATCTTCTATTTTCGTCAGAATATTGTTGCTTTTCTTGTAATATTCCTCAATTTCCGATGGATCGGTCGGCAAATCCGCAATATCAAGCATAATTTCTGCTGCTGTCTCAGCTCTTGTTTCAGCGGTAATCCCCAAAGCAGACAAGAGAGCCTTTTTTTTTGCCTTATAGTATTTTGTACTTACCTTTTCTTCGTTTTCTTCCAAAACCTTTAAGGCATCCGCCGGCCCAAGATTATCAAGCTCTGTTGCCAACTTCTGTTCTGTCAAAAATTCGTTGGTCTTATTCTGAAAATTCCGCAAGGCAATCTGCTTATTGACAATTTTCATCATCACGTCCTGCGCGCCCTGATTTTTGAAAGAAGCGGCAATTTCCGGCCGTTTCAAAGCTTCCATCGCCGCCTGCGGATCGGTTTCCGAAAGACCGGTAATAAAACTTCCCATAAACTCTTCTTCATAATCCAACAGCAGCTTGCGAGCTTCCGTTTCTCCCATGTTTCGCGAAGCATAGTTATATAATTGATGATAAGAATTTATATAATCTGACAAACCGGCGTCCAGATTTCCGCTACGTCCGGAATTTCTTGCCAACGTCAGATTTGCATTAATATTCTCGGCCACATCGAGTTTTACATTTTCGGCGCGCTGATTTCTTGCCCAGGTGTTCATACCAAGCTCATACGCCGAAGAAAGTTTTCCTGCGGTTCTGTCCCAGTCTATTTTTGCCACCGGGTCAATCTGGCTGCCGTACCGGTTTAAAATATCCTGAATATCCGACTTCAACTGCGCTCTGGCTTCCGGGTCGTCCGGACGCGACTGGTTCTGCAGCTGCCACTGATTAACCAGATTGTCAATTTCCACCCTTGCCTTTGTGGATTCGGTGTCGATTTTAACCCTTTGCTGCTCAACCAGTTGCCGCTTATAGGTTTTTGCCGCCGGTTCCAGCGCCGACGCTACCGCTCCCAGCGTATTGACTTTCGGCTGTGTGTTAAAAAACTCTCTCTGTGTTGTTGGAATGCTTACCATTACATACTCCCCATAAATAAAGGTTTACGAGACGGAGCCGATTCTGCGGGGTTCCAGCCGCTTCCTTGGCCACTCATGTTTTCGCCGAAGTCCAAAAGACCCGCCGTTACTCCCGTCATTGCCAAATTTCCCAGTAACTGAGCCTGAGCAGACTTGAGAATATTCTTGGATTTCTGGTTATATGCGCTCCTGATTGCCAAAACATCGGCAATGCCGGTATTGTAGGTATCATTGACCACGGCCTGCGGGGTTCCTTCCAGCTCCAGCCCGGCCGAAAGATACGAAACCCGCTGTTTGGAAGCCAGACGCTTAATCTCGTCTGCCCGGCGCCATGCCGCAATTTCGCCGGCTTTGGTGTTTTGCTTCATCTCGCTTTTGGACTGGTTATACTGTCCGATTGCCGAAGCCAGTCCCAGCCCGGCAATAACTGCTGTCTCAATTCCCATTTTCACATGCTCCAGATGATAAATGTCTTTCCCCGCCGATGGTTCGGCAGTTTTTTCTCGGGTTTGAACCCCAGAAACTCGTGCCAGCGATTGAGTTCGGGCGCATCTTCGCTTTTGGTCTGCACATATTCCATATGGAAGTCGCGTATCAGACACCGGCTCAGATATTTCATTTTTGCCGCATATTTCGGATTTTTGCCAAAATCCTCACTGGCAATAATGCAGGCATAATACATTCCCTCCCCATACTCATGAAAGGCCAAAACCGCCACAGGCTTGTCTTTCGCCTCGTCATAAAGCGTAAAAGCCTGTGCCAGTTCCAGATATTTCTTAAATTTCCTGATTTCTTTCCTGCTTTTAAGCTGCCATGCCCATTTGTTGAACTTCATGTTGTCCAAATCGGCCGGAACGTATCGGTAAATAACTGTCATCAGCTGAACTCCATATTATATTGAATCATGGTTAAATTCATCGGCAGGGGAATATCCTGCATCAGAAAGATATATTTTTCGCCGTCAAACTCATCCGGAACATTTCTTCTGACATCTCCGTCCATCGGCAGCGGCGGCAGATCCATAAACCCGCCCGGATTAAAATACTGAACGTCCTGCATGTCGTTCAAATCCGTCCCGATCTTGGCCCCGGCCGAATGCACAAAACGCAGCACAAACTCGGCAATCCGCTTTTTAGACGTCTGCAGGTTTCTGCCGTTGACAACCATGCCGAGATTAAAACTCTTTAAAATTCCCCGGTACGGCAGCCCCACAATGCAGGAAGTCATTTCTCGGTCAAAACTGATTTTTCCGTCCGCAACAGCAAACTCGCCCAGATAACCGCCGTCAGCAACCACACTGACCGTTTGCCCCTCAAAATCCGTCAGGCCGCCAATCTCATTAAAAGAGATATACCAGCTGCTCCAGCTTTCAGGATAAAACCCGTCTGAAAGCATACTGACCCTTGCCTGCGTCGGCGAGAGAACCTCCTCGATTCTGAAATATCCGTATTCTTTGCCGGTATCGGTTTTATAGACGATATAATGCCCGACATGTGCAGCCTCGAAAACATCGGCGGCCGCCGTCACAATGTTTTCTCCGACCGAAATTCCGATATTCAGCAACGCCGAAAAACGGGTAGAACAGTCAAGATAATTGCATTGTTTAAGCTCTTCGGCAATAATCCGGTTGTAGTATTCCTTTCGCGCATCCGTCAAAAAATGCGGGCTCTCGTAAAACTTGCTGAACTCTGCTTCCGCCGACATCTTTTCCAGATAATGCACGCCGGACCGCTCTACGCAGATAAACAAATCGTCCTTGCCGTCCGGACGCGTTACCGTCGCCATGCTTTTGACCTTTCCTGCCGTCTCCGTCGGAAACCAGCCGTTAATGTTCTCGCGGCTGTTGTAGAGCAGCCCGAGCAATTGCCCGTTTTCAAGCAGCGTATAAAGCATGTTGTTATCATCACGCTTGGCATAAATTGCCTTCATGCGTGCACGCGTCACATCCTGCGCCAGCCAGTTCAAATCGGTTGAAATATATTTCTCGGTCATCAGGTCATAATCAAGCATATAAACCTTGCGCTTGTCGTTGCTGATATAGAATATCTGGCTGTCTTTCAAAGCCGGTGTCGCCGACGATGCGCCCTCCCGGTTTGCCAGATCCGCATTGACTTCGGTTGCCGTAATCGGCACGTCGTAGCCGCCGCCGTTAATCATTGAAATCCCTTCCGGGTTGCCGGCGCAGAGATTCTGCTTGCCGCCGACCAGCCACTCAATCGGATCCGTGATGTCGGCCAGCGTCAGTTTCAGGGCATCTTCGTCCTTTGGCGAACTCGGAATTTCAAAATTGTCATATTCGGTTGTCTTTGAACCGTAGACGCTTAGCGGCTTTTTGCTGAAACCGGCATACCAGAGCCGTCCGCTGTAGAAAGTTACGGCTGCCGGATAACCAAGCTCCTCAAAATCGATACCGGTCGGCAGGGCATTCTCAATCGTAAACGAGGCGGCAGAAGTCCGCTTAAGCTTTTTCGGATTAATTCCGTCCATTGTCAAATACATCACGTCGGCATTCTGCGCCTTCTGCAGCTTCATGGCCTGCTGAAGCGTAATTCCCGTGTCCAGTTCGACAATCGGCGGATTTTCGTCCACGGTCAGCAGCGTTAGTTTCTGCATTTCTCCGTTGCCGTTTGAGGTTACGCCGGCGCTGAACTTAATCCGGTAATAGAGGTAAGGAACGTCGTTGTTAACCGTATATGACCTTTCCTGCCCGGAAGAAAATTTCTGTCCGGAACGGCTGTCAATCGTCGTCCATGCCTGTCCGTCCGCAGAAGCCTGCATGGCCCATGCCGAAGGATATTCTGTCGTAAAAACGGAATCGGCCTTAATTTTGTATTCCTTAAGAATTTTGTTGTCGGGATATTTCAGCTGCAGCCAGTAGGTTTTCCAATCGCCGATAGGCGCTTTGTTGTCTCCGTTAAAAACGGTATAGCAGTTGCTGTTTCCCCGCGAATCCGACACGACGAAACCGTCCTGGCTGTTTGAAGACAAGGCGGGCACCTTGTTTGCCGGAATCGTATCAACCACATAACCGAAATTGCCATTGCCGTCATAGGTGTAAAAACGGAGTTTGCCCTCCGTGAACTCCAGCAGATATGCCTGTTCGGTATTAAACCTGAACTCCATCAGCACCGCTTCCTGATTGTCCCTGATTTTGGAAATGAACTCAAAACCCGGCCGATATTTCACGTTTCCCTTATAGTTTGAAAGAAAATTACGAATGATTTCAAAGCCGTTGAAATAAAAAGGCAGGTCAAAACGGCCGTTCAGATCATGATCCAGCTGACCGCGGGTAAAATTGTTTATAACCAGTTCCGCCATTACGATTTGCTCCCGTAAACCGGCCAAAGTCCGGCTCTTGCACGCAGCAGATTGGAAGAAGAAACCCGCAGCGGCCGGTTTTCCTGAGCGTCAACGCCGCAGTATTCAATAATTTTTGTCGGCAGAATCTGCTCAATCTGCTGATATTTCTGCGAACTGTCCGTAATCTCAATGCAGATGTCGCGCGCCAGAATCCACGAAAACAGGCTCACAAAATCCGTCGTAAATCTGGACGTATCTTTCACATCGCCGACAAACCGAACCGGAGCGCCGGCCTCAAAATACTCATTCAGCAGCAGATACCCGCCCTCAACGGCATAATCGCGGCGGCTGCCGACGTTGCCGATACCAAGTATTTTCAGGCAGTCGCTTTTGTACCGATAGGCATATTCATAACCGAACGCCGGCTTATAATCGGCTTCCAGCGGCCAAAACTCCCGACGCCGGGCAAAAGACGGCATCATTGTCTTCAAAGCGGTCCGGCGTGAGACGTTATACCACTTTGCGCAGACAATTTCCGTTTGCTTGACCGGCTCGTCGATACTCTCAACCGAACCTTTGCTGCCGCATCGTGAGAGCGCCAGATTGCAGATTTCCGTTTCAGTGCTTGCCATAGAAAACTCTCTTAAAGAAAGGGCAGGGTTTTAAGACCCTGCCCGAAGTGGAACTAATCCTGTTCAACATAAATATCGAACTCAACGCTTCCGGTTGCTTCGCCTTTGGTGTTGATGGTCGCACAAAGGTCAAAACCGTAGGCCGGAACGTCGCCGGCATTCATGCCCAGCAGGGTTGCAATATCTTTCGTCGCGTCAAAATCGCTGACACCGTCGCCGACAATGTCCACATTGCCGAGCGCCGCGGCAAAACTCTTGCCGTCAACAACGGCATCGGCATCCAGAAGTTTGTTTGTTCTGGAAGCATAGAAGCCGATGTCAACATCGGTCAGCCCGGCAATTGCAGACGAACCTTTCGGCAGCATAATGCGATGAATACGCGCCGTTGCCGGCAGCCCCTTAGCCAGAATGACGACGTCTTTTGCCGCCGTTTCCGCCGTAATTTTCACCTTTGCCTGTACGACACGAATATGCCGCCCGACCGTAAACATCGGGTCAAGCGGTTTGCTCAAAGCATACGGGTTCTCAATAACGGTCATTGCTTTTTCTCCTTATTTCGTAGTTTCAATGTCAATGACGCGGGCGCCTTCGGTACGCATTGCGTTGATCCAGTAGTCAATGGTCAGTTCTTTCGAATTGACATGACGGTTGGAACGTTCAACGCGCAGGCTGGCCAGTTCCGCCGAAGCGGCAATCGCATCGGGAGCCAGAGCCAGACAATGGCGTGTTGAAGCGTCCTCAGGCAGCACCGGATTCGGGACGGTAATACCGCCGTCTTCCGACCCAGCAAACAGAATAACGCCAAACTGGCCGACTTTGTTTACCGTTCCGGTTTCTACCGGACGCGCGCCGACATAATTGTTGTTGATGAATTTGTCTTCGTTCATCAGCGCCGTGTTTTCCTTACCGGTCAGCAGCAGTCTGGAACGTCCGATCATTTCCATCGGCACTTCCTTATTAATAAAGGTCTGCATGATGGATGTATACGTTCCGTAGTTAACGCCCGAAGTGGCGTCAATCGTTGCTACGCCGTCGTTCGCGGCAGACAGATAAGTCTGCGGACCGTTCGGCGAACCAACCAGAACCGGGCCGATGGCCGCATGAGCATAGACAATGTCTGCCACGCGGTTTTTCGCAGCCAGCAGGCTGTCCATAATATACGACGTAGGATCGGCAATCAGCTCATTGACGTCGTCTTTCTCGTCCAAAAGCACGGACGCGGTAAAGCGGCGCTTTCTGAGCATGCGGTTGTCTACCGAATAGTCGGTGTACTGTTTCAGCGGATTGCGGCCGTCGACCTCAACCAGCTCCAGCTTGCCGATACGCGGCAGCGTATTCCACTTGCCGTCCGTCGGCAAAAATCTGACCACGCCGGATGCTTCCAGAAGCGACTGCCTCTGCTGGACCAGCGTCATAAAGTTTCTTTCAAACTGGGTTGCCGCAGCCTGGTCAATGCCGCCGTTCCCTGCAATTTCTACCATTTTGTTTCTCCAATAAAAAATTAAACGTTTGTTTTCTATCGGAAAATTGTCCTTGCGGATTCTCCTGCCGCTTATACCCCGGCCGGGTTTTGTCCGATGGGAGCCGAAAGGCTTTCCCCATCAAAAAAGGAGGCTTTCAAAGCCTCCTTAAACTTTCTCGGTGCCGATTTTTGCGGTGCCATCAATCACTTCGCGGGCATTACCCTTATGTTCGGCCACCTTGACTGCCACATCCGGAACGGTAAAGTCCGGCGCATCGGCAAAATTGAAGTTTTCGGAAGTCTTCTGATTAAGAATTTTGTCGCAGTATTCCTGATAAGCCTTGGCTCTGGCCGTACGCAAATCACAGCTGCGGTAAAGCGGAACGCCGCGCAGACAGAACATCATGGCAAAATCCTGCAGTTCGTCCCAGTTCAACGCCTTAATCTTCTTGCCGCAGCAGGAAGGTTTTTCTTTGTTGCTTTCTTTGTCCACATCGTCAATATACAGAGAGTGCAGGCTGTCGACGCGTTTTTTCAGCTTTTTTTCAGCCTGCCGGACAAAACACCGGTTCATGGCATTTGATTGTATCCATTCGTCGGCACAATTCGGCATCAACAGTTTCAAATCCGAAAAGTCGATCATTTCGCCGTTATTGCGGAAAGCGCCGCTGCAAGTAATCACAAACATCTTTTTTCTCCTATTTGTACGGAATATTGAATTTATCTTTAAGAGCCTGAATATCCGCCGTCGTGTGCGGATGATATTTCAGCTTTTCGGCTTCCAGGGCATAGTTGACCCAGTCCGGCGCGGCTGACGCTTTGCCGCCGCCGGCCTTCCCGGCATCGGAATCGCTGACCGCATAACGTGTCTGAATTCTGTCAATCAGGCTGTAAACAATGCCCAGCACGTTGTTCGGCATCTTGTCCAATACGGCCTTGTCGGCCTCGGCTGCTTCCCTGATAATAAAGTCGCTGACAGACTTGACCTTGTCATCATATTTTTCGCCAAAACGGCCGGACATTTCCTGCTGAAACCCTTCCTTGGAAAACAACGGCGCCTTTGCCTTTTCAACCGATTCCTTGTATCCCTTGATTAAGGCGGACGCCTGCCGCGCATTGATGCCGTTTTCATAGAACAGATTTTCAAACATCTGTTTGTCGTCGCCTTCCAGTTCCAAAGCATAATCTTCAGCTTTGGCCGGGCGGGTTTTGCTGTAAAACTCGTTCCATTCGTCATCGCCGGACTTTTCATCCGGAATGCCGATAGTCTTTCGGCCAATCAGCGATTGCGCGTTGGCATTCATTTTCCATAAGTCGTCATATGATTTGATGTTTTTGCTCCAACCGGCTTCCCTGTATTCTTCCGGTACGGAAAAACTGTCCGAAACAGGAGCAGCATTGTTTTCGGGTTGTGCTTCCGAACCCGGTTCGGAGGCATCCGTCGCAATATTCTCTTCCATAATATCAAATTCCTTCAATAATGCCGATAAACACGCTGCGGTCTACCAGCCTGGTTATAAACAAATTCACAAAGTCCTTCTGTGCCTGAAGTCTTTGCAACGCCTCCGGAGACAAAGCCGTCTGCTCTGTCTCCAGTAAATGACAGGCCTTAATCATCTGCCGGGCCAGAATTTTTCCGTCTTCCGTCGAAAAAACCCTGTTGGCAGCCGGTTTCAGCCGGTCAAAATGTTCCTGAAGCTGTCTTACGCTCCGCTCTCTGTCGTTCAGATAAGCCCGAGCGGCATCAGCCAATACATTATTTTCCCTGTCCATTTTCCATATCCTTTATAGCCGCCGCGTTGTTCCGGTTGGCAGCAGCCGAAGATTCGGCGGCCTGAGCCTGCAGCAAAGCGGCCTGTTGACGTGCCTGAGCCTCAATCTGCTTTCTGAATTCCTTTTCAGAGATGATATTTTGCTTCAGCCCCAAAGCATCACTCACATCCTCCAGCAGCGAATACCAGTTTACGGCTATGGAAATCTGCGGATAAACCGCCATCAGCGCCGTAATCACATTAATCAGCTTCAGCAGGTTGTCGACTTTTTCCGTCTTGCCCAGTTTGTCGACCTCGTTGTTGAATTTGACCTTGTACCATGGCTTGCCGGACTTAATACATTCCACGACCGCGGCCGGAACAATCCGTTCCTGAATACCGCGGTCAATGAGTTCGGCGACGCGCTTCTCGTCTGTCGGATCAACGCCGAGAACGCCTTTTTTCATACATACCGAAACCGTACGCCGGATAAGCGGCTCAAACAGCTCGGTCTTCTGTTGCAAAATCATTCCCGATATGGAGCGTCCGCGGATGGAAAAACGCTGCAAACTTTCGGTCGCCGTCATATCCGAATTGGCCGAAAAATCAAGCAGCACGTCAATTTTGAAAGCTGCGGCAACTTTTTCATTCAGGTAAGGCACCAGCCAGTTGACAATTTTTGACGGATCGCCGACATCCTGCATTGGAAAAATCGGCTGCTGCCCGGCCAGCATGGCCGCGTTCAGAACCGTCAGCCCGTTTTCGGAAGTGTCAACGACGTCATCGCCAAAAAGAGCCGTGTTTAGAATGCCGATCGGCGGATTAAGCATTTTTGCCATCGATACCATACAGTCCGAAACTGCCTGATTAATACATCTGATTGTCGAAATCAGCATCGTTCCTGCAGACCGGCCGTAGACTTCGCCGCGAATTTTCACGGCACGTGCCACGGCAATCGGCAAATCCTCATAGTCTTCCTCCCAAAAGGCCTTGTTTTCACTTTCTTCAAACCAGTAACCGACATATTTGCAGCCCTTTTTGCCCAAAGCGCCCGGCATAAAATCATCCCGAGGTACGATTGCCAGCACAATATTGAAAGTCTGGTTCATATTGTTGTTGTTCCAGGCTGCCTGAACCTTTTCCGGCAGCTTTTTGAACATCTCTTCGTCAAACCCCTTTTCCTTGTCGCAAAACTCCGAAACCAGCCGGCTGACGCGCCAGTTATGCATATTGCAGACCCACTGCGGCAACCCGTTTTTGCCTTCATCCATGCAAAGGGAATCAACGCCATACGGGCGATAAAGCATGACATTTGTATCGTATCCGCGGCCATAAGCGGAATTTGGCCATCCGCCGATGCCGGAGGTTCCGAAAGCGTTCTGATCATAAAAATATGCGTCAAGAGCCGAATTCAAACCTGCATTCGGATGGTTCATCTGCGTCAGAATCTGCTTCGTCGCAAATTTATACCATGGATCCAGTTCTTCCTTGGAGGCAAATTCCAGAATATCATCAGTCGGTTCAATCGAGATGACGCCATCGCCGTTTCCCCACATGATTCCCTTCAGATAATCGGACGCCTGCTGCACCGATAAGGCGGCCGTCGGGTCTTCGGTATATTTATCCAAATCCCGGCTTTTGTTGCTTTCGCCTGCTGCCGGATAAGCCTGAGGCTGAACCCTGATACCGACATATCTGGATATTTCTTCCCAGCGCGGTACATATTTTTCCCGTTCCGCTTTCAGCTCCTGATAGCGTTTTTTGACATTTTCAAACGAATTTTTCATTTAATTTCCAAACAAAGTTCCGCGTTTCCGTAAATTTCCGAACAAAGACTTTCTGTCCGCCTGCTGCTCGGGAGCCGAAGCATCATTCTCCACCGCATAGCTGTAACGAATGTCCTTAACCTCGGCTTCCGCCTCTGCCTTTTTCTTTGACTGATTGAGCTGAAAAGCCTTTTCATAAAGTTTTGACCGTATTAATCCCATTTTTTTAATTCCCGAATAAGCTTCCACGTTCTTCATTGCCGATCTGGCTGACTTCCTGCCCCAGAACACCGCCGCTGGTTGCGTACAGTGCCCGGCGTTTTTTCGAGTTTTCCGCCTTGTCGGCGGCCAAATCCAAAGCGCTTTCCTGCCCGACTTTTTTCAGCTTCGGATCAATCGCCTTGCCGATACCCAGCAGTTCGCTGGTTCCGAAAGTCATTGCCGCCAGGCCGACGCGAACTAATTTCGTAATACTGCTTCCCATTAAATTCTCCTAAAAACGCGAAACGGAGCGCCGTATAATTCTCGGAGCCCCGCTCAAATTCATTTCCGTCTGACGGTTTCCGATAAACCGCTTTATGCAGAATACCGCCATCATCAGACTGTCTGCCCGGTCAGGCGAGTGAATCCCCTGCTTGCGCATTTCGTCTTTGCTGACAATCAGCCGTTCGCCGTTCGATTTGTACTTGAACCGAATATCCATCAGCTCTTTCAGCGTTTGCGTGCTGTCCATAATAATCCATTCGTTATTGATATACTCGTTAAGCGTATAGTATCCCCACGCCCGCGTATTTCCGTACTCAGGCGGAACACCCTGCTGTTCGGCGCCGTTAAACGGATTAATCCGCACGCCGAGTTCCTGCAGCCGGTTAAATACAACATATCCCATTCCGCCGACATCCAGCGCTGCGGCTGTTGGCTGATACTTTCCGAGCAAATCAACGATTTTACCCGTCGAGACCATAGCATCCGGTTCACTCCAGGCTTCCTGAAGCGTTACCTTCCAGTGTGTCTGCCCTGCCCGGTCCAGAACGGTTGCCACGCTCAGGTCGTTTCCCTGTGCCGCGAAGTCGATTCCCATAACCCGCTGCGGCAGGAACATATCGCCAAAAGGCTCAATCTTTGCCATTTTTTCAAGCTTTGCCGAATTAAACAGATAATCGCTCGCCTGTTCCATGGGCTCGCCCAGCCAGATATGCCGGTAATCCTTTTCATTCAGCTGCCGGCAGATATTGGCTTCGTCAATCAGTTCCTGCGTACAGAACGGGTTTTCAAAGTAGTCAATATGCACATGCAGACAGTTAGGCCGGCTCATGCAGAATTCAAAAACCGGATCGTTGCGGATAAACCGGTTCATTGAAAACCAGACGACCGATTTCGGTTTGCGGATGGTCGGAATAACCACGTCAATCGTCCGTTTGGTCAGAAGCTGCGCCTCGTCTATCCAAACAATGTCAAAACCTTCCATACCCTTCGTATTTTCAACGCCGTTCTCGCGAAAACCTCTGAAAATAATTTCCGAACCGGTTTCCCGATGAACGATTTTGTTGCCAAATACGTTAAAATTAAGGCCAAACTGATTAATCAGATCCACCAGCAGCCGATAAACCGAATCTTCAATCGAATTTTGCGTTTCACGGCCGCAGCAGACGCGAACCTTGCGTTTTTCACACACATACAGAATAAGACGGCCGAAAGCCTGGCTTTTTCCGCTGCCGCGGCCTCCGTCAGCCAGATAATAACGATATTTGCCGATATTTAAGGCAAAGGGCAAAAGCTTAGGCGGCAGATTAAGAATTTCCGGCAGCTTCAGCATCTACAGCTTCCCCGATATCCGGCACCAGCTTTTCGCCGTCGATCTCAACATTCGGCATCAGATTTACCTGACCGTGCATCGTCACGTCGCTTTTTTCTTTCCAGTTACCTTCAAAGGCGTTTTTCAGAATAAAATCAGCCTTGTTGCCGGGAATCCCTTCGGCACACTGGCGAACCCAGTAGGCTTCGACAACTTGCTTGTAATAATCAACCAGCGGCTTGAACGCCGGTTTGTCGCCGTAGTCATAAAACGTCGTTTTGGTAATGCCGGCAAAAGTACAGAAGTCTTCAACCGTGGTCGGTGCCGGAATGTTGGCCGTCACGACACCGGTTTTGGTAACCTTGTCCACCGTCCGGCTCTCGCAGGCTTCCAGAAAGGCGGCAATTCTCTCGGCCATGTCCCTCGGCGTCTTAAAAGCCCTTGGCCGGCCGCCCAGCAATCCCCATTTTTTGAAGTCGGACAAATATTCGTCTTTCGTTTTTGCCATTTTTCAAACTTTCCCATAAAAAAAACCGCTTTTAACAGCGGTTTCAAACTTCCATGAAAGCCTTGTATTTCTAAGGCTTCCGCTTAATAAAACAATCGCGCGCGCATATTTTCGGGTAAGAAAACCCCAAAGCGGCGGCATTTAGTCCTCGTTTCCAAAGCGCCAGTCCGCCTCCTCTTCAGCAAAAACCGGATTTTCAATCGCTTCTTTGAGCCAGAGCAGTCCTGTCTCAACATACTGCCGGGCAAGTTCCGTTTTTTTCCTGTCCACGACCAGCCAGGGCTTGTTCTCGGCAAGACTTGTCAGCGCCCGGATTTCATTGCCCAGCTTTTCGACCTGTTCCAGCAGCCCCTGCTGATATGCCGTCATTTTTATTTTCATTTTTTATCCTTGCCCGCAATAAAGAAAAGCCCTGCGCGGGGACACAGGGCTTTGGCAGATACAAAAGACCCGCCTAAAAGGAGAAAGGCGGGCATAAAAAATGAGAAACTGTATACTCACAATTTCTCACTCTACGAAAATACTAAAACACCCTGTGGATAATGTCAAGCATAAAAATTATTTTTTTACCAGATTCCCAACATCCGCCCGCAAACCGGAAGTTCCAGTCCAAAGATCAATACCGTTGCTTCCGGCCGGCGGCCGGCTTTGACTGACTGCCACAGTCCCACGCCCAAAAAAAACAGATAGTACCCGCTGATCCAATCCATGTTTTACTCCTTTTGTCATTTTTTATCAGACCCTCAGTAAATATCGACAAATTATTCGTTTTAAACCCTCAACAGAAAATTTTTTTGTCTTTCCGAAACCAAATCGCCGCACAAACCGCCTTGCCGAGCTTGCCAAAATTGCCGGCAACGGCAATTTTCCCTTTCCCCGTCCCTATCCGTCATCCTCTGGCTCCTTTCTGCTTTCTGTCACCCTTGGGCCAATTCGGCTAAGCCTTTTCCCCAAACTTATCCACACCATCACTTTTCCTCGCTTTTCCCTTCCCGTCCTCATTTCCCGTCCCTTTCCCCAAACTTATCCACAACCCGTCCAATCCCTTTCCCCCTCGTCCTCCCCCTTACCCTTATCCCAAACCCGGGATATTTTTATTTTTTTTCTTTTGCTTCTTTTCTTTTTTTTCTTTTTGCTTTTCCGACGATTATTGAAAAAAGCGTAAAAATCCTTATGTCGGTTTTGACTGAAAAAATCCGACTTTCCGGAGCCTTTCGGCTCTTTCTGTCTCCCATCGCCGGCGACAAAGCCTTGACCTTGCCGCAACCGATATCCGGAGGCCTGAGTTCCCGTTTTGGCTCACCTGCACCCACGCCGCGGGGAGGCCGTAAAACTATGGCTTATATGTGGAATAATACCAAAATAATACCGTCTTTGCCTGTCTTTCTCCTTTTCTTATTTTTTTCATCGTCGTTTTCTTATCAATCGCTCATTCAGGTCATTTTTTCCTCCTCAGACAATAAAATCGCACCAAATCGTCAAGCCCGGCGCAAAGCAGTTTTGCCTCGCCGGCGACAATCATTTTCCCGTCCAGGCATACCCTTTCCACCACTTTGCGGCATTCCGGGCGGATAGCCTGCATAGCGCGGATAAAACGCTCTTCTGCATCATCCATATATTCCGGCCGCCGGAAGTTTCCGCCGCCGTCAACCCTGCTCTTCCGCATATCCTGCGCCTTGGCGGTTTCCGTGCCCGACTTCGCATGATCGGCAGACAAACGTTTTCCGGCCGTCAGCCGGTTCAGCGCCGTATGCAGCCAGAACGGCCGCCGAAACCGGCGCAGCCAGTTCGTCTCCTCATAAATGACTTCCAGCGTCGTACGCATATAATAAGTTCCGTCGTCGCGCCGTATAAAACCCTTTTTCCGCAGTTCTTCCGGCGATATATAGGTCTCATCGTCAAATCGCATTTTCTTTCTCCAATCAAAATTTGCCGCCCGGGATTACACCCCGGCCGGCAGATGATCGTCTATGGCGCTCGAAAGACTTGTCGCGCCGGTTTCGGCCGCTTTTCGGTCTCTTTCTATTTTTTCCAGCTGTTTGCCGTAATACCGCCGATTATTGGCGTCAATCAGATCGCGCGCAAATGTAAACAATGTAATTGCGGTGGGGTTTAGCTTCCGCCCCGCAGCCGGTTTCGGAATCGTCTGCGGCAACCCGGCTTCTTCGTTGGCCAGCCAGCGGTAATCATAGGCTATCATCAAATCAATCGTGTCGATGATAATGTCGCGCGGACAGTTTTTCAGACCGCTCCAGATCGAATAAGGCAGAACCACCGCCGTTTTGTTAACTGTCTTTTTAAAATTCCCCGCCATGCTCAAAATCCTTTTGTATAAATTCCTTCTTGTTCATACTCAAACACCAGTTTATGCGCCGGAAGCCCAAAGACGCTTTCCAGCTCGAAAACAACCGGCAGACTGATGTCTTTCTGTAAATTGTGGCGAATTTTCGAAAACAGAACGTGTTGAGCATCGTCCAAACCATGCCGCCGCGGCAGCTCCAACAAACGGCGCAGATTGACGCGACATGGCTTATATCTCCCATAATCGTACGAACAACCACTCAGCAGATACGCCACGCTCACATCCAGCGCGGCGGCAATTTTATTTAAGGTTCCGATTTTCGGCGTCCGCGCAGAGCCTACGATATTTACCCATTGCGTAGCATTCCGAAAAGTCTTTTTGCCCAACGCATACGACGACCAGCCTTTCTTTGCTGCCTCCTCACAACAGCGGTCAACCACCGCCAGCCCCCGATAATAGTCATTTCCCCTGTATGCTGCCATTTCACTCCCTTTTCTTGTTTGTCATCCTCTTTTATCGCCACCCTCGGCCAATTCCAGCTAAGCGTTTCCGTCATCTTCGGGCTTGTCCCGGAGATCCGGAAACGCAAGCCTCATTGCTTTTCCTCGAAAAAACTGTCACCGGCAGTTTTTTTTCTTCGGCAGGCCGACAATCCATGCAGCAAGCCTCATTGCTTTCCTCTTAAAACCTTCCGACGCAACTGCCAAATTCGCAGTTCCATCCGCAGCCGCCACCAAAATTCACGCATTGTTTTCACAAATCCAAGGCTTTGCAGTAGATTTCCAGGAGAAGTTCCTTTTCGTCGCGGTCGGCGGCATCCATTTTGCGGAGCTTGAGAATTTCTCGCATGACCTTTACGTCGAAACCGGCAGATTTGGCTTCGGCGAAAATGTCGCGGATGTCTCCGGCAATCGCTTTTTTCTCTTCTTCCAACCGTTCAATGCGCTCGATCAGAGAGCGCAGCCTGTCTACGGCAATGCCGCCAATTTCTGCGTCTTTTGCCGCCACCGGTTCAAAAACCGGCTCCTGCGGATCATCTTCCCGTTGCAAAACCTTACCCAAATTCGGATTACCACTCATTTCTTTTCTCCTTTTTCCCAAAACCAAACCAAAACGCGGAAATATAAAAACACTTCCACAATCCACCAAACGGCACCAAGCAAAAACGGCGCAAAAACCAGCCACCAGTTTATTTCCAAAACACCGGCCTGCTTAAAAACCGCCAAAAGCACACAGAAAAAACCCAGCCAGCTAAGATTCAAGCCCCTTCTCCCGTTCAAAATCTTCCACATTCGGATTATTATCCATTTTTTCTCCTTTCCTGTTGACTTCCATATTTCTATCCGCCAAAATTTCAGGCGGAGGTTCAAACATGGATTATTTAAAAAATATTTTTAATTGGTTTGTCGATATTTTGACAATAAACCAACGGCTCAAAAAACTTGAACAAATACATAATGAACATGGCAGACACCCAGCCGACATTTGCCCGTCCTGCGGCAATCATTCTCTTTACCAGGAAAGTGAATTTGTCTATGTAAGCTGCATAAATTACACTTTCACTTATGTTCAGAATATCTGGAGCAAATGTCGCTCTTGTCATTATAAACATATTGTTAAATCCTCTACCATTCAGACCCGAAAAGAAATTACTTAAACCTTTCCCTTATCAACTGTGCGCACTGTTGCATTCTATTGGCGCACCAATCGGCTTCGGCCGGTGTCAGAATTTTTGCTACGCGGTGCCGTAAATACGGAATTTCAATTTCAATCATCACACCGGCTTTTCCACCATTTCGGACCGCCGAAATTTTGAATTTTGTAAAGAATGGGTCAAAACTCTCAACTTTTGGATCTTTGTTCCACTCAACAGTCATGCTTCTCACTCTCCTTCCGTTCAAAATCTTCCATCCACCGTAAAACCTTTTCCTGTGTTTCTTCGCGACACTCGCGACCATGACGCACTCGCCATACAAAACTGCCGTCTCCCATAACCTTAAGCCCAAAAGCCGAGGCTTTAAGAGAATTTCTCTGCAAAAAAGCCTCTATAAAATTCAAAAAATCAATTTTTTTCATATCGTCCTCCTACAATAGATCTATTGTTATTAAACAATAAAGTCAATAGCTTTTTAACAATAAATAACAACTTGAAAAAATTGTAAAAATACAATATCATATTTTTATGATGAATCCTGACGATATAAGAACGCATATTTTGTCCCTCATCGAGGCGCGAAAAATGACTTTAAACGACCTCTCTCTCAAGATTGGCCGCAATCAAACATATCTTTTTCAATACCTGATGAAGGGTGTCCCCAAACGACTAAACGAAATAGACCGCAGAAAATTAGCCGAAATACTAAACGTACCGGAGCAAGAACTTACAGACATACCTCTTCTGCCCGCTCATCAGCTTGGCACCGCTGTCGCTGCCGATAAAATTGCTTCGGCAGTTTCTTCATGGTTCAAAAAGCCGTTGCCGGAGACCGTAGAAATAGCTATGTTGGACGTTTCCGCCTGCTGCGGCGCCGGCACCGACAACCCCGAAGAAAACGTAGTCGGCATTTGGCAAATGCCGCTGACCGATTTCAAAAGCATAACCGCCGCCAGCCCGGAACATATAAGAATTGTTCGCGCTGTTGGCGACAGCATGCAGCCAACTATTAATGACGGCGATTTTGTTTTTGTTGACACCTCTTCGCAGTCAATGACTTCGGATGGCATCTATGTCATTTCCAGCGCCGCCGGATTGGCCGTTAAACGACTGCAAAACAGCTTTACCGGCGACGTCATCGTCCGCTCGGACAATAAAGCCTACGATCCGCTTTCTTTCAGCCTTTCCGACCTGCATTTGCTTGGCCGTGTCGTCTATATCCTCAACGCCAAAAAAGTTTAATAACTTTTAATTCTCATTTGCCGCCTTCGGGCGGTATTTTTTTATCCAAAAAAACAAGCCAAATCAAATACTTATTCTTTGCTGAATAAAAACAACAAACTTTATTGTCAAAACACTATTGACTTATTGTTTATTAGCGATATATTAATTGTAAATTAACAATAACAAATTAGGAAATAAACGATGTCAAAATTCAGAGTAATGATTGTTAAAAATAACGGCCAGCCAGTCGGCGTTCGCGCCGCCGCCATCAACGGCCGGACGATTGTGCTGGGATTGCGCGACGAGCCGGAACAAATGAATTGGCATGACGCCGTAAAAATTGGCATACCGACAAAAGAGGAATGGATGGCGATTGCCGAAAATTTGGACGCTGTTAACAAAGCCCTTGTTCGTGCGGGCGGCGAGCCGTTGAAAAAAAGTTGGTACTGGTCTTCGTCGGAGGCCGCCAACGGGTGGGCGTGGCTATCGTTCCTTAACGGCAGTTACGGTTTGGGCTTCAACGATAAGTACGACACTTACTACGTTCGCCCGGTGCTAGCTTTTTAACTTATCGATTCAGCTATTTGGAGATTGAGATGGTAACCAATCAGATTGACGACATCATTAACGCATACAATTCCAAACTTTCCAAAACCTATGCCGAATTTGCAAATGTTTTGGACGAAGTCAAAGGTATAGTACCGGTCGACAACCATTACCTGTTCGATGAATACCAGGCAAGAATAGACAATGCCTATCAGTCGCTGATTATGATTTCCCGGCCGCATCTCCGACGTTTTGCCGAAGAACAGGAGAAAAGCCATGGCTAGACTTTTTTGGCATCCGATGACCGAACAACCGACTGAACCGGAACGCTGGAACACTTTTGTCATCGCTTATCCAAATCCGCGTTTTATCGGAGCAAATTCGCCGGAGAACCGGAACATAACGGCATTCCGCCCTATGTTTTCGACGTCGCCGTATGGACCGGCACTGATTTCGCCCATACGCAGGCAATTAAATACTGGGCACGCATCCCGTCCCCAACACATATATTTTGAGGATTTTGCAATGAAAATTATTGAATCATCGGGAATTATTCTGGCTTTTTCAACAATCTTCATCGGATTTTTTATGTAAGAAACAGAGCTTAACTCCACCCGGGGCGGCGGGTCATCCGCCCAAACTATTTGTCGGGCAAATTCCGACTAAGCCACCCGTCATTGTCGGGCTTGTCGGAAAATACCACAACTGTTACCTTCGGGCTTGACCCGGAGGTCTGAAAAAGAAAGGAAAACAATGCAAATCAGTTTGTCGGATCAGATCAAATGCGTCGAGCGCGAAATTGACATGCGTCGCCGGGTTTATCCGCGTCGTGTCATAAATAAAACCATGACTGAAGGAGAAAAAGACAGGGAAATCGCGGCAATGCAGGCCGTATTAAATACACTTGTTCTCTTTCAACGCTGCCACTTGCATCATTCGTTTAATCGAAATCAGGAGAAATAAATGAGTAACAATACCCCGGACTACGAAAATAACTTGGCATTTGAACCGGCCAAAATCGCCGGAACAATGGCAACAATAGCAAAAGATGGCAAAGCCGTAGCCATACGATGTTACATTGACGGCCAGCATTATTTTGACCTTGGATTGGAAGACGCGCCGGGAAAAATGGACTGGTTTGATGCTAAAATTTGGTGTGAAGAACACTACTGCCGGCTGCCGATGAAACATGAACTAGAATTTATTGGCAAAAACTTAAAAGCGGTTAACAAAATGCTGAAAAGTACCGGCGGCAAGCCGCTGAAAGGAGATTACTGGTCTTCCTCGGAGACCTCTGACTACGGCGCGTGGTACTCTACCTTTAACGGCAGCTTCGACTTGGACTGGTACGATAAGGACGACAAGCAGTACGTTCGCCCGATTTTTTGTTTGTGAGGAAAAAATGAAAAAATTCAGAGTAATGATTGTTAAAAAGAACGGCCAGCCGGTTGGCGTTCGAGCCGCCACTATAAACGGCCGGACGATTGTGCTGGCGCTGCATGATGAGCCGGAACAAATGAATTGGCATGACGCCGTAAAATTAGGAATTCCATCAAAAGAAGACTGGATGGCGATTGCTGAAAATTTTGACGCCATAAACAAAGCCCTCATCAAAGCAGGCGGCGAGCCGTTGAAAAAAAGTTGGTACTGGTCTTCGTCGGAGTATAGCAGCTACGACGCGTGGCTCTCGTACCTTAACGGCGGTTACGGTTTGACCTACGGCAGCACTAAGGACTCCAATGGCTACGTTCGCCCGGTGCTAGCTTTGTAATTTTAACCATTTAACTATTGGGAAATAAACAATGTCAAAATTCAGAGTGATGATTGTGAAAAAGAACGGCCAGCCGGTCGGCGTTCGCGCCGCCACTATCAACGGCCGGACGATTGTGCTGGCGTTGCGCGACATGCCGGAACAAATGAATTGGCACGACGCCGTAAAAATTGGAATTCCAACTAAAGAAGAGTGGATGGCGATTGCCGAAAATTTGGATGCTGTCAACAAAGCCCTTGTTCGTGCGGGCGGCGAGCCGTTGAAAAAAAGTTGGTACTGGTCTTCGTCGGAGGCCGCCAACGGGTGGGCGTGGCTATCGTTCCTTAACGGCAGTTACGGTTTGGGCTTCAACGATAAGTACGACACTTACTACGTTCGCCCGGTGCTAGCTTTGTAATTTTAACCATTTAACTATTTTAGGATGAAAAAAAATGAGTTTAACGGATGACTGGAAAGCTAGAAAATTAAAAGCAGGGCTGTATTATGTCAGGCTATCAAACGGGCATGTAGACGTCGCCAAGCTAAGTAAATTTAATAGATTTTATGCGATAAGTTACACGTTTGAAGTTGTCGAAGTTCTAGCTCCGTGTGATTACGAAGAACTGAAGCGTGTGAGAGATGAAAATAATGATTTATCAGCTCTTGTAACTAGTAATGAGATAGAGATAGATCATCTCTGCCAGTTGCTTAAAGAAGTTAAAGAAAAAATACACAATGAATTTATTAACCAAGATATTGTGTCAATAGATAAATTCAACAAAATTTTAACCAGAATAACCAAGGTGCTGAAATGATTGAAATTGGAGAAAACCTGTCAGACGTTGTTACTACTGTCATGTGCTTTTTTGCTGCGTATTTGTTTGGGAGGGCTTTAAGATGATTAGACGTTTACTTTGCTGGCTAGGTTTTTGCAACGTGCGCTGGTGTTCGCGTTGCGCGGATTTGATGAGGCTAGATAGTAAGTTTTGCAAAATATGCAATAAATGTGGAAAGGCAAAGAAATGACAATTGAAATCGGTAACAATCTATCATGCGTACTTTTTATTTTGGGCATGACATTTATTTTGATAAGGATTTTTAAGAAATGAACGATAGATTTAAGTTTAGAGCATATCATACGCCGACTAAAAAGCTATTTTATGTTTACGGATTTAATCCAGTATTTACTTTTGAAGACACTTTGGATGGGTGCGGGACAAACGACATTAATCCTGCCGTTACCGAAGATTGCATACTTGAGCAATGTACCGGCTTAAAGGATAAGAACGGCAACCTTATTTATGAGGGGGATATTATTTCCGATTTCAAATATGGTGTAAATTGTGTTGTGAAGTTTGGAGTGTTGAACTTCAAAAAGGTTTCAGAGTATGACGGATCTATAAGAGATGTCACTTGTGAATGTTTTTATTTCACTGAGCTTGAAACCGGCAAAGTATTAAATGTCTTTAGACAATCACACAACATACCCGAGAATGATTGGAAAATCATCGGCAATATTCACGAAATTGATGATTTGTTTGAGGTTGAAAAGCCTTTTTCTGTAGAAGACACAATAGAAAAAATAGAAAACTTCTTATTAGAAAATTAATATTTGTTGAGGAGAAAAATGACTGATACCGGATTCATGACAGCGGCAGAAATGAAGTCTTTACTTGGGCTCTCTGCCCGAAGCGGGGACAACCGCACTTTAAATAAATATGTCAAACAGGGAAAACTGGAAATTAAATCTTTTTCGCGCAAAGTAAAGCTCTATCGCGAGAAAACAGAATTTACACCTTGCATTGAAACTGCCACGGATTTGGATTTTTGCTTTTGAAAATAGAAAATGAAAATACCTTATTTGACATACAAAAAGCTGGCCAATGGCGAAATAGCTTACTATTTCAACCTACCGGCTCGTCTTATCCCGGAGGGCTGTACAGTTAAATCTCAGCCTTTAGGAAAAGACTATATTGTTGCATGTCAAAAGGCATTGGAACTCTATCAACAAACCATAACATTTCGCAAAACCGGCGAAGCTCCTCTCAATCCCAAAACCATCCGCCACCTTTGGAAAGAATACAAAACCACCCGTTTTTATAAAGAAATCGGCAAACGGATGAAAGAACAGTATGAGGATTCCTATGAATTTATGGAAAACCGCAAAAACATCAAAGGAACATCTCTCGCCGATACACCCCTTGATTTATTTGACTACAAGTCGGCCAACAAGCTATATGAAAACTTCTTGCAGATAACCTCTATCTTTACCGTAAAAAAACATTTCGCTTTTCTGCGCAGAATGTATAAATTCGGAGTAATGGAAAAAATCTTCGCCGCCGATATTGCCAACCCATTTTCAAATATGAGAATCAAACTTCCCAAACCCAAAAGAGAATATATCCCTCGTGAGCATTTGAAAATATTAATAGACAAAGCAATAGAACTCGGACACCCTTACATTGCCCTTGCTATCGAGCTTGATGATTATCTTTGCCAACGCCCGGCCGATGTTCTGAAACTGCGCAAAAAAGATATTTATCAAAAAGGCGATGATTATTTCATTAACTTCACTCAAAACAAAACTAAAGAAGAAATGAGACTGCCTATCCCCAAACATCTCATCCCCCAGCTTATGGAGAAAGAGGACTATCTCATTACTGATAACTACGGACCGTTTACCGTAAATCGTTTTGCCAAATATTTCCGTATCGTCCGCAATGCTTGCGGCTTCAAATATACATTCAAACTTATGCGCCATACCGGCAGCACAGCCTATATTGAAACCGGCGCAACCACCGCCGAAGCGATCATGTTTACCGGACATAAGGAAGAACGCATATTTAACGAGGTATACAAAAGCCCGACTGAAAGAATGGGGCTAAATACGCTAAACAAGCGTCTGGAAGCCGAAAAAGAACAAAAGTAAAATTATTATTGATTTTTTAATCTCTGTCCCGATTCTTCCGGGGCTTTTTTTATGCCAAAATTCATTCTGACTCTGTTCTGACAACCTACGCTAAGTATTTGATTCTATGTGAGTCAAAATGTAACTAAAAAGTCAGAATAAAAGGGCTTACAATTCCTCGCAAACCCTTGATTTTCCTTGGCAGGGGCAGTAAGATTCGAACTCACGACACTCGGTTTTGGAGACCGATGCTCTACCAACTGAGCTATACCCCTATCATCATATCGCGTATATTTGATACACAAATCTGCACAATTAATCAAGAACTTTTTTACAAAAAGCCACATCCGTAAAAAAGAAGAGCCGCACCTCACGGCGAAGCTCTTCATGTGTTTAACTTAAATATGCAGGCGGCGCACCGAGCTGCATATATTTGCAGCCTTTTCGCACATCCTGCCGCCATGATAGTGCACATAACTCTGCAACTCGCGTTTATCCGCGGTCTTAGAAAATTCAATTTCCAAAGCATTGCGGAAACGCTGTTTGGAGTAGTACACTTTTCGCAACCCTTTCGGAACTTTCTGCAAGCGCCGTTCCTGATCGGGATTAAGATTGTATTTCTTTGCAAACATACCGAGAACCACGCGGTTATCGGTTGTTATCATATCATCCTGCACTTTCGGAGCAAACGGCTTAAACGAAAGTACAAAATAAATTTTTTCCCACTGTTTCGAATGGGTCAAATAAATTTCGCCGTCAATCGACAGGCCAAATTCTTTATACATCTCGGCAAATGCTTCAAACTCACCGTCGATGTATTGTCTTTCCTCATTAAAAGTTAGCATAACTTTAGAGTTTTAAGTGAATATTTTATTTAACTGTTCTCAAAAGCCATGAATTTTTCAACATAAAGATATAACCGCACAATAACTCATTTTAGACAAAAACAATATCATAAGAGCAACAGTTTGTCAAAATATTTTACAGCATAAAAAAGCGGTCGTATCAACGACCGCTTTTTTATCACACCTCTTTCATTAAGTTTTAAAAGAATAAATTTTAGCACCCAATATACAAAGAAACAACGCCAACGCCAGACAAAAATTACAAACCATGGAAGCTTCCTTGTTCACTTTTTGACTAAAAACAGCCCAGTCAATTTTGGATGTCGCCGGATATAAGTTGTTATTCCAAGCATAAAGAATGATAGTGTCAGACACCGCAACTTTTCGTCCAGAAACAGAAAAATCTCTAAAACTGACAACAGGCCGAATAATTACCCCTTCTGGCGTTTCTAATTCAATACAATCTGAGGTAGGAAGATTATACGGATTAAGAGAAGATACAACACCGGAAAAAGCCTCAACAGCAACGTTGTTATCAACCGGAAAATTTTTCTTCCCTAATCTTACAAAAACTCCAAAAACAAACAAAAACAATGCAAAAAATAATAATACCTTTTTCATAACTCAAATTTTTAAGTTTAACAATATGTTAAGACATAACATTAATTCTTAATAAGAACATATATTTTGTAGCTATCACAATCTGCTTTATTTGTCAAAATTTTCTTAAAGAAACAGAAAAAAGGAAAGGCTCTGAAGAATTTCAGAGCCTTTCCCCTAATTCGGAATATCTTCCGATCCTTGTTCCTTTACGTTTATTATTACTTCAGGATCTTCGATACGACACCCGCGCCTACCGTACGGCCGCCTTCGCGGATCGCAAAGCGCAGTCCTTCGTTCATCGCTACAGGGTGGATCAGTTTCGCAGTCATCCGAATGTTGTCTCCGGGCATAACCATCTCCGTTCCTTCCGGAAGTTCAATCGAACCCGTTACATCCGTCGTACGGAAATAAAACTGCGGACGATAGTTGCTGAAGAACGGCGTATGGCGGCCGCCTTCTTCTTTCGTCAGAATATAGCATTCGCACGTGAAGTCCGTATGCGGCGTTATCGTTCCGGGCGCTGCCAATACCTGTCCGCGCTCTACTTCTTCTCTCTTCGTGCCGCGCAGCAGAACGCCGATGTTATCGCCGGCTTCGCCTTCGTCCAGAAGCTTGCGGAACATTTCAATACCGGTGCACGTTGTTTTCTGCGTCGGACGAATGCCGACGATTTCAATTTCGTCGCCAACATGCAGTACGCCGCGCTCTACACGACCGGTTACTACCGTACCGCGGCCGGAAATCGAGAATACGTCTTCAATCGGCATCAGGAACGGTTTGTCTTTCGGACGATCCGGCTGCGGAATGTAGCTGTCTACTGCCTTCATCAGTTCAATAATCGAATCATGGCCGATCTTCGGATCTCCGTTCTCCAATACAGCCAGAGCTGAACCTTTGATAATCGGAATTTCGTCCCCGGGGAAGTCATAGGATTTCAACAGGTCGCGGATTTCCATTTCTACAAGCTCCAGGAGCTCCGGATCATCTACCTGGTCTACTTTGTTCATGTATACAACCAGAGCCGGTACACCGACCTGACGAGCCAGCAGAATGTGCTCGCGCGTCTGCGGCATCGGGCCGTCAGCTGCCGATACAACCAGAATGGCACCGTCCATCTGTGCCGCACCCGTGATCATGTTCTTTACATAGTCCGCGTGACCCGGGCAGTCTACGTGCGCATAGTGGCGGTTCGGCGTTTCATATTCTACGTGCGACGTCGAAATCGTAATGCCGCGGGCTTTCTCTTCCGGAGCCTTGTCAATCTGATCATATGCGGTAAAGCTTGCGCCACCCTCTTCTGCCAAAACTTTCGTTATCGCTGCCGTCAACGTCGTCTTGCCGTGGTCTACGTGTCCGATCGTTCCGATGTTGCAATGCGGCTTATTTCGCTCAAATTTCTCTTTTGCCATAGCTGTTTAATCCTAAGTTTAAGTTGTTAAGACATTTCTCTGGATATAAGGGGAAAAATTGGAGCGGGTGAGGGGAATCGAACCCCCGTCATAAGCTTGGAAGGCTTCTGCTCTACCATTGAGCTACACCCGCTTAATCAACCTCTTAATCAAGAGTTCCCGTATGGCTGCAAGAGTTAAATGGTGGAGGGGGATGGATTCGAACCATCGTAGACGTTCGTCGACGGATTTACAGTCCGTTGCATTTGACCGCTCTGCCACCCCTCCGATTTTAAAACTTCAGCCGGGATAGAGGATTTTATCATCCTTTTAGTTATTCACTAACACGCAAATAATAACATTTTTGCGCAACTGTCAACATCTTTTTTCCGATTTCGACATTTATTTAGGATAAATTTTTTCAACAAGCGATAGCCAGCAGCTTTTTCTCCGTCTCCCGAACAGCCTCGGGAACGCCGACGTGAAACAAAATGCCCTCGTTGACGACAAAACCGAGCCGGCCGTTCTTTTCCGCCTTGTCAAACAAATCGCGCAGCGAAAATTTGCCGTCCGGGCTGTCGGCAAAAACGCGCGGATGTACGATTGAAACGCCCGTAAACCAATAGGGAAAACCTTTTTCCTTATTAACGTTACGCTGCGGCCGCCCCTGCCCGTCAAGACGGTAGTTGCCGATACCGCGGCCGTTGTCGCCGAAGATTTGTTCCATCGGATGCAGCAACAGCAAAATGTCATATTTTTCGCCGTCCCACTCGTCCAGCATCTGACGCATGGCCGGCTTAAAACCGCGATCGACCCACAGCGTGTCGCTGTTCATGACAAAAAAGGCCTCGTTCCCCATCAGATGCAAAGCGTTTTTAATTCCGCCGCCGGTTTCCAAGGCTTCCTTTTCTTCCGAAAAAGCAATATTAAAATCTGTCCGCCCCGCCAGGTGCTCCTCTATCATTTTGCCCTTATAGCAGACATTGACCGTTACATCCTTGATTCCGACATCTTTCAGCTTGTCGAAATTATAGTCTATAAGCGCTTTGCCGTTTACTTCTATCAGCGGTTTCGGAAGACTGTCGGTCAGTTCGCCCATGCGCACGCCGCGGCCGGCAGCCAGTACAAAAGCTTTGCTTATCGGTTTGGATTCGGGAACCGTCCGCCGGGCCTCCGGCAAATTCTCGTCCAGCCAGCGCTTCAATACGGCAAATTTCGGATATTCAAGCGTTCTTTTCAGCAACTCCAGCGCATGCGGTACATATTTGGCATACCATGGCTTTTTCGAAACGGTAATCAGGGTCGTAAAACGGCCGATGACCCGCATATGCCGCAGCAAAGCCAGAAAAGCATAAGCGTCTTCAAAGTCGTCCCGAACCACGCCGCTGATATTGGCAAAGAAATATTCCTTCATTTCCGCCGTCACTTCCGGTGCAATTACCCGGCGCTCGTCCTCAATCAGGCTGGCCAGGTCATACAGCGACGGACCCCACATTGCGTCCTGAAAATCAATAACGCCGCATTCGTTGCTATTCGGAGGCAGCATGACGTTGTTGACATGATAATCCCACAGCACCAGCGACGACGGAACTTTTGCGCCCAGCGGCAGCAAACCGCCGATGATGTCCAGAAACTCTCGTCGCTGCCGTTCGCTGAGCCCTTTTCCCAGCACGGCCGGCATATACCAGTCCAGAAACAGGCGAAAGTCTTTGACGATAAAGGCGTCGTCCATGTCTTTGACATAATCGGGACGCCGGGCATTCTTATAAATTTTCAGCAAAGCATCAACAGCCAGTTTAAAGACGGCCGCATCGTTTCTGCCGTCCAGAACTGCGGCAAAATCCCTGTCGCCGAAATCCTCCAGCAGCAAAAAGCCCTCTTCGGTTTTCTGTGCCAGAATTTCCGGCGCCCGTACGCCGATGCCGCGCAACAGGCTGTCAATTTTAACGAACTCGCGGATTTTCGTATACGGACTTTCGTCGTCCATCAGCACCGCCGTCGACCCGTCTGCCCGCACAACCCTGAAATATCTGCGCACCGAAGCGTCCGTTACCATGTCTTCCAGACGATATCCGGCAAGCCCGCAGTCTTTTTCCAGAAACGCCTTTATTCTTAATGCGCGCTGATTCTTTTCCATTGACCCTGTCTCCTTTACTGGCTATCATACTTTTTTATATAACCGATACCATTTAAATAAAGCTTAAAATCGGAGGTTTTATGAGTATAAAATACGTTGTTTTCGACTGGGACGGCACCTTGGCCGACACCTACCCGGTTATTTCCGCCGCCTATGATTACACTTTCGACACGCTCGGCCTGCCCCGCATTCCCTATGACGAGGTTAAACGCATTACCAGCACGCTTCAGAACAAAGACACTCTGGGCTGCATCTTCGGCGAACGCAAGCAGGAAGCCGCCGACGCCTACTACAGCTTCATCGGCAAACACCACGCCGCCGCTCTGGAAGCGATGCCCGGTGCCCGCAGCGTTTTGGAATACTGCCGGAAACACAATATTACCAGCATTCTGATTACCAATAAAAAAACGCTTTATGTTGCCGAAGAAATCGAAAAACTCGGTTTCTCCGAATTTTTTGACAAGGTCATTGCCGCCGGCGAATATGCGGAAGACAAGCCACACCCTCTGGCCACGCACGCCGCTTTTGGCGGGAAACTTCCGCCGGCCGACGAAATACTGGTTTTGGGCGACGGCGAAGCCGATTTTCAAACCGCGGCAACCTATGCGCATGACAACCGAAAAGCTTTTTGCGTCATCTATGACCCCAAACGCAAATACAAGGGCAGCGAGCCCGACCGCAAAATCGACGACCTGCGGCAGGTCATTGAGATTATCGGAGAATGCAATGGCTGAAAACCGCAACCCCGATACGGTCGGCATTGATTTGATGGATTCTCTCGAAATAGCCCGATGCATAAACCGCGAAGACGCCAAAGTTGCGGCGGCCGTAAGCAAGGTTCTGCCCGATGTCGCCCGTGCCATAGACCTTGCTGCCGAAGCTCTCCGCAACGGCGGCCGGCTTGGCTACTTCGGCGCCGGCACCAGCGGCAAAATAGCCATACTTGACGCTACCGACTGTCCGCAGACTTTCGGCATCGACGAAAACCTGATTCAAAGTTTCATCGCCGGCGGCGACGAATGCATCCGCGCTTCGGTCAACGGCGCGGAAGACGATGCCGAACTGGCCGTCAAAGACCTTGAAATTTTCGGTGCCGGCGCCGGCGACGTTGTTGTCGGCATTTCGGCCAGCGGCAATCCCGCCTATGTCGTGTCCGTACTTGAAGAAGCCCGGCACCGCGGCGCCAAAACCGTTGCCGTCACCTCCAATCCGCAGGCAAAATTCAAACCCTATGCCGACGTCTTTATTAATCCGCTCGTCGGTTCTGAGGCCATTGACGGCTCCTCGCGAATGAAATCGGGTTCCGCTCAGAAAATGATTCTCAACATGATATCCACCGGAACCATGATTCGGCTCGGCAAAACCTACGAAAACCTGATGATTGATGTCAATGTCAGCAACGAAAAGCTTTATCGACGGGCCTTGGATATGATTGAGCGGATTACCGGCGTAAACCGCGGTATCGCAGAAAAATGTCTTCTTGCCGCGGACAAAAACGTAAAAACCGCCTGTGTCATGGCCGCAATGAATTGTCCGCCCGCCGAAGCCGAAAGGCTTCTGACACAAAACGACGGTTCTCTGCGCAAAGTCATTCAGCAAGGAAAAGAAAATGTCTAAGAAATTCTCAGTACCGGCAGCTGCCAAAACGCCTCTCATTCTTTACGGGCGCCATGCAGTAACCGCAGCCCTCGCCAATCCCGAACGCAAAATTGCCAAACTTCTCTGCACGGCCGAGAACGCGCCCGAGGCAAAAAAAATCTGTGCGGCGCGAGGCCTGCCCGAAGCCGTGGTCAACATCGTCGACCGTCGGGAAATTGACCGCATTCTGCCCCGGGATGCCGTTCATCAGGGTTTTGCGCTCTATTGCTCGGAACTTCCCGAATATTCTTTGGAAGACATCTGCATTCTGGCCGCAGACAAACCGGACTGCCATCTTCTGATTCTTGACCAGGTAACCGACCCGCAGAACATCGGCGCCGTCATCCGTTCCTGCGTCGCTTTCGACACGCTGGCGCTGATAATGCAGGACAAAAATGCGCCGGCCGAAACCGGAGCCATGGCAAAAGCCGCGGCCGGCACCATTGAATATCTGCCCGTTTGCCGAGTTACGAATCTTTCCCGCGCCGTCAACCGCCTGAAAGAGGCCGGCTTCTGGACAGTCGGAATGGACGGCTACGCGCAGACAACCATCGACAAAATGAACAAAGGCGGAAAAATAGCCATCATTATGGGATCCGAAGGCAAAGGCATGCGTCGTCTGGTTGAAGAAAGCTGCGACATGACGGTCCGCCTGCCCATCTCCGACCGGGTTGAAAGTCTCAACGTTTCGACGGCCGCCGCCATTGCCCTCTACGAAGTCAGTAAAAAATAGTTATTATTAATTAACCATCTTCGATTATATTAATGACAATTTCAGGGAGAAAAAACATGGTTAAAAAACTCATTTTCACACTTATCGTTATCGCCGCGGTCGTTTTCATTTCCTTTCGCCTCAACAATCCCGGCGACGATCGGGTTTCATCGCCGGCAGAACCGTCCTTTGCGGCTGAGGTTCTGTCTGCGCTGGAGCAGAAAAAGGCCGCATCGGTTGTTATTTTGGCCTATAACAGCCCGGCCGACATTCGCAACGCCGACAAGGTTATCGCCGCGCTTGACGGCCGAAAGATAAAGGTTCTCGCTTATGAAATCTATAACGAAAACACCAGCCCCGCCCGTCTGGCCGAAGTTGCCCAAGCCGGTGGCGAACCTGACGTTTTCTATGCCAACGGCAAACTGATAGCACCTGCCGAAATCGACGCTTTCATCAAATCGGAACTCGGCTGGCGCAAAAATTCCGACGGCAAAAAATAACCAAAGGAGACCTGCTTTGCCAGCCGCCATAGAAATCAGGCATCTGACCAAAGATTACGGAAATCTCAGGGCAGTCGACGACTTGAGCTTCACGGCCGCTGCCGGAGAAATCATCGCCCTTTTGGGGCCGAACGGCGCCGGCAAATCAACTCTGATGAACATGATAACCGGCTATCTTGCGCCCTCTTCCGGAGACATTTTCATCCTCGGCCGCAACATCCGCGACAACCCGTTGTCCGCCAAGGCTTCGGTCGGCTTCCTGCCGGAGGGCGCGCCGTTGTATCCGGACCTGAGCGTCAGGGACTTTCTGCGCTATATGGCCGAGTTGCGCGGGCTGCCCGCAGCGCGCATTGCCGAGGCTGCGGAAACAGCCAATGTTACGCAGGTTCTGCAACAGAAAATCGAAACGCTTTCCAAAGGATATCTGCGCCGCGTCGGCTTTGCTCAAAGCATTTTGAGCAATCCGCCGGTACTGCTGCTTGACGAACCGACCGACGGTCTCGACCCCAACCAAAAGGCTCACATTCGCAGTCTGATTAACCAAATGGGACAGGAAAAAACCATTCTCATTTCGACCCACCTGTTGGAAGAAGCTGAAACCGTCTGCAGCCGGATCATTCTTATGAACCGGGGCAAAATCATGGCTGACGGCAGCTGTGCGGAAATCATCGCCCGCAGCGGCGGCAAAACGCTGGCCGAAGCTTTCCGCAAACTGACCGTTTCCGAGGAGGAAAACTGATGAACAAGCTGTTTGCGGTTGCCAAAAACGAACTCCTGCGTTACTTCATCTCGCCGCTGGCTTACGTCTATCTGATAGCCTTTCTGCTGCTCAACGGTTCCTTTGCCGTTTATTTCGGCAGTTTCTTTGAACGCGGCTCGGCCGACCTGTCGTCTATGTTTGCCTTTCAGCCCTGGCTTTACCTTCTGTTTATTCCCGGCATTTCCATGCGGCTGTGGAGCGAGGAGTTTCGTGCCAAAACCGTCGTCCAGATTATGACCATGCCGGTTCCTGTGTCTGCTTTCGTCTGGGGAAAGTTTTTTGCCGCCTGGACATTCTGCGCTCTGGCACTGTTTCTGACCTTTCCGTTTTGGATTACCGTCAACATTCTCGGCACGCCCGACAACGGCGTCATTGCCCTGAGTTACGCAGGCAGTTTTGTCCTCGCCGGCTGCATGCTCGCCATTTCGCAGACCATGTCGGCTCTGACCAAAAACCAGGTTATCGCCCTGGTGCTTTCCGTTGTCGCCAATCTGGCTTTTTTCCTGAGCGGACTGGAATACATACTGGCCTTTGTCAGGCTGTTTTTGCCGCTGGCCGCCGTCGATATGATTGCTTCGTTCAGCTTTCTTACCCATTTTGACGCCATATCCCGCGGCCTTCTCGAACTGCGCGATCTCATTTTCTTCGTTTCGCTGATTCTGCTGTTCAATTTTACCACCGTTCTGATTGTCAGTTTCAAAACCGCCGGAACCGCCGGATGGCTTAAGTCAACGTCGCGGAGCTATTATATTTTTGCCTTTTTCTGCCTGTTGCTCGGTTTCGCCGGGCTCAACCTGCTCGCCAACAACCTTACCCGCGGCATATCCGCCGATTTTACCGAAGAAAAAATCTTTACCCTTACCGACACCACAAAAAACACGCTCCGCTACCTGCCCCGGCCGATAACTGCAAAACTCTACTATTCCCCGGTTTTGGGCGAACGCAACCCAGACCTGCGCCTGATGTTTGACAAAGTCCGCCTGCTGCTTCGCCAGTATGCCGCGCTGTCCGGCGGCCGTTTTGCCTACCGGATTTACAATCCCGAACCGCTTGACGAAATCGAAGACAGAGCCATTGCCGCCAGCCTGCAACCGCTGCCGGTTGCCGACCTTAACGTCAATGCCTTTTTCGGTCTGACGCTAACCGATTCGGTTGACAATCGTCAAACCATTCCGTTTTTCGCCCTGGAGAGACAGAACTTTTTGGAACAGGATATTACCCAGAAAATATTCGAACTTGCACATCCCCGCAAAAAACTTGGCATCATTACCACGCTGCCGGTCTTCGACACCGTCATCAACAACAACGTCGTCAGTCAGGAATGGCAGATTATCAAACAGCTCAAAGAGCTTTACCGAATAAAGCACATCAAAACCGCGGAAGACTTCCCCGACGATCTTGACATCCTGATGATAATCAACCCGCAGAATCCCGACGAGAATTTGACCGACAAAATCAAACGTTATTCCCTCGACGGCGGCAAAGTGCTGCTTATTCTCGACAACGCCGCCGAAGCGCCGCGCATTTTCTCGCCGGTCAACCATGAATACGTTCCGTCATATCCCGGCGAACTGGCCGGCTTCTGGGGTATCCGTTTCCGCAACGATGCCGTCGTCGCCGATTTGGACAACTCCATAATGGTCGATGCCACCAAAGACTATAAAAACAACCCGTCCTTTACCCGCGACGTGGTTCAGTTTATCCTGACCGAGAAAAACGTCAATCCGAAGGCGCCGGAGGTTTCCAAACTTAAGAACCTTCTTTTTTCCTCCGCTTCAGAAATCGAACCGGCGGCACCGGACATCATTTTCGAACCGCTGATAATCACTTCGCCCAACGCCGCATACCTCGACGTCTCGGCAGTTTACCAAAACGTCAACCCCGGCGACATTCTCCGCAGCTTCCGCTCGGACAATACACCGAAGGTCATCGCCGCGAAAATCAAAAGCGGCCGCGCTGACCGCCCCTTTGAACTTATTGCCGTCGGCGATTCCGACTTTCTCTACGATTCGTTTTGGACCAGTTCGGTCAAACTGCTGGATGGTAACTTTGCCGTGCCGGTCATGGACAACGGCAACTTTGTTCTTAATGCGCTCGAAAGTCTGAGCGGCGGCGACAACCTCATCGGCCTGCGCGGCAAATCGGCCAAGGTCAGACGATTTGAAGACGTCGAAAGAATCCGGCGCAACGCGCAGCTTGACTTTAAGGTTAAAGAGAACGAAATCATCGAACGCATCAATCGAACCAAAACCGAACTTCAGGAAATCTGGGGCAAAAAAGACTTCGAACGGCGGCTGACCTTTACTGCGGACGAATTATCCCTGATTGCCGGCATTCGCAAACGTCTGGACGCCGAAAGAAAAGAACTCGGCGAAATCCGCCGCACGCTTAACGCCGAAATCAACGCCATCGACACATGGGTAAAAATTGCCAACATCTACGCGGTTCCGCTGTCCATATTGGCCGGACTGCTGCTGTCGGCATTTTTCTCCCGCCGCAGACGGCCGGGAAGCTCTTTCCGTTTCAACGAAAAACTCGGCAGGATTCTTGCCGCTTCCCTGCTTTTGCTCGGATTGGGCGTTGCATCGGTCTATCTGACCGAAGACCGCCAAATCGAAGCTTATGAAAACAAACCCGTCTTCGCCGGACTTGATAAAAAAATCAACGACGTCCGGCATATAACTCTCCAAAACAACAGCAATATCCTTGAGTTTTATCTTGACGGTGACAACTGGAAACTGAAAGGACATGAAATTTTTCCGGTTTATCAGGAGCGGCTTCGCAGCTTCTTGAGCGCAATGCTGGAAGCCGTTTATTATGAGAAGAAATCCGACCGCGGCGAAGATTTGGGCAAATTCGGACTGGCGCCGCTGGGTGTCGCCGGTACGCCCAATATCCGCATTGAACTGCAGGATGCGGACGGAAACAGCCTGACGGCCTTCAACGTCGGCCGCTATGATCTGGACGTCGGCCGCGGAGCTAAAGCCGCCTATATCAAGTTTGACAACCGTTTCCAGGTCTGGCTGATTGCCGCCGACTTCATTGATCTTGAACCTGTCTGGCAAAACTGGACTTACAGTTCGCTCTGGAACCTGCGTTTCGGACGGCTGGCCGCCGTAAACGGCCAAACGGACGCCGGCCTGCTGGCCAATCTGGCCCGGATAATGCTGAACACCTACTTTACCGGTGAAGCGCCCGAAAAAACAAATGCCGAAAAAATGTTCGGTTTCACGCTGGACGCCGAGAACGGAAACCGTGTCGATTTGAAATTTTATCGCGAGAAAGGCCGCTATTATGTCGTTTACGATTTCATCGGCACAATCAACGGAAAACATTTGCAAACTTTCGCTGACGGCACTAAAAATAAGTTTTTTGAAATAACTGCCGAAGATATGGAGAAAATACAAAATGCCCTTAAGTCAGGAAGAAAGCAGAAAACTTAAAAAAACGGCCACCGCCGCCAGCGTCGCGCTGGCCGTCAGCCTCAGCCTTCTCAAGATGTTCGGCGCCCTTTACACCGGTTCGCTGGCCGTGCTCTCGTCCATGATTGACAGCCTTGCCGACATTTTCGCGTCTTCAGTCACTTTTATCGCCGTCAAAATATCCTCCCAGCCGGCCGATTCCAATCACCGTTACGGTCATGGCAAAGCCGAGGCCATTTCGGCGCTTATTCAGTCGGCTTTTGTCGCCGGTTCCGGCATTTTTGTCATGTATGACGGCATCAGCCGCTTTATTACGCCGGTAAAGGTTGAACAAACCGGCATCGGCATAGCCATCATGCTGATCAGCCTGTTCGGCACGCTGGCGCTGATCGCCTTTCAAAAATACGTTACCCGGCACACCGCTTCACAGGCAATTGAAGCCGACAGCGCCCACTATACCGTCGACGTCGCAACCAACCTCTCCATCATCGTCACGCTTGTTGTCGTCAAGTTTTTGGGTTGGAGTTGGTTTGATACGCTGACCGCCTTTGCCGTTTCCGCCTATCTGTTGTACAACGCCTACAAACTGGCGCGCGACGCCGTCGGACTGCTGACCGACCGGGAGCTTGACAACGAAATTCGCCTGAACATCAAAAAAATCGTCCTCGGCCACGATTTTGCCCACGGCATCCATGACCTGCGCACCCGCGACCTCGGCGGCGAATATATGTTCGAATTCCATTTGGAACTGGATGGCGCCCTTTCTCTGTATCAGGCGCATGACTATACCGACGAGGTTGAGAAAGCGCTGCTCAAGGCTTATCCGAATGCACAGATAATCATTCACGAAGATCCGGCCGGTATCGACGAAGACCGTCTCGACCGCAGGATCCGCTGTGCTAATCCCGAAGCCACCGATTGTCTGCTCTGAAACGAAACAAGGCGGAACCAACGTTCCGCCTTGCAAACTTTTAATCCGACCGCTTTTCAATTACAGCCGCAGCGTTTTTTAAACCATCTCTTTCCACGGGCTTCCAGTCCCGCCTTATGCCGGTAAAAAACCCTTTCAAGCATTGGCAGACAGCTGTCGTCAATGCTTTCAAAATTAAGCGCCAGCAGACAGAAAGCGCAATGCACCGCATACGAATAGTTTCGCCGAGCCAAAACTGCCAGCAAATCTTCCGTTTCGGCAGCGCACGAGTACCCGCTGGAACCGTAATAAAATACCACGGCCAGCGCACCCAGCTCCTCAAACAAACCTCGCGAAGCATATTCCAGAATACACAAGGCCGTTTCCTTACGCACTTTTTCAAGCAAAGGGGCATTTTCAAAACGATTTTCCGCCAATTGCCGATTCTTTTTCGGATCATCATAAATTTCCCGAAAAGATTTCATATCCGCTTCCGGTATATCTTTTAAAAACGGCATCGGAATTACCATGCCGTGCATGGCCTTCCACAGCTCAAGCTGCATTTCTTTCTTTGTCATAGTTCAGATATTTAATAATAAACAATCAATTAACGGACAGTTCCAAACAGGAACCGTCCGCATAATTAAAAAAATTTAACCAAGTGCGACCAGCAAACCGTTGTGCTTTTCCAACGCCTGATAAAGCAACGGCAGCAGGTCTTCGCTCATCAGGTCAAACCTGAACGCCACGAGGCAAAAACCCCAGTAAACGTCATAATCGGCAGAAACGTCCGCCTGTTTCTTCAGCATGTCTCCCAACACTTGCGAGAAGTCAAGTTTTGTATGCGTAACATACAGGGCGTCAGCCAACTGCGCAAGATAAGGACGCTTGCAAATATTCGCTTCGTTGCGAATAAAATTGGTCAGTTCGTCCTTCCAACAAAACTTCACTTCGGCAAAATCCCTGCCCTGCAAAAACTCAAGCGCCGACAAATCCAAACCGTCTTCCGGAAATATCTCATTCCAAAAAGCCTGATAACCCGACAAGGTCGTATCATTCGCAATCAGAAGATACTTTTGTTTCGGGTCTTCGTAAATTTTTCTGAACTTGTCAAACAGGTCATCGCCTGCATCATAGCGAATATCCGCCATCACACTGTTAGGAATAATCCGTCCGTGCATCATGTTGAATAAATCCAACCGTGCCTTTTGCAACTTATCCATAAGCTAAAAACTTTAGTTAAACATAAAAAAATACATATCTTGTATAAAAATACATTCGCATAAACATAAAATTTTGAACCATTACCATAAGTCTTTTGTCCATCTTTGTCAACCACTGTTTTCTCTTCAAAACGCGTAAAAAAAGGGCGGAAAACCCGTCCGGGACAAGCCCTTTCGAATTTTCCGCCGCTCTTTTTTTAATGGACGAGCGTATAAAACTCAGTCTACTTTCTTCGGCTCAATACGCATTCCGTAGAACGATCTGTATACGAAATACAAACCGATGAGGAAAAACGCGACGCCAAGTCCGACGGATACGCAGCGCGGCGCAGCGACAGCCATCTCGACCGCCAGCAGACCGAACAGCGTCGTGAACTTGATAATCGGATTCAGAGCCACCGAAGAGGTGTCCTTATACGGATCGCCGACCGTATCGCCGACAACGGCAGCCGCATGCAGCGCAGAACCTTTTTCATGCAAATCGACTTCAACCACTTTCTTGGCATTGTCCCAGGCACCGCCGGCATTTGCCATATACAGAGCCTGAAACAGACCAAAGACCGCTATCGAAATCAGATAGCTGGCAAACAGCGTTGCATTAAAGCAGGCAAAGGCAATCGTAAACGAGAAGATGACGATGAAAATGTTCAGCATGCCTTTCTGCGCATAAATCGTGCAGATTTTAACCACGCTCTTGGAATCCTCAATCGACGCTGCCTTGTTGGTATCCAGCTTGATGTGCTCCTTAATGTAGTTGACCGCGCGATAAGCCCCGGTCGAAACCGCCTGCATCGAAGCGCCCGAGAACCAGTAAATGACCGTGCCGCCCAGAATCAGGCCGAACAGAACATTCGGATCCAACAGGTTCAGCTGCAGATTCAAAAGCAGAATGATTGAGAAAATCATTGTCGTTGCGCCGATAACCGCCGTGCCGATAAGCACCGGTTTGGCCGTCGCTTTAAACGTATTGCCGGCAGAATCGTTTTCTTCCAGCAGCTGTTTTCCCTGCTCAAAGTTCGGTTTAAAGCCGTATTCTTTCTCAATTTCCTTATCAATACCCTTCACGCCCTCAATCTGCGACAGTTCAAATACGGACTGTGCATTGTCGGTAACCGGCCCGTAGGAGTCGACGGCAATCGTAACCGGACCCATGCCGAGCATGCCGAAAGCAACCAGACCGAACGCAAACACCGTCGGATATACCATATAGGCATCCAGGCCGGTGCGGGCGGTAAAGAAGGCGATAACCATCAGGCCGACCATGACCATACCCTGCCAGAAGGCGGAGAAGTTACCGGCAACGATACCCGAAATAATGTTCAGGGAAGCGCCGGCTTCACGGCTGGCGTTGACGATTTCGTCAACATGCTTCGATTTCGAAGAAGTGAAGATTTTGGTAAATTCCGGAATCAGTGCCGCGGCCAGCGTACCGCAGGAGATAATGACCGAAAGCTTCCACCACAGGTCGGCACCCATGTCGCCGATCATTACGTAGGAAACGCCGAACGTAACCAAAATCGACAGGATTGAGGTCAGCCAGATCAGGCTTGTCAGCGGCGTTTCGAAGTTAAAGGCGGCTCTGTTGCCGAAGATCATCTTCGAAGCCTTGTTGTTAATCAGATACGAAACGACCGAAGTGATAATCATCAGTACGCGCATCGCAAAAATCCAGACAATCAGCCGAGCCTGAATATCAATGCCTCCGGCCATCAGGGTCAGATCGCCGTTCGGCGCATACATCATGCCCGCGGCCAGAACGATAAAACTGATGAGGGCCACGCCGGTTACGCCGTAGGTCTCAAAACCGTCAGCGGTCGGGCCGACGGAGTCGCCGGCATTGTCGCCGGTACAGTCGGCAATCACGCCCGGATTGCGCGCATCGTCTTCGTCAATTTTGAAAATGATTTTCATCAGATCGGCGCCAATGTCGGCAATCTTCGTAAAGATGCCGCCGCAGATGCGCAACGCCGAAGCGCCGAGCGATTCGCCGATGGCAAAGCCGACGAAGCAGGCGCCGGCGCTTTCCCTGTCGACAAACAGCAGGATGGCAATCATCATAATCAATTCGACGCAAATCAGCAGCACGCCGATAGACATGCCGGAACGCAGCGGCAGGCTCATAACCGAAAACGGTTTTGCCTTCAGGGAGTCAAACGCCGTGCGCGAATTGGCGTAGGTGTTGATTCGCATGCCGAACCAGGCTACCGAGAACGAACCCAGAATACCCAGAATTGACCAGCCCAGAATGGTCAGAACCTTCGGCAGCGGCGTCGCGTTCAGATAAAAGAAATAGTAAAAAATGCAGGCGGCAATGAAAACTTCCAGCAGCACCAGAAGCTTAGCCTGCTGCTTCATATAGGTCTTGCAGGTTTCATAAATGGTTTCCGACACGTTCAGCATCAGCTTGTGCGCCGGCATTCCCTTGATTTTGACAAATTCATAAAATCCGAAAAGCATACCCAGAACACAGATACCCATGCCGTAAAGCAGGAGCTGCGAACCGGTCGTGGCATAACCCCAGATATTGTAGCTGACATCCAGCATCGGAATGTTCAGGTCAATTTCGGAAGCAGCCGCACCCTGAATCAGGGCCGTCATAACCAGCAGGGTCATCAACATAACGCTGCCGATTTTCTTACATGCTGTCATATCCTTATCCTTAAAAAGTTAATACAAAAGTTGATAAAATTAGCTTATCGCCCGAAAACGAGAGTTGCAAGCGCTAAGTTAAATTATGGCCAAAAGTCTAATCCCGGAATCTAAAGAATCGGTTAAGATTCTTGATGTGATTCGGTTTCCGCCGATTCGCCCCGCGGTGGATATAAGATTTTTTTTGCTTTAAAAACCAAAAGCAGCTCCGCCGGAACCCCGGAGGAACTGCTCAAAGTCCTAAAAACCGAAATCATACCGACGCCGGACAGACATAACTTTCGCTTTCGAGAACGTCGACGGCCTTTTCATATTCCTTGCCGCCTTCGCTCAGGACAATCGTAAACTCTTCGACAACGCCTTTCTGCGGACAGCCGTTCAGAACCGAAAGCATTGCTTCCACCATTTCGGCCTGCGACAGAGGACAATTCCCGCCCAGACGAAAATCCGGAACCGCCAGCGTCGTCAGCTTAAATTCCAGCGCCTTGACCAAAATATTGGCAACCGCCGTCTTCAGCTGCAGCAAATACGTTTCCTTGTCGCCGGGTTCCATTGCCGAATGAAACAGATACTTTGCATTGCCGCCGCCCGGCGTCGTAACGACGCATCCGGGCTTCAGCCGCGTCTTTTTCGAATACGCTTCAAAAGACTTCAGTCCGTCTTCGGCACCGCAGTACACCAGTCTTCTGGTCAGCGCCGTATCGGCAATTTTGTTGCAAAACTCGGGCACCACCAGCGCGGCCGTGGTAATTTTGGTAATGTCGCCGCACAAAACCTCAACGGCAACGTCATTGACTTTTTTCATGTTACTTAAAATTTTATAATTATACATCAGAAAATACTTAATCAAAATCCCGGACAAAATATCATATTTTTCAGCCGCCCGCAATTAAAAACGCCGTATAAAAGCAAATTTTTTGTAGAAAAGAAAACAATAAAATGGCATAATCTTAATTTGAGATTAGAATACTGGCTGATAATGGAAAGGAAGAAAGAACTATGAAAAAACTGTTAGCAATGGGTTTAATGCTTTTGGTTTCCGCCTGCGCTTCCGAACCGCAGCCGCTGCCCCAGCCAAAGGAAACCTATCCCTACGGCATGACCGAAAAGGAATGGAACGAACTGTCGATTAAAGACAAGGCCCGCATCCGCCGCGACTTTTATTTCTACGAAAAAGGCACTATCAGCTTTGTCGACCCGCAAATGGAGGTCGAAGGCAAAAAAGAAGTTGTTCCCTACAATATTCGCAGTCAGGCTTCGGCGCCCAAACCAATTGTCGAAAAATAAAAAAAACCGCTCATCCGAGCGGTTTTTTTATTTATTCGCCACGTCGCATATTTTCTTCCCAACGGTCGGCCTGCTGATAAAATGCGATTCCCTCTTTCAGGTTTTCGTCCACGGTTTTCGGGTCGGCGTCGCCCGGCTCGTATGAAAAGCGGCGAACCGGTTTCAAAATCACGTTCACGCCGTTCTTTACATACCCGACTTTCTGATAATTGCTGACAAAAAAACGCGGCTCATAATCCGCCGACAGCGCATCCTGCCCGTAAAAACGGCTGTCATAGTCAAAATTCAACAGCCCGAGCAGCGTCGGCAAAACGTCAATCTGACTGACCGGCATGTCGATTCGCCGCGCTTTGACCAGTTTCGGCGCATAGATGATAAACGGAATATGATGCCCCTCAAGACTGATTTCCTCCTTGCCTGCCGCCCCGGCCGTATGATCGGCCACAAACACGAACAGGGTATTGTCAAACCAGGGTTTCGATTTGGCCTCTTTCACAAACTGTCCGACGGCATAGTCGGCATATTTCACGCCGCCGAGCCGCCCGCCTTTCTCGGACGGAATGTCTATCCGCCCATCCGGATAAGTGTACGGCCGATGATTGGAAATCGTCAGCAGCACGGTCAAAAACGGCTTGCCCGCCGCATAGGACTTGTCCGCTTCGCGAATAACCTTGGCAAAAGCGTCTTCGTCCGCCGCCCCCCAGGCGTTGGCAAAAGTAACCTCGTCCTTGTCCCATACCGTGCGGTCAACAACCTGAAAACCGTTATGGCCGAAAAAATAGTTCATATTGTCAAAATACCCGTAGCCGCCGTAAATCCATTTATTGTCATATCCCTTTTCCGCAAAAACCGAACCGATATTAAACAGGTTTTCGTTTTTCTGGCGGCGGACAATCGACATTCCGGGCAGCGGCGGCACCGACAGCGTTACCGCTTCGATTCCCCGCACCGAACGCGTACCGGTTGCATAGGCATTGCTGAAAAACAGCCCCTCGCGGGAAAGGCGGCTCAGATTCGGCGTAATCTCGGGCATGCCTTCCGGCTGATTCTCGTCCAGATACTTGGCGCTCATGCTTTCCATCAGCACCACAATCACATTGGCCCGGTTCTCCGGCCGATACGAACCGATATGCCGTGAAATTCCCTTTTCCGGCGCCAGAAAACGAACATTCGGCGCGGCAAACTTTTTATGCAGAATTTTCAGATTCTCGCGTACGTCCTGCACCGGATAAAAACTGGCATAATCCAGCTCGTTTTTCAAAAAGGCCGAAAACAGGCTGTAGGTTCCGTTTTTGGAAATTTCCGCATTGTAAAAATTCCGGTTTGCTTCCAAATTTGCCATATCGACAAACCGGTACGCTGCCAGACACAACAGCGCATAAACGGCGGCGGCAGATAATCGGCAGCGCGGCCCGCAGCCTCCGGCAGCCGGAAAAAGAAACCGCTTCGTAAGCCAAACGATTGCCGCCGTTGCCGCCAGCAGCGCCGACAAAATCAGATTAACCGGATACGACTGATAAATGTTGGCAATAACCTCGTTGGTATAAACCAGATAATCGACGGCAATAAAGTTGAACGCTGCTGAAAATTCGTCCCAGAACACAAAAGACGCAGTCTTCTCAAACAACAGCGCAAACACAAAAGACGCATACATAAACACCGTCACGGCACGGTCAAGTTTTCCGTTCCGGCGCGCCGCGGGCAGCGCCAGCAAAAACAACATATAGGGAATAAGCATATACAGCGTGGCTATAGCCGTCGTCAGCAACATCACGCCGAAAGTTTTCAAAAGTTCGGCTGCGGCAAAATCCGGCTTATCGGCCTCAAATGCCATCAGTCCGGTTTTATAAAGCAGTTCCAGCCCGATGCTGAAAACGCCGAAAGGCAAAAGCCTGCGCAAAATATACATCGATTTCTCCCGGCAGATACGCAACTTGTTTGCTTATACTACAGAAATATTAATTTGAACAGTCGGAAAATAAAACTTTCGCAGACTTCGTCTTGTTGAAACCCGGAAAGCCGGTGTTATATACAAACCAGCATAATCTTTCGGGAGAAAAAAAGATGTTCACACTAAGACCTGCCAACGAACGCGGCCATACGCAAATCGGCTGGCTCGACAGTTATCATACCTTTTCGTTCAGCGGCTATTATGACCCGGAGCACATGGGATTCGGCGTCCTGCGCGTTATTAACGACGACGTTTTCGCGCCCGGCACCGGTTTCAACATGCACCCCCACGCCAACATGGAAATTATAAGCATCGTCCTTGACGGCGAGCTTGAGCACAAAGACAGCATAGGGCAAAAAGCGCTGCTCAAACCGGGCGATATCCAGAAAATGTCGGCAGGCACCGGCGTTTATCACAGCGAACTAAACGCCTCGGCGGACAAGCCTCTGCATTTTCTGCAAATCTGGATTCTTCCCGACATCGAAGACATTAAGCCGACCTATGGCCACAGGCATTTTGCCGAAGACGACATGCTTAACCGTCTTTGCTGCGTCGCCACGCCGGACGGCCGCCACAACTCTTTTATCATTCAGCAGAATTGCGAAATCTTCCGCACCCTGCTTCAGGAAAATGCCGAAATCGTCTACAAACTTGAACCGAACCGGAAATACTGGCTGCACGTCGCCCGGGGGAGCCTGGTTCTCAACGGACAAATAATGGTTGCCGGCGACGGCATGGCCGTTGAAGACGAGAATGCAACCTTGCAGCTGCGCGGGGTCGACGCAGAATCAGACTTTCTGCTCTTCAACCTGCCGAAATAACGCAACTTCTCGGGAGAAAAAATATGATTACGGGAAAAATTAACGAACCGGTAAAAGTCCGCGACTACTCCGACCAGAATTTTACCCCCGACGACGAAAAGGACTTTGAGGTTAAAACTCTGCGCGAAGAACGGCTGATTGACACCGTTCCGGAACTTGACGAACTTTTTGAGCAGGACATGTACAACCTCGGCAATGCCGACGACCTGCCGGACAGCGACCGTACACTCGACTGCCAAACCCGCGGTATCGACAGGCGCATGTGCTTCGGCAAAGATCCCAAACCCGAAATTATCGTCGACTGACCACCGGAATTTCTTCGTTGCAAAATAGAATTTTGCCTCTATAATTATCCTTTGCTAATGGAATGGTTAAGCCATTGGTGGAGATTCAAACCTCCTTGTACGAAAACCCAACCAACCTCCCTTAATGGAGGATGGTACGATATAAGACGCTTCGGCGTACGAATTAGTACACTGTTCGTACACAGGTTTGAACATCCTCCACCTTACTCAAAGTAAGGTGGTTTTGTTTTACGACAAAACATTAGAAGGAGTCGGACATCATGTCATTTGAATACAACCCGCGTACGGAAAACCCGCGCCGCATTCTGCGCCGCCGCCTGGGTCTGCAACTCTTTGCCCGGCGGCACGACCAGCAGCTGACCTTGGAATACGTCGCCCGCCGTACAGGCCTTAAAGCGGAAGTAATCGACCGGATAGAAATCGGCAAAGGCAACGTTGCATGGGGCGATTTGCTGGCGCTGATAGATTTTTACGGCTGGCGCTTTGATTTCAACCCCGAAAAGGACGAAAAAACGGCCTGACCGGCATTTCGGTTACTCAAACTCTACGACAACAATCTCCGGCCGGCAGTTAAAACGCACCGGCAGCAGACTGGTACCCAGCCCCCGGCTGACCAAAAGCCTTTTGCCGTTTTCCGCCGTCAGCCCGCCCTCATACCTTTTGCCGAAAACGGACGGTACCAGCAGCGCCCCCAGCCAGGGCAGCGCCACCTGTCCGCCGTGGGTATGTCCGGCCAGCGTCAGCGCCGCCCGCTCCGGCACCTGCGGAAATATGTCCGGCGAATGGGTTATTACCAAAACCGGATTGCCGACATTTTCCAGCGCTTTGTCCACATCCGGCCGCCGCATGTTGCAATCGGCCAGCCCGGCCAGCCAAAAACTGCCGCCCGAACGGTCAATCCGCCGATTCTCGTTTTCCAGAACTTCAATGCCGTGTTTTTGCAAAACGTCGGCAATCCGCACCCCGTCCCGCCGCCAGTCGTGATTGCCCAGCACCGCATAAACTCCGAGCGGCGCATGCAGCTCTGCCAGTATCGGCGCAATCTTTTCAATCGGCATACTTTTCTCAAAACGGCGTCCCTTGACAAAATCGCCGCCGAGCAGAACCATGTCCGCTTGCTGCGCGGCAATTCTGCCGACGATTTTCCGCAGCCGCCGCTCATGCCCCGGTGCCGCATGGAAGTCGCTGGCAAAGACGATTTTCAGCCCGGCCAGTTCCGGCTGCCGGATGCGGTAAACCGAAGTTTTCAGCAGTTTCGGTTCAATTCCGAACCCCCAAAGCAGCGCAGCCGCGCCCAACATAACCAATATGACCGGAATATTTATCATTTTGCCCCAAATAACAGATGACTTTTTGCGGCGGAAACCGCATAATGCTTTTGTCACTATAACAGAAAAATACGGAGCCGCAACCATGAAAACCGCACTTATCCTGCACGGTGTCTGCCCCGAAGAGGAATTTTTCTTTTCAAAACGCCCTTCGCCCTCCAACGCCTGGTGGCTGCCGTGGTTGCAGCAGCAGTTTCTGCGCGCCGGCTGGCAGTGCCAGACGCCGGAACTCCCGCATCCTTACCGCCCGTCCTATGCCGAATGGAAAGAAACTTTCGAATGGTTCAAACCCCAAAAGCTTTCTCTTCTCGTCGGACACGGCGCCGGTGCCGGATTTGCCGTCAAATATATGCAGGAGCGCCGGCTCAGGCTTGAAAAACTGCTTTTGGTCGCCCCCTGGCTGGATCCGGAACGGGAATTTGACGATTTTCTGCAAACCGCGCTTCACCCGGCCGCACTCAACAATATAGGGGAAGTTCACCTCATTTTTTCGGAAGACGACAAAGAAGCCGAACGCCAAACCAAAGACAGGCTGCTGGCCGCCTACCCGCAAATCGTTTTTCACGACTATCTCAATTTCGGACATTTTACCGCAGGCAAAACCGGACGCAGCTTTCAGGAACTCTGGAACCTCTGCCGCTGAAACGGTCAGGCGTTAAAAAAACAGTTCAGCCTCAATCTCTGCGGCATCCCAGCCGCAGACGGCCATGTCGACTTTGCCTTCGTCCGTAAAGACCGCGCCTTCCGCCGCCAGCAAAACCCTTTGTCCGGCATCGGCAAAAGCCATGCCGCCGTCCTTATAAACAACCCGCTGCCAGGGAACGTTGTCTTCAGCCCGCGCCTGATGCAGAGCATAACCGACGGCACGCGCCGCATGCGGACTGCCGGCCAGCCACGCCGTCTGCCCGTAGTTCATGACCTTTCCCCGCGGAATTCGTCGCACGATGGCAAACACCCTCTGATTAAAGTTCTTCATCTTTTGTCCGTTTTCGCACTGTAACTTTGCTTTAATCCTACCCAAACGCCACGGGGCTGGCAAGCATAATCTCATAAAATTAATTATTGACATTTTTAATATATGTAATATTCTATATATAGAAATATTGATACGTATAAAATATTGCATTAAAAGGAGTCTGATATGAAAAAAATCGACAGTGTTAAGGAGTTCGTCGAAAAAATCGACAGTTCCAAAAAAGTAAACCCGAAAGATCTGTCTTCCGACCAGGATTTGAGCATTGCCATCATGAACCTGATTTCCATTGAGGAGCACCTGGTCTTTTCCGGCGCCAAAACCGGCAAAAATTCCTTCTATGACCTGATTCGGGATGTTCGCGAAATGCGCAAAAACCTCATGCAGAAAATAATTCCTTCCTACGAAGGCGAAGTCTGGTGCATATCCAAACATCTGCTGGCTTCGGCCATGCGCCTTATGGAAGTCGGCACCAAACAGCAGTCGCTCAACCACCCCGAAGAGGCCTACAGGCTTTTCAATCAGGCCTATGAACTTTACTGCCTGTTTTGGGGACTGAACATGAACATGCTTAACGTCGACGATGTCAAATGGATTGAAGACAAATCCGAAGACATCAAAAAACTTTCTTCCAAACTCGACGCTGTCGTCAGGGAAGCGCCTGCCGGCGCCGAAAAAACCGGCGCGCTTTCCAAAATGAAGGCCTTCGTCCGCAAAGCCGTCGATTGCTGCATTGAATAAGGGGAAAAACCATGCGCAAAATCTGTCTGACTTTGTTTGCCGTCGTTCTGCTTGTCTGCGGCTGCGGCAAAAAAACCGAAACTGCCGCGCTCGAAGACGGCAAAATCTATTTTTTCTACTATAACGAATGCCCTTATTGCCACGATGCCATAGACTACATTGACCGGCAATACCCGAACCTGAACATGGCCATGGTCAACATCCATGTCGGCAACGGCTTTGAACTCTTCAAAACCTGCGGCGAAAAGTTCAGACTCGGCAACAGCATCGGCACCCCGTTGTTCTGCATGGGCGACAAATACCTCATGGGCTGGTCCGAAAACAACGCCCGCAAGTTTGACGAATACGTCAAACCCTATCTCAAATAATAAAACGCTTTTAGTATCCTTGTCCCTCCGTCAGCAGCCGGAGGGACGTTTTTGTTTGCAATACCTGCAAAATCTGCTATATATAAAAAGCGAAAGATATTAAAAAGAGGTTCATATGGAACAGCAGCTGCCCGAAAACATCATGCGCAAAGCCGTCAAAGGCATTTCCTACATTGCCCACCCGCTGCGCCTGCGCATTTTGGAATACCTCGACGTCAACGGCAGTTCTTCCGTTTCGGCCATAACCAAAGCCCTCGGCGAAGAACAGGTCATCATCTCCCAGAGCCTGAAGAAAATGCGTGAGGCCAACCTGGTCAGGACCAACCGCCGCGGTATTTTCATCTATTACGACATCTGCGAAGAATACCCGGCCAGCATCTTTACCTGTCTGCGCAAACTCTATGCCATGATGACCGACAATTTTTATTTTCTTGAAGACGGCGTCAAGGCGATTCTGCCCTCGGACTATACCATGATGACCGCCAACCGCATCAAGCTCTTTGCCAATTATGACAAAATGCGCATTCTGGAGTTTCTGACCCTTTACGGCCCCCAAAACGTTACCGAAATCGTCAACGGCATCGGCAGCGAACAGCTCAAGGTTTCGCAATATCTCAAACGGCTGAAAGACGACGGTTTCGTCATCTCGCGGCGGCAGGGACGTTTTGTCATCTATGACATTACGCAGGGCGTGCACAAAACCTGTATCCAGTGCATTCACAAACGTTACGATTCGCTTGAAAACAAAGGCGCTTTCTGATTCCTGCTCAGTCTGCGGCTTTTCCCTCTTCTTCCCTCTTTTCCTGATGATGTCCGCGCAGATTTGCCAAAAACTGCGCCTCGATTTTCATATACTGGGTCAGCAGCCACTTGGACTGCGCCAGAACAATTACCGACACAAACAACAGCAGCAGCGAAATCCGCGCGTCTTCGGTCAAAAAGGTATGAAAGACCGTGACAATGAAAAACGCTACCACCAGCAGTCGGAAACTGGTCATCAGAATCAGAGGCAGCCGGTTCGCCTTTTTCGAAATCCACAGTTTATAATAGATTTTAGCCAGAATACTGTTGGAAATGAAAAAGTTTTTGATATTTTCGGCATTTTCGCTCAGATTGCCGCAGAAAGCGAATTTTTCGCTCACTTTTTTCAACCAGCCGGCTTCATGGCCGTCGTCCGGCGAACGGCCGCTCAACCGGCACAAAATCCGCATTACCGTATCGCGCAGAAATGCCGGCAGAATAGCTTCCCAGCCGATAAGCGCTTTCAGGAACGGCGCCATGACCAGCAGCGTTATCCCGGTCATAACCACCCGGCCGCTCAAGTTCGGCAGATAATGCAGGACAACCGGCTGTACATAATGCTGCGCAAGCAGAATAATCGTGTATAATATCATCGAAAACAGCACCATCCGCAACAGATAGTTTTTAAACAGTTCCGACCACAGCCGCTCCTCCGAGGGGCTTACCCGAACCGGTTCTTCCGCCCGGCCGATGTAACGCCGCCACGATTCCGGACAAAGTTTCAGCACCAGCCGGTAAAACGGATCGGCAGTCTTAATCATCATCGGCGTCAAAAAGGTCGTAATTACCGACACCGCCACGATAATCGGATAAACCTGCGCGTCGAGAACCTTAAGGCTCATGCCCAGGCTGGCGATAATAAAGGCAAACTCGCCGACCTGCGCCAGCGAAAAACCGCAGAGAATCGCCGTCTTTACCGGTTGGCCGGAAATGATGAAACCCAGACACGAAAAAGCAACCTTGCCGATGACGACAATCAGCGTAATCAGAAAAATCGGCCAGGCATACGTCACAAACATCGACGGGTCGACCATCATGCCGACCGAAACGAAAAACACCGCACCGAAAAAGTCCTTAATCGGCTGAATGTTCTTTTCGATTCGCTGAATCAGACTGCTTTCCGCCAGAATGGAACCCATGATAAAAGCGCCCAGCGCCGACGAAAAGCCGGAACAGGTTGCCAGATAAACCATGCCGAAACACAGGCTGATGGTAATCAGCAAAAGCATTTCGTCAGTCAGGAAACCTTCGATTTTTTTCAAAAACGTCGGCACCAGATAAATTCCGGCAATAAAACACAAAACCAAAAAGAACACCAGTTTCAGCGCGCTGCCGAACAAAGCCTCGCCGTCAATGCTGTTGCCCAGCGCAATCGTCGGCAGCAGCACCAGCATCAGAATTCCCATAATGTCTTCAACCACCAGCACGCCGAAAACCAAATCCGTAAATCGCTGTTTTTTGACGTTCAGGTCATCAAAAGCCTTAATGATAATCGTCGTTGACGACATTGAAATCATGCTGCCCAGAAAAAAGCTGTCCATCGTCGACCACCCGAGCAGAATGCCGGTGCTGTATCCCAGATAAAGCATGAACAGAATGTTGGCGTTGGCCGTAATCATTGCCGACTTGCCGACATTGATCATTTTTTTGAAGCTGAACTCCAGTCCCAGGCCGAACAGAAGAAAAATAACGCCGATGTCCGCCCACAGCGTCAGGTCTTCGCGGTCGCTGACCGTCGGCAGAAAATTGAAAAACGGACCGGCCAGAATACCGGCAACCACATACCCGAGAACAATCGGCTGTTTCAGTTTTTTGCAAATGAGCGTCATTATGCCGGCATAAATGGTAATAAGGGTCAAGTCTAAAATAAGGGTATGGATATGGTGCATTTTTTCTTACATTAAAATAAAGGATTAAACTGAAATTAAATTAATTTTATTTCTGTTTAAATTTCCTTAATACAGCGCCATAAAACCGCCGGCCGCGTCTGTTTCCCGTGCGTCAGGACAAATGCATGCCTCCGGTTACGCCCATAACCTCCGCCGTCACATAACTTGATTCGTTCGACGCCAGATAAACGTACAGCGAAGCCAGTTCCGCCGGCTGGCCGGCTCTTCTGAGCGGCGTTTCCTGCCCAAACTCGGGAATGTTTTCCGGCAGCTGGCCGCCGCAAATCTGCAAAGGCGTCCAAATCGGTCCCGGCGCCACCGAATTCGCCCGAATGCCGCGGTCGGCAAGCTGCTTGGCCAGCGCACGCGTAAAACAGACGATTGCGCCTTTGGTCGCCGCATAATCAAGCAGGTACTTGCTCGGCTGATAAGCCTGTATCGACGAAGTGGTAATAATACTCGAACCGGCCGGCAGATGGGGCAGTGCGGCCTTAACCGTCCAAAACATCGAAAAGACGTTAACCTGAAATGTTTCCAGCAATTGCGCGTCGGACAGTTCGGCAAGGTCGGGGCAGGCTGTCTGCCGGCCGGCCGCCAAAACCAAAACATCAAGGCCGCCGAGCCCGTCAACGGCTTTTTCGACAATTTCCGCGCATACTTCCCTGCGGTTAAGGTCTCCGGGAAGCAAAACCGCCTTTTGTCCGGCTTTTTCAATCAGCTTTTTCACTTCCTCGGCATCTTCTTCCTCACTCGGAAAATAGTTCAGCGCCACATCGGCCCCTTCCCGGGCAAAGGCGATTGCCGCCGCCCGTCCGATGCCGGAATCGCCGCCCGTAACCAGCGCCTTGCGGCCGGCCAGCCGGTTGCACCCCTGATAACTGTCTTCGCCGCAGTCGGGCTTCTGTTCCATTTCGGCCTGCACACCGGGCGCTTTCTGGAGCTTTTCTTTAAACTTGCCGTTAAAATACGCTTTTTGCGGATTAATCAGTTCAGATTTTTCATTCATGGCTTTTTTCCTTTGCTGTAAAACGGTTTTCCCGTCCAATGTAATCAGACAAAGGCCGGAATCCAGCGCCTTTAAACCGAATGGATTAGCCGAACTATACGAAAAATTAAATTATCCGCAATATTCTGAACAAAATTTAACGTTACCGGAAAAACATGAAACTCTGGACATCACTCTGCCTGTTTCTGCTGCTGGGCGCAACAGCGTTTGCAGTTCGCGAAAATCCTCTGGAAAGCAGACTTCGCCGCATAATACGCCTCTCAAACACCGATGCAGGCGTCGCCGTCATCAGCGGCAGCCGAAATTGGGCGGTCGGCAACCGAAAACGCCCGCTGCTCAGCGTTTTCAAGTTTTTTATTGCAGTTCAAACCCTCCGGCAGATGGAGCAAACCGGAACGGCTCTTAACGCAAAACTGACAGTCGAAGAAAACATGACGGACGCAAACATGTACAGCCCCATGCTGAAAAAACATCCCCGCCGCCCCTTCGAAATCAGTCTGGCCGAGCTGCTCGAATATATGATTGCCGAAAGCGACAACAATGCCGCAGACATTCTGCTGAAATATTCCGGCGGAACCGGACAATTGGAAAAATTTCTGCATAACCTCGGTTTTTCCGGCATTGACATTCGCGTCAACGAAAAACAGATGAACCAAAAAGCAGAAAACCAATACCTGAATCAGGCCACGCCGTCAGATGTCGCCGGACTGATGAAACTTGTTCTTGAAAAAGACGTTTTGTCAGCCGAACACCGGAAGTTTCTCTCCGGCATCATGGTTAAAACATCCACCGGCGCAGACAAAATAAAACAAGGCCTTCCGCCCGGCGTCATGTTCGGCCACAAAACCGGTTCATCGTCACGCACCGCCGACGGCATTAAAATTGCCGACAATGACGCCGGCTTTGTCACTTTGACAAATGGCCGCACTTATTATATCGCCGTCATGATAACCGAATCAAAACTTGACGACCGTGCCAATGCCGCACTGGCCGCCCAAATATCGCAGACCGTTTACAATTATCTGACGACAGAAAAAACCGACTAGAGAAAAATCACAAAAAAATCCCCTGCAATGCAGGGGATTTTTAAAATGGCGTACCCGGAGGAAGCGCTAAGCAAAATTAACCGCTGCTCCGGTTAATTTTGTCTGTAAGCTCTCCGTAACATCTTAATGAGTGAGGGAAACTCTTTGACCGAAACGAATTTAGATGTCTGAGAACGAACCCGGGTTCGACCCTGCCAGGAAGCCTTTTATAAAAAAAGCCGCCCTGACAGGACGGCTTATAAATGGCGTACCCGGAGGAAGCGCTAAGCAAAATTAACCGCTGCTCCGGTTAATTTTGTCTGTAAGCTCTCCGTAACATCTTAATGAGTGAGGGAAACTCTTTGACCGAAACGAATTTAGATGCCTGAGAACGAACCCGGGTTCGACCCTGCCGGGAAGCCTTTTATAAAAAAAGCCGCCCTGATAGGACGGCTTATAAATGGCGTACCCGGAGGGATTCGAACCCACGACCCTCGGCGTCGGAGGCCGATACTCTATCCAACTGAGCTACGGGTACATCTTCATACATTGTTTCTTTATGTACATTATTTTAATTTACATTTCCAGTCTTTTTTGAAAAAATCCTCTCTTCTTTCCCGCTTCGCAGAAAATTTGCCGAAATTATCGCAATTTGGGCTTGACTTTTAGTTACGGAAACGTTATTAACAAGCAACAAGTTTATTTACGAGGATTAATACAATGGCTAAAAAATGTGATATTTCCGGCACCGGCGTTATGAGCGGCAACAATGTCAGCCACGCTCACAACAAAACCCGTCGCCGTTTTCTGCCCAACCTGCAGGTTGTATCTCTTCTGAGCGAAACCCTGGGCAAAATGTTCAAACTCAAAGTTTGCTCCAAAACCCTGCGTTCTATTGAACACAACGGCGGACTGGACGCTTATCTGGAATCTACGTCCAACAGCAAACTGACCGAAGAAGCTAAAAAAATAAAAAAGAGCATTGCGAAAAGCAAAGCCGCTAAATAATTATAAACAGGTCAACTCCAAAATATCCCTCTGATTTTTCAGGGGGATATTTTTTTATCCCCACAATTAACAGCCCTGAAACCTCCTTCGCGTCAAATCCTTTGAGTTTTACCGAGAACTTGTTTATAAAGAGGCAGTAAAAGAACTAATTTTTTTCACATGAAAGTCTGCCCCGATGGAACAAATCGACACCGCTTCGCTGCCGCAAAACCTGGAAGCCGAACAGGCTCTGCTCGGCGCCGTTCTGGCCAACAACAAAGCCTATGAAAAAGTTTCCGAATTCCTGCGTCCCTACCACTTTGCCGATTCGATTCACGCCAAGATTTTCGAAGTCATTTCCAAACTGATTCAGCGCGGTCATGTTGCGGACGTCATCACGCTCAAAAACTATTTTGAACAGGAAGGCTCCCTGAACGAAGTCGGCGGCCACCAATATCTGATAAAACTTGCCGACAGCGCTTCGCCTCTGACTAACGTCGAATATTACGCACAATTCATTTATGACAAATACCTGCGCCGCGAACTGATAAACACCGGTTACGAAATCGTCAGCGACGCCATGAAAGAAGACTTGGATACCGATGCGACCGCCCAGATAGAAACTGCAGAAAAGAAACTTTTCGAACTGTCTAACCAAGGTGAAAGCCAGGGCGGATTCATCGACTTTGCCGAAGCGCTCACGTCTTCCCTCGGACAAATCGAACAGGCCTATCAGAAAGACGGCAAAATATCCGGCCTTCCCTCCGGCCTTGATGCTCTCGACGAAAAAACCGGCGGGCTCAACAATTCCGACCTCATCATCATTGCCGGACGTCCGGCAATGGGCAAAACCGCTCTTGCCACCAATATCGCCTATAATGTGGCCGAATTTATGAGCCATGACAAATCCGTCGACCCAAAATCGCGCGGTGTCGCTTTCTTTTCGCTTGAAATGTCCGCCGACCAGTTGGCCGGCCGTATTTTGTCCACCGTTACACAGACGCCCGGACACAAAATGCGCACCGGCGAACTCGACAACGCCGAATTTACCCGCATTGCCGCTGCCGTCCGCGAACTGGAAACCATTCCGCTGTACATCGACGACACGCCGGGCCTGAACATCAACGCCATCCGCACCCGCGCCCGCCGCCTCAAACGCAACAAAGGTCTGGGACTGATAGTCATCGACTATATCCAGCTGATTATGGGAACCGGCAGTAAAAAGACTGAAGGCAACCGCGTACAGGAACTTTCCGAAATCTCCCGCGGCCTTAAAATCCTCGCCAAGGAACTGAACGTTCCGGTCATCGCCCTGTCACAGCTGAACCGAGGCGTCGAACAACGCGATGACAAACGCCCGGTTATGTCCGACTTGCGCGAATCCGGCTCAATCGAACAGGATGCCGATATCGTCATGTTTGTTTTCCGCGAAAACTATTATATACAAAACGAAGAACCCAAACAGCGCTCGGGCGAAACGCCGGAGCATCTGCAAAACCGCATGGAAGAATGGCAGAAACGCATCCGCGAAACCGCCAATCTCGGCGAAGTCATCATCGGCAAGCAGCGCCACGGCCCGACCGGCACCGTCAAACTGTTCTGGAACGGAGAGTTTGCCCAGTTCGGCAATCTGGTTAAGGAAGAATATCTCCCCGACCAAATCGGCTGAGTTTATTTGCGGTTGCAGCAACGGCCGCAGGAATCCTCGCCGTCACAGCCGGAACTGTCCCTGACCTCTACCGGATAACCGCCGTAAAATGCCGAACCGAGGATTTTTCCGGCATATTCATGTTCCGGCGTATCGCAGGTCATAACCGCGTCTTCAGTTGACTGCGGTTCGCCTTCAATGTCGCCGCTGAGAATTGCCTCCTGCATTTTTTGCAGCCGTTGTTTTTTGCCCTCGCAACAGGAGCACGAACTCTGTACCGGGGTCTTAACCAGCATGTCGGCCAGCCATTTAAACATTTTCACTACTCCTTAATTAATATCCTGTATAATATACCGTAAAATTTATGAATAAAAAGGAAACGCCTTGCCAAAAAAACTGGAAAACATAACCGAAGAAGAATGGGAAGCCGTCTGCAACCGTTGCGGAAAATGCTGTCTGATAAAGCTTCAGGACGAAAACACCGGCGAAATTTACTACACCGACGTCGTCTGCAAATATTTTGATTTCGACACCTGCGAATGTACGCAGTACCAAAACCGCTGCACGCTGGTGCCCGAATGTCTGAAACTGACCAAAGACAATGTCGGCAAAATCGGCTGGATGCCGAAGTCATGCGCATACCGCAGCCTGATTGAAGGACGTCCGCGCCCGGTGCGGGAACCGGTATCGGCATTCTGCATTTCCGAAAATCTGGTCAGCGATGACGAACTGGAGGACCATATTCTGGAACGGGATGACTTATGAACAAAGACGACTATATAATAGAAGACACTTTTAACCCTCAGTCCCGGTTTGAACATCTGGAACATATCGAACCCGAATTCTGGAAAAAGAAAAAACTTGAGGAAATGTCCGCCGAAGAGTGGGAGCTTCTTTGCGACGGCTGCGGCAAATGTTGTTTGAACAAATTGGAAATCAAGGGTAAAATACGTTTTACCAATACCCGCTGCCGCTTTCTGGACTGCCGGAGCTGCCTGTGCCGGATTTATCCCGAACGCTTTAAGAAAGTTCCCGACTGTCGCGACATTGACCTGAACGCCGTCCGCGAAAAGCCGCGCTGGCTGCCCAAAACCTGCGCCTACTGGCTGCTGGACAACGGCTTCGACCTCCCGGAATGGCATCCGCTTAAAACCGGCCGCGCCGCTTCCGTACATGAAGCAAACATGTCGCTGAAAGGCCGCGAAACCGTCTCGGAAACAGGAATACAGAATTATGAAAATTACATTGTTTACTGGGAAGACCTTTGACATCCGCGAAGCGCTCGGCTTTGATATAAAAATCGTCAAATCGTCGCGCGCCAGACGAATGACGCTCCGCATCGATTCCAAAGAACGGCTGCCGGTTCTGACCATTCCCGAACGTTGCGCGGCCAAACGTGCCGTTGACTTCGTCAACCTGCACCGCGGCTGGATAGAACGCTCTCTGGCACGGCTGCCGCAAACCAAAAACTTCGAAGACGGGGAGCAAATCTCTCTGTTCGGCCAACCGGTCGTTATTCGCCGGACAAACGACCGTCGTTGCGGCACTTTTCTGGAAAACGGTTTTCTGAACGTTTCCGGCGACGCTGAATTTTTGCACCGCCGGGTCAAAGACTACATTAAGGCACAGGCCAAAACCGAATTCTACCGCCGTTCCAAAATTCTCGCCGACCGGCTCGGCTGCCCTCTGAACGACGTCACGATAAAAGATACCAAATCACGCTGGGGCAGCTGTTCGTCCATGCACAACATCAACTACAGCTGGCGCATCGCCCTTGCTCCCGAAACCGTAATCGACTATTTGATTGCCCATGAGGTTGCCCATCTCAGACACCAGGACCATTCCAGAGCATTCTGGCGTTGCGTCCGCGAACTTTATCCCGAAGCCGAGGCCGGCAAAGTCTGGCTCCGCCTGCACAGCAGGGAACTCTATCGGTACGAATAACAAAAAACTTGATAATTACATATTTGCTCCTTATATTTTAAACAGACACCAACTTCATGGAGAACAACTTAAATGTTAGAAAATAAAAATTTTGCCGCCGTCAGTGCCAAATCGGCCGCAACCGTAGACGAAGGGCTTCGCCAGTACATGATTAAAGTTTACAACTACATGGCTGCGGGGCTCTGCCTGACCGCCTTTGCCGCCTATCTGGTTGCCAACACCTCGCTGATAAGGCTTTTTTTCAACATTACCCCGCAGGGCGCCAGCCTGTCCGGTTTGGGCTGGCTGTTTCTGCTGGCGCCGTTTCTGATGATTTTTGCTTTCGGCTGGGTCATCAACCGCGGCACGCTGCAGCAGGTTCAGGGCGTATTCTGGGGCTTTTCGGCAGTTATGGGCATTTCTCTGGCGCCGATTTTCCTGACCTATACCGGTGACAGCATTACCCGCCTGTTTCTGATTACCGCCGCAACTTTCGGCGGAATGAGCATTTACGGCTACACCACCAAAAGAGACCTGACCGCCATGGGTTCCTTTATGGTCATGGGCTTGTGGGGCGTCATTATCGCTTCCATCGTCAATATCTTTATGCAGAGCTCCGGCCTGAGTTTTGCGCTGTCGATTCTGACTGTCATCATCTTTACCGGCCTTACCGCGTATGATACGCAGAAAATCCGCAGCCTTTACCTCAGTGCCGACACGGGCGATACGCTTTCCCGCAAAGCCATTGCCGGAGCATTGGAACTCTATCTTGATTTCATCAACCTGTTCCTGGCTCTGCTCAGACTTTTCGGCGACCGCCGTTAAAAAACAAAGTGTTTTCAGGCTCCGTGCATACGGAGCTTTTTTTTGCAAAAAATCATTGACTTGCCGCCCAAAAATGTCTATAAGCAGAATTACCCGAGGCCTTAGATCCAAAATTAAGGCTTAAATAACTAATAAAAATCAGCCGGTCTGACGCCGGCATTAACCGGAGAAAACAAATGAAAAGAACCTATCAGCCGAGTAAACTGGTCAGAGCCCGCCGTCACGGTTTCCGTGCCCGCATGGCCACGGCCGGCGGCCGCAAAGTCATTGCCGCTCGCCGCAGCAGAGGACGTAAAAATCTTTCGGCTTAGGCTGCAAACCTATGTCTGAAGTTTTGATTTTAAAAAAACGGAAAGATTTTGTAAGAGTCGCCGCAAAAGGCGTTAAGGTAGCTACCTCGACGCTCATTTTGCAGGCGGCTCAAAGTTTATCTGCACCCGAGGGCTCCTGCCGCACCGGCTACACGACAACCAAGAAAATCGGCAAGGCTCATGTCCGCAACCGGACCCGACGCCGCATGCGCGCCGCCGTCCGCGAACTTTTCCCGGCTCGCGCCCGTCCCGGTGTTGACTATGTTCTGATTGGCCGTTACAATACGGCGGATTGTTCCTTTGACAAACTGAAGGGCGACCTCTGTTACGGACTGAAAAAACTCCACAAGCTGCTCAATCCGGAAGAAAAAAAGCATGAACCGGCTTCTGAAAAACCTGCTGATTTGGCCGATTAAATTTTACCAGAAATTTCTCTCGCCGCTTTGTCCGGGCGTCTGCCGTTTTCGGCCGACCTGCTCGCAATACATGATAGAAGCCATTTCCGTCCACGGCATCATCAAGGGGCTGTATCTCGGCATCCGCCGCATTCTGCGCTGCCATCCGTGGGGAGGTTCGGGGTACGACCCGGTTCCGCCGAAACGCGAAAAAGAAAATAAGGAATAAGGCTGGATATTTGCTTGCCTAAACCCTAATTATACAGTAGAAAAATTAAGAAGAAAACAAAGACGCCGAACACCGGCCGACCGAGTGTTAACCGAGGAGATTTTAAAGAAGATGAAAGAAGAAATGAAAGGCATTTACTGGGCCGTTATCCTGTCAATTGCCGTTATTTTCGTTACCAACTACTTTTTCCCGCGCAAACCGGCAACGACACCGGCCACGCCGGAGGTTCCGGCTGTCGAAACCGTCGCGGAAAAAGTCGAGCGGCCGCTCGACAATGTCACGGACGAAACGCCGTTGGAAGTCTCCGAAGTCCTCGGCAAAGACGCCCGGATTAAAATCAAAAACGCTGCAGTCAGCGGCTCCCTCCGCATCAAAGGCGCCCGTTTTGACGAAATTTTGCTCGACAAATACAAGCAAACGCTGGAAACAGACAGCGCAGACGTAGAGCTCTTTGCTCCGGCTAAAACTGCCGCACCCTACTATGCCGAATTCGGCTGGCTGCCACAGGATACCGCCGTCCGCACGCCGAACGCCGACACGCTCTGGAACGTCAAAGGCCGAGAATTAACCCCACAGACGCCGGTAACGCTGGAATGGAACAACGGACAGGGACTGACCTTTGTCCGCCGCATCAGCTTAGACGACAACTATATGTTTACCATTGAACAAAGCGTCGAAAACAATACCGGACGCAGCATTGTCCTTTATCCCTACGGTTTAATCAGTCGTTTCCACAATCAGGCGGCAGCCAGCAGTGTCGTTCATGAAGGGCTTATCGGCGTTGTTGACAACACCTTAAAAGAGATCAAATACAAAGATCTTGAAGACAGCAAAAAAGAAGACTTCAAAACAACCGGCGGCTGGGCAGGCTTTTCCGACCGCTACTGGTTTTCGGCCTTTGTCATGAACAACGCTCAAAGCGGCACCGTCAAATTCAGCAATACCGGCAAAAACACCTATCAGGCAGATTATGTCGGCGCACCGATAACCGTCGCTCCGGGCTCCGTCGGTACCAATACGGTCAAGATGTTTGCCGGCGCCAAAGAAATCAAACTGCTGGACAACTATACCAAACAGTTTAACATTCCCAAGTTTGATCTCGCCGTCGACTTCGGCTGGTACTACTTCCTGACCAAACCTTTTTTCTATATTCTCGATTTCCTTTACAACTTCATCGGAAACATGGGCTGGGCCATTCTCCTGTTTGCCGCCCTGCTCCGTTTTCTGATGTTCCCGATAGCCAACAAATCCTATGAGAGCATGTCCAAAATGAAAAAGGTTCAGCCTCGGATTAAAGAGCTGCAGGAAAGATATGGCGACGACAAAATGAAGCTTCAACAGGAAACGCTGGAACTGTACCGCCGCGAAAAAATAAATCCGGCCGCCGGCTGCCTGCCGATGCTGATTCAGATTCCGGTCTTTTTCTCGCTGTACAAGGTTCTGAACATTTCCATCGAAATTCGCCACGCGCCGTTCATCGGCTGGATTAAAGACCTTTCCGCGCCGGATCCTCTGACGCTTTCCGCTTGGACGCATCTGCCGATCCCCGGTCTTCTTGACATCGGCGTCTGGCCGATTCTCATGGGACTGACCATGTGGATTCAGCAAAAACTTAATCCAGCGCCCACCAACAAAGATCAGGCGCGCATGTTTGCCATGATGCCGGTAATCTTTACCTTTATGCTCGGACATTTTGCTTCCGGTCTGGTCATCTACTGGACCCTGAGTAACATCCTTTCCATTATCCAGCAAAAAGCGATTATGAAGAAAAACGGAGTAAAATGACATGGCCTCGGACAAGTTCAGCCCCGAACAGATTGAAGAAGCCGAAAGCTTGTTTAACAAGCCCTGCAATTTTGTGCTGAGCGTGGCCAAACTTGACCAGCTGCCGTTAACCGAAATGGGCGAAGTTGCGTTTGCCGGACGTTCCAACGTCGGCAAGTCAAGTCTCATCAATGCCTTGTTTAATCAGCGCAAACTGGCGAAAACCTCCTCGACGCCCGGCCGCACCCAGCAGTTGAATTACTTCAATCTGGCCGATAAGATTCACCTGGTTGACCTGCCCGGCTACGGTTTTGCTCAGGCTCCCGAAAGCATGGTCAAATCATGGCAGAAACTCATCTTTGCCTATTTGCAGGGACGGGTAAATCTCAAACGGGTTTTTCTGCTCATCGATTCGCGGCACGGCATAAAAAAGGTCGACGAAGAAACGATGAAACTGCTCGACAAAGCGGCCGTCACTTATCAGATTGTCCTGACCAAAACCGATAAAATCAGCGCCAAAGCTCTGGCCGATACAATCAAAAGAACCGAAGAAATCATCAAAAAGCACGGCGCCGCCTACGTTGACATTTTAGCCACCAGTTCGGAAAAAAACCGCGGACTGGATGAACTTAAAGCCGAAATCAACAGTTTGATTTGACAAAACTTTTGCGGTTTTTGCGCCCCATTGACCACAGGTTGCCGATACCGTTTATCGGCTGCACCGCATACAAAGAATTAAAGTTAAAGTCTCGGCTGAAGAAAACCGACGTCGTTTTAGTGTAATTGTTCATCGGGCAAAAACCGTAAAAATCAACCTGCAGCAGATTCGCCGCACGCAGTTCTGCAACGGCTCGGACATATTCCTGCGACGTATTGATACGGTCGCTGTCATCCAGTATGACAATGCCGCCCGGCGCCAGTTTTCTAACCGCGGCTTCAGCGCAGTAGGCCCGGCATTTGCCGTCAATCGCAATCACGTCATAAACCTCATCCTGCTCAAAAATCGCATTGAAATAAGCTTCGCCTTCATCCCGCCAGCAAACGGAAAGATTGGGACATTTAAATTCCTCGCGCCAGCGGGCAAACCATTCCGGATTATCTTCAATGCTGATAACTTTTGCCGCCCGTTCAGCCCAAAACAGCGACGAATAGCCGCAGCCGTATTCAAAAACCCTTTTGCCGCCATAATCAAACTGTGACAGATACTCAATCGCCGGATACGTATACCAGGGAATGGGATTGCCGTCTTTATCCGCACAGACTTTTTCGTCGATGCTGCGTTCAATGGCATATTCTTTCTGCCACATCTCAATAAATTTCATAAACTTGTCGCTAAACATTCGGACGGTCTCCGTTGAAAATATGTTTGCGGCACATATATCATAAAAGTACGGTTTTTTGAAATGTTTTTTAGGAGATTACAATGGAATATTTAAGAAAAACCTCTCTGGTTCTGACCATCATCGGCGCCCTCAACTGGGGCCTGGTCGGATTTTTCGACTTCAATCTGGTTGCCTTCCTGTTTGGCAGCATGAGCATTTTGTCCCGCATTATCTACATGCTGGTCGGACTTTCCGCTCTGGTTGTGGCCTACTCCGCAGCCACCTGCTGCCGTACGGAAGAACATTTTGTAAAAGAAATCAGCAAATAAGTCCTGTTCTCTCCCTCAGTGAGGGAGAGAACAAATTTTTCCGTCATTAAAGATTAATCAATAACTCTGATGTACAATCAAAGAAAACAAAATTGAGGGCTGACATGGCAGGCGCAAATTTAATCTTCAAAAATCCCCGCACCGGAATAATCAAAGTTGCTCCGACCGGTTTTTCATGGACGGTTCTGCTGTTTGGATTTCTGGTTCCCCTGCATCGCAAAGACTGGCTGTGGACCGCAATCATTCTCTTTTCTCAGATTGTGACTTTCGGTCTGGCGGCAGTCCCTTTTGCCTTTCTGTACAATAAACTTTATGCCCGGAAACTGATTAAACGCGGCTACACCTACTTCAGCCGCACCGGCAGCGTTGCTCCCGAAATACTTGAAGAACATCTGCGGCTGCAAAACCGCGTTTTCGAAAAAGCCTTTGCCGCCGCCGAATAAAAACCGCAGTTTCGATACGAACCGTCTTACGCCCGCTGGATCGAAAACCGGAAAATTAAGAAAATAACTTTATGCAAGTTTTCTCGCCGCGGACGAAATCTGCATAAGCGTATAAGACACAATTTCCACAACCGGCATGTTGGTCGTCTTGCAGTCACGTTCGCACTTGTAAAGAAGCTCCAGCACACTGAGCAGTTTCTCGCGCGGCCAGATGCTGACCTGCCGCTTAAAACTCGATTCGCGAAAGAAGATAATCCGCGGCTGCAGCTTGAAAACCGCCTTGTCTACGGTATCGCCGTTTTCCATGTAAGCCTTGCAGGTCAAAATTTTGTTAAAATGATAAGTCAGGCTGCGAATAATCGAAATCGGCTCGTTCCCTTCGTTAACCAGCTTGTTGAAAGCGGCCAGCGCTTTGTCTGCATAACCGCCCGCCGCGGCAAAACAAACGTCGTCGCCGGAAGAAGAAGACGCATCGCTGATAATTTTCTGCACGTCTTCAACCGTTACGTTTTTATGATCGCCGAGATAGGTTATCAGTTTCTCGATTTCGCCGGAATTGCTCATCCGGTCATTGGAAAGCCGCGCGCATAAAAGCTGCAGCGCCTCGTTGCCGATAGTAATCCCGTTTTCGATAAACTTGGCGCGGGTTGAGTTGAAAATATCTTCATCACGATCTTCATAGCAGGCGATTGCCGCCATATTCTCGTTTTCTTCCGCCAGCCTGACCAGCGAAGACTTTTTGTTCAGACTCCCCGAAGACACAATCAGCAGCGTGTCGGAAACATTATTTTCCAGCAGCGCTTTGACATGTTTGGTCAGATTATTGTCTCCGTCCCGCACGATAACCACGCGGCGGCCGCCCATCAGCGACTGCCCGTTATATTCGCCGAACAGGATTCCCGGATCGCTGTTAATGTCGCTCCCGTTCAGGTAAACGACCCGAAACGGATCATATGGATCTGGACAAACTGCCGTCGTAAATTTCTTGACATATTCGGCCTGCAGTCCCTCGTTGCTGCCGTAAATTACCGCACAGCGCAGCACGTCGTCCGGCTTTTTCAGATACTTGTCTATTTGTGCCTGCTTAAATTGCACTGCTGTCTCCCACGCCGGTTTTCCGGGAATGGAAATATGCCCCCAGACGCAACGCTATATCATTGGCAATAATCTGCGCACAGTCTTTTTCGCCTTTTTTCTCGGCAATCGTCGTCGAATACGGATTGGACATAATGTCATAGCTGGAATAGGCAATGCTGTTGCCGCGCACCAGTTCCTCGTCACTCTGAGCGTCATACAGAATATAATCCACCCGATAGCGAACCTGCTCGCGGGTTGCCGTAATGTCGTTGCGCAGCGCCTGCTGAATAATCTGGCGGTCGGTCAGTTCGACATACAGACGATACTTAGGATGCGACGGAACACCGCGCGGCGTCAGGCTGTCCAGCAGTTCATTGCGCACAATCTGGCCGAATCGCTCTTCAATCGGCTCAACCTTAATCTGCGACATCTCCTGTGTAATTGAGGTGTCAAAGTCCCCGGAAAAATACCAGGCGTTGTTATGCTTTTTTTCCACGTACAACGGCTGAAACCCGCAGGCGGAAACCAGCAAAAACAAAAACAAAACCCGGCATTTTTTCATTTTCGGAACTCCTCTCTAAGCCGCGGCGGCCTTGGCGACGATATTGACGATTTTGTTCGGAACGACGATAATTTTAACGACTTCCTGACCTTCCAGCTGGCGTTTGACATTGTCGACATTCAGCGCCGCCTTTTCAAGGTCCTCTTTTGAGGCGTCTTTCGGCATTTCAATCGTGCCGCGCATTTTGCCGCAGACCTGAACCGCAATCGTTACGACATCGTCCTGCGCCAGTTTAGCATCGCCCTGCGGCCAGCTTTCGGTAATAATCAGCGACTGTTTGCCCATACGCGCCCACATTTCTTCGGCCAGATGCGGTGTAAACGGCGACATCAGTTTCAACAGCGTCAAATACAGCTCGGCCGGAACCTTTTCCAGCCCTGACATATAGTTGACATAGGTCATAAGCGACGAAACCGCCGTATTGAACTTCATCTGGTCTATGCGCTCGGTTACCTCAAGAATGCACTTGTGCATCGCGCGCAGATCCTTCTCGTTCGGCTGAACGTCATATACCTTCTTCATCAGCGCATAAACCTTGCTGACAAAACGGTAAACACCCATCAGGCTCTCGTCCGACCACATTGCAACCTGGTCAAAGGGTCCGATGAACATTTCATATAAACGGAACGTATCCGCGCCATAGGCGTCGACAATATCGTCCGGATTAATGACGTTGCCGCGCGACTTCGACATTTTCTCTCCGTTTTCGGCCAAAATCATGCCATGCGAAGTGCGCTTGTTGTAAGGTTCTTTGGTCGGAACCAAACCGCAGTCGTACAAAAACTTATGCCAGAAACGCGAATACAGCAGATGCAGCGTCGTATGTTCCATACCGCCGTTATACCAATCGACGTTCATCCAGTAGTCCAGAGCTTCCTTGGACGCAAATGCCTTGTCGTTGTGCGGATCGCAATAACGCAGGAAATACCAGGAGGAACCTGCCCAGTTCGGCATTGTGTCCGTTTCCCGGCGGGCATGGCCGCCGCATTTCGGACATGTGGCATTCAGCCAGTCGCCGGCCTTTGACAGCGGCGATTCGCCCTCATCGTTCGGATGATAGTCCGGAACCGGAGGCAGCGTCAGCGGCAGTTCCGATTCGGGTATCGGCTGCCAGCCGCATTTCTCGCAATAAACCATCGGTATCGGTTCGCCCCAGTAACGTTGGCGGGAGAAAACCCAGTCGCGCAGTTTGAAGTTAACTTTCGAACGGCCGAAACCATGCTCTTCGGCATACCTGATGGCAGCTTTCATGCCGTCTTCCTTGTTCATACCGTTCAGAAAACCTGAGTTGATATGTGCGCCGTCCTCTTCCCACGCCTTTTCGGAAATGTCGCCGCCTTCCAGAACCTGAACAATCGGCAGATCGAAAGCCTTGGCAAAGTCATAGTCGCGCTGATCATGTGCCGGCACCGCCATAATCGCGCCGGTACCGTAGCCCATCAGCACATAATCGGAAATAAACACCGGAATCAACTCGCCGTTATACGGGTTTTTGGCCTTGATTCCTTTCAGTTCGACACCGGTTTTGGAATCGTTCGCCGTACGTTGCAAATCCGATTTCTTGGCTGTTTCGGCAACATAGGCCTTGACTTCCCCGGCATTTTCAAATTTGTCCGCCAACGCGCCGACATATTCGTGCTCCGGCGCCAGAACCATATAGGTAACGCCGAAAGCCGTGTCCGGACGGGTCGTGAAAACGGTCAGCTTTTTGTCGCCCAAAGGCGCGCCATTATTGTCAGTCAGGCCGAAGTCAAGCTCGGCACCTTCCGAGCGGCCGATCCAGTTAATCTGCTGCGACTTGACGCGGTCAATAAAATCCAGCCCGTCCAAATCATTAATCAAACGATCGGCGTATTTGGTAATCGCAATCATCCACTGTTCTTTGTTTTTGCGTACCACCTGTGCGCCGCAGCGCTCGCAGCAGCCGTTGACAACCTCTTCGTTGGCCAGGCCGACCTTGCAGGACGGGCACCAGTTGATGGCAATTTTGTCTTTATAGGCCAGTCCCTTTTCAAAGAACTTGATGAACATCCACTGCGTCCACTTGAAATATTCCGGCGACGAGGTATCGATACACCTGTCCCAATCAAAACTGAAACCGAGCGATTTCAACTGCTTGGTAAAGGTTTTGATGTTAGCCTGTGTCGAAACCGCCGGATGTACGCCGGTTTTGATGGCGTAGTTCTCGGCAGGCAGTCCGAAAGCGTCAAAGCCCATCGGATACAAAACGTTGAAGCCCTGCATGCGTTTTTTACGGGCAATGACGTCCAAAGCGGTGTAAGAGCGCGGATGTCCGACATGCAAACCGGCGCCGGACGGATACGGAAATTCGACCAGGGCATAAAATTTTTCCTTGTCATGGTCGATTTCTACCTTGTAGGCTTTCTCATCGTCCCAGATTTTCTGCCACTTTTTCTCAATGGTATGAAAATTGTACCTGTCTTCCAGCGCCCACTCCTTGCGCCATTCTTCAAAATTTGCTTTGCCGTTGTATCTGGCATTGTTCTCGGTCATTTTCGCTTATTCCTCTCTAGCCGCTAAGTCTCTTCTGTACAGTTTTCTGGCCTGGGTCAGGATGGCGTTCTCGATTTCGCCGGCCAGTCTTCTGTCCGCTGTATCGTTAACCCACTTGCCGTCGCGCAGAACTCTTTTGAAGACTGCCACTTTCAGGCAGTCGGCACGCAGATTGCGTGACAAAATGTTGACGGTAATTTTGAACTGCTCGTTCTGAATGTTGTCCATCGCCGCCCAGTCGGTAATGATGACGCCGCCTGCGGAATCCGCCGAAGCAAGGGGCATAAAGGAAAGCTTGGTAAGCGCCGCCTGCCACAGATACGGATTAACCCCTATGCTTTCTTCTGCCGGCGCTTCGCTTTCCGCTTCGGACACACCCTCGGCAAACGGGTTAAGAGATGACATCGACGGCAGCCAGGAACAGCCGGAAACCGTCAGTATTGCAATCAGAACCGTGCTTAGTTGCTTTTTCATCGGATAAACCTCATTCATTCAAATTACACATTGCACCAAAAGTATAATACTTTTCACCAAAAGACAAGTCACTTGCGCCATTTTCTCACTTGTAATTAACGTGTCTTTTGCATAAGATAGGCAAAAATTACCCTCAACAAGGAACGAAAGATGCCAGATCCCCGCCAAACCGCCGCCGAAATGCTTCAAAAAGTCCTGACCGAAAAAGCCTTTTTCAGCGAGGTTAAAGGCTCTGTCGATTCGCTCGCCGGCAAAGACGCTGCTTTTGCCAACATGCTGGTGCTGACGGCGCTGCGCCGGCTGGTTTTTCTGAAGAAGGCACTCAGACAATACGCCAGAAAAAAACTTCCCGAAAAAGCCGCCTTTGCCGAATTTGCCCTGCTGCTCGGCCTGACTGAGATTCTCTTTATGGAAACGCCGGACTATGCCGTCATCAACAGCTGGGTCGAAATCGTCAAAAGAAAAGCCGACAAATATGTCGCCGGATTCGTCAACGCTGTCCTCCGCAAAGCCTGCGCCGATCGTGAGGAATTGAAAAGCCGTGATACGGGAGAGTTTTTCACTTCGGAGTTTTACCGGATTCTCAATCATGCCTACGGCAAAAAAACCGTTTCCAAAATGCAGGCGGCCGCATTAATCGAACCGGCGCTCGACCTTACCGTCAAGGCCGACCCTGCCGGCTGGGCGCAGAGGCTCGGCGGCCTGTTGCTGCCGACTGGTTCCGTCCGTCTGAACAACAACGGCCGCATTACCGAAATCGAAGGCTACGAAAGCGGCGCCTGGTGGGTTCAGGATGCCGCGGCAGCTCTGCCTGTCAAATGCCTCGGCGATATCCGCGGCCTGAAAGTTCTTGACATGTGCGCCGCTCCCGGCGGCAAAACCGCCCAGCTCATCAACGGCGGCGCCGAAGTCATTTCTCTGGACATTTCCGAAACCCGACTGAAAAAACTGCGCGATAATATGGCGCGCCTGCAGTTCTCGCCGCCGCAGACCGTCTGCGCCGACGGCGCGGACTATTTGCAGAATTGCAAAAGCGGACAGTTCGACGCCATCCTTCTTGATGCGCCCTGCTCTGCGACCGGAACACTCCGTCGGCACCCGGAACTCGTACATATAAAAACCGTCGCCGATGTCGAGAAACAAACCGTCCTGCAGAGAAAGCTGCTCGACGCCGTTTCGCCCGCCCTCAAGCCGGGAGGCTTTCTCGTTTACTGCGTTTGCTCAATCGCCAAAGCCGAAGGCGAAGAACAGCTGAAAACATTTTTGGAAACGCATGCCGGCTTCCGGCTTTGTCCGCTCGCCGCCAAAGATATATGCCGCTGCCCCGGTCCCGACATTTCCGAAATATTCACCCCCAAAGGCTGCATCCGTACACTGCCGTTCCATCTCGCGGACTGCGGAGGCCTCGATTCTTTTTTCATTGCCAAACTGCAAAAGGTTGCCTGAATGTTTTTCCGCAAAGATATCTTCAACATCAAACCCGCCGCGCTCGATCCTGAAGCCGAAACGGCCGAAGACGAAGTCAGAAACCCGCCCTCCGACACGCGCCCGGTCTATGTCATCGGCGACAATGCCCTTACCTGCTATCTGGCCGCCAAGCTGACCGATGCCGGACATGATGTCATCGTCATCGCCGGCAAAGAAAACAACCTCAGCTTTTCCACCAACGGCATCAGCCTCAAGGAAGACAGCAGCCTCAAACTCAGCCGCTACAAGTTCAACACTTCTTTCTGGATAAAGGAAGAACCGAAACTGGTTATCATCGCCGCCGACGCAGGCCATGTCAACGCCTCGCTGGCCGCCGTGGCCAAAAACAAAATCGGCGCGGCGCCGGTTCTGTGCTTTACGCCGCTCAAAGACGTCAACTACATCGAAGCCATGGTCGGCGGCAATCTTTTCCGGGCCTTTTTCGACGGCTATCTGCAACAGAACGGACAGCAGGTTTTTCTTTACGGCCGCACGCCGCAGGTAAAAATCTGCAAAAACGTCAACTGGGAGAAGGAAAACCCTTTTCCGGACATTTTTGCCTACACCGGCCTGAATGTCGGATACGAAACCGACACCGTACGCTGTTACTGGGAATTCTTCGCACCTTACGCGGTCGGTTCGCTTTTGTCCGCCCTCAACAACAAAAATCTGTTTGACATTACCAAGGACAAGCAGCTTCGAGACCAAATTCCCCGGCTGATTGCCGAAACGGCGGCGATTGCCGCCGGCGAAGGACTGGAACTGGATTGCGAGCCGCTGGTCAAAAAGCTTTACGCTGCGCCGATGAACTATCGCTTTCCGCTTCAGGACGAAATCAACGGCGGCGGCTACGGCGAGGCCAACCTCATCAGCTCGGTGCTGATGAACGCCGCACGCAGCGCCAAAATCCGCTTTATGGACAGCAGCCTCAACAAAATCCTCAAGCAGATATACAACTTAATCTTAGTATAAAAGTGCTTTGCAGGTTGAAGAAAAAGAAGAAACGGATTATAAAAAAGTAAGTTGACTCAATAATCAAAAGGCTCTGGCCCATGGAATTTGCATACATCATCACTCTTGCCGCTTTTCTGGTTTGTTTCTTGGCCGCGCTTGTCGGCCTGCGGCTGGCCGCTTCGGAATTGTCATCTCCTGTTCCCGGCAGCAGCTGGCGCTGCGACGCTTTCCTGCCGGTATTGCTGGTTTCCTTTGCCGCTTTTGTCCTTCTTTTTGCCTTTGCCAACCGGACATATGATCAGATTTTTCCGTTGACCTGGGTTGACCTGTTGCTCGCTTTTGTTTCGGCAGCGGCGGTTTATGCCGTTTCCCTGTTCAAAAAAACCGGCCGTTTTGCACTGCCGGCACTGGCAGGCGCCGTACTGCTCTGCACTGCGTTTCTGCCGGCCGATTTCATGCTGTTTCAGAATCATCTGCCTTTCTGGGGAGATCGGTTCTGCATCATCCTGCTCTGGACGCTGTTTGCCTGGTGTTTTCGTTATATGAACGGCATTGACGGCATCGCCTCCCTGCAGGCTTCCGGTTTCGTCTGCGGGCTGCTTATCCTTTCCGTACTCGGCGGCCTGCCGCTCTTATACGGCAATTTTGCCGCAGCACTGCTTGGTGCCCTGACCGCATTGCTCGTTTACAACTGGTACCCGGCCAAACTTCTGCTCAAAGACGGTGCCTGCGTTTCGCTGGGATTCCTGCTCGGTTGGCTGACGATTCTGACGGCTCGCGAAGGCACGGGCAGCTGCGCTCTGATTTACGCCATGTATTATATTCTTGAGATCTGCTGGGCCGTCGGCCGCAAACTGATTGCCAATGATGGCAGCCTGGTTTCCAATACGCTGTATTACCGTCTCAACGCCTCAGGCCTGTCCCCGGCCGAAATCGGCCAAAACGTCGCCAAACTGCTGACCGTCCTGCTGGTTCTGGGCAGCTTTCAGGTTTATGCGCCCAATAACTATTCTTTGCCGCTGGCCGCCGCGCTCGTTGCCCTCTGGTTTATGAGCAAACTCAACAACTGGCAGGAACCGCAGCAAAGCCTGAAAGACATCAATCGCGAAGTCATTCGCGACATCAAAGACAATGTCGAAGACATAAAGAAGATAATCAGATAGGAACGGTCTCGAAACGATGGCACTTTTCGGCGCAATAAAAAAACTGTTTCAAAATACGGCCAGCCGTTCGGCCGAAACGGTCAGCCCCGCTTCGGCTGTCATGCCTCGCTTCCGGGTCAAGGTCATTGAGTTCAGCGACAACGTTGAAGGCAGCAGCGGCGAAATCATCGCCAGACAGTTGGCGACGCGCGAAGGGATAGAGGTCGGCTATTTCGACGAGCCTTTCAACAAAAGTTTTCTCAATCTGGAAAGCCGCACCCTGTTTGACCTTATAGACAAAGGCCAGACGATTCTGGACAAGACAGGCGCCGACGTCCTGCTCTGGGGCTGCAGAGAAGGCAGCCGCATCCGCCTGAACTTTCAGGTGCCCAGTCAGTACGAAGACGAGGAACTGGCCTTTGTTTCGCTGATGGATAGCCTTTACATTCCGGCTCGTCCCGAAAGCGAAAACTATCCTGACGCCGTAATAAACCTCATCTACGGCGGACTGCTCAGTTCCCTGAACGCCGCGGGGGCTCAGGCCAAGGTCTACAAACGCTACCTGCTCAAAAAAATCATCGACCGCCTGTCCAAAGACAACTCGGCCAAAACGCTGTCCATTGAATATATGCCTTATATTATGAACTTTCTGGGTATTATTTACCTCAGTTACGCTTTCGACAAATCGGACGGCCGCGACTTCAAAATTGTCAAAAGCCTTTTTGACACGGCCATTAAACATCAGGACCTGATTACCTCGCCGATTCATCTGGGCTGTATTTACAACCATCTCGGCCAGCTCTACGACTGCGCCACCCGTTATATGGATAAAAATCCGGCCGCTTATTTCAAAGGCGCCATCGAATATTACCGCCTGGCTCAAAAATACCTGAGCAAATATACCTATCCGTACGATTACGGCTACATATCCTACAAACTGTCCAAACTGTTCTTTAACTACTGGCGGCAGAAGGAAGACATTCAGGCGCTCCGCGATGCCGTCTTCCAACTCCGCGAAGCCGAAAAAATCTATACCTATGCGTTGTTTCCCGAATTTTGGGCCGAAATTCAGGGACAGCTCGGCTATCTGCTCTCGCTGCTGGGTTCGTTTACCAAAAGCGAGGACATCTCCGAACTGGCTATCGCCAGCTACAAGAACCGCCAAAAAGTCATTACCGAACGCCGCGATCCTCTGCTCTGGGCCGAATGTTCGGAAAACATCGGCGACATCTACTATCGCATTGGCAGAAACAAGGCCGACCGCGCCGCTCTTGAAGAAGCGCTTGAACATTTTCACGACGCCCTGTACATTTTTGAAAACGCTCAGCTTTCCGAACGAATCAAAAAACTTACCACTGACATCGCCCGTACCAACCAGAGTCTGAATCTGCTTTGAACGGTTCAGGTTTTCCGTCCCGGATCAGTCATCACTTCTTCGGCAGAATCTCAATCCAGTAACCGTCGGGATCTTCAATGAAATAAACGCCCATCTCCCGGTTTTCAAAACAAATGCACCCCATTTCCGAATGTTTGCGAAAAGCCGCGTCATAATCGTCGGGATAAACAGCCAGATGAAATTCGCCCTCGCCCAAATCATATTTCTGCGGATGATTCTGCAGTTCGGTCAGTTCCAACTCAAAGGGCGTTCTGCCGTCGCCGAGATAAACCAGTGTAAACCCGTTTCCCGTCATTCGGTGAATTTCCTTCAGTCCCAGTGCCTCTTCATAAAACTTTTTGCTGTTTTCCAGACTCGTAACGTTAAAATTAAAATGCGCAAATTCAAAACCCATCTTTTCCCCCTTCGTTTTCTTCTTTTTGCAATAAGCGGAAACCGATGTCAAACAATTAATTTTTCCATATACAAGGTATCATATTCATATGCCTTGCCCTCAATCTCCGTCATATAAACCTCGTTTCCGGTCGGCAAAAACGCCTGCTTCCGATACAGGTTAATCGCCGGACGCTGGCTCGTCGTAACATGCAGACGCAGTTTCTCAAAGCCTTTCCGACGCGCCATGCGTTCCAGATAATTTAACAGCTTTTCGCCATACCCGCGCCCCTTAAACTCTTTGCGGACATGAAGTTTACAGACTTCGGCCTCTCTGTCGCTCTTCCTGACGATACCGCCCATTCCGACAATTTGCCCGTTTTCAAAAACGCCGGCAAATATACCGCCGTCGCGTTCAGCCTGTCGGATAAATGTCTTGATGTTCGGAAAAAGATGCAGCTGCTGGATAAACCCCTGCGGATTGTCCCGAACCGAAGCCACATAAAGCTGTTCCGCCGCGGCCAGATTTTCTTCGCGTAAAACTTTGACTTCAACCATCGTCAATACTCCTTCATGGCAAAATTTTTCAGGGTTAAGGCATAAATTTCACTTACTTTCCGCAAATCCTGCTGTGCCGCCCGTTCATCAATCTGATGCATGCCGCCTCTTCTGCCGTAATCGCTGCGCGGCTTGCCGTCAACGATGCCGCCTTTCTCGGGCGTTCCGAGTTCAATAATCTGCGCCCGAGGAAAATATCTGCCGATAAAACGGCCGTCGGTCGTTCCGCCCGAACCGTCGGTCTGTGCCTCGATTCGCAGCGATGCGCGAATAGCTTCAAGCGCACTCTGCGCCAACGATCCCGGTTCCGAATAATAAGGTTCCGACGCCGTTTCCATATTTGCCCGCACGATCACTTCCCGTGCCTTGGCATAATCAGGATGCCTGCGCAGGAAACGCGGCGGATTCAACAATATCTCCTGCAAATCGGCCAGCACCTTTTCTTTGCTCTGCCGGCTCGTAAACCGCACGTTCCACATTGCCCCGGCTGTTTCCGGAATAACCGCGCTGGCGGCAAAATCGCCAGACCGCAGGGCCACCGTTTCGAAAGTCGTATTCGGAAAATGCCGGCTGCCGTCTTTCCATCTTTTGGCATTAAGAATAACCATGGCGTAAGCCAGCGCCCGGTTCGGATTTTCAAACAGCTCCTCATAAGCCCGGTGTCCCTGTGTTCCCTTTGCCTCCAGATATCCGACCAGCGAACCGCGGCGGCCGGTTTTGACATGCGTTCCGAGATAATCCCGCGACGACGGTTCTCCGACGATAAAAGCATCGGGATTTTTGCCGTTGGCTTTCATCCAGGCCAACACCTTGTCACTGCCGTTAACCGCAGCCCATTCCTCGTCGCCGGTAATCAGCGTGCCGATCGTCAGGTTTACGCCGTCGCCTTTGCCGGCTTTCAGCTTTTCCAGAGCGCTCATCCAGGCGCCGACGCTGCCTTTCATGTCCGTTGCGCCCCGCCCCCAGACGAAACCTTCGTCAACCTGTCCGGAAAAAGGCGGCCGACGCCAGAGCTTTTCTTCGCCAACCGGAACAACGTCGATATGCCCCATATAACATAAAAATTTGTGACCGGCGGCCTTCCTGTCGCCGATAGTCAGTTCCGCATACAGATTCGGTACCGGATACCACCATTTGTCATGCCCGCCTTCAAAAACCAGCTGCTCGGTCTGCGCACCCTGTTTCTGCAAAAACTCTTCCAGATATGCAAGGACTTCGCGGCAACGCTCAAAGCGCTCGCGACGTTCTGTTTCGTTTCGTCCGAACGGCGAAACCGAAGGAATTTTGACCAAATCGCTGACAATTTCGACCGCATCAGTCATTTTTCAGTTTTTTCTCCGTATATTTCAATCTTATGCCCAAGCATCTTATAACCGTGCGCCGCCGCAATTTTCTCCAAAATGGCGTCCAGCTCGTCAGCCGCAAATTCAGTAACCGCACCGTCTCCCATATCAATAATATGATGGTGGTGACGCGCCTCCCCCGAAACCTTTTCGTACGCAGGCTCCAAATTCGGAAACTCGTGTTTTTCAATCAGGCCGAGTTCGCAAAGCATGTTCAGAGTACGGTAAACCGTTGCCAGGCCGAGCGTCTTGTCTTTTTTTCTCGCCCGGTTCAGAATCTCGTCCACCGTAAGATGGTTTTTCGAATTCTCCAGCACCTGAAACAGCGCCCGCCGGGAAGATGTCATATTGATTCCCTTTTCCTTAAATACTTTCTCAAAAAGCGACATAAATTTCCTCATAAAAAATGTTGACACATAAAAAATAAAGTTTTATAAAATCTTCTGTTTGAGAAAGATTATCATTCTCAACAAATAAGTCAACCGTAATTTGGAACAAATCATGACTGAGCCGGAAACAATTTCTTTCATTCAGGATTCCTATAGGATTCTCCGTCGGCAGAAAGACATGACGCCGGACAACGAAACGCTCTGCCGCGTTCTTAATCGTCTGGTCATGACGCTGATAGAAAAAAACGTCTGTACGCAGACATTTTGCGACAAAATTCTGAACAGCCCCGGCATCAGGCCGCTGGTTGGCAAAATCCGCAGCATTGCCCAATGCGCCGAATGCGAGATGGAAAAATACTGGGCTGCCCGATTTTGCAAAGAACCGAACGGCGGCATAAACCGGCTGAAAGCTTTCTGGTATTACGAACAGTACCGGCAGATTACCCTGAATGAATACGGCTTCATCAAAGACCTGCCCAATGTCAGGCACATTGCTTTCGTCGGTTCCGGCCCTCTGCCGATGACCGCGATTCTGTTACGGCAGCTCGGCGGTTACGAAATCGACCTGATTGACAAAGATTTGAAAGCGTTGACGCTTTCAAAACGATTATGCGACAGTCTGAACCTTGACTTCGGCTTCATTCACGCCGAAGCCGCACAGGCGGACTATCGCAGATATGACCTGGTTTTCATCGCCAGCATGATCGATGAAAAGACATCCCTGGTCAATAAACTGCACAACACCGGAATCAAATATCTGATTGTGCGGGACGCTGAAAAATTCTCCTGCCTGTTTTATGCCGAACTGGAAAGGGAAATTTTTCAGAAATATAAAATAAGCAGCTATCATGCCGGAGACAATATGACGTTAAACTCATCTTTTCTCCTTGAAATACAATAAACATCAAATATAACTCCTGAAACGAAAGGTACGGAATCCGCGCAACCGGATTCCGTATTTTCTGCCTTGAAATTAAATGTTCCCGGTCATATTATCAATGGCAGTTTTACAACTTCTTCAGAGAATGAAAATGAGACAGTTTTATCCGATTGTACTGCTTGTCGTTTCAAATATTTTCATGACCTTCGCCTGGTACGGCCACCTCAAATACAAATCAGCCGCCCTGTGGACCGTAATTCTGGCCAGCTGGGGAATAGCCTTTTTCGAATATTGCTTTCAAGTTCCCGCCAACCGCATCGGCCATGACTATTTTACCGCCCCGCAGCTTAAAATCATGCAGGAAATCATTACCCTTGCGGTTTTTGCAGTCTTTTCGGCGCTTTACCTCAAAGAAGGGCTGAAATGGAACGACGCGGTCGGTTTTCTGCTCCTTCTGCTGGCAGCTTTTTTCGTCTTCAAAAGATGGGACTAAGCCGCGGTATCTGCGGCCAAACGTTTTCTCCGAAAACGGATAAAAAGACTTGACTTAAAGCTGACTCTAAGGTTTATGCTTTAAGTAACCGATTGCCATAACGAACAGAAAAAAATGAACAAAACTTACTTTCGCATTCGCTGTATCATCGCCTGGGTTACAGGCATATTGTGCTTTCTTGCCTTTTTCAGTGCATTTTACCCCGTAAAAATTTTTGACCTCCAATTGACCGCGCTGCTGCAGCGTTTTCTCGTCGACGTCTCGCTGACCGCGGCAATTCTTCTCAGCGCATTATTGCTTCTCACGCTCTTTTTCGGCCGTGTCTATTGCTCGACCCTCTGCCCTTTCGGGCTGTTCCAGGAATTTCTGATGCTGTTTTTCCGACGCCGCACCGGCTATCGTCAAAACCGTCCGGCCAAATATTTTCTTGCTGCCGTTTTCTTCGGCATGCTGCTCGGCGGTACGGTTGCCGTCATTCGCCTGATTGACCCCTACGCTCTTTTCGGTTCGGCGGCAAGCGGCGCGCTTCCCGGACTGGCTGCTTTCGGATTCGTTGCCGTTCTGACCTGGTTTTTTGGACGTATTTTTTGCGCCAACATCTGTCCGGTCGGAACCCTCCTCGGCCTGCTTGCCGTCCATGCCCGTAAAAAAATTCTGATTAACTCGGAACAGTGTGTTTCCTGCGGCCTTTGCGCAACCGGATGTCCAACCGGCAGTATTGACTTCAGAAGCAAAACCGTCAACAACGAAACCTGCATCAAATGCTTCAAGTGCCTTACTGTTTGTCGGCAAAACGGCATTGATTACCGCAGCGAACCGGTTGCGGCAGTTCCGTTCAGTCCGGAAAGACGCAGATTGTTGACAGCGGCGGCCGCAGCGGCGGTTTTGTCCGTAGCCGTAAAAGGCGGCATCAGGCTCAGCCGGACAATCGCCGACAAAACTAAAAAAGTCATTCTTCCTGCAGGTGCTGGCAACCCCGGAGAATTTGCCAGCCGCTGCCTCAACTGCAACCTCTGCGTCGCAGGCTGCCCGATGAAAATCATAAAAAAGGCGTCAGCGGATTATCCTGCCGTACATATTGACTACGCCGAGAGTTTTTGCGACTATGACTGTCATAATTGTTCTGCTGTCTGTCCGTCGGGAGCCATTAAAAAAATTTCTCTGGCAGAAAAGCGGAAAACACAAATCGGCCTGGCCGCTGTCGACGAAAACACCTGCATCAAATGCGGCATTTGCGTCATGAAATGCCCGCGTCAGATTATTTGCCGAAAAAACGGCGGCTTTCCGCAAATCGACGCCAAAGGCTGCATTGGCTGCGGCGCATGCCAGAATGCCTGTCCGGTAAATGCCATTACCGTAATTCCCGTAGAAACACAGAAAATTTTATAAGGAGAAAATAATGTCTTTAGGTTTATCCGAAATCGTATTGATTCTAATCGTTGTTCTGATTCTTTTTGGCGGCAAAAGAATTCCCGAACTCGCCAAAGCCCTCGGCAGAGCACAGTATGAATACAAAAAAGCGCGGGACATGCTGCAAAACGAAGCACAAGAGCTGAAAAAAGACATCGCCAACGCCGCCGAAGAAGAAAAAAAGAAAGACGAAAAATAACCGATGGAAAAACGGCAGGAAAGTCTTATTGAACATTTGGAAGCTCTCCGTTCAACATTGATAAAATGTTTTGCGGCATTGGGCATCGGACTTCTTCCGATGTTTCTTGCCGCACCGGACTGCATTGACCTGCTTATCAGAATCATGACATCAGGCAATAACATCTCCTTAAACTATTTTTCACCGATGGAAGTTTTCGTTTTGCAGATCAAAACGGCTGTCGTACTGGACATTCTGATCTGTTCTCCTTACATCGCCAAAAATATTTGGGAATTCGTCCTGCCGGCACTTCACGACAACGAACGCCGTTTCATCAGGTCCATCGTCTTGTCTTCCTGCATATTATTCATCTTTGGCGCACTGTTTTGCGTCTTTTTTATCCTGCCCCTGCTGGTAAACTTCGGCTTGAGTTTTGCCACACCGAACATAAGAGCCGTTTTTGGCGTTTCCGGCATCATTTCAACCGCACTTTGGCTGTCGGTAGTTTTCGGGCTGATGTTTCAGTTTCCGCTGATTACCCGCTCGCTAATTCGTTCCGGTATCGTTTCTTACCGCTCCGTAACTGGCAAACGTCCGCACATCATCGTCGGCATTTTACTTCTGGCCGCTCTGCTGACACCGCCCGACATTGTCAGCCAGCTAATGCTTGCCGTTCCGACTTATGCACTTTTTGAAACCAGTTTGTTTTTTTCGCGACCGAAACAAAAATAAAAAAAGTTCTTGACCTAGAGCACACTCTAAAGATTAAGCTGTAATCAAATCAAAGTAAAAATCTCTGCCATATATTGAAACTGGCGGAATTGTTCACAAATTCAGTTCAACACACCAACAAAGGAGAAAAAAATGAACAAAACAATCCTGTTCGGAGCTGTCGTCCTTTCTCTGCTGGCTCTGTTCGGCTACAAATCAAATGCCCAAATTAAAGAGGAGAACAATACAGTGAAAAACGAAACACCCAAAATCCTGATTGCCTACTATTCATACAGCGGCAACACCAAAGAAGTCGCCGAAGCAATTCATAAACTCGTCGGCGGAGACCTGTTCGAAATTAAAACCGAAGGAAGCTATCCCGAAGAATACCGCCCAATGACCACGCAGGCCAAAAAAGAAATCGACGCTGGCTATCGTCCTAAATTGACAACCGCAGTTACCGACATAACCCAATATGACGTTGTTTTCCTTGGTTCGCCAAACTGGTGGGGCACCATTACGCCGCAGGTAAGCAGTTTTCTCGAAACCTACCGTCTGAACGGAAAAAAAGTTATCCCGTTTATAACACATGGTGGCGGCGGTGCCCAACATACGGTTACCGACATAACGGCACAGTGTCAGGACTGCGACGTGAACAGCAATGCCTGGATTGGCTACGGCAGCCGTACAACAGGCCTCTCCGACTGGCTGAAAGATTTGGGTTTCAGCAATTGAACCTGACTTCATTAAACAGAAAGCCCTGCAAATGCAGGGCTTTCTGTTTAATGGCGGAGAGATAGGGATTCGAACCCTAGGTACCCCGATAGGAGTACAATTGATTTCGAGTCAACCGCATTCGACCACTCTGCCATCTCTCCACAGTCGACCTACTTTTAATAAAGTCAAATCAATTAATTTGCAAGCCAAATTTTATCACAATGCAAAAATTTTCTTTTTTTATCGTTTCGATATGCTAAACTAAACATGCTTAACAACCATCCGAGACGCTCATGCTAAATCTGAAAGACTATATCCGCAATATCCCTGACTTTCCTAAACCGGGAATTATATTTCGCGACATCACAACCGCACTGAAAAAGCCTGAAGTCTTCCGACAAATTATTGATGAAATCTATTTTAACTTTAAAGATGAAAACATCGATTATATTGCCGCCATAGAATCCCGCGGCTACCTCTTCGGAGCTCCTTTGGCATACAAACTTGGTGCCGGTCTGGTTATTATACGCAAACCGGGAAAACTCCCTTCCAAAGTCGAACGAATCGAATATGAGCTTGAATACGGAACCGATTCTCTTGAAATTCATCAGGACGCCGTTGAACCGGGAAAAAGGGTTCTGGTTGTCGACGATTTGCTTGCTACCGGAGGAACAATTTGCGCAGCCTGCAAACTTATCGAAAAAATAGGCGGCATAGTTGCCGGTACCGCTTTTTTAATTGAGCTGGATAATTTAAAGGGGAAAACGCATCTCCCAAAATCGGCTAAAAACATAGCGCTACTGCGTTATTAATTACCTACTTAAACACCTTAAGCCGCATATCCATTGGCAGATAAGTTTTCTCACCCGCAGACGCTTCAATACTGCCAAACGGCATCTGCGCTCTCAGTCGCCAGCTTTGCGGCAGTCGCCATTCTTCACGAACCTTTTCGTCAATCAACGGATTATAATGCTGCAGGCTGGCTCCGACATTATTTTCGGCCAGCGAAGTCCAGACCATATACTGTAAAATGCCGTTTGCCTGTTCGGCCCAGACCGGAAAATTATCGGCATACAAGGGAAATTTAGCCTGTAAATCTGCCGTAACCTGATCATCGACAAAATACAGAACCGTACCATACCCGGCCGCAAACGAATTTATTTTTTCCTCTGTTTTGCCAAAGGCTTCCGCAGGAACCCTAGCCTGCAACGTATCTTTGACAATATTCCACAGTTTATGATGATTTTCACCGAACAGAACGACAACCCGTCCCGATTGCGAATTAAAAGCTGACGGACAGTTTTTAACCATACCTTCAACCAGGCGGATAACCTCGTCCTCCGCCAGAATTTTTCGTTTTCCCAAATTATAAACCGAGCGACGTTTCTCGGCCAGGCGTAAAAACTTCTCTTCCATGTTCGCCCCCGCTGAATTGTTATAAAGATAAATATTTCTCGTTTCTTGCTTTTTCAAGCAGTTCGGCCGTCATATTTTTTACAAACAGCCCAACCAGATTAAACTTGCTGACCATATCGGCCGGATACAGCCGCTCAAAACGCAGCATCAGTTCGTCTTTGTCATCATATCCCAGAAGCTGTGGCGTCAGATAATCAACCATGTCTTCAAAATTCTCAAAAATTGCTATGCCGCGCAGCTGTGTCAACAGCTTTTCCTGTGTACGCGAATTGACAAACTCAATCACATCGCCGATTTTCAGCTGTTGCCTTTTCTTATCAAACAACCTGACCTCGACATGACACTCATTATTTTTCATTTTGTTAAACGAAATATAATTGGACTTCATGGTATATTTCATCGTCGTCTCCGCGTTTAATTGTTAATCCGGATACCCTCAAACATCTGATATTCAAAAAGCGCAAAATCATCCGTCATCGCGCTGACATGATCGACAATCAAATGCACCCGCAGCCACCATTCCAGACCGTCCGGGCCATAAAGACGGACGGCATCGTCATCGGCAAACCATTCTTTCAACTGATTCTGATAACTCTTGAGACAACGTCTTGACAGACGATTGAACAAATGCTGCTCATAAGCCCTTCCGCCAACTTTCTTTCCAGCGACAAAAGCCTCAAACTCAGCCCGCGGAAGTTTCAGCAACCTGCCGAAATAACGTTCAAGCAGCCCAGAAATAACCGCATAACCGGAAAGCTCGATACTTTCCGCTTCTTTCGACTGATAAATCCTTTTAACCGAAAAATCCTTAATTACGTTCAAAACGCGTCCCATCGGCATATCTTCGGTAATCAGCTCTTCCGCCGAACTGTCGCAAAACGTGTCATAACGCCGGACAAATGCTTCTGCGGCAGCTTCCACGGCTCTATGACTGATTTCGATACAGATTTCAACGCCGAAATCCCGAACGCTCTCTTTCTCGGCCAGACTTTTAACCGGTATTTCTTCTCTCCCGTATTTCTGCTCCCACATCTCGTGAAACTCTTTCAAAAATTCGGCCGGCGTAATAATCCCTTTGGCAATGGCATCCGAAACGTCGCTCAGACAATAGGATATGTCGTCAGCGGCTTCCATGATATAAGTCAGTGGATAACGAAATCCCTTCGGCCAGCCGATAAGCCGATACGCTTTTTCTATCTGCGCTTCTTCCGATTTGAAATAACCGGCCTTTTTTCTGATTTTGCGACCGGCTTTCTCTTCTCCGGAAGTTCTGGCATACTTGACAGCCGACAACAGCGACGGCACTGTCAAATTCAGAGCAAACTCATCTTTTTCGCAATGCAGGCGGCTGACGATTCGAATTCCCTGCGGATTCCCGTCAAACTCGTAAAAATCCGCCAATAGCGGCTTTATTGCCGAATAATCAAGCCGCAAATCTTTCGCATAACTTTCCAGATTGTCTTCCGCCCATTTAACCAGCGCCGCTTCTCCGAAATGTCCGAACGGCGGATTGCCGATATCGTGCATCAAGCAGGCGTTTTCAACGACTGCCGGAATTTCAACGGCATTTTCCGCGCTTATCTTTCCCTCGGCACATAAACGCCGGGCTATTTTGCTGGCCAGAATTTTCCCGATATCAGCCACCTCCAGCGAATGCGTCAAACGCGAGCGCACACTTGAATTAAGTTCCAGAGAAAAAACCTGCGCCTTTTGTTGCAAACGCCGAAAAGAAGAAGAATAAATAATACGCGATTTGTCGCTGAAAAATTCTTCCAACGGAACACGGCCGCCGATATCCGATTTCCGCAGACGCACCGGGGTTAAAATCCGCTTAAACAAATTCTCCGTCATATTTTCCACCATGTTTAACTTTCTGAATATATTACATTTATAGCAGAAAAATAAAATCTGATAACATTTAATTGCAGTTTTTACAGCACAAAAACAGCCTTTTATCCGCGGAAAATAAAAATGAAACAAAAAAACCAGCCTCTCGGCTGGTTAAGAATTGGAGCGGGCTCGAGGATAAAAACAGCCGCCATCCGGCTGTTTTTACCGCAAGAGACGATGTTTAGTTAATGTTTTGAGCCAGCAACAGCGGCGATAAAACATTTACAAAACGAGTGACCGCAGCGAGTTGGTGAATGTTAATGAACCTACGAGCCAGACAGGGATTTGAAAAATCCCTTTGCCCTGAAACAAAAAAACCAGCCTCTCGGCTGGTTAAGAATTGGAGCGGGCAAAGGGATTTGAACCCTCGACATCAACCTTGGCAAGGTTGCGCTCTACCCCTGAGCTATACCCGCATTCTGTAGAACGAGATATTAATTACCATATCCGAAAAAAAATGCAAGCCCTAATTTTAAATTTTTGCAATTTTTTTTACTCACACTGTTTTCGAAAACAGCCGGATAACCAAAACACCGCAAATAATCAAGGCCATACCGGCAATTGCAGGCGCATCGGGTTTTTGATGATAAACAAAATATGCCGCAACCGAAACCAGAACAATTCCCAAACCGGACCATATCGCATAAGCCGTTCCCAGTTGAATACCGGACAGGCTCAGGCTCAGAAAATAAAAGGCGCCGCCATATCCGAGAGCCACGGCCAAACTTGGCAGCAATACCGTAAAGCCGTTTGCCGCTTTAAGAAACGTTGTCGCAAAAACCTCGCAGACGATTGCCGCCAGCAAATAAACATAACTCATTTTAATCTCCTACAAACCCGCGGAAAGCAGATAATCCTGCCCCTGGTAATATTGAAATACCAGAAAAGCCAGGCCGGCCAAACGCCACAGCCAGATGACCGTCCGACTGCCGCGAAATCGCATGCCGCCGGCACTGTGATTGATAAACAGAAACTCGGCCAGTGCCCAAAACGCCGTAACCAGCAACGGAATATAATACATGTAAAAGGAAATCAGTGTCAAAAACAGTTGAACGCCGCCGCGTTTATAATAACCGGCATAGAAATTGTGCAGCCCGATTGTTCCGGTAAAATAAGCCAGCAACAGATAAACCAAACCGCTCTTACTGCGGGCTTCTTCTTTCCGATCATTCAAAATCCGCTGCGCCATTCGACTATAACGCCGTTCGAATTGCTCTTCGCTCAACACGCCTCGCGCTCGCAGTTTTTTCAGTTCCTCAAGATTCTCAAAATCCATTTCCGCCACCTTTTTTCCCTATCATAAGCTTTCGAGATTAATATTTCATAAAAAAAGAGCCCTTATCTAAGGGCTCTTTTTTCGGAGTTAACCTTCGCCGGGCTTTAAAAACCCATGCCGCCCATACCGCCGGGCATAGCCGCGCCACCGGCATCGCCGCAATGGCATTCTTTCTGCGGCACTTCGGTAACCATGGCCTCGGTCGTAATCAGCAGACCGCCGACCGAAGCGGCATCCTGCAAAGCCGTACGGACAACCTTGGTCGGGTCGATGATACCGGCCTTGACCATATCGGTATATTCGCCGGTCTGAGCATTATAACCATAGTTGGTATCGGTGCTTTCCAGCAGTTTGCCGGCAACAACCGCACCGTCAACGCCTGCATTCTCGACAATCTGACGGATTGGAGCCTGCGTTGCCTTGCGGATAATCTCGATACCGACTTTCTGATCCTGATTTCCCGGAACCAAAGCGTCAAGCGCCTTGCCTGCATACAGCAAAGCTACGCCGCCGCCGGCGACAACGCCTTCCTTGACCGCGGCACGGGTTGCATGCAGCGCGTCATCGATACGGTCTTTCTTTTCCTTAACTTCAACTTCGGAAGCACCGCCGACTTTGATAACCGCAACGCCGCCGGAAAGTTTGGCCAGTCGTTCCTGAAGCTTCTCACGATCATAGTCCGAAGTCGTTTCTTCAATTTCCTTGCGGATTTGTGCCGCACGGGCAGCAATTAAATCCTTCTCGCCGGCACCGTCAATAATCGTTGTGTCTTCCTTGGTAATTTCAACACGTTTGGCCGTACCCAGCATATCAAGAGTAACATTCTCAATCTTCATGCCCAGTTCGTCGGAAATAACCTGTCCGCCGGTCAGAATGGCAATATCCTGCAACATGGCTTTGCGACGGTCGCCGAAACCAGGAGCCTTAACGGCGCAAACCTTAAGTCCGCCGCGAATACGGTTGACAACCAGCGTCGCCAGCGCTTCGCCTTCAATGTCTTCGGCAACAATCAGCAGCGCGCGGCCGGACTGAACAATCGCTTCCAAAACCGGAATCAGCGGCTGCAAATTGGAAATTTTCTGGTCATAAAGCAAAATGAACGGATTTTCAAATTCAACATTCATCTTTTCCGGATTGGTAATAAAATACGGCGACAGATAACCGCGGTCAAACTGCATGCCTTCGACAACTTCCAATTCGGTTTCCAGCCCTTTGGCGTCTTCAACCGTAATAACGCCTTCATTGCCGACTTTTTCCATCGCGCGCGCCAGATATTCGCCGATTGAACGGTCGCCGTTGGCCGAAATCGTTCCGACCTGGGCAATTTCCTCAGAAGTTTTGATGTCCTTCGAACGCGACTTGACATCGGCGACAACAGCCTCGACCGCCATGTCGATACCGCGTTTCAAATCCATCGGATTCATACCGGCCGCAACGGCTTTGGTGCCTTCGCGAATGATGGCTTCGGCCAGAACCGTAGCGGTTGTAGTGCCGTCGCCGGCCTTGTCGGCCGTCTTCTGAGCAACTTCTTTAATCAACTGGGCGCCCATGTTCTCAAACTTGTCGCTGAGTTCAACCTCTTTGGCAACCGAAACGCCGTCCTTGGTAATCTTGGGCGCGCCGTAAGACTTGTCCAAAACGACGTTGCGGCCTTTCGGGCCCAAAGTGACCTTAACGGTTTTCGCCAGAATTTCAACGCCTTTGAGCATTTTCGCACGAGCGTCTGTTCCAAATTTAATATCTTTAGCAGCCATTGTTATTTTCCTTTTCTACAATTATTCTTCAACGACAGCCAGAATGTCTGACTCTTTCATAATGACCCGGTCTTCGCCGTTCAGCTTGACCTCGGTGCCGCCCCATTTGGCAAACAGAACCTTGTCGCCGACCTTGACGCACATCGGAATAACCTTTCCGTCTTCGGTACGAGCACCGTCGCCGACGGCCTCAACAATACCTTCGCTGGGCTTTTCCTTAGCCGTATCCGGAATAATGATACCGCCGGAGGTTTTCGTCAGCTCATCCAGTCTTTTAACAACGACACGATCGTGTAATGGTTTGATTTTCATAATCTTTTCAGCTCCTTTAATAGGTTGGTTTAAGCAGAATTAAATTTTTCTAGTACTTTAGTTAGTGTTTCGCCAGAGCATTGTCAAGCGCGGCGGCAAAAAAATTCCTTTCCGACCATAATTTGTTTTTGACAAAAAAAGCCAAATATTCTAATAATAAAAGCCTGATTTCTTATTAGTATAGATATATTCACCAAAAAATTCAGAAATATGAAAGCACAGGATTTAAAAAAACAGCTTTTGAATGTTGTCGGTCCGGTCGATTTTTCCCAAACGCCTTTGGAACTTTTGCAAAAATTTGCCGATGCCGAAACCGATGAGACCCTCCGCAGATATTTTTTCACGCTGCAAGACGAAGCAAAAAACAACTGCCCCGACACCGACAGCCTGAAGGAACTGCGTGAAGCGGAACATGACATGCTCTGCCGGCTCATACAGATTTATTTCAACGACGAAACGAAACCCGTTTTCAAACGCTATCTGACCGTCGTCTGTCTGTTCCCTGACTATGTAATGGATATGAAGCTGCTGCTGAGTATCTTGAACTACTATAATATTTTTAACAAAAAACTTTACTAAGTTATGGAAAATTTAAACATCCGTAAGCGGGTTTTTGAAAATCTCGGCGACTTGCATTACACCGCCGACGTGTACAAAATTTTCGGCGATGAACAAAAAAAGTATCGCCGGCAGTTTAAAAAATTCTGGCAACGACTGCAAAAGGACAAGCAGCTGATAAACGAACTGCTGTTCAGACGCCAGCTGCATACCAAACTCAGCGGCCCTACCTACAAAACGCTGGTCTATGCTTTTGCCAAAGCATATCACGAAAGAACTGACGTTCAGGTGCTCAAGGAGTATACCAGCGCGCTGATGGGACGCTACGAATACGGTTACGACTGCTTTGCCAAAATCATCCGACAGAAAGAACTGGCCCTGATAAACTATATTATCGACGGCATCAGGGTCACGGACATCTGCAGCGACAAAAGGACACAGGTTTTCATGCGCCAGGCAATGACTCTGCTGATTCTGACGTCGGACATGAAGTACGACAAGGAAACAGAACTTGTCATCGACCATCTGCTTGACGAATTCAAAGAAGGCCGGGCCCAAATGTAAAAAATTTCTGAACCCGAAAAACGCCTCCTGCTTTTAAGCCGGAGGCGTTTTTATTATAGAACATTACCCAACGTTCCTGTATTAGTTCCCCGTTATACGAGGTTTTAAAGGCGGGACTTAAGATTAAACGCCCTCCTCACAACTTCCGAAACCACACTCATCAGGAACGAAACGGTAATGAGGAACGAAATAAAGACAAACGATACAAAGAACAGCCAGGAATGCGGAAAAACCGCCATAACCGGACGTGCGATGTTTGACGCCCAGCCGTCCAGCGTAACCACCTGCAACAAAGCAAACAGCGAAGACCCCAGGTCAGAAAACTCGATAAAGACGTCACCGAACAGGCAAACGGCCATAATTGCAAAAACATAAAAGAAAACCGCCATAACCAGCAGCATGGCCATAAAATTCGGCGACAAAGCCAAAAAGGTGTTAATCATCTGCTTAAGGCGCGTAAACTTGTTGACATAACGCAGCAGGCGAAACAGACGAAACGTTCTGAAAATGATAAACCAGCTGGCAAACGGTACCGAAGAAATCGCAATGACCGCAAAGTCGAACACGTTCCAGCCCGATTTGAAGAACTTTTTGCCGAAAGCAAAAATCTTCATAATCATTTCGATAATGAAGATAGCCATAAACAGACGGTCAAGAATAAACAGCCCGCCTTCAAAGAAACGGTTCATCGCATCGGATGTCATCAGCCCCAGAATGACCGCGTCCATACAAATCAGCGACATAATCAGAAAGTCGAAGTTTTTGCCTTCCACCAGTTTTTTCACTCTGCGTCTGTCGGTTTCAACTGCATTTTTCTTCATGGTCAATATCCTCAAAAAACTTACCGGTTTTTCATTTTAGCCTAGAAAAAGTAAAAAGCAATCATTATTGCGGCAATCGTAATCGCCGGCCCGAAAGCGCCGACCCGCATCCGCCGTGCCAGCGCATACAGCACAAACAGCACGCTGGCCAAAATCATCGTATATATTACCAGCTCCATGCCCAGCCAGGCGCCCAGCGCCGCCAGCAGTTTGATGTCGCCGCCCCCGAAAGCGTCCTTGTTTTTCCAAACCAGAAACGCGCTGGCAACCACCGGCAGCATATAACCGGTTACGGCGCCGAGCACGCTTTCCGCCGGAATAACCCACTGGCTGACAAACACCGAATAGGCAAAGCCGGCAATCAGCAGCGGCACGGTCAGAATATCCGGCAGCAGCATCATGCGGTTATCGATTTCGGTCAACAGCAGCAGCGTCCAAATCAGCCCCAGATACCAGACGATATAAACGTCGCTGAACCGCTCCGCCGCCAGATAGCTGATTGCCGCGGCAACGATTCCCCAGCCGATGCTGCGCATGCGGTATCTGGTCATCAGCCGCCGGTATTCCGGGTTGCCGGCGCGTTTGGCTCGCGAAACGCTGCGAACCGGCTTGAGGATTCGATACAGCGCATAAGCCGGCGTTGCCGGCATAAACTTGCTGAAACGCCGTGCCAGATAAGGGATAAAAAGGCCGAAAACAAGGCCGTAAGCCGCATAAATCATTGTAATTTTCCTGTTTTGTTACTCTGCCGGAAGCATAGCGCCAAAAGATTAAAATCAATTTAATGACCGAATACTGATTGCAAAATAGAATTTTGGCTTTTATAATTACTCTCGCCATGAGAATGGTTAGACTTATGGCGGAGCCTTCAAGCTCCTTATAGAGAACCGATTATAACCTCCATCTGTGGAGGATGACGCAAAATAAGCCGCTTTTGCG
>ERZ1643249.103-NODE-103-length-115990-cov-30.575460_pt1 | contig 115990 bp, 123 predicted proteins | sample MGYA00579263_ERZ1643249 | MGnify/ENA primary metagenome ERZ1643249 (study PRJEB29033, sample SAMEA4952264) | chicken gut metagenome | biome: Broiler Chicken; feature: Gastrointestinal Tract; material: Caecum | place: Ireland | collected 2018 | study: Broiler...
TATTTTATCAAATGCGGAGATGAATAGGTAGATACGGATGATTACCTACTTACCTAAATTCAACTCCGGATTCTCTAATTTGTCAAGAAGTATTTTCCGTTTCAGCGTTTATACTTTATAATATACATATTGTCCTGTAGCATTTTCACGAGGTATTACTTTACAAGGATTTCCTATGACTATGCTATGATCTGGAATATCTTGATTAACGAGGGTATTAGGTGCTATTAAAACATCGTTTCCTACTTTAACACCGCCAATTATAGTTGAGTTTATACCGATCTGCACAGAATCACCTATTTCAGGTGCTCCAGGATGCTTACCTCCGCTTAAACCAATAGTTGCTCCTTTGTAAATATTAACATTTCTACCGATTATAGCAGATGGTGAAATTGTAATATTATACGGGTGTATCATTACAAATCCCGGTTCTATTTTTGTTTTGGTTTTTATCTCAATTCCGTATTTCCTGCATAGCCTAAACAATTTATATTCACAAAACAGACGAACTAACTTGTTCGAAGTATTCTGGCTTGTTCTAAAGTATACCATATAGCGTACTCTATGCTGAAAAATGAAATCCTTCAAAAAATGAGAGCCCTTTAATTCTGTATCGTCAGTCATTCTAATATAATCATAGTACCATGTCTGTCTGTCTGTCAAATCATATCTCATATTCGTCCTCATATCAATAGTAAACCTCAAAACATTGTAACTGATTACTAATTAATTTATTCTGGAATAATGTCTAAAACTACGATTTCAGGTATATTGTTAAACCTTGGTATAACTTCTGTACTTCCAAGTCCTGTTGATAATAGCATGATTTGCTTCATATCATTAGAATAATATAATCCTTTTTCTCGTCCCGGGAACCATCCTATATCCGGAGCATACAATCCACCTATAAAAGGTATTCTGACCTGTCCACCATGTGTATGTCCGGAAAGTACCATATCAACATGCCAGTAATCTAAACTCCCTGCACGATACCAACCATATGGCATATGCGTCAATAGTAATTTAAAATCATTTGTATTTTGAAAATTCGATAAAAACTCAACCTCATCATCGTGACAAGCCTCATTAGTCGTTTGTAGATTATATCCGTATAGCCCACCAATTCTAATTGTTTCCCCCTTGATTTTCAAATCTTGAAATTCAAAATTAAGAACTGTTGCTCCTGCCTGTTCAAATTTTTTAATTAATTCATTTAAGTCACTATAACGATAATTCATTTCATGATTTCCTAAAGAGATAAATACTGGACAACTTTTGGATAATCCTGAAATCAAATTCAACGCAATATTAACATTATTTATATCCATATTCAAAAGGTCGCCCGTTATACAAATCATATCTGGATTTTGATCTGCTACTTTTTTGATTAATCTTTTATTGTCTTCTCCAAATATGCTGTTATGCAAATCTGTTAGTTGAGCAATCCGAATTTCTGTATGAATTTTAGAATTTTTCACAGTATAATCTGTACATACCAATCCATATTTTGACAAACACAAATCATATACAACCAGTATGCAAATAACAAATATTATCGAAAGAATAATTCCCATTTTATATTTCATGATTTCTTAACTACAAAAGCAAAATATCTATTCTTCAACTTGAGAAACCGTATTAATGTAAAATACTTTAACTATAGTATAGCAATTAGCACTTCGTAATCTAATCTGATATCTTTTATTATTAGCATTTTTTTGATTTAATATGAAAATATATTATAGAAGAAATTTTTGATATATCTCCTTTTTCCCTTGGCCATTACATAATTCTGCTAACTGATATCCTACATATCCACCATCATTATTTCCTTCAATAATGACAGGCCCTCTTTTCGTTATTGCTATATCCCAACCGACATATCCAATTTGAGGAACTCTTGCCGCTGCCTTTTCAACCATTTTAAGCACTTCTTGCCACATAGGAATCTGAAAACCTTTAAAAATTATTCCGGTTTCTGGATGCTTCTCATAAATATTGTCATTATAATCGCATCCATCTGTAGAGACTTGTCCGCTTTCAATATCTACTAGAGTAAATATTGAATCTGCGGACGCATTTGCAATTTTATTTTTATATCCTATTGTCAGAGTAGCACATAAGAAATGACACTTATTCTGCGTATAAATTGTCTGAATCCGGATAATATTTACTGCCTCCGGATAAAGTTTTTGCATCACTGGATGTTGTTGAATCCATTCCTCCAAGATTCCGTGAGTACCTCTCAATTCTTCATAAGTTTGCAGACTCCATTCGTTTTTCTCAAAAACTTGTATTCCTTTACCTTGTCCTCCTTCCAATGGTTTATATATAAATTTAGAAATATCGCTTACAAAAGACATAAACTCTTCCTGTTTCATCGTTTCTGTTGACATACATTTCCTTCCATAAAAATCCGAGAAGACATACGAAAAGATTAACTTATCATAAAAAACGATATAATACTTAGGTGAGTTATATTTTTTTTGGATTTGTTCACTCAATTTATGCGTAACATAAGTGTTACGCTGAGCATGCTTGAGTCTGGCAAATCCAAAATAATAATAATTTGCAGGGGTAGCAGAATATCGAATTAATGAAAAAATCATATCTATAAAAATGGAAATCCGATTTCCACCATACTTTCTTTTAACTTTATTAACATTAATTATTGTTGACCGAACTAAATATATAACTTTCTGTAACATCTCATTTCTCCTTCATTTGATTACAGAAGAATTCATTAACTACTTTTCTTCCTTTTCCCCATTCGTCTAAACAATTCTATAAACTTATCTTTTAAAAACATAAATTCTTCAGTTTTATGAAAGAATACCCAAAACATTATATTGGGAACTATTGAACAAATAACTATTTTAACTAATGTATTGACTAAATATGAAAATTGACAAAGGCTACAGAACAAATAGCAAACTCCTCCATCAATAATAAGTACAAATGCATAGATCAGATATTGCCTAAAATATTCCATGGGATGTCTTTTTAATCCATGCTTAAAGACTGCATAAGGTATATACCATGTATTGGTCAACATTCGAGCAAAAGAAGTCGCAATGTATATTCCAAATAATCCCCATATCTTTCCAAGCCAAATCGAAAGGACCAAATTGGTTGCTGCTGTAAAAATTAAGGTGTATTGTCCATACTTAAATAGTCCCATTGTAGAACGATATGTATTAATTGCGGACTGCATCGTTACAAGATAAAAATTAAGTGCCAAAACAAAAGAGATACTTCTTGATAAAATATAATGCGATCCAAAAAATAAACCAACCATATCTTCTGAGACAAAAAGAATCCCTATAGTAGCCCACCCGAAAATAAAGAAATTAGCCATTTGAAGAATTTTAAAAAATTTATACTTATATTCTTCATTCTCAATAGCGTTTAAATTTCCTACGCTTGCAGTAAGTCCATTAAATAATTGATTTGTAATTGTGGATAACGTGCCTGATAAAAGTGTATAATTTGATGCTGCACCTACTGCTACAAGACCATTAAAATAAGTTATGATAATATTATCAGTACTATTAACCAATAAATCAGTCAGCTTGTTGACTGTAAGTGCTTTAACATTTTTAATAAGGCTCCACTTTTCGTTCTTTGGTAACGGTTTTATATTTTTGTTAGTTATATATGGATAGTCATGCTTTGCCCATTGCGAAACCAATATATTATATATAAAGGTCCCTACTGTTTGAATTCCTAAGTATAAAAAATATTCTTTGGTAGCTAATAGAACTACTATCTGAATGACACTTTGAAGCGTTGTAATTATGTAACTCAATCCGGTTTGTACATAATTACGTTGAGCCGCAACTAACAACGATCCTCTGTAGCTAAAAAAATACGTCAGGCAAGTATTAAACAAATAAACAACATAAATTATATAAATATTTTCTTTTATATCTGGTGTATCACGTATAATAATATCTAAAAATGGGAGCAGGCACAAGCCTATAATTGCAACTACACAACCAATAATTCTATAAGCAGCTCCGTAAAATTTCATTAATGAGGCTACTTTTTCATGGTCGTCCTCTGCCAACGGCTTGTACAAAGCATATACAATAGCTGTGCCAATCCCCAATTCTGCTAATGATAGCATAGATAAAATATTACTGAACAGTCCATTAATTCCTAAATACTCAGCTGAAAGGCACCTGACAAATACCATTCTACAGACAAAACCCATCAATGTATTTGCAATATATCCTACAAGTCCAACACTAATATTCATTATCGAGTATTCTGTCCGTGACTTATGTTTCATAGCAAATTAATCCTCCATATCGCATCCAATCTTACAAATAATCTGGCTTTTATATTCAGAATCCACGTCATTAGTTACCATGTCTCCACCCCCGCCTCGCTGGTATACTTTCCTGAAATTTTAACTTTTTCAGTTGCTTTCTGCAAAAACCATTCATATTCAATATCTACATGACCAATATCCAATGCTCTATACCCTAATTCAGATAAATCATAAGCTAATACAGACGCAGTCGGTCCTAATGCAAGCAGAATTAGTTTATTCTTATCAAGTTTTTTAATCTCATATAATATCTTTTCATAATAAAAATATGCGTTTTTAGCCGGACAAAGAATTCTTTGAATTGAAATAGCATTTGTAAACAAATCATTATGATATCCTAGACGACTTTTCTCCCCTTCAACAAATACAATTTCTTTGTTCTCCCATAACCTTTTTAATTTATCAAACCATATTTTACTCTTCGACTTATCTTTTCTATCAATATAACACCGAGTGATACAGGCATTTCCATATACCTTATTCATATCTAAAACCTCTGTCCATTCTTCTCGATGCTGTGCCATAATACGCCAAGTATACTCATACCCCTTTGGCATCATCCAATTAATATTATCAAAAATATCGGTTAAACATATCAAGCAATTTTGAGGATTACTTTTTAGTATTTTTCTCATTCTCTTTGCCAAATCCTCATTATATTTCTGAAACCTTATATCTAAGCCACAAGTGATTTTTAATTCACCATCTCCATATCTGCTTACAGAGCAATTATTTTCAAGAAGATAATCTAAGGTTTCATCAATTGTCATGATCTTAGGCGTTCCTAACTGCTTTTTTTACAGTAATCATTATACTTCGCTTTCCATACATACCATTTTTCATACAGATATACTAGTTTCCGTTTTAATATATCATTCTACATAAAAATCCCATTACCGTATTTGCAATATATCCTGCCAGTCCGACACCAATATTAAGCACTGAATATTCTGTTCTTGATTTGCGCTTCATAATAAATTACTCCTCCGCTTTACAGTCGATTCTACAAATTATCTGACTCTTATACTCCAAATCAACTTCTTCATCAACTTCTTCACCGCCGGGAGCCTCACTCGTATACTTACCTTCAATTTTAACTTTCTCTGTTTCTTTCCGTAAAAACCATTCATATTCAATGTCAACATGACCTATATCTAAGGCCCTGTAACCTATTTCTGATAAATCAAAAGCCAAAACAGATGCTGTTGGTCCTAATGCAAGCAAAATAAGTTTGTTATTATCAAGTTTTTTTACCTCATTTAGGATTTCTTCATAACACGAAAAAGCATTTTGAGTTGGACAAAGAATTCTTTGTATCGAGGCTGCATTACTAAACAAATCATTGTGATAGCCCAAGCGACTTTTCTCACCTTCGACAAATACTACTTCTTCATTCTCCCACAATCGTTTTAATTTTTTAAACCAAATTTCACTTTTGGATTTGTCTCTTCTATCAATATAACATCGGGTGATATACGCATTCCCATATAGTTTATTCTTATCCAAAAGCTGAGTCCACTCTCTGCGATACTCAGACATAATACGCCATGTATACTCATATCCTTTTGGCATCATCCATGTTATATCGTCAAAAATATCTGTTAAACATATCAGACAGTTTTCCGATGAACTTTTTAAAATTTCACATATTCTTTGAGACAATTTCTTATCATATTTTTGAAATCGTATATCTGAACCACATGCTATTTTTAATTCTCCATCACCATATCTACTCACAGAACATTTATTTATATAAAGATAATCTAATGTTTCATCAATTGTCATAATGTGAGGCACACCAAGTCTCCTTTTTTGACAGTAATCATCATACTTCATTTTCCATACATAACATTTTTCATACAAATTAATTAAAAATTTTTTTAATTTATTATTTTTCATTCTCAGAGCATCCTCATAATCCATATTTATTTTTTACAAAAAGCCAAACTATCCAATCTATCTTCCACCAGCACGCAATCCAAAAAATGGCATTTATACGTCCTCGATGAAAAAGCCTACCTTTGCACTTTTGGAAGTTATTTGAGAGCAACGGCATACGAATAATCTTCTTTACAGCCTCTTTTTGTTTTTCAACCGGTCCATTCATCGCATTGTTAAAAAGCATATCAGCAAAGGCTGTAATATAATAATAAGCCAAGTCTTCCATCCATGCATCAATTTTATCCAAATGGTATTGGTATGTTAATTCTATTTTTTTTTGGTATTGCCGTTGTACTAATTCGCCTAAATTAGGTTTATACTTTGTACGCATAATACTATTTATATTATTGGTCCTATAAAAATACAATATCTCCTGTAATACAAAAATACGACTTGCCTCCATTACAGCCTGAATATTAAAAGGAACATCCTCACCAAACAATAAATCCTCGTCAAATCGTATTTTCTTCTCCTCAATATATTTTTTTTTCAGTAAAAAACGCCATGAAAAGCATAACTCATTTCCAGTATGTATCGTATTACATTTTGCGATAAAAGTATTAGGCGTAAGAACAGCATCCGATTTTATTCCCGGATATACATTTTTCTTGTCTGGGAAAGTCTCATATCCACACATTACAATATCTGCATGATGGTTTTGAGCCGCCAAAACCATCCGTTCTAACATATCTTTTTTCATAATATCATCGCTATCACAAAAAGCAATATATTTACCGTTTGCCTTATTTATTCCTACATTTCTTGCTGCTGGAAGCCCATGGTTTCTCTGATGAATAACTACAATATTCTCGTATTCCTTTTGAAATCTATCGCAAATCTCAGGGCATCTATCATCTGATCCATCATCTACTAAAATAATTTCAATATTTGAAAGTGTTTGCGATAAGATTGACTCTACCGCTTCTTCTAAATATCTTTCCACCCGATAAACCGGAACAATTACTGACACCAGCGGATGCATAGCTTCATCTCCTCATATTAAGTATCTTTTTTTTCATAATCCACATATAATAAATTAATTGATTTGTCTTTTCTAAAACATATTCTTTCTTAGTTGGACGCAACAATTTCTTAACAGACTTAATGATACCGATTTGTCTCTGTATCTCAAAAAATTTTTGACGGTTAGGATTCAGATCGGCTGAAAAATATAAGCATGGATTTTCTGCTGCTACCTGCTCTACTGTAGAATGAACTGTAACTATCTCACTTTTTATTGACATAAAGATTTTTTGCGCTTTTTCAGAATGTATCATTACAGCTGATATTCCGTACTGATCAGAAAAATCTGGTTTAATATTCTCAATTCCCCAAAAATCTCCAAGAGTAAAATCACTACATCTATCAGCACCTTTAAATCTGCATTTATAACATGATGGCCTAAGATACAGATTCCTTATAAACCCTTTAATATATAAGTTCTCACTGTATTTTTCTGTCAGAACATCTCCATTATTAAATTTAAAAATTAACGGTGCATCTTTAATTCCTCTACTTTTATCACGGAATTGCAATTTTTGCAATTTCCGCCCTTTTGATATTTCCTGCAAATACGCTCTCCATATTTCCTGCGAGGGGACTCCATGACAAATTAAATCAATAGTTATAAGATTCGGATTATCCTTCCCCAAATACTTTTTTAACCCTTGGATTTGACAAGGTGTCCCACTAAACAGCACTATTTTCCCACATTCCAAATATTTTTCTACAGCTTGAAAAGCTGTGCCAATCACACTTTGCAAATATTTACTTCCTTGTAAATTATGAAGTTCATCTATTGAATTCACTGCACAATGCTTTAGTCTCCAGTCCTTATCAAAAGCAGCCCCAAAAACAACCCCATTTTTTCGTAAAACAAATTCTGCCAGAACAGTAAAAATTCCTCCTGAAGAACTTTTTAATCTTTTTCCAAAGTTTTTACGATATGCTGCATACGTTTTTATAACTGGCAATACACTTTCCGGTATAAACTCTGGGCATACTTTTTCACATTTTCCACAATTAATACATCGTTGAGTGTCGACTTTAGGATACAAAAAACCTTCCTCATCTGGGATCATCTTTATTGCACCAACTGGGCAGCTTTGAAAGCAAGCATAACAGCCGCAGCATTCCACCTTATTTTTTATTTCAATCATAATCTTTCAATATACTCCTTTGCTTGCAGTATTCTTGAACAGTACTCCGGCATTTTTCCGGCGAGAAGATTCTTAATCTCATTTTCACGATTTTGGAGCCATTGAAACGCAATTTTTAAATCTTCTTTTGTTCCGAAATCTTGGACAGATACCACATAATCCTTATCTGTCCCAAATAATTCCCGAGCAATTCCTTTAGCTTTAACAGAATACCCCGTTACAAGCGTCGGAACGCATGTAGAATATGCCGCAATTGTAGCATGCGTTCTTGCACCGATAAAAAATCTACATCTTGCAATAAATCCTTTTAACTGCATACAGTTATAATCATCTAAAAGAAAAACTCTGTTAACTCCTCTGTAGCTATTATATATATCTCGCAAAATCACTCTATCATCATCATAGTCTTTAACCACATGAGGTATTAATACAATCTGATAGTCGGTCGATTTCAAAATATATTCTATTAAATTTTTATAATTATCTATAATTAACCCTTTATTTCCGTATTGAGTTACCAAAGGACTCAAATTAATGCCCACTATATTTCCTTGTCTAACTCCCTCTGGAAACGGAAGGATCTCATATTCAAGTTGAAATGCTGGATCTGGAAGTAAAATTGTATTTGAATTTACTTTTTTTAAAATTGAATAACTGATTCCTTCTCTGGACACAATCAAATCATATTTTGAAAGATCCTCTCCGATTTTTTTTGTCATGTCTGAAGGTTCAAAAGAGCATCCCCATAAAACAGTTTTCCCTCCTCTCCTATGAATCTCTTTATTATAGTATCCTAAGATGTCCCTTCCTTTATAGCAATAATTATCTCCACCTATAGATAAACAAATATCACCTTTGCCGATTTGGTCAAAAAAATCTTTATGAGTCAGTACCGTATACTTATAATCATCTTTTCTGATTTTATGTTCTAGCGCAGCATAAAAATAAGCTAAACTCCTCTTTTTTAACGGTTTAGCAATATCTTCTTTCACATTCACTACTTTATCTAAACCGTATATACAATCTTCTGATTTTTTAGTAGAATACAGAATCAAATCTTTTTTTAAAATTGCAGCAGTGGATCGTACGATTGCTTCACACCCATGATTTTTCGCTCCACTATGATAGTACATAAGTATCTTACTCATCTCTTCACCTACTCTTTTTTAAAAAGCATAAATATATCATCAACAGTTCTGCCTTCTTTGTTTTATATAGCCACTCATAAAGTAAATTAGATGATCCAGTCCCAGTCTGGCAACATACTTGATATGCTTTTGATTCCATTATCATTCTTGCCTTTTTACATTTTTTTATAAATGATAAAGAATCCTGTCGTGCTAAAGAAATTAACGTTTTCTCAAAATCATACATAATAATTTTATTACGTAAATGATATGTTTCTTCATTCTGCGCATTGAAAGATATAATCGCATCCGTTAATATATTATAGAACTGCTCATTTTGCCTATAAAAAGGTGCTTTTTTCGACAATGATTCTGCCGAGTCAGCTTGATAAATATATAACTTTTTATGTAAATATCGTATATGTCCTGATATACATTTCAAATAAGAAATAACAAATGCAAAATCTTCGCCCAAAAAAAGTGTTTCTGGAAAACATATTCCATTCTCTATCACAATACTTTTCTTAAACAATTTATTAGTAGGTAATCCTAATCCTCTGTCTTTATATTCTAAAAAGTTGGATTTACTAATTTCTTCTATATAAATCTCTTGGTCAATACTCTGGTCAGTAATCTTTTTTCTATCTTTTTCCTTTATTTCAATATCGCACATCAAAAGTTGGTCATCAGAATAATACTGTAGCATATCTTTACAATAATCTCTTTTCACCCAATCATCACTATCACAAAACATAAGAAATTCGCCACCCGCTTTGGAGATTCCAATATTTCGTGCAGAGGACACTCCACCATTTTCTTTATCTATTACAATAATTCTTGAATCTTCTTTTGCAAATCTCTCGCAAATTTGCAATGAATGATCTTGTGATCCATCATTGACCAAAATAATTTCTATGTCCTTATATGACTGGTGAACTAAAGAAGAAATACAACGCTCTAGCGTTGTTTCCGCATTATAAATTGGTACAATAATACTAATCTTTGCTTTCATCTCATTCTCCTAATTAATTAAAATAAGAATAAGAAATTTAAAAAATCACCACTATAGATCATACCCCCCCCCGAATGCTGACAGAGCCTCAAATTCTTCCCGCTTTTCTTGCTCTGATTTCATTGAGAAATAAGTATTAAATACTGGTCCTTTTTCCAACTGTTCTTTATTCTGGGAAATATATTGTTCATAGCTGCATAACACTCTACATGGATTTCCAACAACTACACTATTATCAGGAATGTCCTTAGCTATAACTGCACCTGCTCCAACTATAACATTATTCCCAATACGTGTATTTGGCAAAACAATAGCCCCATATCCTATAAATACATTATCTCCAATATCTACTCGTCCAACTTTAGTATATCCTAACGATTTTTTCGTACTGGCATCATGTGCCAGAATAGTTGCATTTGTTATTGTAACATTATCTCCTATTGTAATAAGCCAGCCAAATCCAGAGTCGATATAAGAATTAATAATATCCACATTTTTCCCTATCTGCACCTCGGAATCTTCCTCTTTTTTTCTATTAAAAATCAATCGCTTAAGCCTTCTCAACATCTTTTTTATCATTATTCTCTTACCTTTTTACTGAAATATTATCAAATAGATCGTCATATTCTTTCCTATATCTTTTAAAATCTTCTTGTATATTCTGCAATTTTTTTTCTACACGAATACGTTTATCAGGATTCTTTATTAGTTCTTTAATTTTATGGCAAATTGCATCTATATTTATATCTACCAAGTACCCAGTCTCATTATCGATAATTTGTTCATCCATCCCTCCTACTCTTGTGGCCACAATAGCTTTAGCTAAAATCCGTGCTTCATTTGTAGTCGTACAATACGCCTCATATCTGGATGGTTGTACATAAATATCACACCTTTTCATGTACTTATAAGGGTTGTTCCTATTTCCAAGCAAATAAAATCTTTTTTCTAAACCACGTTCCTTAATTTTATTTATTATTTTTCTTTTTTCAATCCCATCACCAATCCAATACCATACTACATCATAGCCCTCTTTTATGAGACAGGAGCAAGCTTCTACTGCAAGATCTGGTCCTTTTTCATATGACATTCTTCCTACAGTCAGTAAAGATATTTTATTTTCTGGAAAAAATATTGATTCAACTGCTTCATTTGCTAAATTAACAATTTGATCATCATCAATAAAATTATGCAATATCACAATCTTTTCTTTAATTTCTGGGAATTTCTGATCTAATATTTTCTTGCATGCTTGAGAAACCGCAACAATATTATCAAATTTTGCGTAATATTTTTGGTCTCTTTTATACAAAAATCCTTTTCTTTCATATGTACCATTATGATACCATAATAGCTTTTTATCTGCTTGAACTTTGTCAATAACATAATATGCTGAAAAATCATTCTGCGAATATGCGATTGCAATATCATACTTTTTTTTAACTCTTTTAAAAATTTTCCATGGGAAAATGCCATACTTATTTAAAGTACGAAACACAATATAACGCATCACTCCGCTTTTTGTAATTGCCGTTTTTGTTTCACTAGTATTATACACATATTCATAGGTCGGCAGAAACGATACTTTTTGGTAAATTTGTTCTTTTAAATCTAACTCTTCATTCATTAGTAAAATATCTACACTGTATTTATTCATATCCAAATGGTTAATCATATTCACTAAACATTTTTCTATTCCACCTATTCCAAGTCCATAACAAGAAATCAAAATTGTTTTTTTCATTTTCACCACCCTATATATCCCAGTTAGGATTTCTTATTAAATCATATATTGGATATAAAAACTTATAAAATACTGGAAAATACTTCATAAATTTGAAATTTAATTTATACTTTAAAGATATATCACTGCATAATGGACGAATTTCTTCTATCTTAATGCATATTTCTCTTTTTATTTTATTCTGATCATTTGATGGAGAAAAGATTAAACTTCTATATGTATTTGTCAATGCGATAAAATATTTTCTTGCAGCTATACATTTTAAAGCTTCATTCTCTTTACTGTCTTTATATATATATTCTGCAACTTTCAATGCATCTAGTACTTTTTTCTTATTTTTAATTCTTGTTGCAGACGACTCTTCTCGTTCAAAATACATATATTTTGTAGCACCGCTAAACACAATTATCTTTGCTCTATTAAATACTTTAAAATTTACATAAAGATCTTCATTAAATCTTAATTGCTCATTAAATCTTACATTTTCAAATAAATTAGCCTTATATAGCTTTGTACATAAACTTCCTGTAAAATATTTTCCACCTACCAGACACACTAAGGCTTCGTTTTGACTTTGTACCAATCGTTCAGCACTATCCCCTACCTCCGTGCTGGATCCATCCAAATGTATTTTCTTATAACCGCAGTGCGCAATATCTGCATCATACTTTTTCAATAATTTTAACAGGAAATCATACATATCTCTTTCTAGTCTGTCATCACAATCAATAAATGAGATGTACTCACCCTTTGCAAGTTCCAATCCCCGATTTCGAGCCACAGAAACTCCTTGATTTCTCTGTTCTAAATATCGTAATCTTGAATCTTTTTTCATATATTCTTTGACAATTTCACCGCTGCCATCCGTCGATCCATCATTAATACAGATAATTTCTAAATCCCTGTATGTTTGATTACATATATCATCCAAACATTTTTCAATATATGGGGCTTTATTATAAATTGGCACAATAACACTGACTAATGCATTAATTTCCATCTTCATATCCTCCAACATATTATTAGCAATCCAAATAGAATTTTAATAAATTAGTGCACCATGCATTTAAAGAATATTGCTTCTCAATCAAACTTCTGTTATAATCCTCATTTTCTTTCGAGTACAATATCTGAGAATTTACATCGTTAATTTTGTGAGCAATTCCTACGGGGTCTTCATTTTTCACAAAATATATTCCTCGAAATTTTCGGGCAAACTGATTTTCAGGAATATCACTGCAGATCACCGAAAGTCCTGCATATATTGCTTCCAACAGCGCATAAGACAGACCTTCTGCCCGGCTTATATGGAGAAAAGCCTTTGCTTTACTGTACAATTCATTTACATCTGCTACCGGTTCTTGATAAAGAATCCCCGGGACAGCATTATCCTTTAAATATCTTTTACACTCGCTTTCTCCTACAACCACTATTCGTATTTGATCTGTTTTAAGATAATGCATTGCTTCAATTGCCAAATCCACACCTTTCCTTTGAACATCCCATCCAAACATCAAAAAATCCGAAGTTCTATTTTTCTGATCAATATGGATAATTCTGTCGGTGTTGATCCCATTAGGCAAATAATAAATCTGGTTCTTCGGGAAACCTAATGTTTCAGCAAAATGTGCATGTGCCTTGGATACTGATAAAAGCACAGCTTTTTTTCCGAAAAAGCCATACTGGATTTTCGTCAAAAATTTTCTTGATCTAGTTCCTTTTCTATAATTTTCTTCTAATGCATCATGCAAATGCCAAAAAATCTTGGCGGATTTTGGAGCCATAACAGTAGCTGGAATATCATACAACTCAAAATGGCTGTGAATAATTTTTATCTGGTTTTCTTTATATATCTGCTTAAATATCTGATATGTCTTAGGCAAAATCCGTGCTTTCGCTTCAGGCAAGAAATAGACTCTGTTATTTTCAGCAATCAGTTGACACCACTCTTTCTCTCTTGCTTTTTCAGGGAAGGCATAAACTGTCTTATATCCATGCTTTTCCATTTTAGCCTGCAAATTGAGCAATGAAGCGATAAAATTCCCCGGATTCGGTGCTCCAAAAGCACAAACTTGTAATATTGTATTCATTATTTTTCCAGCATCCCTTCAAACATTTCTTCTACTGCAGTAACCGTCTGCTCTGTATCAAAATATTTTCCTCTTATTGTTGCCATTTTCCTGTAATGGGTTAATAAATCCGGGTTGTCAAGCAATCGCTTTATACCCCGATAAAGTGCTTCTTCATTATTATCAGTTATAATGCCATATTCATTATTATCCCCCAGCATTTCTCTCATTCCGGACACTTCTACAGTACAGACTGGTACACCTAAAATAAGCGCTTCTGTTGCCGCTGTAGAAAATCCTTCTCTATAACTTGAGCACAGGAAAATATCTGATCTTGCTATATACTTATAAGGATTCATTTGATAGCCAAGCAATGTAACATTGTTAGACAAATTATTATCTTTAATAAACTGACGAAATTGATCTTCAAGCGGTCCCTTTCCTAATATGTAAAGATGAATATTATATCCTTTTGCTGCCAACCGTTTTGCGATTCTTAAAAGTCTGTCAAAAGCTTTTGTCGCTTTTAATGTTCCTACTGCGATAAGGCGAATTTTTCCATCTTCTTCAAGTTCCACTGCTGTTTCCTCAGATTTTCTTAAAATCTGAGCTGATTCCAATGTATTGTACAACACCTCACATGTTTGGACATGAGGAAAAATCCCACAAAAATCATTTTTTACTGTTTCTGCAACACAAACAGTTTTATGGAATTTACTGTAACATTTTTCTGCCTCTTTTTCTGTCCTAAAGCTAATAGCAGCTTCTTTTCGTGTACGCTGTTCCACATGTATCCATGAAATCATTTTTGTATTTTCGTCTGAACACCCACTGATAATTCGTGCTGTAGGTCCTTCAAGATAAGAAACAACTATATCATAGTTTTCATGAATAAAATGCTTATAAAGCTGACTAGGTGAAAAAATTTTCAGTACATGAATATTTCCTCGAAATGTATGCGGCATACATGCTCTAAATTTAATCCAAGGTTTTAAAAATGGCTTATTTACTCCACCATCAAATAAAGCCAATACCGTCACATCAAATCGCTCTTTATTTAGGTTATTAACCAAATTCACTAATACTTTTTCTGCCCCGCCTTGCCCTAATGTCGGGATCATAAAAAGAATTTTGATTTTTACCATTTCTACTTACCATTTAATCTTTTTTTATGAATATAATTATATACTGCTGTTGGAAGCAAGCCTACAATAATTGGCTTTAAAGCTGGAATAAAACTGCTGATCGGTAAATTAAAGGCTTTAATAATCTGGAATTTTACATATGTTTCATTAATTCTATACTTAAATTTCCGCCTGTTATATGCGTTTTTGTCATCCCGCATTTGGTAAAGCGGCTCTTGAATGTTGTAGCCTCTATATCCGGCTGCATACATTTTCATCCAAAGATGATAATCTTCCACTCTTAACAAACGCTTGTCAACAGTATATCCTTTCACTTTGTCAAAGGCTTCTTTTCTTACCAGGCTTGCAGCGTGACAAAACTGAGAACCTTGCAGAAAATCCTTTTTTTGCGGATATTCCTTATACTTACAAATCCCCCACACGCCGCCTTCATCGAAATATTCTAAATAAGAGCTGACAATAGAAATATCTTTTCTGCTTTCCAGAATGGCTGCCTCTTTTTCAAAACGATTGAAAGAACATAAATCATCTCCATCCATCCGGGCAATATACTCTCCCTTTGCAGCTTCTAAGCATCGATTTAAGGTATAATTTAATCCTTTGTTAGACAGGTTCCTTAGTAATTGTATTTTTTCAGGATGTGCATTTTTATAACTTTCGGCAATTGTATATGTTTGATCAGTTGATCCATCATCACACATAATCAATTCCCAGTCTTTATATGTCTGATTTAAAATGCAGTCTATAGCTTCCGCCAAGTATTTTTCACAATTATAAATTCCCATTATTACGCTAATCATAATTACTTTTACCAGTATATCTTTTTCAGTTCTTTTACTACATTATTATCCCAATATGGAATAGATTTTTGATATCCTACTTTTCCCATTTCTTTACGTCTGTCTGCATGCTTGCATAAATAAATCAATTTGTCTGCAAATTCATCTGCTTTCTTAGGCGAAACCAAAAAACCATTCACATCGTTTGAAACTAATTCTAAATGGCCACGATTTTTTGATGCGACAATAGGCTTTGAGCAAAACATTCCTTCTACAATATTTAGTGGAAGCCCTTCTCTAAAGCTTGCAGATACTATAATATCACTCATGTGTACATATTTTTGTAAATCTGTACGATATCCAAGTAACCTGATTTGATTTTCCAGCTTTAAATATTTAATAAGTTGAACTAAATTATCTTTCTCTGGTCCATTTCCTGCAAGTAGCAAAACCGCATCTGGTATTTTTTTTAACACCTCCTGCATTGCTATAATCAAAACTTTTTGGTTTTTATTTTTATTCAATTCTCCAGTACATAAAATAACAATTTTATCAGTAAGGCTTTCTTTTTTTCGAATCTCATTACACTCTTTTGACGTAACGAGTTCATACTTTTCTGTATTAATGCCAACTCCATGTATTCTATATACCGGACACTTAAATTTAAGCTTTGCCAGGTGATAGTCTTCATCTGTAATCGTGATAAGTTTATCTGTATAATGTGCCATTACTTTCTCAATCGGATAATAAATAAACCAGTTGAGTAGTGGCGCACCTTTGTAAAAATGAAACCCATGCGCTGTATAAAAAACATTTCCTTTTTCTTTTCTTCCAGCTATTCTTGTCAATATTCCTCCCACAGGCGTGTTGCAATGGATAATATCATATTTTCCGCCAGTAATGACTTTCTTTAATTCCCGATATGCTTTCAGGTTTTTCGGGGAGAACGGCGAACGCTGAAACAAAATGTTATAAACCTTATCGACATTTTTTAATTGTAGGCCATTCTTTTCCGCAAGATTATCCCGGGCAGCCACATGAATTTCCCACCCCTCCTGCTTTAATACTTCAATTATCTTCAAATGGAATTGAGCAATATGACTTTGCACAGTTGCAACAAATAACACTTTCATTTTATATCTTCTCCTAAAAAGGGATTTTCGTCTGTACACTTAGATAAAGTTTCTCAAGTTGCGCTCTTTTCTGCGTATGCTTCATATTTGTAACAAAAATTCCCGTTTCCACAATCTTTCTATTCATCAGTCTTTGTATGTCTTTGTGACACTGGTCATTCATTCTCTTCTCCAAGGGTGTTCCGAGCAATATTTGCAGTAAAATCCTATTATTATAAGGAATCGCAATATCAAAAGATAAGGAATGCTCATTAGATATAACTAAACCATTCCAGCTGCTAACCCTATATTCCCAAAAGATCAGATCCGTCCAATTTACCATGTCAAAAATTTCTTTTGTATAATATTCCTTCAAATATCTGCGGAAGCGTTTATCGGTTTCTCGTACTAAGCCTCTCTGCCAGAAAAACACTTTATACATTGCTGTCAGATATCTAGACGTCGGATACTTCGGAAACTTTTCTTTTACAAATCTTTTGTTGTAATAAGCACGTACAATTTCAGAAACCCACGATTTCACTTCCACATCAAAATCGTGGTGATCAACGAAAAACACTCGTTTTCGGACGTCATTCAGATTATTCTCGCCGATTTCTCCGCAATTCCTTCTTAAAATGTCTCTCCATATCTCTATGTCTTTAAAGTCTTTATCTTCATCAGATATTAGATACGTCTTATGTTTCAGACCTATACCTTTGCAGATCTTGTTTGCGGCCTCTGCATCAAGCCTTTCAGCTTCCGAAGAAATGTAACTAAAGTAATCAAAGTTGTCATATAGACCATTTGCACATGCCAGCGTAGTTTTACTGTCACAGCCTCCTGTCAGAGAAATAGCTGCCTTTCCCGGCCATTTCTCACTTATCAATCCTAAACTGTTATGCAGGATTTCTGCGCTAAGTCTAATTTTTTCTTCATATTCTGACTGAGAAATTTCTGTTTTTATCTCTTCAGTAGGCCAAAAACGCTTTTTACTCACTTGCCCACTTTTATATGTAATTTGGAAGTTTGAAATTATATGTTGTATATTTTTATAAGCCGACATATCACCAGGAAGCATTTTCCCAAACAAATAGTAAAATCTATAACCCAACAGTTTTTTTATGTATGGATCAAACTGCAAATCACAGATATCTCCGATTAGATGGCTATAGGAAGAAATATAAAAATGGCTTTCTATTCGCCCATAGAACGCTGCAAGCATTCCTGTCGCATCACAAGTAAAGCGAAGTGTGCCATTTTTTTCTTCGTATCCCGTAATAAAATTTCCAGAAAGCTGATTAAGATAATCAAAGTATGAATCTTTCTGGCAATGTTCCGCCAGATGCTTCAAAATAGCATATTCGTCTTTTTCACCTGAAAAAGGATTATAGCAATGACCAATGATAAAGAAATATTTGTCACCGCCATTATAAACAACACATTTTTGTTTTAAATGAACATATATTTGAAAATTGAAAAGTGATACCGTACTCCAATTCTTATAAAAAGGATATTGCTCTAATTTAAGTTCTTTCTCGTCTGTAATCAGATACCCTCTTGTATATAGATACTGCTGGAATTTCTGATTTTCTTTCTGATCGAGAATTTCTTTCACTTTTATCACCTCATATCTTTTAGAAACTTAAGCCAAGTATATCGCTGACATACCCTAAATTCCATGTGATAACTATTTGATAGTAGAAGTAAATGAAATAACATATCAAACAAGCTAATTTCACAAATTCCTCACTGTCTTTTGTAAAACAATTTTTAATCATCCAAGGCAATAAAATCAAATTGTATACATTGAAATAAGTAGCTATTCTCCCAATGTAGTTAGCCCCAACGAACAGTGCTGAAAATTGCACAGCGATATAGAAACATGACATATTCACACATATGTTAATCAACCTGTTATACTCAGCTTTGATAATCTTACGTCCTGCAACGGCAATAACCACAGGAACTGCAGCTACCAAAAAACGGATCACATTCATTCCGGAGGTTTCCAGTATTGTATCAAGATATCCTTCATACTGTGTATTATCAAACAGGAATTCAAATCTTCCTATATTGATTCCTGCCACAGCGATGGCTACAGATGCAGCAATGCTCTGTAAGCTGAAAGGTTTCCACTGTGCGATAAAATAAATTGGTATCATAATTATGGCTGTTCCATGAAATGTAGATGCCAGTAAAACCACTAAAATATATTGACACCACTTCTTCTCCAGCATGAGTTTTATTGCTGCAAATATCAAACAGACTGCTGTAAACTGACGCATTCCGTTAAGTAGCCAGGTAAACTGCGTCGAAGCAATAAACAGGAAGAAACTCATTCCGAAATCAATAGAGTATTTATATAACGTATACATAATTGCAACCCCACTCACAGATGCAATAAGTAAAAGCCACCAGTGGTAATCATCTGATATAAACTGCTTAAACAGCACTTCCAGGATTACATACCCTTTATCTTTTTGAATTGCGTCAATATCCAATTGTGAAATATTGGACACTGCACTTTTAAATTCACTAATATATGCCGGTGTATCCGCTATACCACTGCGAAGCCCACAGAAAAAAATTACAACACCAAACAGTATAGCCGCCTGCCAAAACCTGGCTCTGGGTTCGTACTGACCATTTACTTTTACATATCTCGGATATTTACTGCACACGAATATCCCGACTATCGACATAATCAGGAAAAAACAATATAGTTTCATATGGTTGCCCCTTCTTGCCTATTTTTCCATTCTGCCAAATTTCTATAGATTACCTTATACATTCTGTCTTTCACTTTATCTCCCACAAAAGAATTATGCGGACTGATAATCACCCTTGGCTCCCGCCAAAGTTCATTTTGTTTCAAAAGCGGCTCCTGACAAAAGACGTCAAGCGCAACGCCTCTAAATTTTCCCTGCCGCAAATATTGGCACAAGGCTTTTTCATCAATCACACTTCCCCTTGAGCAATTTACAATCACGCTTCCATCTTTCATTTTTCCTAGTCTGGTTTTTTCGATAAGGTTTCTGGTTTCTTCGGTCAATGCTATACACAGGATAATGACATCTGCTTCTGGAAGTATTTCATCAATTTTCTCTAACGGAATCCATTGCTGAATATTTGTATCATGTACTTCACTTCGATTTACTGCTATGTTCTTTGCCCCAAATGCAGCAAAGCGCTTTGCTATTTCGCTACCTACACTCCCATATCCAATAATACAGACTATCTTATCCGTCAATTCCAGCAGCGATGCATCTTTTTCCCATATCCTTTTTTGCTGTTTTCCAAAAAAAAGATAGGCATTCTTATATATTTCCAATACGCTCAGAACTGCCCATTCAGCCATGGGAATACTATATACACCTTTTGCATTATAAACAGTAATACCCTGTTTCCTTATATATTCCATCGGAACTCGGTCAAATCCTGCGCTAGTCAGCTGAATATATTTTAGGTGTATAAACCGCTCTATCGGATGATGCAGGAATAATCCATTGCAGATCACACCCTCTATCCAAGTATAATCGCAAGGCAGCCTCTCTGTTTCGTACTGAAGGAATTGAATATTATTTCCGATTTCCTCAAGCCTGCTCAAATATTCTTTTGCATTTTTCCATGCACCAGTAACAAGCAAATTCATGAGCATTCCCTCTTAGTCGCTTTCTATTTTTCTTGTATGATTTTTTTTACTAAGTCAGCTACAAGATACTTATTGTTTCTAAAATAGCTTGCATAGTTTTCGCACTCTCTTTCCTGTTCCCTTATTCCCCGAATCCCATCTTCAAAAATACATTTGATTTGATTTTGCTCTGTTATAACTTCTGTATTGCAGAAACTCCGTGAAAGAATGACACAAGTTGATCCAAGCCGATAATGTTCTTTTATAATATCTTCTGCCGGAAGTTCTCCATGCCCGATGGAAGCAATCCCTCCAAAACCGTATGGAATACCTTTCATTTTAAATTTAACGCATAACTTTTCTACCATTCCATCTGCAAGAAGTTCAAACATGAATTTTCTGCCATATCCAAGACTAAGATCATTTAGCCCTATATGAATCTCGTCTATGCCTTCAAGATTTAAAATATCATCAATAATGTCAACCGCCTCCGGTGTTTCCACTAAAAGCATAGTTCTCGTCCGCTTATTAATGATTTTCAAGAAACATATTACCTCTTCAAGTGTTTTAAAATATGGAAGCATAATAATATCTGCACCAGATTCGATAACATCATTAATTTCCTTTTCAGACGAGCAATACTCTTCCGATGCTTCGTGAATGGGATTCACCCTGACTATAAGTTCTGCCTTATGGAGTACTCCTCGTATCCTTTTAATATCTTCAACTGTATGGTGTGATTGAACGGTATCCATGCCACCCTGCCGTTTTGCTTTTCCGATGTACTCCATATCGACAAAAATACGATCCACACCGGCTTCCTCGGCTATTTTTGCGACCTTTGGATTGTTCGTTATGTACATTAACTTCAACGCCATTTTATCCTATTCCTTTTCTATTTACTCACAGTTTCTTTCACATTTTCATTGTCTGCGTTGCTGAGGACTTTAAATACTGTCATAAAAATAATCTTCAAGTCTAATAAAAAAGAAATGTGGTCTACATACCATACATTCATCTTAATGCGCTTATGCCATTCAACCTCTTTTCGCCCATGTACCTGCGCCCAGCCCGTAATACCCGGTCTGACTTCAAACATCCTCTTCTGCTCTGATGTGTATTCATTAATCGGCCATGGATGATAGGTAAGCGGCGGTCTTGGACCAACAAAAGACATATCTCCCCGGAGTATATTGATCGCCTGCGGCAGTTCATCGATACTGGTGGCACGAAGGATTTTTCCCATCCTAGTGACTCTCGTATCTCCTTTTCCTGAGTAGACCCCGCTTCCTGTGTGTTCAGCCCCTTGGCACATGCTCCTGAATTTTAGGATAGTGAAAACTTTCCCACCTTTTCCAATACGTTTTTGCTTAAAAAGAACTGGTCCTGGAGAATCAATTTTTATTAAGACAGAAACCAGAACCATCGGAATAAAACCCATCACCAGAATAATCATTGCAACACATAAGTCAATTCCTCTTTTAATCCCCCTGGCATACATAACTCTTCCTCTTTCCACAATGATTTATAAACTATTCTACCTGATAAGACGGCATTTTGCCTTCTGTAGCATTTTCCTCCAAAGAAATAGCAATCTTGTTATCTTCTACAGAAATGTCTACAGGTATGTACGTGTTTTCAAACTCTGCTTTTGCACATGCCGCACCATTTTCAAATTCAAATTTCTGGTCTGCAATTCTGCGAACCACTGGAACTGATAACCTTTCAATAAAACGATCTGCAATTTTATATCCCATTCTCATTTTCTCCTATTCGTTGTATAACCTTCTTGAGAAAGTATTTTTTATATCTATTTATCTCTCAGACGCTATACGTTGCTTATACGTCTTTATAGGTTTTCATTATCAACATCGCTTCTTCATTCTTTCGTCAGACATTGGACGCTGATCGCTTGTTTCTCATAAAAAATTTAAGCTGTTTTTCGGATTTCCCGAACTTTTTTCTGTGTTCAGATATTGAACATACCTAATAATTTATTATATCATATCCTACATTTTTCGCAACGACTATAAATACTGATAAATAACCAAATATTCCCTAAAAATTGCTGCTTTTGTCAATTCCCATTGTTCTTTCCGGTAGGAAAGCCAAATCCACTTATTTCTGGTTACTTTTACTATTTCTTGCCCAGGAGTTTGACAGTTGAATAACAAGAAAAGTACTTGTAGGCCGCATAAAACCTACTTTTTTGTGTCAAATTTTTAGCTTTTATATATGTTATTTTATGTTATTGTACCAAGCTGCTAGCCCTAAGTACGTGAAACCACAACTTTTTCAAAAAAAGTAGCAGTTTTTGAATATATGTTGTATTGTTGAGTTACCACACTTAACATTTCACATATATACAAGAACTGCTATGCTTAGTTTATCATGGATTTTTAAACTCAACAACTACATATCGAAAAATTTTTATCGTCCTCCTCCTCATGGGTGGTTTCTCTGTTATCACTTGTTTTATCTGCCACTAAGGAGGTTCTATCATGGACGATTATTTAAAACACTTCCGAGAGATGATCTCTCTACGCGGTCTTACTGACCATACCATCGTATCTTATTCTACTTATATCCGCGCTTATCTGGACTATCTTTCCAATATCCTGCACAAGATGCCGGAAGATGTTTCCTGGGCGGAACTGCGTGGTTTTATCCGCTGGCTGTAGAAAGAAAAGAATCTTTCTGACAGAACCATTAATCACTGTATTTCTCAGCTCCGCTTTTTTACCATCTATGTCCTTCACAAACCATGGGATCCCACACAGCTTCCCTTGAGGAAGTTTGACGCCTATCTCCCTTATGTCCCTTCCCAGGAGGAAGCTTTCCAATTCATTTCCACCATGCCCGGCATCAAGCCCAGGACCATGTGCGCACTCATGTATTCCTCCGGCCTGCGTATCGGGGAAGTGTGCCGCCTGCGCTATGAGGATATTGACAGAAAAAACATGCGCATCCATATCTCCCATACCAAAGCCCGGCAGGACCGCTATGCCTCTCTGTCCAGGTATGCCCTGGACCTGCTCACACAGTATTGGTTTCAATGCGGCAGGCCTACAGGCTGGCTTTTCCCAGGCTCCCAGAAACGTGTCTCTGACAGACCGATCAATACCTATTATCTTTCCTGGCATATCCATAAGCATGAGGAACGGCTTGGCTGGCCCGCAAGGATCACCTGCCACTCCTTCCGGCACGCCTTCGGTACACATCTGTATGAGAATGGCGTTGACCTGCTTACTATCAAGGCACTTTTAGGCCATAAATCCCTGGGATCTACCATGCTCTACGTCCATTTGGCGGCCACCCGTTTTTCTGATGTTATAAATCCTCTTGATAAGATGGGAGGTATCTATGGCACAAAGTAAGATCCAACAGGTTTTCGAGTTTGGATGGCAGGAATACTGTTCCGTTTATCCTCCGTCCCACATCCAGAAAAAGGCTGCCATGTCCATCCTTCGGTGCAAGACCAGCACATTGGGCTGCAGTGTCAGCATCTGTCCCGATTGCAGCCATACCGAGGTCCACAACAATTCCTGCCGCAACCGCAACTGTCCCAACTGCCAAGCTGTGAATAAGGAGATCTGGGTGGACAAACTCAGGACGGAAGCCATAGATGCCCCTACTTCCATGTGGTATTCACTCTTCCCCATGAGCTGAATGCGTTGTTCTTGTGCGTCTTATCTCAGAACTGGAATAAGACGCATGCGAGGCGGTATTTCGCAGATGCATCAAAAGCACTCCCAAAAGCGGCGCAAAAAACTGCGAAAGATACCGTTGCATACGAAGTCCTGAAGCAGATAGGGGCCATCTTTCATCTGGACAATCCGTTATCTGATCTGGAACCGGAAGACCGAAAAAAGCAGCCTCAGATGACAGTCAAACCTCTGGTGGAGGCTTTCTTTGCGTGGGCAAAAGAGGTGGAGTCCGCTGGCCGTCTTCCCAAAGGGAAAACACTGGAAGGGATCCATTACTGTATCAACCAGGAAGAGGCACTGAAAGTGTTCCTGGATGACAGTGAAGTGCCTCTTGATAACAACGCAACAGAAGGAGCGCTTCGCAACTTCTGTCTGCACAAACATGCATGGAAGCCGATCGATAGTATCGATGGTGCAAAATCCAGTGCGATCATCTACAGTATACTGGAAACAGCAAAGGCGAATCAACTGAATCTATTCCGTTATCTGACCTATGTCCTGACAGAGTTAAAAGATCATCAGGATGACACAGTTTACCGTTTTATAAAAGATCTACTTTCCTAGTGTACTGTCAAACTAGCTGGAGCCTCTTCAAACATTTCTCGGTAGGCAAATGTGTCTCCCCAGTTATCTGTACGAAAACCTGCCCATATCACATAAGGTATAATTAGCAAGATTGATGGTATCAGCCGCCAATAATTAGTTAAAGTCATAAGTCTCCCTCTTCTATCATGTCTATAAGAACTTCCTTTATCCTTATATTCAAAAGTTCTTTTATTTATATTATTATCCTCAGAAAAGCTTGGTTCTGTACAAAAAATCTTATTATACTGTTTTGTCCACTTTTCATCTAAATTCAGAACAGGCATCTTCTTAGTAAAAGTATTTTCTTCTAAAACAGCATTAATTTTTATAAATATATCTACCCATAACTTATCAAATTCTATTTCTACATACGACACTATTTAACATTCATATTCTCTATCATCACTCCTACATATAACATAAACTGACACCTGCACCTATTTTTTTGTACTTTTCCAACTCACTTGCAAGGGACAGCTTGCTTAATTTACCAAGCAGACTGTCCCATCGAGTAAATTCAGCCACAGTAATATATGTATTGACAATTTAAAGAATCAAACTACAATATCTAGATTAAATTCTTCTTTAGTTGCATTCCGCTCCGTCCTTCCTTTTATATTCCGGAACGATCTCCTTGATACACTGCCGTATATCTGTATCTGCCTCGTATGCATGTCTGATTATATGATCGATTTTTTCTTTTGTTTCTTCTACCTCCAGGGGACCCATCTGTACTACGAAGATCCTCTTGTTTTCTGTCTCTACCAGATTTTTTTCATCAATGAGCAGCTCTTCGTAGAGTTTTTCTCCCGGGCGCAGTCCTGTAAATTCAATTTTAATATCCTCTCCCGGCACATATCCGGAAAGGCGGATCATCTTTTTGGCCAGATCCAGGATCTTCACCGGTTCTCCCATATCCAGGATGAAGATTTCTCCTCCTTTGGCATAGGCACCGCACAGAAGCACCAGGTTCACCGCCTCAGGAATGGTCATAAAGTAACGGATGATCTCCGGATCCGTTACAGTCACAGGACCGCCCTTTTCTATCTGTTTCCGGAACAGAGGGATCACGCTGCCGTTACTTCCCAGTACGTTTCCGAACCGGACTGCAGCGTATTCTGTCTTGGAGAACTGGGCAAAGACCTGTATGATGATCTCGCAGATCCTTTTGGAGGCTCCCATGACATTGGTGGGACGCACTGCCTTGTCTGTGGAGATCAGCACCATTTTCTTCACATGATATTTGTCTGCGGCTTCCGCCACGTTATAGGTTCCCAGGACGTTGTTCTTAATAGCCTCGTTAGGGCTGTCTTCCATGAGAGGCACATGTTTGTGGGCCGCTGCATGGTATACAATATCTGGCCGGTATTGTTCAAATATCTCCTGGATTCTTTTTTTCTCTCTTACTGAGGCGATCAGTGTCACCAGATCCAGATCCGGATAGTTCCGCTTCAGCTCCATCTGTATATCGTAGGCGTTGTTTTCATAAATATCTACGATGATCAGCTGTTTCGGATTGTGAAGGGCAACTTGCCGGCAGATCTCGCTGCCTATGGAGCCGCCGCCTCCTGTTACCAGGATTACTTTGTTTTCTATGTATTCCGCAACCTCATTCATTTTCAGCTGCACCGGTTCTCTTCCCAGAAGATCCTCGATCTTGACCTCCTGGAGCATGCCCAGGTTGATCTCTTCATTTACCATCTGGTAGATTCCCGGAAGGATCTTGACCTTGCAGGCTGTCTCCTGGCAGATATCCAGGAGCTTTTTCCTCTCCTCTTCAGACAATGTAGGAATGGCGATAATGATTTCCTCAATGCCGTACCGCTTCACGGTCTCAGGAATGTCTTCCTTCTTTCCTACAATGGGGATTCCCTGGAGGTATGTGCCCTGCTTCTGGTCATCGTCATCAATGATACAGGGAACAATGCTGTTCAGGTGTTTGCTGTTTTTAATCTCCCGGATAATGTTATAGCCTGCGGCTCCTGCTCCCACTACCATGGTTATCTTAGGACTGATCTTGGAAGCAGATCTGTGGTTGCTCCACATGATCCGGATAAACCGGTAGGCAAATCTGGGGATGATCACACATCCTGCCAGCAGCATAGTATAGATGAAAATATAACTTCTGGGCACCGGCAGGTCCAGGATCTTCATCCCGATCCGCTGGATGATAGAAGAGATGATCACTGCACATATTGCGTTTTTCAGTTCTACAATGCTAGCAAATCTCCAAAGACTGGTATACAGCCGGAAGATCAGGTTGATGATCAACGTGCATATGATGTTGATCGGCAGGTATTCCACAATAGACTGCCAAAAAACAGGTTCAATACTGCTAAGCTGAAAGTCAAATCTCAGCCACAGGGTGCCTACCATACAGCAGGCAATGAGGAAGATGTCCAGCAAAAAAAGAGCAGCCCCCCTCATGACCGCGTCTTTATTTTTACGTAATCTATTAAAATTCATTCCCATAAACAGACCTCTGATTTCTATATTTATCTACAATTTTGTTAGAACTATGCCCTGTCTGTTTTTCCAGGACACAGACTGGCGGAGGTTTTCGCATACTTCCGGAGCAGACGGGCTGTCTGTCCAAGGTCAAAAACCCTGCCGTGTTTGATATTATAACATATTTATACCTTTTCTTACACTACGTTTCAAATATTACCTGTTTTGGATAATGTTTCTATCCCATCCGGCCTGCCCCTGAAAACCGGAAAAGGAAGAAAAATCTCAGCTCGTTCGCCAACAGTTTTCTTCCTTCGTTTCCTTATATAATGTGCAATATATTCAAGATAGTTAAGATGAGGACAATCGGAGCGGATACACTGCTGAAAATAAATAAACCAAATTTTACTTTCTCCAGAGTCTGGAATCGGATATACTGGCTTTTCACTTTTTCGCTGTAATCATACAATACCTGTGTAGCCTCGCCGACCTTGGTCAGTTCCTGATCGCAGGATTCTTTGATGCTTCCCTGAATGGCCTGGTCAAGCTGATTGGTCAGCCGCTGGATCTCTCTGTCAATGCTGCTGCTGAGAGATTCGCTGTTTTTCTGGATATTCTGGGAAAGCTCTGTAAGGGTCTGCATGTGCATTTCCAGTTTTGTGTTATGCTCCTTGATCAGCTTTTGGATGATCTCCTCGTATTCTGTATAGTGGCCTCTGTAGTTGTCCATCTGGCGGACTAGTTCCGCAGACTCTGCCTTTGCCAGAGCCAGCTCGCTGTCTGCCTTTCTCAGCTCGGAAATGTAGCGCAGGTATTTGCTTTCATTGATCAGACTTATAGTTTTGTCCTTGGACTGCTCCTTTCCCGGAGTTTCCTCTTTCCCTTGTTCTTGGGTTTTTTCCTCAGTTTTTACTTCTCTTTTTATATCTACAGTCTTAAGATCCACAGTATGGAGCTCCGGCTTTTCAGTATTGTCAGTCTTATTTTTATTTTCTTCTTCCTGCATATCTAAGGGATCATCTGACATCTGATCATTGAGCTGCTTTTCCAGCTGGGCGCTTAAATCAATGGTATTGTTTCCTACTGTATAAGGGATTGTATCTCCAAATTCTGACATGTAATCTCTCCTTCACTGCATTATCTTTCTGGTAAAATTATGTATAGAATGATGCATATTTTATCTCTGTAGTTTATAAACCTATTTTGTATACTACTTTTATACATTATATACTATTTTCTCCAACTTTCAACAAATAATTGAATGATTCCACTTGATTCAATTATTCAACTTTTTCTATTTTATGGGGTTTTATCTGATTTCTGCTCTTCTCTGAGGCTTCTCCGCAGACGGCTCAATGTCACAGGCGTCATGCCTAAAAAAGAAGCAATATACTTATTGCTCACTTTATCGATCAGCCCCGGATATTCTTTTAAAAACCATTGATATCTCTGTACTGCTGTATAGGAATTCAGGATACGTTTCAGTTCCCAATGCTCTTTCAGCGCTGTGATCAACAGTTGGTTATAAAGGATCATAGCCTCTTTATAACGTTGCTGCAGCCGGATTACAGCCGCGACAGGAATGCAGAAAAAAGAACCTTCTTCCAGCATTTCTATTGTCATTGAAGACGGAGCATTCAGTTCTAGCTGTCCAAAGGATACTACCGCGGTTCCCTGCCGAAATCCAAAGCAGTCTGTGACGTCTTTCCCGTTTATGTCCAGGAAATATCCTCTTGCGACTCCTGTTTCCAGAAAATATACATCCTTCTGTACCTCTCCGATATGGACGATGTGTTCTCCTTTTTTCAGTCGTCTGATCTCAGTTTCGTTAATAAGCTCTTGTATAAGTTCTTTGTCTTTCAGACGGAAAACATTGCGGTAAAACTCATATGCTGTAATAGATAATTCCCCCTTTTTTGACATATATTTATAATTATATCGAAGTCAAACATCTTTGTCATTTACAAATGTTAACAGAACTTCTTAAATTTTAATAAAAGTCAAGAAAAGGGCCTGTTCTTTTTTTCGGAACAGACCCCTTCGTCATATAGTTTTACTGGTTTGCTTTTTTCCGATCTTCGTAGATTTTCGGCAGCATGAAGCAGATGACTATGCCTATGATCACAGAGATTACCTGAACCAGGGCAGTGGTGTGAAGAGAGCTTACACATGCCTGGATTGTAGCGGCCGCTTCCTCAGCGCCTCCTGCCATTAATTCTGCGGTGCCTGAGGCGATTCCGGAAGAGAACAGAGGTACGAACACTGCTACGCCGAAAGGCGCGGACATATCGCGAAATACATTATAGGTGCCGGAGCCGGAGCCTGCCGCCGCCCGGTCCAGTCCTGACAGAGCCACCTTCATGAAGATGGTTCCGTTTCCTCCCAGTCCCAGTCCGATCAGAAACAGGGAGAAGCACATGAGGACCAGAGGCGTATTTACAGAGAAGAGCATCTGGAGGGCAGCTCCTGCCGCCACAAATACCAGGGCGATCCCCGCCACTCCTCTTGGCTCTTTTTTATCCGCCATAGGGCCGATCACAATGGTTCCCAGAGCCATCCCTATGTACATAACCGAAGTGGCGATCCCGGAAAGTGTCCGGTCTCCTGTGGTATAAATAGAGAACATGATAATGTTGGTCATACAGGACTGAAGAAGTCCCTGAGACAAAAACAGTACTACAACCGGCAGGACAAACCGTTTTCTTGCCATAAATTTTCCGTTCAGGATGGGATTCTCCGCTTTCTTCTCAATAGCCAGCAGGATGATCAGAGAAACAACGCCCAGTGCCGCGCAGATCAGAGTCGGCACAGCCATCCAGCCGGAGTTCTGTCCGAATGTGGGGATGGACAGTACCATAGAGAAAAATACCAGTACGAACACTGCCCCGGCAAAGTCGAATCCTGCCAGAGTCTTTTTCGGCCCTTCATCTTTGCCGATCATGGCAAAGCACAAAAGGAGGGCGATGATACAGCAGGCCACGCAGATCCACATAACAGGCCGCCAGCCTGTAAAGGTCATGATAATGCCTCCTACAGTAGGTCCGAACACCACCATACCGCAGGATGTGAACATATAGATGGCAAATCCTTTTCCCAGTTTTTCCTGGGGAAATTCTGTCATAATGTAGGCCATGACTACCGGGGCGATGCCTGCCGCTCCCAATCCTACCAGGAAACGGAACACCAGGATGGGAATGAATCCTCCCTCAGGGCACAGGGCAATGAGAAGCTGGCCCCCGCCGTAAATAAGCATGCTTAAAAGGATGGTGGTCCTTCTTCCCAGAACGTCCCCTAATTTTCCCATAATAGGAGCCATAGCCGCGGCGCCCAGAGAATAGGCCAGGGTGATCCAGGTAGTGGCTCCGGAATCCAGCCCCCAGTCCGTTACCACATTCGCCGGCACCGCCGCAGTAAATCCGCCGCAAAGACTCAGCACTGCAGCAGCAATAATAAAAGGAATAAATCCTTTCATATAGCCGCTGTTTTCTTTTCTTTCCATTTCATTTTACCTCCTGAAATCTGATAATATGTATTAATATTTTCGTTTTTTTGATCTTTTAATACATATTTACTGACAACGTATCATACTGTTTTTCTGATTTCAAGAGCATGAAATGGAAGAAAACACATATAAATTGACTCTATATGAAAGATTTATTCCTTTTTTGAAATTTTATCTGAAAAGCCTTATAAAGACCTTTATTTTATTGATTTTCTTTCTCTGCAGATCCCAGGGTCACGGTAAGTTCTTTTGGCTGATAGCTGCCGTTCTCCTGTCTCTCTACAGTGACTTTTACAGTTTCTCCTGCTGCGTAATACTGGAGCGTATCCTGAAGCTGTTCTATATTGCTCACAGTACGTCCGTCCAGTTCTGTGATCACATCCCCTTTCTGGATCCCTGCTGCGTCTGCCGGACCTTTTTCCACTACTTCAGATACGGCGACGCCTTCAGGAATGCCGTAAAGCTGTGTAATATCAGAGGTTACGCTGCTTCCCTGGATCCCCAGATAAGAAGCCTTGCTCTCGTCTACTTTTTCTCTGGTAGGAAGGTTCATCAGATCTTTGATACTAGACTCCGCTTTGTCAATAGGAATGGCAAATCCGATATTATCTACTGAAGATCCATCTGGAGTAGCGGCGGTCTTTGCCTCGTTGATCCCGATCAGCTCTCCTTTCATATTTAAAAGAGCGCCTCCGCTGTTGCCCGGGTTAATGGCCGCGTCTGTCTGGATCAGTCCTGTGGAATTAATGGTGGCTCCGCTTTCATCGGTAAGGGTAAGATCTCTGTCCAGAGCGCTTACATAGCCGCAGGTAACAGATTGTCCGTATCCCAGAGCATTGCCGATAGCCACTACCTGTTCTCCCAGTTCCAGATCATCGGAATCTCCTACAGTAGCGATCTTGATCTGTTTCATAGTATCATCTGGAATATCTGAAAGCTTTACAGATACAACTGCCAGATCATTATCTGCATCTGTTCCTTTTACAGAACCTTCTGCAGTGCTTTCATCTATAAATCCTACAGAAAGGCTGCTGGCCCCTTCCACTACATGATTGTTTGTGGCGATAAGCAGTTCTGAATCATTCTTTCCCACGATAACTCCGGTGCCTGCACCTTCTACTTCATATTTCTGGGTTCCTCCGAAGAAGTTCCTCATCTCTTCCACAGACATGGTGGAGATAGTCACCAGAGATGGCATAGCGTTCTTCGTTACTTCCTCCACGCTTGCACTGCTGTCGCCTGTGGAGTCCGAAGAATCCTTTTTTGTATCTGAAAGAGTATCTGTATTAGAGATATGGTTCTGAACGTAGAGACGGTTCCCCGCTGCGTTTACTCCATACATAACGCCTCCTGCGATCAGCCCGAAGACCACAGCCATTGCCACTAAAACAGCCCATTTCTTTTTCATAGACATAGGCTTCTTTTCTTTTGTTTCCATTTCCTTTTCATTTTCTTCATCTTTCATAGCACTTCTGCCTCTTTTCCTTCTCTTAAAATATTTCTTCATTTCCTTTTTACGATTAGAAGTATAGGCCGGGTTTGTGATAAATGTGTGAAAATTTTTTTATAATTTTGTGTTTTTCAGAAATCAAATCTCTATGCGCATAACTTGACACAGCAACTTCTTCTGCTATAATATTTCTTACCATAAGCGGACTTATCATCAGTGTACAAGGCAATGCAGATGTTCTCTGAATGCCCTTTGCCTTGATGGAGGCAAAGAGACATCCAGGCATGTCCCCTTGGCTCGTTGCTCGCAGGAATAAAGTAAAACTTACCAGCTCTGTTCGTCCATATTTAATGAAAAACGGTTAGAAATCAGATTCCTTCTATATACAGCAGTTCCAGGCATATTAAAATTACGGTTACAAATCAACTTTTTTCTATTGTAACCGTTCCTGGAAAGTAGGATTGCAGATCCATATTCCGCTTCTATCATTTGATTAAAAAAAGCCTCGATATTTTTCAAAAGATACACGATGCTCCTTGCGCCAAAAATGGACAAAATCACACAGCAGAGGCGTTTGGCTCCTTGTACACTGAGGGTATTAAAGGGTCTGGTACAGCAGGATCCGATATTCCGGGGATGAAAAATTTTTTTTTAAAAATTATAGATTTTGAATGAAAACGCCTTCTTCAATCGTATTTATAGTGAAACAGGAAAAAAGTCAACACGTTGGGAGGCGTTTTTTATGAAGAAATTAGGAAAAGGAATTATCATCGGAACTGCTGTAGTTGTTCTTGGAAGCACAGCTGTATTTGCCTCAGGCTTTGGAAATGGCCCGGGCGGCCAGGGAAGAGCTGCCGCCAGTACCTCACAGTCTGCCCCATCCTGGCAGGGTGACGGCACGTACTGTACAGATGCCGATGGAGACGGAATCTGTGATTATCACCAGGACGGATCCTGTCATTATGCAGATACAGACAGAGATGGGGTCTGTGATTATCATCAGGACGGGGCCTGTCATTATGCAGATACAGACGGCGACGGGGTCTGCGATTACCACCAGGACGGATCCTGCCAGTACACAGATGCAGACGGCGACGGGGTCTGCGATCATTATCAGGAAAAGGTTTCCTCAGGTCTGGTATCCGGGGGACATCATGGAGCCGGCCATCACGGAGGATGGGGAAACTGTCATAATTAAAGAAGGATGGAAAAAGAGATGCGAAGTGAGGAAGAGGCCGGAAGGGCCATTGATCTGTACGGGGACACAGTAAGGAGGATCTGTATGGTACATTTGAAAAATGCAGCGGACACAGAGGATATATTCCAGACTGTATTCCTGAAGTATGTCCTCCACTCTCCGGATTTTGACAGCCCGGAGCATGAGAAGGCCTGGATCATACGGGTCACAGTCAATGCCTGCAAGGATCTTCTGAAAAGCTTTTTCCACAGTAAGACCCTGCCTCTGGATACCCTCCGGGCAGTGCCTGCCAAAGGGGCAGAAGATTACAGCGATGTGCTGGAAGCGGTTCTGTCCCTTCCTGTAAAATATAAGGACGTGGTGTATCTCTATTATTATGAAGAGTATTCTGCGGCAGAGATCAGCCGCATCCTGAGGAAAAATGTGAACACCGTGTATACCCTTTTAAACCGGGCCAGGCAGATGCTGAAAGACAAATTGGAGGAGGTGGAGAAATGAAGGAAAAAGAAAAACTGAAAGCCGCCTTCGATCAGGTCCGGGCTGAGGAGGAACTGAAGGAACGGACCAAAGAATATCTTTCTGAAAAGGTATACGCCCGGAAGAAGAAAAGAACCTCTCCTCTCCGGAATTTTGCGGCGGCCGCCGCCTGCGCCCTTCTGGTCTTTCTGGCCGGAGGCTCTTACCTCTACTTTACTCCCACCGCCTATATCAGCGTGGATGTAAATCCTTCCCTGGAGCTGGGGATCAATCGTTTTGACCGGATCGTCTCTGTCACCGGCTATAACGAAGACGGCAAGGCTCTGGCAGATTCTCTGGATTTGAAATACATGGATTACTCCGACGCCCTGGAAGCCCTCCTGGCAGATCAGGATATGGAGGTTTATCTCTCTGACAATGCAGACGTGGTGCTTACCGTAGCCGGAAAAAGCGAAAGCCAGAGCAGCCAGATCCTGGAGACCGTAGAATCCTGCGTATCAGACCATGAAAACGTTCACTGTCATTCAGGGGACACAGAGGAGATCCACCACGCCCATAATGCAGGCCTTTCCTTCGGCAAATATCAGGCCTACCTGACCCTGAAAGAACTGGACCCCTCTGTTACCCTGGAAGAAATACAGGATATGACCATGTCCCAGATCCGGGAACTGATCCAGGCATATTCCCAGGAAGACTCTCAGGGAAGTTCTCAAGGAAACTCTCAGGGAAACTCCTGGAAAAACTCCTCAGACAGTACAGACGACAGCTCAGGCGCCGCACAGGAATCCACCGGCAGCAATGATTCCTCCGGGTCTGCACAGCACGGACACCATGGATACGGGCATAAAAACGGACATGACGAGGATGACTAAGCGTGACACAGATGGAAAATATCCTAAAATGAACCCAAATCCCCCCTTGCCAAAAGGGGGGATTTATAGTATCATAGTAAGGCAGTAAATCAAACATATGTCCTGTTAGTTTAACGGATAAAACAAGCGCCTCCTAAGAGGTAGATAGTTCGAGTCTAAAATTTGCATACAACTTAATATTTTGAATAAATGTCTCAGTAGCTCAGCTGGATAGAGCACCGCCCTCCTAAGGCGGGTGTCGGAGGTTCAAATCCTCTCTGGGACGCCAAAAATTCCGCCGAAAGCTTTGATTTATCAAGGTTTTCGGCGTTTCTTGTTTTACCGAACCTTTTTTCTCGAACCATCATACCGTAAAATAAACTAAATGTTTGATTATGCGTTATAGCGTATATTTTGCTAATTGGATACGAACGAAAAACCACGTCTTGCTAATAAAAATGGAGCATTTGCTAATTTGAGCTTTCACACTACTTTTTGCCCTGAAATCAAGGCTGCTAGTGTACTTGCAAGTTCAGGAGACTTTTGAAGCTGCTCGATCAAAGCTGCCAAATCTAAAGTTGGAGCCTGAGGTTGATCCTGCGGAGGCTGCACATTTTTTAGATCTCTATTGACCGCATAAAAAGCGTTTTCAAATTTTTGAGCATTGACCTTACGATCTTCATCAAGGATATGTGCATATACCTTTGTAATCATATCGATCTCTGCATGTCCTGTATCGCCTTGTGTGGCCTTTAAATCGCCGTGATTAAGTTTTAGTTTATAAGTGGTACTGGAATGTCTTAAAGAGTGAAATACAACGTTAGGGAGCCCTGCTTTCTGTTTCAACAATGAAAACTCTTTTTCGATTATTCGATTCTCACAAGGACGTCCATTCGGTAAAGCAACCACAAGGTCAAAATCCTGATATTCATCACCCAAGAATCCTTTAAGTTCTTCCTGTGCTTTTTTCCACTCACGGAGAATGTAGGCAAGAGTCTTTGGAAGCCAAATTTTACGTACACTGGAATCCGTTTTAGGCTTTTTCAAAATAAGCCTTGTACTGGTATTCGGCATAAGTGGGGTAAAAATATAATAGATGTCCTTTTCACCAAGCATTTCAATCGCCTGTTTTGAAGCTCGCGTCAATTCTGCGTCAATATAAATATAAGCATTGTCTGCCGCAATATTGTCATCTTCAATGTGGACATTTTTCCAACGTAAGCCGAGAATCTCTCCCATACGCAAAGAGCAGGCAAAAGCAAGGTTCATCGCTATGTACAGCTTATTATCGGAACACTGATCTAAAGCAATGCGAATTGTTTCTGCGTTCCAAATATCTCGCTTTTTATATTCCGTTTTAGGGAGGACCGTATTGTCAAAAGGGTTTTTTCCAACCAATTCCCAACGAACAGCCTGTTTAAAAGCACAACGCAGTAATTTGATAATTTTTTCAATCGTCTGATTCGTTACAAACTCTGTTCGTGCCTTTCGATTTTTTCGGGATACAGAAGGAGTTTTTTGAAGTGTTTGAATATATTTATCCACTACACGAGGGGTAATCTCCTGAACCTCCATATCACCGATAATAGGGTTAATGTAATTTGCAATCAAAGCCGTTTGGCTGTCATACATAGACACACCCCATTTTTTAGTTCCGTAAGTGGAAACAAAATCATACAGGAAATCAGATACTTTTTGATTGTTTGGAGGAAGAAAAGTGCCATTGTTCTGCTGATTTTCTATTTCTGCTTTTCTTTTAAGTGCCTCTTTATGAGTATGCCAAGTTTCCCACTTTTGTTTTGTTTCTCCATTTTCGTTAATGTAGTTATATACAACAGAATAAGATTTTTTACGTTTGATAATAGTTGCCATAATTGTTCTTCCTTTCTAGGTCAGAATGTTTGCTCGTCTAACCATTTGTCAAATGATTTTTTTGAAACTCTTATGGCATTACCAACACGTACCGTCTTAAAATGTCCCTCTTTTATAAGGTTATAAGCAGAAGTACGCCCAATATTTAGCATAGCTGCTATATCTTCAACCTTATAAGTACGTTTTTCTGGAACATTATTTTGCACACTTTCTATGACCTGACTCATATTTCCTCCTTTCTGCAGCCAGTTAAAATAGTGTGCGGAACATGACTTCCTACATCTATTTTACCGTAACGCACACCATTTGTCTGCTGCTAATAAAAAGTTTTCGATTTATCCATAATTTAAAAACTTGTAATCTATCAAAATCAGATGAATAAGCCGGATCTGCTTATTCTTCTATCAAAACACAGATCCGACTCATGGTATCTGATTTCGATTTTATATGCCGTATTTGCCACGCATCCCCGGCAAGTTCTGTTGACACAGAACAGGGGTTGCTATGGGCTGCGGACAGCTTGACCGCATCATAGCCCCACAGTCGCCGCCGCTTTGCCAGAGCAAGCGTACGCCACAGGGACTCCCCCCAAGTCTTTAGGAGGCTGTGAAGAAGTACCATTGTCATCTGCGCCGTCGTCGCGCCCGAACCTGCCACAGCCGGGTTAATAGGTTGCGTGGATCGCTCGGACAACCAGGTTCATCACCTCCTTTGGCTGTCTGTCATGGCGCCGCCCTATATGCCGCTCGGTACGCAGAATGATGTACCCATAGCAACATATATTCACTTGTCAAAGAACTATGAGGGAGAAAAGGCAATCAAAGCAATTCATATTGGAAATATATCGGAACGGTTCTGTCCGATCCAACCACAATGGCTTGTCCTGCCAAAAGGTCCCTTCATAATACAGTACATTTTCAGGGGAAAAGTTAGTGGGCTTATAAATTATTTTTTAAAAAATATTCTTGAAGCTGTTTTAAACCTCTGTTAATGCTCTGATGAACAGAGATTTTACTGCAGTTTTCCACTCTGGCAATTTCCGTTTGGCTCATGCCGAGAAAATAATGTGCATAGATCCTATGACGTTGTTTTTCTGATAGAGTAGCAAGTCCCTTATAAATCATCTCAGTCACCCTATGCTGTTCATAAATATCTGCAGGTGATTTTTGATCTACAAGGGCTTCATATTCAATTCCGTCTCCAAAATCTAAAGAAAAATATGCTTTGTGTCGATATGTATAAATCCGATATGCTTCGTCGCGTAATTTATAAGCTCTTAAAATATCAGCTACTTCATCCGGTACTTCTACGATTGTGTCTGTTGTGTAAAATGGGTAATATTCACGTAAATTGATTTTTTTCATATGTATTCCTCCAATTTCGATTTGTTTGCGTTTTGAAAAGCTAAAACCGAAATCAGAGGGTGGGGAGCGACACCCCAAAGAGAACAAAAAGACAAGAAATTTGCCTGTAAACACAAAAGTGCGCGTCTGTCCGATGACAGGCGCGCACTCATACAGCCCTAATAATTGATTGAAAGGGAGATGTTGAAAAACATAATATTTTGTCGAATGGAAAAACCCCGCAATCCAAAACCAGATTACGGGGCATAGTGATAGATTTGGCCGGCAGCATCGAGGCCGACATGTTGACCTCGGTAGCATAACCATGCCCTCCCTCCAAATCAAGGAGGGATAGATAGGTTTGCCAATTATCCGCCTCCTTCTATCTATTTGAAGGAATTGTACAAACTTTTATGCTCGTTCTTTTCTTGAAATTTTCCAGAACTGTCCTTGTTCCAGCAAAATCTATCATAAATACAATTTTATAAAGTTATTTTTGTACATAATGTATATCCGGCTAATCTAAATCAAATTTGTACCCGACTCCATATACGCTTTTTATATAGTCCGGTACATCCGACGACACTTTGAGCTTTTGTCGGAGATTGCTTACATGGTTATTGACTGCCTTGCGGGAAAAGGAAGCATATTCTTCTTCCCATACCAGTTCCGTTATCATTTCGTAAGTAAATACTCGTTTTGGGTGACGGATTAGCAAAGCAAGAATATCAAATTCCTTAGCGGTAAGATCAATCACTTTATTTTGGATCATAACAAGACGCTGTTCCAAAGAGAAAAACAATTCACCATTTTGAATTTCTGACATTGATTTAGAAACATTTTTATCTAAACAACAAATAACATGGGAACCGAAGGGACAAGACAGAATTTCTGCAATTTTTATTTTTCCACACTCAATATCCATAATAAACTGTTTCAATTCCTGTTGTTGTTTTGGACTCAAAAGCACGAATAGTTTTTCTCCAATCTCTTTGCCGGATTCAGAAATATCAAATACAACTAACTTCCCATATAAACCACCTCCATCTAACATACAAAAATTGCTTCATCTTTATAAAAATTCATCGTATTTCAAGTTGAAGAAAGACTTGTTTGAATACAAATCATTCCTAATTGAACTAAAAAACTATTCAACTGTTTCAATCGAATCCACAATACTCATCTTGGAAATTTTTCCTAGTGGGATTGCTGTTGCCAGTAAACAGGCTCCTACTGCCAAAAGCATAGCCTCAAGAATAGGCAAAACGGGAATTGCAACAAACTGAATGGTATCACTAGTAGCTGCCTCAATAAAAATCGTGCAAACATACCCAAGAATACTTCCAATTACAGAAGCAATTATCCCGTAATATGCACCTTCCCAAAGAAATGTTTTGTAAAGGCTCGCTGCACTCATACCAATAGCTCGTTGCATACCAATTTCCGTTACTCTGGTGTGTATATTGGTATAGACGGTATTGATAATATTCAGAATACCAATTAGACCAACGAAAAGGATTAGTCCCCATGCCAGCATTTGAATTTGAGCAAAACTTTCTTGTAGCTGCCGGTCAGTTTTTTCATACGATAAGAAAGTTGTACCCGGCGTCTGCTCACAGAAATTCTCAACAAATGTATCAAATGTTTCCCGGTCTACATCCTCATTCAGCGTAGGCAAAAACTCAGAATAGGTATTTTTCCCTGTCAGTTGTTTGTAAATGCTATCATCGACAATTACCTGAACTCCATTCGTGAAGCCACCATTTCCAATACCAAGATACCCGTCATAGCCATCCAGTGTTTTCAACACTTTTAAATCTGTTCTTTCAACACGGATAGTTGAACCAGCTTCAACACTTGTAAATTCCAACTGCCCATCACCATAGCTAACAGGAATTGGATTGCGTACCACGCAAGCATTTCCTGACTTCAGTTGTTCAAGTTGATCTGCAGACATTTCTGAACCCATGAAATAATCCCAGTATTCATCATTAAGACCAACAACCTGAAAAGTCTCACCGGGTTTTAATGTAAAGCCAATATCAATGCCGTCAAGCCGACCCGCTTCATTTTGCTCATAAAGAGAAAATTGAATAGCTGCCACACTTTGAACGGCTTCGTTCTCCTGCAATTTCTTTAAAGAATCCACGGAAAATCCAACAGTTTCATTTGTAATCTGATAATCACCCAAATGACTTTCTTGAAGATCACTAGCCGCATTTAGAATTGTTGTAAATCCCTGCAAAGCAATAAATACTGTAATACTCATAATAAGAGACAAAACTGTTATTGCTGTACGTCCCTTATTTCTTTTCAAGTTGAGCCTTGCATAATATGCTTCAAAGTTACGGATTTTTTTTGTTCGGCGTTTTCTACGGTGAATTTTCAGATTCATTCCAGACATTGCCATAATGGGAGATACTTTTGCGGCAGACCGTGCCGCTGGCAATGCAGCGAACATTGCAAATCCTAAAGTAATCACACCGCTGATAATCAGCGAAATTACTTTCAGAGAGCTGTTTTCGGCAATCAATGCTTGAAGCTCCGCAGTATTTTGAACCAAAAAAAGTTCCGGTGAAATTAGCCCGGTGGCTGCTGCCAAAATCCCACTGGCACTTAGAGAACCAAGAAGCATACCAACAGGAATACCAACTGCACATAGCAGAATTACTTCAATTACAACAATCTGATAAAGTTGTCCCTTCTCGCCACCAATCGCCCGGAGTGTTCCGTATCCCTTCATCCGTTTAGACACGGAGATTTTCAAAATGTTATAGATTACAAGTCCTGCTGCCAACAGAATCAAGCTGGCAACCAATATTCCTGCAACGGCCATAAAAGAAAAGCCGGTGTCATTGGCATCCTCGGAATTTGCGGTATAAGGAATCCCCATTGCATTCAGATAAACTACATTATAACTGGTATCCAGTTCGTGGATTTGGAGTTTCTTGTTGATGTCATCAACAATAGATTGAAATGTGCGTTTATCAGCAGTTCGTATATCTACATTATAATAAATATGGGATTTGGGAAGGAGCTGCATAGCCGTTCCTTCTCCAACAATGCCGGTAATTGCACCACTTACATATCCCAAATAGTTGTTTTCCAAAATTCCCGTGAGAACAAATTCTGCAGTGTATGAATAACTGTCTGCAATATTATGGCGAAGTGACTTTTTTAGCGAAAGACTGATCTTATCGCCAATGTTTCCATCAAAACCCAAATATTGCAATACATCTTCGGGAAGTGCGATTTCCATCGGAGCTTGTGGCAGTTTTCCTTCTTTGATTTTTATGTTGGAAGGATAAATAGATGCATTATCTCCCTGATATTCTGTTAATCCTAGGTTTAGGGATGAGGTGAGTTCCATACTCCCCAGATGAACAGAAGCACCTACATAAGAGAGTCGTTCATCCTGTTGAATTGCACGGAGCTGATTGGTGTTCATTTGCAAAAAAGTTGCGTAGCGGTTTCCACCAAGTGCGATAGCCTGTTGTTCCCGCATGGCAGTCAAGACCCCGAGAGATTGTCCAACAATAGTTGTCATCATCGTGGACAACACAACTGCAATGAGGATAAGAATAGAAGTAACTTTTTGAGCTAACAGTTCTTTGATTGCCAATGCTCGAAAAGATTTCATCATGCTGTCACCTCCGAAAGAACACCATCTACAATCTGAAACTGACGGTCAGCCATTCGTGCAATGCGAATGTCATGAGTAATCACAACAAGCGCTTTCCCCATCTTTTTTCTTATATCTTGAAGCAACTCCATAACTTCGCCGCCGCTTTTACTATCCAAATTTCCAGTCGGTTCATCCGCAAAAATCACATCCGGTTTTGCAATCAAAGCGCGAGCAATCGCCACACGCTGCTGCTGCCCTCCAGAAAGCTCGTTGGGCAGATGATCCAAACGCTCTTGAATACCAAGCAGTTCCGTGAGTTGCTTTAAGTACACTTCATCTGGTTGTTTTTTATCTAACAAAAGAGGCATAATAATGTTCTCCTTTGCAGTTAAAACAGGAAGAAGATTAAACTGCTGAAAAATAAAACCAATCCGCTTGCGACGAAAGGCAGACAATTCCTTGTCGCTGTAACTGTAAATGTCTTTGCCATCATAGGTCAGACTGCCCGATGTCGGTCTATCCAAGCCTGAAAGCAGGTGAAGCAGGGTACTTTTACCACTGCCCGATGGCCCCATTATTGAGATAAAATCTCTCGAAACAATTTCCAAGTTCGCATGATCCAAAGCGACAACTTTGTTGTCACCACTACCATAAATTTTAGATAATTTCTTTGCTTCAATATTCATAAAAAAACACTCTCCTTAACTTGTGGTATAAGGAGAGTGTAAAATAGAAATCTCAAAAATTGCTCAAGGTTTGAAAGATAATTGAAAAACGGCGATTGCCGTTGCCCCAGCCAGAAATTGATTTTCCAAAATCAATTTGCCTCCATGTTTTTCACATAAAAGTTGGCTGCTATAAAGCCCCATTCCAAAATGCGAAGAATTGCTGCTTGCGGTTTCAAAAGGTTTTGGCCCATTCTCAATCAATGCGGGCGGATACCCCGGCCCATCATCTGATATTTTCAAAAATAACTGCTCGTTTTCTAAAATGACTTCAATAGATAACTCGCTTTTTGCAAACCTGGACGCATTTCCAATCAGGTTTTCTGCGACTGTAAGAAAAATGCTGTGATCTAAAACCACTTCTCCAGCCGACGGAACCGACAGGGAATATTTTTTCGTGCTGGCTAATAATCGTACAGTTTCCTGTAATTCACTTTGTAAAACGGAGAAAGCAATCGCTTTTGGATGGATAGAAATCTGTTCCAGCCTTTGAACATTACTCATCGCCTCTACATATTGCTCGATACGCAGCGAATAGCTTTCCAGCCGATCTATCGTTTGTTCGTCCTGAATACCTTGCCGCATCAGTTTTACAGTTCCCTTCAAAACGGTAATTGGATTTCGCAGGTCGTGGGAAAATGCGGCGTTGAGCCGTTTCCGTTCTTCTGCCTGCTGCCACAGCAAGCGATTTGTTTTTAGGAGTTCTCCCCGCATCCCTTCAAAGGCAGCACAGAGTTGTCCCATTTCATCATTGGACGATACGGGCAACGAAAAGTCCAAATCATTATTCTGAATCCGGGTAATGCCATCCCGCAAAATACCAATAGGCTCTCTCAGTTTAATGTGATAAAAAAGAACAACAGAAGTCACTAATCCTCCCACCGGGAATATGATGCAACACACCATTTGTATAATATTCAGGACTGTTAGTACACGCTGCTGTGCTACTGTTGGCTCTGGCAAGGGGATAACGGAACCATCCGATAAAATTTCTACTCCGCCGGACGGATAACCTGTCATAATACCACGGCAAATCAAAATGGCGATACCGAGCAACAGGAACGCAGCAATCAAGCAGAACAAGGATAAGAGCAAAAAAGACTTTTTAAGGCCCATATTTTTCAAGCGTTCCACCGATACCCACACCCCCAAACTGTTTCAATATAATTGTGTAGCGTATGTGCCGCAAACTTAGCTCGTATTTTCCGAATATGCTCCATAATCGTATCGCTGTTTCCGTCTCCATCCAGTCCCCACACAAGTTCGTAGATCCGTTCCCGGTCAAAGACTTGCCCTGCATTGAGGGAAAGAAGCTCGACGATTTCAAACTCCCGCTTGGACAGGGAGATGCTATGATCGTTGATTGTAGCTGTGCGAGCAGAATAATCTAATGCTAATTCACCGAAAAAGCGAACCGCAGAATTGCTCTGGCGGCGTTGCTCTCGTCGTAGATGTGCAGCAATACGCGCTCCTAATTCATCCAGATCAAAAGGTTTTACAATATAGTCATCTGCCCCAGCCTGAAAGCCTATTATCTTATCGCTGGATTCAATGCGGGCAGTCAGGAATAAAATGGGACAAGTGATGTAATCCCGTATCTTCTGGCATACAGTCAGCCCGTCTATATCTGGCATATTGATGTCCAGCAAAATCAAATCAGGGTTGCTTCCAGCCTTTTGAAATGCTTCTTGGCCGCTATATGCAGTAAGAATATCATATTGGGATTGAAAATAGCTCTTTATCATTTCGACAATACCACGTTCATCATCAACAATCAATATTTGGGATCTCATGGTTTACCACCTCTTTTCTATTATACTATATCATTCAATTATACCATATCACTCAATTCTCAAGAAATACTCAAGAAGCCATGCTTTTTAACAATAATAAAATTGTTTGGTGTTTATAGTAATTCAAAACAATCCTCTAAAGAGGTCAGGAGAGTCGAAAAATAAATCGGTTCTGGAATACAGTCGTAAGCCCCTTCTTGCAGATATGCCCCTTTGAGATGGGGGCATCTTGCGGTCTTAGTGGGGTACCGTAAAACATGTTTCATTTTGCTTGTTGAGAAGTGTCCCAAACCCTCTGCTTTTCCTTTCACTCTCTACTACACCGCACAGGGCAGTTCTGCCAAAGTTTTGAGAAAGATTTTTCAAAAAGTTTTTCTTACTTCTTAATATGGAAAAATTTTAGAAATGCCAAAGAAACACAAAAGAAAAACGTTGCAATTTGCGATGCTTCTCAAAATCTTCTATATGAGAAAATAAGAGAAACCTATAAATAGTTCAATCAAGGCACATTGACAAAGCGACACGTATGTCTTATAATTAAATTAGCGACATATATGTCGCAGAAATGGAGCGATAACATGGGAAAAAAGGGCGAAGAAACCAAACAGTTTATTCGAGAAAAAGCGTGTTTCTTGTTTTCACAAAAAGGATTCAAAAATGTTACAATGAAAGATATTTGCATGGAAACAGGTTTAAGCAGAGGTGGCTTATATAGACACTATGATAGCACACAACAAATTTTTATGGAGATTTTGCATTATTTTATGAACGAGCAAGATAATCAAATTTCTGAAAAAATAAAACAAGGTTATCCTGCACACGAAATACTTGATGAAATGTTAGAACGATATAAAACGGAAATGTTAGATAGCGCCACCTCTTTGAGTATTGCTATATATGAATTTTTTAGCCTGAATTATTCTAATACCCAAAATAATTTTCTTTTGAATCAATATATCTATTCTGTAGAAACATGGAAGAACTTAATTGATTATGGAGTACAATGTGGAGAATTTAGAAATGTAAACTATGAAGAAATAATTGATATAATCATTTTTTCATATCAAGGAGTAAGAATGTATAGTGCAATAATGTCTTTAGATGAACAGATACCACAGAGAATTATAAATCATATCAAAAAAATATTATTAGTTTAGGAGGCTAATTATGGGAACTGTTTTTAGAAATTTTACACATGAAAAAAAGAGCATTTGTCAATCCAGAGGATCTTACAAAACGTAATCCCACTTTTCCAGAATTATGCGTATCAACATTTTCCGAAAATATAATAAACAGATTCACTTCACTTAATAACGTAAAAATTATTGGGGAACTATATTCTGCTAATGGGACTATTCCAATTTATCAGATTGTTTATAAAGATACTCCAATTGCTTTCTATCTCTCAAGAGTAGGCGCTCCTGCCTGTGTTGCTGGCATTGAGGAAGTTATTGCTTTAGGCGCAAAAAAAATAGTCCTTTTTGGAAGTTGTGGTATCTTAGATGAAAATAAAACAAATGGAAAAATCATTATACCTACCTCTGCTTTTAGAGATGAGGGAACAAGTTATCATTACATAGAAGCGAATGAAGAAATTTTTGCAAATAGAAATTTGATTGATAAGTTGGTTAATTGTCTTGAACGATGTGGATATCCCTATGTAAAAGGAAAGACATGGACAACAGATGCAATTTACCGGGAAACAAAATCTCTAATTGAAGAGCGTAAGGCTTGTGGATGTATTGCAGTAGAAATGGAGTGTGCGGCAGCATTAGCAGTAACACAATTCCGTAATATTCCTTTTGTTCAGTTTTTATTTGGTGCTGATAATTTAGATACCGCAGAATGGGAACCACGTGATTGAATAATTCGCAAACCCCCATCTGAGATGGGGGAATAGGCGAAGCCGTAGCGTTACATAAGGTACCATAGGAAAAACCTCCTATGTTATAATGTTGTGGGTTCGCAGCCATAACGTCAGACATAGGAGGTATCCAAATGGACAATACAAGTATACAACATACGAGATGGAATTGCACCTACCATATTGTGTTTATTCCAAAATACAGAAGAAAAATAATGTATGGAGCAAATAAAAAAGATTTAGTGGAAATCATTCCCAAATTATGTGAAATGAAAGGAATTAGTCTCATAGAAGGGAAAGTGTGCAAAGACCATGTGCATATGTATGTAGCAATTCCACCAAAATTATGTGTTTCCGAAGTTGTAGCATATTTAAAGGGAAAGAGTGCATTAATGTTTTTCGACAGACATCCGGAACTCAGACCTAAATATGCAGATCGACATTTCTGGGCAAGAGGATATTACGTTGCTACAATCGGCAATGTAAATGAAGAAACAATACGCCAATATATAAAGGAACAAGAGGAAAACGATAAACTGGAAGATGGAATGAAATAAAAGAGCCTTCCATGGGAGGCTGCCAGTAGCAAGGTGTCTGCGAACCCGCTTTAGCGGATACCAGTACTATACCCTGGAGGGGTTAAAATTAAACCCCCATTTGAAATGGGGGTTGCTAACTTTGACAGAATATGGTTTATCAAATGCAGAAAAGTATTTAGCATTAGCCTTTGAATGTGCGATAAACTTGTAAAGGAAGTTGATTCGAATTAACGAGAATTAAAAGGGAAATGTTGCAGAAATGTCCTAAATTGCAAGTTTTCATAGGGTTACAAGTTCGCAAGCAATGCAAACATGTACATGTTTACGATTTTTTGCAGGTTTCCACCTGCAAAAATGCTTGTTGAGGGATACCCCCCAAGCCCCCAAGATCGTTACCACAGGTAACGACTGCGCGTCCTTACGGACACTGAAAAAGCAAAGAACACAAGGTTAAATACCCTGTGTTCTTCTTTTACGGATCGAACTTATAACCAATCCCATATACGCTTTTAATATAGTCCGGTGAATCAGGAAATACTTTTAATTTTCGACGCAAATTACTTATATGGTTGTTAACTGCCTTACGAGAGTAAGAAGCATATTCTTCCTGCCAAACCATTTCAGTTATCATTTCATAGGTAAATACTCTCCTAGGATTTTTTATAAGTAGAGATAAAATATCAAATTCTTTAACCGTTAAACTTATTTCCTGATCGTAAATTTTTACAATATGCTGCTCTATGCAAAGATATAAAACATCTTTCTGAATCTCCGTAAAAGCATTATCTTTAGATTGAAAAGAGAAACAAGAACAATTATTTACTGAGCAAACACAATCAGTTTTTAAAACAAATTGTATTAGTTCATAGCGCTGTTCAGGGCTAAGTACGAAAAATAATTTTTCTCCTATTTGCTTCCCTGTTTCTGATATATCAAGTACATATAATTTCCCAAAATATCATCTCCTTATCCATTCAGACGTAATTGTCCATGTTTCAGATGAAAAACTACATCGGCCTGTTTTGCCAGTTCATTAGAATGTGTAACTACTACTACACATTTATTCAACTGGTGTGCACTCTCTTTAAGAATTTCCGTAATATCCTGAGCGGTATCTTCATCCAAATTTCCGGTAGGCTCATCTGCCAAGATTACCGGAGCCTCACTTGCCAGAGCACGAGCGATAGCTACGCGTTGCTGCTGGCCGCCGGAGAGCTTCAGAACATTACGTCTGGCTTCTTCTTTCGTAAGCCCTAACCGTTCAAGAATCGGAAGGGGTGGTAATTTAGAAGTTAATGCCACATTTTCCATTGGCGTTAGATAATCAATTAAATTGTATGCTTGAAAGATAAAAGATACATGTTTTTTTCGGTGATCAGACAACCCCGTTTTAGAGATGTCCTGACCGTCAAAGTAGATTTGTCCATTGCTTGGGCTATCCAGACCGCCAATCAGGGAAAGCAAAGTAGTTTTTCCACATCCCGATGGACCAAGTATCGCATACATCTTTCCTAATTCCATTTTACCACTGATTCCTTTTAAAATTCCTTGTTTTCCGTCATAGCTATATTTCAGATTTGTAAACTCTAAAATGCTCATATTATATGCCTCCTATCTTAATCCATTTGTGTGAGAATCGCTTTCGGTTTCAGACGGATTACCGTCACCGACGCTGCCAGTACCGCCAGAATCAGGATCAGCGCGCCGACACCATACACTGCCGCCATATCCGCAGAGTGAATAACCACGCTTAAACCTTGAACATCACTGGCAGTTTGGCTGACAAGAAAAGCACCGACCTGATCCGCCAGCAGAGCCGACAAACCAAAGGAAGCTGCCGCCGCAGGAATGGCGATAAAAATGTTTTCCGCCAGGAATTGCAGTACAATCTCCACCTTGCTTCTGCCTACTGCCATCAATATACCAGCCTCTTTCTTCCGGCTCCGCGTCCAAAGGATCAACAAAAGGGTGATAACTGCTGCGCCTGTAATGGCAATCACTGTGACCGCCGTATTTACCATTTTCTGGAGAGAAGAAAGGGGATTGGAAATCAGGTCAAAATCCTCTGTATCCGTAGAAAAAGTGAATGTCTTGCCTTTAATCTCCGGCAGGTTTTGGATGGTCTTGAGGACCTCCTCTACATTTTCAGCCGAATCCACATAAACTTCCAAAGAGCCAAGCTCTATTGCTGGTTTATGAAAAATTTTATTATAACCATTTACATCAATATATCCTCGATTGGCTGGAATGCCCTCTGTCGTTATCGCATCTTTAGACATTCCCTCGGTGCCGCTGAAGATCCCCACAATTTCAAAGGTATTTTCAGAATCATTGTCCAGATCGTACATAGATATATGATCTCCCACAGAAAGTCCGTTTTTATCCGCAAGCTCCTTAGAAATCATCACAGCAAAAGAATCGTCTGCTTGAATGTGACGCCCTTCTACTAATGTATAAGTACCATTTATAAAATTCTTATTTAACTCGGAATTTAAAACCACTGTATAGGAAGAAGGTCTACCATAACCATTGTTGGAATTTCCGAAATTAAATGAACCAGGAAAGTATTCAAAATCTATCCCGGCTCCCCAATAGCCCCCCTCTCTTTCAGCGTTGTAATTCACTACACCATCAACTTTAGCAATCGCATCAATCACTTCCTGTGTAATATAATCGCCATTATATTGGTATGTAAGCCCATATTCATTCTGTGTAGGGGAACCAAAATTGTCCGGATTGTCGCCGTCAATCTCTACACGGATCGATGCCCCGACGGTCTGCTTTACTTCTTCTGTTCCCTCCGCAGTAGCGTGGCCTACGGATAAGGCAATCAGCGCAGCAGAAGCCAACAGTGTAAAAACCAGCAGCAGAATGATACTTCTTATTTTTTGCCGCCAGCAGTAGCGGATCGCTCGTTTCAAAAAATTCATGCGAAATGCCTCCTTAACTCATTTTTGTTAAAATCTCTTTTGGCTTTAAGCGGAGAATGGCTCCACTGGCCACCAGCACTGTCAACAGGACAGCCGCCAGCTCTCCGGCAAGCAACACACCGGAATTAAGCAGATTTGGCTGCAAATAATTCACTCCGCCGCCACCTGTCTGCAGCGCCGCGGTTCCCGTTCCCTGGGCCAGCGTGCCAAACAGCAGTCCATTCACCGGGCCAGAGCAGAAAAGCCAGAGCAGAAAAGCACTGAGAAATCCAACGATCAGAAGCCCCCATGCCTCCAATCCAAACTGTCCAATGATTTCCATTTTGGGCTTTCCCACGGACAGGTAAATCCCGGCTTCCCGGATACGCCCCCGTATCTGCACCATTAGGATCAACATGAGAATCACAATTCCCAAAGTGGCAGCCAGGGCGATCAGCGCCACAGCCAGGTTTTGAAGATTTTGAAGCTGTCCGGCGATCTGCTCATACTGAAAATCGTTCTCCCGCAGGATGTGATTATCCCAATCTATGGAGTCGATGGCCTCCACACGCTCCAGTAGCGTATCCAGTTCCAAAGGGTCGGCAATGTAAAAGGCAATCTCGCCCTCAAAAACGCCCTCCTGTTGTTCCTGCAAATTTATCAGCAGATGGCTGTCGGAATAAATATGATTTGTCGCTTTCCCGGCGGTAGGGGAATCTGCACTGTCGGCAGCTCCGTCACATTGGAAAATCCCTACAATCTCTACTTCGGCAAAAACCGTCTTTTCCGGGATCGTGTCGATATATACTCCGTCCTGCTGGTCTAAACCGGCGTGGGTAAGGGTGAGTACATCGCCAACTTCCAGGCTGTTTTCCGCTGCCAGCTCTGCGCTGATTAGGATTTTATTCTCATCCTCCGGCTGGATATGGCGGCCAGCAAGCAGTGTATATTCCTCATTCAGAAACACATCTGTCAGTTGGGAATCTCGCACAGCAGTTACCTGGCCCATATTGCTGGCCTCGCTGTCACCAGCTCCCGGCAGAAAATGCAGCTGTTCGCTCTTGGCATAGCCATAGTGTTCCGTGTTGTAGGCTTTCACTTGGCCTCCGGCAGCGTCCACAACCTCATCAATGCTCTTTTGGGAAATGATGGGCGTTGTTCCCTCACTGACCGCGCCGCCCTCAAAGATCATTTCCTGATAGGGGCGGATATAAAAGGCCGCGCCAATATTGGAGCGTAGTTCCTTGGCTGCCTGTCCCGTGCCATTCAAAACGGAAAAGCAGACCAGCAGAAGGGCAGATACCAAAAAGAAAATCAGGAAAAGAAGCGCCGCTTTTCCTTTCTTGCGGGCTAAATAAAGAACTGCCCGCTTGTACATGTGCATAAAAACACCGTCCTTTCATTTGATGGTACTTTCATCATACAAAAGGACGGTTTATTTTTCGCTTAGATTTGATTTAATTTTGATTTAGATTTTGTGAACTAAATGTGATTTCAAAGCAAACGCTGTCTTTTTGGTTTTCTATATGGAAAGCTAAACCATGCTGTTCCAGAATGATTTTTACGAGATATAATCCAAGTCCACTCCCACCAGTCAATTTATTGCGTGATTTTTCTACACGATAAAAGGGAGTAAACAGTTTATCTATATCCTCGTCTGGAATAGTAACCCCACTGTTTCTGACAAGCAGAGAATGAAAAGACAAATTTATTTCTAGTTCAGCACCAACAGGAGAGTGCCGTATTGCGTTGCTGATAATATTGTGTACTGCTTTTTCCAAAAGCTGCTCGTTCCCCATAATCATAACTTCTTCTGAAATATTTTTCTGGATGTTAATATTTCTTTCATTCGCTAACGGTTTCAGGTGTTCATATACATGTTTGAGTATATATGAAAAAGAAATCATTTTCATATCATTAGTCGTATTCATTTCCAATTTTGATACGGAAAGAAGTTCTTTTACAAGCTGTTCCATGTTTTCCACTTGTTTGAGGGTTTCTGGTAACACGGTTCCTGTATCCTTATATTTGCCAATTCCCAAGATCATGCTCTCAATCTGACCTTTTAAAATCGTAATCGGTGTTTTCAGTTCGTGCGAAGCAGCCGCAAAAAAGTCCCGGCGTTGGCGGGAAAGTTCGGTGATATGTTCCATGTCCCCCCGCAGTTTTTGGTTAGCATGTTCCAATTCCTTCAAAGTAGCATCAAGGCGCTTTGCCATGTTATTCAGACTATTTGCAAGAATACCTAATTCATCCGTACGATTCACACTACATTCCCAGGTCATATCCAAATTCGCCATTCGTTTAGAAACCCTGCTGATTTCCAATACAGGTCGCACCAGAATCCGGCTGCATAGGAAAGCACCTAAAGAGGAAATTACCACAATCAGAACCAACAGCAAAGGAAACAGTTCCAAAAAGGCTGTTGTCAATTCATCTCCTGCCGAAACGGAAGCAGTGATACTAATAAGATAACTTTCGTTTGTATCCGCAAATTGAACTTCTCCCACAGAAGTTATAACATTTCCTTTTTGATTATCCAAATAATCCTCAGAGCCAAAACGAAGTTCTATGTCTGCACTACTTAGAACTACTGTAGCATGATTATTCTGACAAAACTGATCAATGGCCTCTTTTGCCTGCTCGAAATTTTTCTGTGGTAGCATTTCCGTTAGTTCTTTTATTTCGGCTTCTACCCGATTGCTGGATACAACCGTGTAACTTTGGGGTAAAAAAATCATCACAATGCCATAAATCAGCAAACTACATATAGTGAGCAGGCCAGCAATCCATAGAAAAACTTTTACGCTTAAGCTGTTTTTAATCTTCTTTACCAAGTCGGTATCCCACCCCTCTGATTGTTTCAATAATATTTGTTCCTAATTTTCGGCGCAAATTCATAATATGGATATTGACTGTTTTTTCTTCACAGGCAATATCGTATCCCCATACCTGATTTAGCAAATGATCTCGTGAAAATACTCTGCCAGGGTGGAGAAGAAATAACTCCAACAATTCATACTCTGTATTAGTAAGTGCTACTGAATTTCCATCAACAGAAACCAAATGGGCTGCCTGGTCCAATCGTACATTTTCATAAGTAAGAATGTTTTCTGATACTTGTGTTTTGTGTTCTTCTACCCGTCGCAAAACCGCCTCAACACGCATGAGAACTAATTTTACAGAAAACGGCTTTGTGATATAGTCATCCACTTTCAATTCAAATGCCTTAACTTGAGCTTCTTCCTCATCCAATGCTGTCAGCATAATAATAGGAATATTAGATTCTTTACGTATGATTTCACATACACCATATCCATCTATTTTAGGCATCATAATGTCTAACAGAACAAGTGAAAAAGATTCTTCACGGAATTTTGTAATTCCTTCCAAACCATCATTCGCAACCACTATCTCATATCCGGCATCTATCAGCAACTCCGAAAGAATAGATTGAATAGCAGTTTCATCTTCAATAATTAAGATTCGTTGTTTCAAAAAAATCACCTCAATCGCATTATAACATGCGTTTATTTAGATTTGATTTAGAATATTTGAAAATTAAAATTTTACTTTCTCAATTTCATGTTTATTTGAACATCCAAGCAGATAATCAATATTAGCTTTCACATTCTGCAGTTCCCGCATTTCAGTCCGTACCTGTTTGTATTCCGCATATGCTTTTCGTTTCTCCTGTAGGACAGAAGCATATTCTTCACGGAGCATTTTCACGGTAGGAAGTTTTTCTACCTTTAAGCTGTCAAAATACTTCTTAGCTGCCTGATGGATCAGAATATCCGCCTCATGTTCCGCACGGAATTTCTTGCTGTATCCGGCTTTTCGATATTGTGTATAGACCGCTCTGGTTTTGGAATAGTTGACGATCTGCTTTTGAAGCTCGCCGTTATCATTCAACTGTTTTTCCATACTCTTGATCCAAGCAGACAGTTCATTGAAACGGGAAACAGTAGCCGAAGTCCTTTGCTCCAAATCCGAATAACTCATATTTCCATGCTCCTTTAAATAGCTGACTGCCTGCGCAAGTTGTTTCAGATTGAATACTTTAGCCCAACGCTCATATCCCGGACCTTTACCGGATTTGACCGCAGCTTCAATATCAATCAGCATCCCCACTTTATCAGTACGGAAATGGGAGCGGGAAGAAGTATGTTTTCCGCTGATCCGGTCACGAATCGCCTGTTCTGTATAATCCCCTTTCAGAGTGTTGCAGCGTGTCACCTTTTTCTGTCCGGGAACACAGAAATTGATACTTCTACCGCGTCGGGTAACAGCAACACCATTTTCTTCCATCATACGAAGAAATTCATCAAAGTTGGAAGGAGACTTTTCCAGTACAAAGTCGATCGTCTGCTTGATCTGTTCCTGAAAGGAAGGAGTTGTTTTACCCCCGGAAAGCCAATTCCCATAATGCCCGCGGCTCGGTTTCGGATCATCTACGATAGAAAGTCCGTGTTCCAGACACAGCTTATCGCTGATACGGCGTACCGCCCAGGAAGAGCCCCAAAAGTTACGGAACTTTCTTTTGCAGTCTAAGTTTGTCGAATTGATAATGATGTGATTATGAACATGATGTTTGTCTATATGTGTACAGACTAAAAAGGCATTGTTTCCTTTTGTCAGCTTTATAGCAAGTTCACGTCCGATCTGATTTGCTTCTTCCGGTGTGACCTCTCCGGGTTTAAATGCCTGTCTCAAATGATAGGCGATCACATCATCAGAACCACGGTTTCTTCCGGTCAAACGGGAATACTGCTGCTTTGAAAGAACAAACTCTGCATCAGCGGTCCGGGTATCACATTCATACCCATAAATAAATTTTCCGTAATCTGTTTTCTGCGGATTTTCGGTATAGTCAATAATATCAGCAATAGCGGTTGATACCGTCCTGCCTTTTCCAATATGCAGAGGCATAAGCCTTGTTGTCGCCATCATCCATCACCTCACTTTTCAGGATATAAAAAAATAAGGTCCACCATAAAATGGTGGACCGCAAAATCTGTTCCTTATACTGTTTTATCACGCGCCCACAAGTGCAAACTGAAAACCAAAGCAGCGCCAAGTATCCATACCGCATAAGTCCAGGTCATATTTCTATCGGTACAGTCATAAGCGATGACAGCGAAAATGAATCCCCAAAAGACTGACAGAGTAAGACCAATGATCCAGAAACCCGGACGAGTATGCTGTAAAAAGAGAAGCACGATCAGAAGGATAATCCCAATTCCTACAGCGATTGCAGGATGAACACCAAGGAGACCATGTGAAAGAAATCCCGCTAAAACTGCCAGAGCAATGCTGTCAAATAAAATGATATTTCCAAAGAACAATCCGATAACCGTAACAATCAAACCGATAATGATACCGATCAACAGTTCAAGCCCGACGGCCAGCAAAACACTCATACATCCGCCTCCTTAAAAAGATTTTCTATATAGGAATTGTAACGTGTTGTTATAGAAAAAAGCAACGGTATTTAATAAAATTTATGGAATGTTTGCAAGTCCGTCCAGTAGCAGATCGGCAACTTTCCAGAGTTCTTCCAGCCGCTTATGCAGATCCTCAATATCCGCCGCATAGATATTTCCGGTCTCATGGGCTTTTCTCGTATATTGGTTCAGATTATTGGAACAAGAACGCAGAAGTTTTATCAGTTCCCGTACATCGGAAAGATCCAGATTCAGGATATAGCCATCCAAAGCCATTTTACGAAGATAAGCGGAAAGATTATTTATGCCGGTCTGTTCCATACGTTCTTTCAACAGACTAAGTTCCCGGTCGGATACCAGAAAGTGCAACTGAATAGTTCTCTTTTCCTCCGGCGCTTTCATCGTTCCGGCTGTTCCTTTGCTTTAGATTTAGAAGAAGCGGTATGAGCAATGGAGGCAGTCTGCTTTAAATACCCGGAGAGAGAATATTTTTCTCCTGCGGTCATTTCATTCATATGTTTTTCAAAATCTCCTGTTATAAATTTCTGCCTGCTTTCCTTTTCACTTTGCAGAATATCTTTGAACCGCAGCGGATCTTCCGGCTCCAGACGAAATGTTTCTGCCTTGCCAAACCGGGTATGTATAGCAAGTCGATTATTCTGATAATCCGTATAAGAAAACCGCATTGCTTCCTCTTGACCTTCAAAACGGATCAGGACAGAAACGGCATTTTGCGCAGCCTGTTCCAAATGTTTTGTAACAGCTTGGTAGTCTTGTGTATATAGGTTTCCCATAATATGGCTACCGGACATACCGGTGATCTCCACCGCATAGGAAAGGATCGTATCACGGCTATCTTTGTAATACTGCCAGGTATGAAAGGCTTGTGAATCACGGATAAAAAGATCCCGCTCTTGAAAGCACCAGGTACCGGAAGGGCGCGACATCCAGTAGAGAACCGGCTTGTTTGGAACAGGTGTCTGCGCGATCTGCTGAAACGTTCCTATATCCAGCTCAAAGTCCGACTGATAGTGTTTTGTGTTTCTTTCCATAACAGAACGCAGACACTTTTCAATATCAACATTTTCAAATTTTAGGTTCAACTGTTAAAGCCCCCTTTCCGGCGGATCCGGCTGCAAAAGAGAACTTCCTTTTTCTGCCTGAGCTTCTTTTAATTTCTCCATAATCGAAGGTTTTTGACTACCCAATGTTTCCGGCGCCAGCTCTTTGATTTCTTCATAGGTCTGTCCATCCGTCAGATCCGCACGGGCAGGAGGCTCATTGTTGACAATACCGTCGATCATATTGTAGTTTCCTTTTTCACCTTCTAAGTCCAGTTCTGCATTGCGAAGATAATTGTCCGGATTCTGAAACGGTTTCCCGGCAAACAAAATTTCCCTGGTCGAGTGAAAACGGCTTAATACACCATCTTTTAATCTCGCAAATTCCTGATACTGTTCCAATGTGAGACCTCTGTTCAGCATATCTTCCTGAGAATGAGCCCAACCTTCCCCATATAGGAAATAATACATATCAGACCGATCGCTGATAAAATACAAAGATCCGTCACGGTTATCGTAGTATCCGATCTGATTGGCACGCTCATAGTAATTTTCTTCCTTACCAAGATAAACTCTGTTATCAGCTCCCAGCATTGCAATCATTCCAACATAATTGCTATGGACCGCAGAGCGGATTTCCACCATTGGATCCTGTTCAGCTATCATCTGTCTGCCGGTGATTTCATTTTGCTTTTCCGCAGCGTCATTTCTCGGAGTATGCGCTGCATGGGAAAGAGCGTTCAAGTCCGGCTGTTTGGAAGTCGTTTTTGCAGCATTGGGTTCCGGTTCTTTTTCTTTTGCATAGTAGTGAACATTTGATGTAGAAATATTCTCATTACATTCCTTCGCATACGCCTCGGCCTCCTGTAGAGTATCAAATTCCAGAGGTCTGCCGTCTGATTTACACCATGCCTGTGCCGCCCCAAAGACAGACGCCGCACTACGCACAGCCCATACGCCATATACTTTTTTCACTTTATCCCTCCTTATCGTTCTCTCTGTTTATGAGACCTTTCAGAAACATCCTGCGGTTTCTCCGGCTTATGTTTTAACTGCTGTCGTACAGAGGCAGTCTTTTCTTTCGTCTGTTCAACCGAAGTGATATTGACATATTCCCCGATGATACAGAGTGCTTCCTGATAGCTGCCGGAAGCAAATACCCGGTCACACATATCCTTTGCCTGCTCCGGCATCCCATGACTTTTTAGTGTCCGGGAAGCAATCCCGACCAGATTAAAAATATTACCGTCTTGACCGATCAGAGGACAGTCCGGTTTTCGGCTTTCCTCCAGGAACCCGCCCAATCTGTTCGGAACAAAATCAGACAGCCAGGTTCCTCCAAAAATATGGTGTGTCTGTAACCGCCACACAGCGAATTTTCCTATATTCAACTTCACATCATCGAAAGGAAACAAGAGACATTCCAGATCTTCATAAGGAAAAGAAAAAGCCGTATCGAACTTTGTTCCTTCCAGCAAGATTCCGCTTTGTGTTAACAGCTCATTAAGTCCATTCACCCATTCTTTCGGATCACCGCCGCATCCCTGTAATACAAGACCTTCTTTTCCGGGCATTTTGCGAAGATCCTCCGTTGTTATATGTTTTATTTCCAAATTTTAACCTCCTTCATTTCAGCAGTTTTGTCCGCAACTTACCTGCGTTTTTATAAGCGGAAGTAGAAATATATTGCCTATATACAAAACAGCTCTCCAAAGCCTTACAAATCAAGGCTCCGTTTGGGTAAGTTGCAGACATATCATCAGTTCGTTTGCCTTATCCGGCGCTTGCGTTTTTTATCCGCTTCCCGTCTGGCCCATAAGCGGCAGCTATCCGAACAATATGCCCGGCTGGTCTTAGGAAGATAAAAGTTTCCGCAGACCGGGCACTGTTTCTGACGCTGAGAAGTATCATTTCCGGTCAGTCTTGATTCCAATGCTATATCTATTGGAAGTACCGAATGGGAAAAATAACAGCACAGAGAACCGGTCCACCATTTTTGCAGCATATAACAAGGGCAATCCAAAGGAAGGCACAGTTTTTCCCGTTCATCATAATTAGCGCAAAACTTCGTTACCAGCCTTCTGATCGAAACCCGCTCGGATCTTGTCAGCTCACGGAAATATGCCGGGCTCATTTTGATTTCCTCCGCGTTTTAGAAAACTCCAGTTTGAAATTTACATACTTATCTCCGGTATCCTCCATAATCACTACCGCATCATAGGTTTTTCCTGTTTTTTCACTGTAAAGACCGGATATGAAAACACGGCCCTCTTTTAAAAGTGCCGCTGCAACCGTCTTTGTGATTGATTTTTTCTTCGTACTGAAAAAGTGATTGTCTTTCCAAAGTGCAAAAGAGCAGGACGGATCCTCACAGAAAAATCCTTTTTTCCCTTCATAAACAGGATTTCCACAGCGGGGACAAAGTCCGATAACTTTGCGCTCAGCCGATCCGCTTTTTACAAATAAGGAAGCATAAGACGGATCCGCAGTATGATTTTGTTTTACAAGTTCTTTCGTCAGAGAAAAAATACCGTCCATAAAAGAATCTGCGGATAACTCGCCGCGCTCTACCTGCTTTAGTTTGGATTCCCATTCCGCAGTAAGAGCGGGGGATTTGATTACATCAGGAAGCACCGCGATCAGATGAAAACCTTTTTCAGAAGGCAAAAGCTGTTTTTTCTTACGTTCTGCAAAACCGGAAGCAACCAGTTTTTCTAAAATCGCTGCACGGGTGGCAGAAGTACCAAGACCTTTGCGCTCTGCGTCCTCCGGCATATCCTCTGAACCGGCTGTTTCCATTGCCGCAAGAAGGGAATCCTCTGTATAGTGTTTTGGGGGAGAAGTCTTTCCCTCCCGGATACCTGCAGCAACAGAAGAAAACACCTGTCCTTCTTTTAATTCCGGCAAGCATACGGCAGAATCTTCATCCTCCTGTGTATCTTTCTGTTTCAGACCTGAACGAAAAGCACGTTCAATGCCTTTCCATCCATCCTGCAAAACCGTTTTTCCTTTTGCGGTAAATACATGAGATTCTGATTCTAAAGTGGCTATGACGGTCTCAAAATAATGAGGCTGAGCAGTAGCGCACAGCAGACGGGCAGCAAGAAGAAGCAGCACGTCTTTTTCTCCGGCCGGAAGGGAAGAAAGGTCTGTATGAGCAATCTCCACGGTTGGAAGTATTGCATGGTGGTCTGTAACCTTGCTGTTATTGATGATCCGTTCCAGTTCCGGTGCCGTATTGCTGCCATCGGAAAACGGCATATTCTGCCACAGCCAAAGAGCAAGAGAACCGACGGTTGCCTGCATATCTTCGGTAATGTACTGGCTGTCTGTTCTCGGATAGGTTGCCAGCTTTTTCTCATACAGACTTTGCAGATAATCAAGCGTCTGCTGTGCGGTAAATCCATACAGACGGTTACATTCCCTTTGCAGCGTTGTCAGGTCATATAGACGGGGAGGATATACCGTCTTTTTCTGACGTTCTACTTTTTGAACCGCAGCCGGTTTCCCGTCACAATCTTTTTGTACTGCCTGGGCTTTTGGAAGCTCATTATATTTTTCACCGGAAGCAGTAAAACCGCCGCATGTAATTTCCGGGATATAGAAAGGGGTACTCTGAAATGACTTTATATCCAATTCCCGCTGAACCAAAAGAGCAAGCGTAGGCGTCATTACACGTCCAACATTCAAAGTGCCTCCATAAAGAACGGAAAAAAGCCGCGTCGCATTGATCCCCACGATCCAGTCCGCTCCGGCTCTGCACAAAGCAGAAGTATAAAGCAAGTCATAATCGTTACCGGGACGCAAGTGCTCAAAGCCATCCCGGATAGCGGTATCCTCCATAGAACTAATCCAAAGTCTGTAAATTGGTTTTTTACACTTTGCATAGTTATAGACCAGTCGGAAGATCAGCTCACCTTCACGTCCTGCATCCGTAGCGCATACCACAGCTTCAACGTCGGAATCATTCATCAGTTCCCGAAGAATACGGAACTGTTTTTTCTTATCGTTGCTGACCTCATATTTCCATGCTGCCGGGAGAATGGGAAGATCCTCATATCGCCATTTTGCATACTGTTCTCCATAGGCTTCCGGCTGAGCCAGCTCAATCAAATGCCCGACACACCAGGAAACAAGCCAGCCGTTCCCGGATAAATAACCGTCCTTTCGTTCTGTCGCCCCTAAAACTGCAGCTAAAGACTGAGCTACACTGGGCTTTTCTGCGATTACTAATTTCATTCGTTTTTGCCTCCTTCCATATCATTAAGTTGTTCATCCGCCTGTTTGCCTGCCTGCAGCAAGCACATCAAGGTAACACCTGTCATCGTTCCAAGTGCGAAAGACAGAATATGTGTTACAGTATTCCACATAAGATCGCCTCCTTTTTTATATTTGGGTATCAAAAAAACACGAAAGTGTGAAATCTCTCGTGTTTGTGTGTAAAAGAAAAGTCACAGACAAACATCTGCGACTTTAAAACATATTGAAATATAAACTTAGCCAAATCATTTTGATTTTTGTTTATTCAAAAGTATAGCGCATATAATTACTGCTACAAAAAATACAAAAATTAAATACCATAGATTTTCAGGACAAAAACCATTATCTAACATCAATCGGTATCCCCAAAAAGCAGGAAAAATTCGCCCTATGGTTTCAAGAAAATCGGGTAGTAAGGTGATAGGGAACATAATCCCTGAAAGCATAATTGAAGGTAAAAACACAAGCTGTGCTATCATTGTCAGTTTTGCCTGATTTTTTACAGTCAACCCCAATATACTTCCAATACTTAACGATACAATAATATATACAGCAAGTGCAAGAACGAAAAGTGGAAGCTGTACTGGCAAAGTAGCCTTAAACAGTATCGGAGCAAGTGATAATATAATAATGCAACTAATCATCAAATGTATAAATGCCGAAAGGAACATTGTAATAAGTCCTAAATAGATAGGTACTCCATTTGCTTTATAAACCTTTTTCACATCGTTTCCATAAGTTTCAATCAATGATGGTGGTAAACCAATAAACGCCCCCATTGAAACACTCATCACGATCATAGATTGTATTAGTGTGTTTCTCATATCAGGCATAACAGATGTAAAAATACCACCCATAAGCAGAAAGAAAATAAGCGGAACGATATAGCAGGTTACTAACAAAGATTTACTGCGTATATCCAATTTCCATTGCAATACTACACTATATAAAAAACCGTTCATTTATACTTCCCTCCTTGCCATTTCAATAAAGTGTTGTTCTAATGTACCACGATCAACTTTAATATCTAATACATGGATTTTTTTCTGCTTTAACTCGCTCAGTAAAGAAATCAAAGTATCTTCGATATTATCTGTTTCAAAAGTATTGTCTCCTTGCTGTGTCTTAATATGAATAAAATATTTTTTCTCAACTTTATCGGTTAGTTCTGAAGCTGTACCACAAAAAACAATATTTCCATTATTCAAAATGGCAATGCGATCACATAAGGTTTCAACTTCCGTCATATCGTGACTAGCCAAAACGATTGTTTTCCCACGTGATTTGAGTTTTCGGATTTGTTCGTGAAGTGATAACCTGCCCTCGACATCAAGCCCGGCAGTCGGTTCGTCAAGAAAAATAATATCGGGATTGCCGATAAGGGCAAGCGCAAGATGTAATCGCCTTTTCTGTCCTGTAGATAACTGTATATACAGCTTTTTTTCAATTCCTTTGATCCCAAGATCATTAAGCACGGCATCATCAATTTTTGCTTTATTCCATTTTGCAAACAACTTTACAGCCTCCATCGGCTTGATATGAGCAGGTAAAGACGACGATTGCAACTGAATGCCCATTTTTCCATTTACCGTAATTGTACCACTATCATATTTTCTTAAACCTTCGATACATTCAAGTGCTGTTGTTTTTCCTGCTCCATTTACACCGAGTAGAGCAAATGTTTCCCCTTTTTCAATTTCAAAATCAAGTCCGTTGAGAACAATGTTACTATCATATCTTTTCTTTAGTCCTCGAACTTGTATTGCGCTATTCATCATTACACCCCCTCAAACGGATTTTCTCCAAGTCTTGAAAAGTAGACTTGTAAAGCTGGTTCTAAATAATCATTTATGATTTTTTGCCTTTCTTCCCAAGCGTTTGTGGCGGTATCAATATTACCGACCTCCATCAATTTCGGAAGCATACTCATATCACCATTTGTAAACTCCATAATCAAGTTCCAATATGCTTTTACAACTTGTTGGCATTTTTCGTTTTCAGGCGGTACAGTTTCTTTTTGAAGTTGTACGATTTCATCACTTAGACGGTTAAATCTGTCCATGAAATCTAAACCGCTTTCCTTATCAAAATGATTGCGTATATGGTCGAGTGTATCATCATCGAAACGCTTAATCAGATAATAAGAGTCATTTTTCATTTGCAGATTTACAATAATATCAGCATACTTCTTAAAATTGACTGTTTGCATTTGCAGAACTTCTGTTTTTAACTGTTCTATTGCCGACAAAGAAGTCTTGAGTTGTTCTATTTTTTTGCGTATATCATCCGCCTGCTCTGTAAGAACATTTGCGACCTCATATGGTGTTTCCAAAGAAATCAATCGTTGCTTTATATCATCTAAAGAAAAACCCAGTGATTTCAAAGATATTATCTGATGAAGTGTAACCAAGTCTTTATCAGTATAAAGCCTACGTCCACCTTCGCTTTCTGCCGATGGGGAAAGCAGCCCTTCTTTATCGTAATATTGCAAAGTGCGGACGGTAACACCCATTTTCTTTGCTACTTCGCCAACTGTCATAAACCCTTGCGGAATTGCTCTGTATTTTGCCATACTTATCTACCTCCTAATACATATTATAACTTGTTACGCAGCGTCATAAGCAATATGTTTTGGGAAAATTTTAGTAGATCATTATTTTTGTATGAGAAAATAAAAGCCGCAGAAAATGTCTGCGACTGTTGGCAATAATTATATTATTCTTCAAAATCCGAAATGAGAGCTTCCAGTTTTTGAATATCCTCAAATAGTTTTCGTGCTTCTGTAGTACGTCCGGCTTCTAATAACTCATCATATTCTTGTAATAAACGAGTACATTCTTCTTCCAATTCTTCAACGGCAATTTCATGTAATTCATCGTTGCTAAGACTATCATATTCACTCAATAAAGGTGAAATAGAGGAAACTTCATCATAAATATGGCCCATATCTGTTTTCTCCTTTGTACTTTTTGTTTTATGTTAACATAAAAAGTATAAAGAAACATGAGCTGTATTATGTTTTCTTTACAAAATATTGATGTATTTTAACTTATTTCACAGATAGCCCGATTGGAATTTCCCTCAATTCTTTTCGTTTGCTGTGTGCCAGTCGGATTGTTGCCACTGTGCCGCCAGTTTCCCGTCCGTCATAGACTGCGATCACACGATCGGACCGATTCACCATGTAACGATTGCGCTTCATATAAACATTGGAAGCCAGCTTTTCACTGACGATCTCTACATGACAGCAATTCTCCAGCATGGCTTTTGTATGCTCTGCTTTCATCAGCTTTATATACCGGTTGCGGTATGGAATCGCCGCCTCCAACTGTACTGCCTCATGTTCTTTTTGCTTTTCTAAAACAATCTCCGCAAATAAAAGGTCTGTTCCTTTTGCAAAACCGGATATGAAATAGGTAAAACCATCCTGGATTGCTTTTTCCACTTCCCGTATAAGGTCCTGCCGCACTTGCTCGGTCAGAGCTTCGGGTATGTCACGATGACCGGTTACACAACAAATTTTCACGATTTCCACCTCATTGCTAAATTGAAACTATCATATTTCTAATTATAAAAGGTACAATTCTTTAAGTCAAACAAAACACCCTTTTAAACCTTTCGGATAGAAAATACCTGTAAGGTACAATCTATTACAGAAGGGTGGTGTGCATGATGTATGAAGATTTTTTCCCACAAAGACTGGCACAGCTTAGAATGAAAAAGGGCGTCTCCGCAAGAGATATGTCGTTATCCATCGGACAGGCAAACAATTACATCAATTCCATAGAGAATAAGAAAACCATGCCTTCCATGCAGTCCTTTTTCTATATCTGTGAGTTTTTAAATATCACGCCGCAGGAATTTTTTGATGAAGAAAATAAGAACCCCGAAGAACTCAAAGCGTTCATCGAGGAAGCAAAAAAACTGGACGATACATCATTGAACTATATCCTGGGTATTATGAAAAAAATCAACGATAAGAAGTAGAGCGGTCAGCCTGATTGAAGCTGGCCGCTTTAATCTTTTATCAGTATTCCCCAAAGGATAGAAATTACCCTTATTTTCCCGTACTGCCAAAAGCGCCGGTTCCTCTTGCCTCTCCAAAATCACGAACAAATTCGGCGATAATCACCGGCATAATCACAAGCTGACCGATCCTGGAACCTTTGAAAAGCTGCTGCTTTTGGCTGCCTACATTGCTGACGATCGCATGGATCTGTCCGCGATACCCGGAATCCACAGGCGGCAGCTCGCATACAATTCCCTTAGCTGCAAGGCTGCTTCTTGGAAAAATATATCCCGCATATCCGTCCGGCAGTTCCAGACCAAACCCTAAAGGAATCTTGGCAACTTCTCCGGGATTTACCGTACAGTCAAAAGGCAGATACACATCAGCGCCCGCGTCATTATCATGGGAACGGAAGGGAAGATGTTCCTTAGGCAGTCCAAAATCAAGAATCTTTATCTTCAAAGGCATCCTCCTTTCCAAATTCCGGGAAAGTCCTGCAAAAGAAGCTCTGACGGCAGCATATCTTTTGGAACAGGCTGTTCGCAGGACATCTTTTTTTCTTTGCAGCAATCCCTCTGACAGAAAGGACCAGTCTGCTCCGGTGAAAATAGCTGAGGACTCAAATGGTACAGGTCATCCCATATTTTTAAGAGTACATACCTGGTTTCTTCCGTATTGCGCCTGCATACCCGCTGTCCGATCATATGCTTCCATTGATAGGGCGTTGCACTGATAATCAGGATATTGCGAAGGCTCTGCAAGGCCAGATAACCGGCCGAATCATTGGAAATTCCCATTGCCTCCAGCTTTTCATAAGCGCTCATTGCTTCCCGGCAGCTTTTCAGATAGAAGTCACGGATTGACGGATCGGCTGTCAGGACCTCATAGGGAACCACAAAATCCGCATGACCGGCGTAATCGCTGTACTGTAAAGACGCACTCATAAATTTGGTCTCATTCTGGTGCCGGGTGATCTGTGCCAGAAAGCGTCTGCTGGCGCCGACCACAGCTACGGTGATAACCGCAAATTTCTGTACAGCCGGGTGTGGAAGGGAACTGATAGTTCTGACCGTTTCCTCGGTATAAGATTTTTGATATAACTCCATAAGGTCCTTCATTGACTGGATCTTATGCCCCCGCTGTGTCAGTCTGGCAGCGAATACCATATTTTTTTCTGCTTCCTCCACAGCATAACAGTTTAATACACATGTTTCAATTCGATTGATGGTCGTTTCCCTCCTTTACAATAGCTTTTAATAAAAATAAGTAATTCAAAGTGTCTGTGATCTTTTCATTCCAGACCCCTGTTTCAAAAGAAGCCTCCTGCGCAAAACACATATCATAAATAGAAATGATATGCTTTGCCATCATCCCGGCAAGCGCCCGCTGCGGGGTACTTCCCTGAATGACCGCAGCCGTCTTAAAAGCGCTGAGGCGGTCTGGGTTATCCCCGGTATATTCTTTTGCCTTGCGGTTTAACAGGCGGTCACATTCTTTGACCTGCTCCTGAAAAACACGATGAAATTCTTTTTGATCGATATACGACACCTCCTTTTAGACATAGAAAAACCCGCTTGTTCTAAACAAACGGGTTGAATAAACGGATCTTATGATTTTCCTTATGCCATTGCCTGCTGACGTGCCTCAATATACAGGTCAATATCTTCTACGATATAACGATCTCCGGTCGTATGCAGCGCCTCAAAACAAGAGTAAATATAATCCCATACATTGTATTTGGAAAACAGCTCACTGACTTGTTTTCCGGTCAGGTGTTTTGCAGATTTATATTTTTCAATACAGTACGCTAAAAAATTTCCTTCTTTGCTCATAGTCATACCTCCTCCGGGATTGTGAAATCTCCGGTCCTTTTTTCCTCGTCAAACATATTGAATAAGGTCAAAGGGCTGAAATGCCACAGTTTTGTATCTTCCTGCTCCAACAGGGCATAAACCTTTGAAGCATAAAATTCTTTATATGCCGTAACTTCATCATAAGGGTAGTTTTCCGTAATCAAATTTACGGTCTTTGGCACGATCAAGGTCAGCATAGCTTCAAATTTCTTTTCATCCATCACCATTCCACCTCCGGTAAAGTTCCTGCAAATTTGAGATAACCCAGCGCCTTTTCAGAACCTACGACCAACTGATTATATAGCTTCTTGATCTTTAACGCTTCCAATGTCTGTTCCTTTGTCAGAACACCGGATGTATAGAGGGTAAAGGTCGTATAAACGTCATCATTTGCAACAGGGCCATAAACAAAATCATATTCCGGTCCTTCGTAATTGCCGGATCTGTTATCCGATACAAAATCCAGCCACGCTTCATCTGCGGATTCAAAGCGGAGCACCGAACATTCCGAAAAGGCTTTCTGTTCGTCAATCTCATAGACATTGACAATCTTTCCGCCTTCTTTGCGTCTGCGGTACACCTTTTCCGCGAAAGAGACCGCCTGTTTTTTATTGGTAGTCGTATAGAAGCCAAATCCAAAATCCAGAAAGCGGTTCTGCTTAATCAGTTTCGGCTCGGAAACCACCACATTACTTCCGTGATATAAGATCATATTTTTCCCTCCAATACTTTTTTGGCAAGTTTCTGTTCTTCCGTCAGGGATTGGATCATTGCCTCCACATGACGCCGCTTTTCAATCTGTCCGCGTATGGATTCAACATCATTTTTCCCAATATATTTTGACACTACTTTTTTGCCATCCCGGTATTTTAAGTAGCAGTAAGTATTCCCGTTGACTTTCTTTTCAGAGATCGTACCTTTGGGAAGTCCTTCCAGCATTTCCCGGTATTTTTCCAGCATATAATCGATCCGCTGTTTTTCTTTTTTTACGGTACTGATAATTAAGCTCATTGTTCTCACCCATCTATATTATACCCAACATTTCAAGAAATATCAACATAGTGTGGGGTAAGGTGAGAAAAATATATCCCGTACCTTATGTATAGTTTTAGACAGACTCTTTAGGCACTTGGCAGATAGATCCAGTCACGCATTAAGCATACGCTCGGTTCATCTTCCTTTGGAACCAGATGATAGGTACATGCACTGTAAACAGTACGTTTATCTTCAATCTCCATACCATACGCTTTAAAGAAACGGTATTCCAGATTGCCGATCACACAACACAGCATTTGCAGAGCTTCCCGCTGAGCAGTAATGATACATTCCCGGTCAATACTTCTTTTTAAAGAGAGCAGCGCTTTGTAAAGCTGTACTTCTGTGCGGTAAGGGCGTTCACATCGGTGATCCAGCCACCCGCAGAAAGCTACCGGACCGCTTTCTACCACACGGGCTTCCGGGTGATGAAAGCCGTAACTGTCCAGATTCGCAGTATTTAAAAGATAGAGCATTTCCTTTAGCTTAGCGCTCGGCATATCATAAAACCGCAGCATGGAACGGTACAAATGAACATAGCCGGAAATAGGAACAATTCGATTTACCATATATATCCTCCATAAGATAAGGCACGGAAGTTGTAAGCCTCCGTGCCTGTGTTTTTGTTATTTATTCAGTTTCAATGAGCTTTCCCATTACCAGAAAACGGTCGGCGCCGTTATTGGTGCAGGTAGAGAGCGTCAACACCCGGTCGCTGGAAGTGACAGAAACATCCGTTTTGACAAGAGAGCGCTCCTGCATGGCAGAAAGCCATGTGGTGTAGGCTCCGTCATCTTTCCAGGAAAGTTCCCAGGGTGAAGTCTTGTTTCCTGATTCGCCGGGGCTTGCAACAAAGGCAGAGAAAATCTCCATCACATAATTTTTCTTTGGCGTCATCAGGTACATGACCGGATGTGCGTCATAGTACCCTTGGTCTGCATATTCCCGCAAGGTAGAGAACATGGATCCGTCACGCATATTGTGACCGTAAATAATGTTGTTGCGGTCTGTAAACTCCGGTTTGTTCTCATAATCAAGGAATATGCTGCCGGTCTTGTTTGCTGTTCCGTCGTACAAGTGTTTCAGATAATAGTCATTGTCTTTTCCCTGAACGACCGGATAATTGATCGAAGTATCAGGAAGGGCAAGCCACGCCTTTACGTCCGGTCCTTTTTGCAGAAGTTCTTCAAAGTTTACCGAAGGCAGCCTGCTGTCGGAAGCATCTGCTGATTCCTCCGGGCTGCTTTTCGGTTCTGAAACAGCTTCTACATACTGGTGCAGTTCGTTATATGCCTCTTTGCTTTTCGCATACTGGCTGATCTCCCCGGACAAAAGCAAGGCGCTGCCTATGGTTCCTGCAGCAAAAGCCAGAAGAACACTTCCTGCAGCAATGCGGTATTTTTTATTTTTCCCTTTACGGACGCAGAAGAAGAAAGAAACACCGGTACCGATCATTGCAAGGGCAAATAATCCGCCCCATAGATACAAGTTATAATCATCACCAGTCTGAGGCACCGGTTTTTTCGGTGTATCAGGGGTATCCGGCGTGTCAGGAGTATCCGGTTTCTCTGGCTTTTCGTTAAAGAACTGTACCACGGCTGTTTCTCCGGTCTTAATCTCCACCGTAGCCCCATCAGGAATGATATAGTCCTCACTGGCCTTGTTTCGTATCTCCGTTACCGTATAAACGCCGATACGCAAACCGGTGATTTCAATGATTCCGTTTTCAGGAGTGGTAAAGGTCTCGCAATAAGTACCGTCTTTACTCTTTACCTCAAAGGCAAAACCGTCTTTCCGTCCGTCGCTGGAATCTTTGACGATCTTTAAGTTTCCACGATAGGCTTCATTGACAAAGCCGTAACCTGCTTCTTTGTTTTCAATCACAACCACCTGTCCATCTTCGGTGATAGAGAAATAATAAGCGTTTGGATCGATCTCAAATCCTTCCGGCGCTTTCTTTTCTTTCACAAAATATCCCTTTGCCAGAAGTCCGCCCATTTCATGGAATCCTGTATCTGTTTCCTCCAACTCACCGATCAGTTTATCATTTTCAGTCAGTTCCTTATCGCCGTCCGTATCCTCATAAAGTTCAAAGACAGCCCCGGCAAGACGGTGCATAAACGGATTGCCGCTTTCTTTTTCTGCTGATTCATCTTCCGAAGTTTTGGAAGGATCCACCGCCTCGGTCTTGATGACCTGCACGGTTCCGTGGATCAGAGTGTTGTCAATCTGGATTTCAATTACCTGACCGTCTGTTCCCACATATACATGGTGCTGTTCCTCACTAATGGAATACAAACCGGACGGACTGGCAATCTCCGCAATGATCCAATGACCGAACGGTACATTTTCAAAGGAGAAAGCACCGTTTTCCCCGGAAGTAACCGTCATAAGAGCATTTTCTTCGTTAAATTCCTCTGTGTCAGGAGCAAACAGACCAATGACAGCGCCTTCTAAGGTCAGGTCATCGCCGCCATCCGGGTTTTCTCCGTATTTGATCCCGTCAATACGGCCTCGGATCAGCTCATTTGCAATCGCATTTCCTTCATTGACCTTGATTGACACAAGCCCGGTTTCCTGTCCGGCATAGGAAAAGACAACCGGATATTTCTGGTCGGAGATCACATAGGCATCATTGGTTGTGCGTTCCTGCACATAGAAGCTGCCAAACGGAAGGTCCGTCAAAAATCCGGCTGAAAACTGCCCCGGTGCATCTTCCATAGGAGAGACGCCGACAACTTCCAACAGACCGCCTTCAGGAATCACACTGTCGTCAAGAGCGGTAATGTCCTCGGAAGCATACAGCCCAAAGGTAACATCCTTATATTCTTCCCCTAAGCCAAGCCCAAAGGTTTCATCTGTTTCCAATCCTTTTAACAGTTCCACGGCCGCTTTTTGTCGCTCGTCATACATACCGACGGCAGCCTGTGTGATCTCTGTTTCCTGTCCGGCATAAGTCAGTTCTGTATAAATCGGTTCGGGATCCAGCACCATGCCATCCGGCGCTTTTCGTTCTTCCAGACGGTAGCATCCAAGATAAAGCGGATCGCTTACAGCAGTTCCGTCGTCTCCGGTCGTAAGTGTAGCGACAACCGTATCCTTTGCCGCTCTCAACGTACCGTCTCCTGTGTAAATATCTTCATCTGCAATCAGGTCATAGACAGCACCGGGAAGCCCCATCACTTCATAAACTGGCAGATAGAAGCCGTCGTTTTCCTGAACGCTTGCAAAGACTTCACCGGTTTTGGAAATGATGATCTGTCCTTTCTGCGGTTTATTATGCTGTACCACCGTTACAACGGCCTCGCTTCCATCTATAGTAAACGGCACCGGTTCTTTAGACAGCACATAGCCTTCCGGCGCAGCCACCTCATGGAGTTCGTAATTTCCGGTCTTTAAAGGTTCCGGCAGCATCAGCCAGCCTTCATCAGAAGTGTAAAAAGTATCAATCGTTTCCGGGATCGGATAATAGATTTCCTGACGGATAAATTCGCCGGTCTCCAAATCCTTGATACGGAAGCCCGTACCCGGAATCGGAATGATCTGGTCGGTTTCGGCATCCCTTTTTTCTACACGTACCCTGGAAGTAATCGTTGTGTTATTTAAAATATAAGAGTAAGTATGTCCATCTTCATTGATATAAACGGTAAAATCCGGTACAAAGGCTTTTCCGTCCTCACCTTCGATCTGGTGAACCGTATAACGTCCATACGGAAGCATTTTGGAAACAGCAAATCCGTCAGAATCCGTTGTCAGAAGGTCGCGCTCACTTTCTTTGGCTTCCTCATAGCTGCCGGAATTTGTGAGATAGACTTCAAATACAGCGCCTTCCTCCGGCTTTTCAATGATCCCGGCATTGGCATCGTCGCTGTGTTCGGAATCGTTCACATCAGGATCCTTTTCATCCGTATGCTTCACGATCTGGATATTTCCGTAGATAACTTTTTCCGTAACATTATTTTCTGTCGTATTCAGTTCCACTTCGTAGAGAGAAGGAGAAGCGCCTACTTCATGGACCGTTTCATCTAACAAGTACCCATTGCTCGGTTCAATCTCACGAAGCGTCCAGTCATCCCCGCAGACATAATATCCGGTCATAAAACTGCCGTCCGGTCCGGTCGTAAAGGTGTCGATCAGCTCACCGCCTTTATAAAGTCCGTATTTTGCACCGGCCAGGGAAGCGTCTCCCTGTGCTGTTCCGGTATCCGCATCGGCTTTATGTACCAGTACACGGAACTTTTTCAGGATATTGGAAAACTGCACACTGGAAGTCTGGCCGCTTTCAATAGTGACATACTGAGAAGCAGGAGTGACATAGCGATCCACCGGTTTTTCTGTCACAAGATAAGTTCCCGGAAGAAGGTCTTTGCTGATTGTACCGTCTTTTCCGGTCACAACGGTTTCATCCACGCCGTTTCCTGTGATCTGGAAGGAAATGCCTTCCACGATACCGTCCTCACTGGTCTTGACGATTTTAGCTTTTCCATAGGTTTCCGTCTTGATCTGCATATAGAAAGAAACCGGATCTTTCGCGCCGGTCATCATGGTCTGCCAGCCGGAACGCCCCCAGATCAGCATATTTTCTCCGATCGGAACATTTTTTCTATACTGAACCGCAACCGGTGACATAATCATTTTCTTGCTGGTAAAGGTATATTTGTTCCCGTTTCTTGTAACGGAAATCCCGCTGTCAGAAAGAGCCTGCAAGTCGATATTCAGGTTATTGGTATCCGTCAGCGTCAGGGTATAGACTTTTTTCTCCGTATCCCATTTCAATTCCTGGACAGGGGCGTTCTGTGCGCTGGTTCCTGTAAAAGAAGGAATTGTAGAGTGGGAAGCTATCTGATCCAGGATCCAGTTATAGGCTTTTTCTGCAGGTCGCCCCTGAACAATGCGGTAAAAAGTATTTCCTGCAACTTTCCCGTGATCGTGACGGCTGTGGGGATCGCTGCGAAGCTGCTGCTGGTATTCCCAAATGATACACTGAGCCGCCATATACCAGTCATCCGCATTGATCCCGCTGATCGGAAGCGGTGCGCCCGGCTGCCAGCCGTAAAGCGAAGCCATCATAATGCCTCGCTGAGCAGTTGCAGGAAGCTGATTGAAATACTGGCTGTTTTCCGTATGTTCCGAATAATAACCGTCATCGGAATCTCCAAAACGGATCCCGCTCTCAATGCAGTACACCCAGCGGAAAGCTCCGCCGTCCGCAGACAATACAAAATGCTGATAGGCAACATTGCCGTTGTGATAAGCGTAGCTGGTCGTTCCGTCGCTGTGATAAGTCATGGTGTAATAACCGGAAGGAGAGCGGTACGCTTTTCCGTCAGAACCCATAACCACATCCCCATAAGCAGAACTGGCGTGCTGTCCTTCGGAAGCTGCAAACACGCTTGTAGGAAGCATCCCCAATGCAATCAGGACGCAAAGGAACGCTGACAGTATGCGGCTGACGCCGCGCTTGCGAAATGTTTTCATATTCACGCTGTATTCCTCACTTTCATTATTTTTTCAGTAAGAAAGACGGCTTATCTGCCGTCCTTTGTAGTTTCATCCTCGTCCGTATCATCCGGTAAGGTTTCGTGATATTCAGAATCCGGTTCAAATCCTTCTCCAAACCCTTCATCCTCATATTCGTCCGTATCATCCATTGCCGCCTGCTGTTTTGGGCGAACAATCTTGAAGTAGTATCCAAGACCTCCGACTGCGGCAAGGGCAAGCAGTACAAAGAAGATCATGCCGGTATTGGATTTCTTTTCTTCTTTCTGCTCCTGCTGTGAAGTGTTATCCTGAGCCGGTTTTTCTTCAGATTTTCCCAGGCAGCCGGTCATCTTATTTTTGCAGACCGGACAGTCTGTATTGACGTTTCCGGCTTCGCATTTTTCAGAACAGTTGCAGATTTCCGTTTCAGGAATTGCCCCAGAAGTACCCTGACCTTTCTCTGCGAGAGCCATCAGATCCGATTCTGTAACACCGTTCAGAAAATACACATTTTCAGAACCGCGCTTACCATCGATCACAAGATAGAACACATTTCCTGCTTCTGTCTTAATGGTATAAAACTGTTTATCATCTTCCTGTTCCGTAGCAGAATCCAGGATCGTTCCGGTACCGTCCGGCGTAAGCGCACCCTCTGGCAGAGCGCTTTCCGTTTCTTCTCCCTGTGCCGGTGTTTCTGTCTGGTTAGAAGAAGCTCCTGACTGCGGCTTTTTATCACTGCTTTCCTGTGCAGTTCCCGCAGTATTTCCACCGGAAGGCGCAGGGGAAGAAGTATCCGTGTTGGAAGCTGTTTGCTTTCCGGCATCCGGCTCTGTTTTCTTCGGTTCCTTATAATAAGGATTATCCAGCTTGACCGTCTCGGACTGGTTGCCCGAATAATCCACCGCATAGACGCTGACCTGCTTTTCATTCCCCGCATAATCTTTTAAAAGAACAGAACCTTTTCCGTCTGAGAGACTATTGACACGGGTTTTATCCACATAGACAGCCTCTACGCCGGACAGATCATCACTTGCAGTAATGGAAAGCGTATCTTTTTCCAGGTTCACATTGATCGTAGGCGGCGTGGTATCCGCACCGCCGGAAGCATAAGCAGAGACCGGAAATACAAAAACGCCCATGCCAAGCATAAGCGCCATCATCAAAGGAAGCAGTTTATTCTTCATGGCGCACCTCCTGTGTTTTGTTCGGCAAACCGCCGCTGTTTGGAAGGACCGCGCCTTGTTTCTGCAGTTTCAAAAATTCCGCCAGCTCTTTCGGTGAGATATTAAAGCTGCGGGCAACCTCGCCGTAATCCAGGTTCTCCAGCTCGGTTTTCTGTTTTTTCAGATCCGTAAGTTTATCCTGCAGCTCTGCAATCTTGTTTTCTGTTTTCTGAATATCCTTTGCAAGTTTTTCAATTTTAGGATTCAATCTATTACCTCCAATCATAATTAGTTCAGTCGTCCAAATGCGTAAAAATGTTGCTGCCAGTAGGACGTATCAATACTGGCATACTGGACGGGATCTCCGGCATGGATCATCTGCCCGTTTCCGATATAAATGCCGATATGTGTAACCGGTGTTCCTGCGGAATAGGTTCCGGTAAAGAAGATCAAATCTCCCGGACGGGCATTTTCCCTGGATACCGGCGTAGACATGTTATATAGCCCCTGTGCGGTCGTACGCCCCACATTGGCAACACCGCTTTGATTGAATACATAGCAGACAAAGCCGGAGCAGTCAAAGCTGTTCGGACCGGAAGCACCAAATACATAAGGTTTCCCAAGATGTTTCTGCGCTTCGGCAATCAATGCCGCATAACTTCCATCACCCATCGGTTCTCCCGGATAAGCCGGAATTTCAGGACCGCCCGGTGTTCCCGGCGCCATTGTTCCTGCGGTATGATTTCCCGTATCTGTAAAATAAAGCGGATTGAAGTATTGTCCGTCTACCAGCACTTCCAAATGCAGGTGCGATCCGGTGGAGTTTCCGGTGCTTCCGACTTTTGCAATCACATCTCCTTGTTTTACCGATTGTCCGGGAGTGACAAGAAGCTGGGAGCAATGTGCATATTTTGTTGTCAGCGTCCGGCCGTCTTTCATCGTACCTTCGATCACTACGACCAGACCATAGCTGCCGGATTCACCGGCCTGTGTGACCGTTCCGTCGTGGCCTGCTAAAATTTCCGTTCCCAAAGGCATCCCAATATCCACCGCTTTGTGGTAATCTTTCCCGCCGCTGATCGGGTGGACGCGGTATCCGTAATAACTTGTCACATAAGGAAGCCAGTCAGTATCGCCGAAAATGTTAGCGACATACTGCCGGTTGCCTTTTGACATCATCAAGATATTAAAAAGTTCTTTCTGACCGTTATCCATACGACCAGCGATCACATCCGTAAAAGAATTTGCGGTGAGTTTGATATTCAGGATATGCCACTCATAAGGAACTTCTTCTTCGGTGGTTTCTCCGGTAATAGGATCCACACGGGTTTCCGTGCGGTAACGGATCTCTGTTTCCGGGATAAATTCAAGGCGGTATTGTTCAGAGAAGATTTCCCTTAATACCGCTTCGATCTGTTCATAGGTAAAGCCATGATAAGAAGCAGTCAGAAAGCCCATCAGCTCAAAAGGGTTGTGTCCTACATTGCCGACCTGATAGCGGTATTCGTCATATCCCGGATGTTGTGCTTCGGCATTTTGAATCTGGATCTGCAGGTCCGTCTCCCATTCCGTATAGGTAAGCTCCGCCTGATTGATGTCCTGGTCCTCTGCTACATAGCTTGACGCAGCAATGATTCCAAGACCGCCGGTTCCCATACTGGAACAGGAAGTAAAGACCGAAGAAATCAGAAAGAACAGCAGAAGGAGCAGAGCTACGATCCCGAAAATGATCGGGTGGCGTTTGACAAAGAGCGCCACACGTCCGGCTATCTTTTCTGTTGTGACTGCTGTTTTCTTTGCGGTCTGTCCTGCACGTCTGGCTTCTCTTGCAGCTTTGGCATACTGCCTTTTGATTTTCTGTTTCTGCCACATCCGTGTAAGCAGATTGCTCTTTAACTTCGGGTTCTCATGGAGTACCTGCTGATAGGCAGCTTTGGCACTGGCTCTTGACGCCTTCTTTTGGAGACGGGAGACTTTACGGTAAGGCGCTGACTTTCGGCGGTGATTTAGAGCACGCAGACCGCCTTCTGCAACAAGCTCACTGCGGTGTGCCGCCTCGATCCCGATATTCTCATGCTCATTTTCATAGATCTTCTTATGTGCATATCCAATGGCGGCATTAGCGCCTTTTTTCACCGGACGCAGCGGTTTGGCTCCTTTCATATGATCCCGTTGTGAAACAACCTCTTTTTCAAATTTCAGGCGCCGCTTTGCCTTACCGGTTTCAACATCCGACTCCACGCCTAAACGAAGTTTGCGCCTTGCAGGAAGGTTCTGCTGTGCAGCTTCTAACTTCTGAGAAGTACGTTCTGCCTTCCGCCTTGCATTTGTCAGCTTTTTCCCCGGTTCCTGTGGGACTTCATCTGCGGTAAACTGCAGTTTGGATTCTTTCTTTGGAAGTTCCGGTTCTGTAGGTTTGAGATCATAGGCATCCGGCTCTGTAAATCTCTGCTGATACCTGGTGCCATGCTGTATCTCTTTTTCTTTCGGAATCTCCGTTTGCTGCACATATTTCTCCGGTTCCTGAAAAGAAACAGCTTTCGGCTGTTGTTCTAAAGAAGCTGTCTCCTGTACCGGTAACTGCTGTTTTCTTTTATGCCGTGTTTCAGAAGAAAGATCCCGGTCATCCTGCGGCGGCAAGTCCTGTGACCGGCGCAGGTCAAAATCTTTTTCCCGGTCACTGATACGGGTTTCCTCTTTGGTCCTGGCATTTTGTTCTACCAGTCCATCCCTTGTCATCTTCTGAACTGTCTTATCCCTGGCACGAAATTCACGATCCTTTGGCAAGTTCATCACCTCCCAACGCCGTCAGGATCCTGCTTAGGAAGCTGTTTCTGCGACTTCCTCCGGTCTGGTCGTCATAATACGGTACAGACTGGTATCTTTCGGGAAGTGATCTACAAACGGAATAATGACATTCCCAAAAAATAAAAGTCCTTCACCCGGACCGCTGTGTGTAACATAGGATAACTGGTGAGGACTGATACCAAGCTGCTTCGCCAAAATCTGACGGTCGCCCTGTGCCTGGTTGAGCATATAGATAAAGTCGCTGTTCTCAAAAATATTTTCAATCTCCCTGGACGCCAGAAGATCCTTTACATTCTGTGTCAGACCGCTCGGAATCCCGCCCCATTTACGGAACCTTTTCCAGATCTCCACAGAGAAAGCTCCGGTCTGGCCCTTTAAAAGAAGGTGAAATTCGTCGATATAAAACCAGGTCGTCTTGTGTTTTTCACGGTTGGCCGTAACACGGTTCCATACCGCATCCTGCATGATGAGAAGCCCGATTTCTTTGAGTGCCTTTCCAAGAGATTTTAACTGGAAGCATAGAACACGGTGACTGTCCATATCGATATTGGAACGGTGGTTGAATACATTCAGACTTCCGTTTACATAGATTTCCAAAGCCGTAGCGATATTCTGCGCCTCCGGTTCACTCTGCTTGCGGAGCAGCTCGTACAGATCTCCTAAGATCGGCATATTTTCCGGTTTCGGATCCTGCAGGTATTTACGGTACACCAGACGGGTACAGCGGTCGATAATGGTTTTCTCGATCGGAGAAAGCCCGTCTTTTCCGCCGATAATCAGGTCACACAAAGAAAGGACAAAATCACTTTTGAGAGTAACCGGATTTTCATCGTCCGAATAATCCAGGTTAATATCCAGCGGATTGATATAGTTGGAGGAATTAGGGGAGAGGTCAATGACCTGCCCCTGATCCCCGAACCTTCGTATCAGAGGACCATATTCATTTTCAGGATCCGCGATAATAATTGAATCGTCGGTCAGAAGAAAGACATTGACGATCTCACGCTTTGCGCTGAAAGATTTTCCGCTTCCCGGTGTTCCGAGGAACAAGCCGTTCGGGTTTTTAAGCTGCTTTCGGTCTGCCATAATCAGGTTGTTGGAAAGAGCGTTCAGACCATAGTAGAGCGCCTGCCCCTGCTGGAACAGCTCGCAGGTCGTAAACGGCACAAAGATCGCTGTACTGCTTGTCGTAAGTCCTCGCTGAATTTCAATCTGGTTGCGCCCCAGGGCAAGAGAGGACATAAGCCCCTGCTCCTGCTGATAGTCCAGACGTTTGAGTGCACAGTTATATTTTTGAGCGATACCGGAAGCAGCAAAAATATCCGTAAACAGTTTTTGACGCTTCGGTGCGATGTTCTGAACCAAAACTGTTACCAAAAACATCCTTTCATTTCTGGATTGCAGATCTTGAAGAAGGCTCTGCGCTTCCTCGCCGTAAGTAGCAAGGTCGGTCGGAAATAGCGATAGGTAAGCCTTTGAAGTTATCTCCAGCTTTTCCCCCGCTTCACACCGGACATGCGACTTTCACCGCATCCGGCGTTCCATCAATCAAACAGTTTTCTTAGTCTCCTTAGTCATACCATTATGAGAATTATTCGTAAGATTTAGGTTCTCCAAATCAATAGGTTTCCGATTTGCCAGAATTCGCAGTCTGTTTAGCTTCATAAGTTGTGAAGCGTCCAATTTAAGAGCGGAGAGATAAGAACAAATAGTATCCTCATTGACTGCGTGTATCAGTTCGTGTACTGGTGCAAGCACCAATACCAGATTTTCATACTTGTCACTGCCACCATTACCCTTTGGTGTTTTATGGTGACAGTGGATTTCTGAAACACACTGAAATTCCTTTCCCGTTATTGCACATTTCCCCCATTGAGCGGAGAATAGTGAAATACGGTTGTCCGCATATTCCGCACTACGGCGGTATGTAGGCGCTCTCATAAGCTGTAACAGTAAGGAAGTGTTTATCCGTAAATCGTCATGGATTGCACTTCTGCCTGTCGCTGTGTAGGCGCATACTTTTCGCCGCAAATTCATTGGATTTTTGCATTGAACATAGCTTATCGGATAAATCGGTTCTTTGGATTGTGCTATATATCTTAGCTGTTCCGATTTCCCATATCTTTGGAGTTCCATTTTTGTAAGGTCTCGACCTTCTTCTTTTAGTCGGTGCGTTTTTCCAGATTTTAGCCTGTTTTTAAGGACTGTATTAACAGTTCTGCCAATATCACCGCAATCAATGCTGATGTCTGTGGCTAACTGATAATAATTCTGGATTCCCATAACCATTGAGTTAAACAGCCGTACTTCTCCGACCTCTCCACGGTCTTTTCTTGGAAATTTGATGTTCCCGACCTGCTTTGTCAGGTTGGCCTTGACCTTTTTATAGGCTTTATCGCACATGTGCGATTGAACGGCATACTTTTTCCCCTTTTTGTGCAGTCTGATTTTGAATCCGAGAAATTCAGAATAGCTCCGTCTGGTGTCAACAACTCTCGTTTTCTCTGGCGAAACATCAAGACGTAAGCGTTCTTTCAGCCAATGCGTTACCGCAATCAGCGTCCGGTCTGCCTGTTCTTTCGTCCTGCAAAGAATCCGAAAATCATCCGCATATCTGACGATATACATTTCTTTCAACCTTGTATTCCGCATTGCCCGATACGCATGGCTTTGTATCGGACAGCCCGCCGCATTTTCCCTGTAAGAATAGTTTTCCGTTACCGGGTTGCACTGCCACTGGCTTTCTATCCAATGGTCAAGTTCATTTAGAACCACATTTGCCAGCAGTGGGGAAATAATGCCGCCCTGCGGCGTTCCCTTTGCTGGGTGTTCTGTATGGCCATCCGGCATGAGGATTGGTGCTTTGAGAATCCTGCGGATTACATAGAGCAATTCTTTATCCCGAATATTAAGTGACCATAACTGTTTTATCAGCTTTGAATGGTCTACATTGTCAAAGAAGCCCTTAATATCAAACTCCACAACATAGTAAAGTCCTGACCTCTGCATAAGCCTGTAGATTGCCGCTATCGCATTTTCAACCGACCGATTCGGACGGAATCCATAGCTGTTATTGCTAAATCTGGCTTCGCAGAGAGGCTCCATGACTTGCTTGATACATTGCTGTACCAATCTATCCCAGATACAAGGGATTCCCAGAGGTCTGGTACTCCCGTTTGGCTTAGGGATTTCTTTGCGTCTCACGCTTCTTGGGGTGTAGCCGTTTTTACCTCCCTTTACGATTCTACGTACCCTCGCTGTTACTTCGTCAGCGGTAAGTTTACCAATATCAGAAATTTTCAGCTTATCCGTCCCCGGTGTAAAACTCCCGGTATTGGATTTGATGTTCCGATAGGCCAATAGGATATTTTCTCTCGAAAGTATCACATCCATCAGGCCGTCAAAGATTTCTCCGGCTTGACTTCTGGCATACAGCTCATCAAAGGTACTCTGCATATCGTAGTATTCAGCATGGCGGAGATACTCCACGCATTTTGTTTTTGGTTTCTTCTCATTTGGCATCAGGCATCACTCTCCTTTACGGCGAGTGACTTCTTTTTGTCATACTCGCAATCCTAATTGCGACTAAGTGCTAAGTTGTCTGTTTGACTGACTTGAGGCCATTCCTCCGTTTTCCTCTTTTTCGCAGAAAACATCATCGGTTCGACCTCTGCTTTTCAGCAGTAGTACAGCAGCTTATATGATTCGTCTGCTTACTTCCTAATGGTGGAAGCCTACTGCCTTTCCTCGTTCCAACAATCCTATCTTTACATATACCTTTAGGTCTCCGCTTTAAGCCTGTCAGCTTGAACACGCCTGTAACGTGCTATGGTGTTTCATAACATCAATTTTTACTCCACCACACTGATTAGCGATTAACGCTACCGGCACATTTCTATGCCGTCATGGTATAGACCCTTACATTCGCGGTTTTCGTCAGTCATATTTCAAACATTCTGACCTTGGGTATTTTGTAGACCTCCGGCCTATAGGTAGCACCGTCCACCTCTGGACAGCTTTCGTGGGGCTGGTATTTATCCAGCAATCCATACGGCTACTCTCAGCCGACTTCACCGAGCTTCTGACAAGTCACATTTCTGTTGAAATGCCAGTCGGAGTATTAAGGGGGCGTTTCAGGGCGTTACCCCATCATTCCACCTCTCGGATTGTTAGTTCTCCTAACATCTGAAATTTTCGTTCTTTTGTTAGTGCCTGATTTTGTCCTTCAACCACGAAGGCTTTGTTCAGGAACGAGTCGCACTGATGTCCATGTCATACCCTGCGCGGACCGCTTTTTTCTGCTCCTCAATTTTCATTTTTTGCAAATCGCTCATTTTACGCTTGATATTGCGGATCGCCTGTGCCTGATCGATAGACTGGATATGCAGATTGACCGTGATCGCATCGTCCAGATCCAAAAGGTCGGCAAGCAAACGGTCCGTAAGCTCCGGCGCTAAAATTTGCAGAAAGGACATTGCACCGGAATATTCCCCGATACGGAAGGTCTTTCCGTCCTTTGAAAAAGAAAAACTGGTAGGAGCAATGAAGTCTTTGGTGGAAAGTCCTGTTTTTGCAAGGTCTGTCCAGGCAAAGCGTAATTTCTCCTGACCGTCCGGGTGAAGCTGACCGTGAAGAAGTTCCAAGCGCTCCAGTCCATTCAGCGGCAATGCCTGTACGCCTAACGTCTTGAAGTTATTTAGAACATCGGTCTCAATTCGCTCCAGACGCATTTTAGCGGAACGCAGGTTGTCGGCTTCAATCCCGAAGGTGATAAACTTCCTTTTGGTAAGACCGTTGTTTCCTTTTTCAAGCTGGCTTTTCAGCATATCCGCATATTCCCGGCGAATATCGTCGTATTCATCCCCGCGGGGAGGGATCGCAATACTTTTTGAAAAGTCCTGCATATTGGCACGCTGATTGATAAAGGTAAGCTGCACAGAGATCGTCGAATCAAAGTAATTGAGAAAATCGCAGTAGCTTTCAAAAATCTGTGCTTTATCATCCGCCTGCGCAAGCTGGTAATTGATGTCAAAGAACTGTACCGTTTTGGTGTAGAACTTATCCGTTACCCGGCAGATCCCATCCCGGTACATTTCTTTATAGGGGATACTCTGCTGAGCGGTCTGCGGAGCATCCTTTTTCATTCCAAGAAAAAAACCGCCCTTCCCGGACGGCTTCGCACTGGACACAGTTTTTTTACCAGAACCCTTTACCTCGGCCCGATTTTTCTTTGCCTGCCTGATGTTTCTTTGCAGACGTTTTTCCTGTGCCTCCTGCTGTTTGTTTTTTGGCAATATGTGATACCTCCTTTTGCGAAATCATTCGATAAAAATTCTGTGTTTTATATGGACGGTGTTCCGGCCACATACGGTGACGCAGCATATTCTTTAATATCTTTTCCGCAGGCTGTCCGTCACGCTCATACATTGCCAGAAAGAAAAAGGGCATCATAAGCCCGATCATCAAAAGAACCGAAGCGGTATTTCCTATGACCGTCCGTGTGAAAAAGTATGCCGGAAGTCCGATCGCACCGGCAATACTGAAAAAAATCAACTGTCGTTTCGTAAGATTGAAGGCAACCTTTGTCTTTACCTTCGTGAGATCTTTGGGTACAGGTACATATGGCACAATCTATCACCCCTTTCAAAATTTCTCCCCGCTGCTGTATCCTAAGAGCGGGGAGCGTTTCTTATCTGTGTACCAATTTAACGGGTATCCATTTCCTGATTTTTCCTATCTGAAACTGCCTGGGCGCTAGACTTTTCCACAGCCTGCTTTAAATGCTCACGAATGGAAGGTCTTTCATAATCTGTACTCATTTCCTTCATCGTTAGCTCTACCAGCGATTCCAGATCATATTCGGTAACAGGAAGATAGCTTTCCAAGAGTTTTAGCGGATTTTCCTGCTTTAAAAGGAAATTTAATTCATCCTCTGTCGGCTCATAAAGTTCTGCCATATATCTGTAAATCATATTCATAGCTGCAATCTGTTCCGCATTATCAATAAGATACTGCTGATTACTGGAAAGAAGCTGTTCCCGGTAGTGATAGTATTCTGTTCCTAACAGTTTTTGAAGCTGTGAATATTTTTCCGTAAGTGGATCAGATTCTTTGATCTGTTCAAAACGGTTAAAAGCATTGATTTTCTCTAATAGACTGCATATTGGAAAGCTGTATTTATTTGTGTTTTCTTCCCAGCACCAGCGAGCCACATCCAAAGGATCCTGAAATTTTAAAAGAACCTCAACCTCCGCAGGATTAAATGGATGTTCGACTTTTAGGTAATAATGCAGCTTCGCCAATTCCTGCAATTCATAGATACTTCCAATATCTTCTGCATCCAGCATATCTGCATGTACCTTTAAACATTCATCTAATCGCTGGAACAGCTTTTGTTTTGCTTCATATTCGATACGCTTGTTCCTCCTTTCATACAAGGTGACAGAGCAATGTCGCAATCCACTTCATTTCCCCAAGAATCCCAACCAGGTATTTTCTGACGGGCAAAAAGTTCCACACGGGGAAGATCTCCCATAAGCTGAACGATCTTATCCCGTACAATATCCGGTTTCTTGCTGTGCTGTTCGATATGAGAGATCACAAACTGGTGAATCCCGGCACTCTGACGTTTCGGGTGCCCGCGGGTAGCCAAAAGACAGACTTCGGCGTTAGATCTGGTCCAGAAGCCCATCCCATAAAACCAGGTATCCGCTTTTCGATTCTGCTTTAACCATAAGAAAGCAAGCGTCTTATATCGGAATCCCCATGCTTCGATCACACGGAAGGCTTCTTTTAGCTGCGGAAAGGTCGCCCATAGAAAAAGCGCACTGTCCTTCGCTGCAAGGTCGGCAACCGGAAGTGCGCATATTTCCTCTATGCTCATAGTGGGATAATGATTCTCTGCAACACCTTGTCCGCGCTTCATATCATAGCGCCACGGCGGATCTGCATAGATGATCCCGTATTTTTTGGTTTGTGACATTAAAGTTCCGGCTCTTTCTTCGCCGCCGGAGCTTTGGAAGGCTGACTCTTAACCTTGCCGGCATTTTCTTTTAATGCTCCGGTGAGAGAAGGCTTTTCCGCTGCGCCTTTTGTAGCTTCAAGCGTTGCCTGCAGGTTTTCGATTGCCTGCCCGTATCCCTCAATCAGCGCTTCACAAAGCTGTTTACGAAATTCCGCTGTAACCGGCCAGCACACATCACGCCAGCCGCCTTTTCCGTCCTGCGTGGAAGGCATGTTGACATACAATCCCTTTTCGCTGGAACAGATACGGAAACCGTCTACCTTAAAACAATCTCCAATCGTCACATTTGCATAGGCAAGAAGATTCCCCATCGGTGCAATCGGGCGTACCCTTACATCCAATTTCAAAGGTGCAGCTTCCATTTTTTCAGGAACCGTAGTATTTGTATTGTTATTGCTCATAAATAAATCCTCCTTTTATGTGTTTAAAATGACTGCGCACTAATGCGCATTAAATACGTTAGACCGACATCGGCCTAAAATATTGAATGCCTCGTAAAAAATAAGACCGATAAATTCTGCGAAAGCTGGTGTTTACACCATGTTTAGCAAGAAAGTATCGGCCTAATTCTGAGCTACTTTAGTCCTAAGATTTTTAACTTTTCATCTTCGGTAAGGAAGTCCCATTTCCTTACCGGCTGTTTGCCTAACATTTTTGAAATGGCTTCTGCCGCCATTTCAGGATCAGTCTCCGCATAGATTTCCGTTGTGGAAATATCCTCATGCCCAAGAAGTTTTGCTATCTCCGGGAGAGAGACCCCAAGCCTGTATAGCTGCGCTCCATAGGAATGTCGGAGAAGATGCGGATGGATGGAAGGTAGCTTTGGATTGGAACAGCGGGCGGCGTCCCCATACTTTTTCAGGATGCGCTGCACGTTGTCCTCAGACATCATTTCTCCGCCACCTTTTGCAGTCGGATAGAAAAGGTAATCGTCCGGGTTCTCTTTGGGATGGTAAAGGTGGCAGTAATACTTGTAGTTTTTTAGAAAAGAATCCTCCGGGATGGGAACGATACGCGGCTTGTTTCCTTTGCCGGTGATTCGGATGTACGGATACTTTTCATTTATAATGACGTCTTTTAACTGGACAGAACGCATTTCGGCAAGCCGCGCCCCGGTCGAGAACAGGAACAGGATAATGAAGCGATCCCGTATCCCTATCTTTGTTTGGGGCGGCTGCGCGAGGATCAGTTCAATATCTGCCTTATCCAGCCAGTTATGGCGTTTCGGGTATGTTTTCTTGTGCTTCACAGCAGAAATGCTGATTTGCAGGGGTACAAGCTCCATATCACGGGTAGCGGCATATTTCAGGTATGCCTTTATCCCGGACAGCCGGACATTCCGTGTGCCAACACTGTTGCTATCGGCAACGCTGCTCAAAAATTCGCGGATAACTTCTTCCGTGACAAAATCAATCGTGATCTGGTCAACAGTTTTTGAGTAGGTTTCGTAGAGATAAATACGGAAAGCGTTCAATGACTGGCAGTAAGTTTCGATTGTCCGTTCACTATGAAGTTCAGAGCGCAAGTGATTGAAAAAATCTTTTGTGTAGATGAAAAACATCTTTTTCGGCTTTTGTTTATTCTTCCGCATAGACCACACCGATTCCTTTCTCAAGGGCGTCCAGTTTCTCCCGGTAGACAGGGAAAAGCTGTGAGGTGATATGCAGATAGTACAGTGTATAGCGGATGTGCTTGTGCCCCATGTACCTGCAAAGATACTGAATCCAGTTATAGAAATCTTCTCCTGCGTCGGCACATTTTTTAATGTTTTGAACAGCAAAGAGATGGCGGAGGCCATGCGTTGTAAACCTTTTTCCGGGCAGCTCCAATAACCCTGCTTTTTTGAGTATGGCCTGAAAAATCTTGCTGACATCGGCGCTTGTCATGTGTTCCCGTTCCTGGTTCGGCTTGAAAAAATAAGTACGGTCAGGGAATTGCTTCTGGTAATACCGGTCAAACCGGTAACACAAATCCAGAAGGTCATCTGACAAGGGAAGCTCCCTGTCTTTCATGCCCTTCGATTGGTAGATACAGATCGTCCCTTTGGGAAAATCAATATCTGACACCTTCAGGCTGCACGCTTCGGAGCTGCGGAGGCCACAGCAGTAAACCAGCCGGAAGAATACCGGGAACATCGTATCTTTATACGGATATGTCTCTGTTGGGATCAGCTTTGTGTCAACAGTTTCAAAAAACAGTGCAAGCTGTTCATCCGTAAACAGATGGGGTTCCTCTGCCTTTGGCCGCTTAATCCGGTAATTCGGGACATAAGCGTTTAAGCCAAGTGACTGCTGGTATTCCCCGATATGCTTCATTGTCAAGACCCGCCGTGCCATGTGGTGCCGGGATGAAGAATCGGAGCTGTGAATCCATGTTTCGGCAATCTCCTTTGTAAGCAGGGTGGCTTCTGGATACTCTCTGGCACAGAAAGCATCAAAGTCGTCAAGGAAAAAACCAATAAACTTTAACTGCAAACCGGAACGGTGCCGGATGGTAAGCATTTCTTCCATGACAGGGCCAAATTTACTTGCGTACATCAGTATTCCTCCCTTCGGCAAGGAATCTGGGAGATGTCTAACGCACACCGCTTCATTTTTGCTTCATCCGTTGAGAGATACACGCGGACAGAGTTTTTGTCGATATGTCCTAACATTTCGGAAATGAGTGGTAACGGCGTTCCTGATTGCAAAAGCCGCGATGCAAAAGTGCGCCGGTAAATGTGGAGGCCATCGTGCGGAAGATTTTCATAGGATTCCGTTCCCTGTGTGCGGTATTTCATCCTGTAATGCCTGCGGGCCAGCTTTTTTATCGGGCCTACGGACGTGACAAAAATATATTCCTGCTCACAATCCCGGCGCTCGTTCAGGATGTAATCAATAATGGCGTTTTGTGTGGCGCTGTCTATGGGAATTTCAAGGTCAACGCCCGTCTTTTTCTGGCGGATATGGATGGTCTCTTTTTCCCAGTCGATGTCGCAGAACCTCAATGCCCGGATGTCGCAGCTTCGGAGGCCGGTGTGCAGTGCCAACAGGAGAATCGCCTGATCCCTCTTGTTGACAAGGCTGTCCGGCTCATCTTCCAGAAGGTCTGCTTCTACCTTTTCGTCAATCGTAGTAATGATCTTGTTTCTGGACTGGCGGATTTTAGGCAGAGCATACGGAAGAGTCTGGCAGGCTGTGTAGCCGGCATCTGTCGCAAACCGCAGGAATTTTTTCAGGACACACAATTCTGACTGGAAGCCTTTCGGATTTCGGTTCTTGAACCGGTCTGTCTGGAAATAGTCCAGAAGGTTTTGGTTTCTTACATCGGAAAACTTTGTAACACCTGCGCTTTCCAGATAAAGAAGAAGCCTGCGGGCCATGGAACTGTATGACTTTATGGTAGCCGGATATTTGCCTTCCTCTTTCATAACTTCCTGAAATTCAGCAAGAATGTTTTGATATTCATCAGTTTCAGGAAGTTCCGGGGCGAAACACAGATAATGACGCCATTCTGTCAGTGTTCCGGCCTGCTGTTCTGCCAGCAGATGGACGAACCTGTGCAGTGCTTTCCAGTCAACATAGGATGCGCTAAGCACACAAGCCGGATCGTGATCCAGAGAATTGACCCATTCAAGGCAGAGCGTCAGTTCAAACGGCTGATCCAGACTTTTTAAGTGTCCTACCAGCATTTCAGTAAAGCGTTCGTAACGGTCAAGCACAGAATGGGACGTTGTGCCTAACCGTATGATTGTGGCGATGGTTTCGTCAACGAGATGACGGAACCCTTGTTCATCAAATTTCATAGGGACTCCTTTCTGTGGTTGGTGACTTGCTATCACCTACACTATATCAGAAAGGATGAAGTAGCTTAGAATTAGACCGATACTTTTTGTTTTGCATGGCGGTTTTACAGGCTTCATCACATTTTTATCGGCATAACTAATTACCCGGCATTAAAGATACTTTTTGATAACGAACTGGTCTTAAACAAAGCAAAGGCAAGCAGTACCGTATATCCCGCTGTACCCCAGATTGCGCCGTGTATGTCGCTGTTTGACGGAATGGACTGTACCAATACCGCATAAATAGCAACACAGATCAGGATAAGGAAACCCTGAAATCCAAGAGCGAACAGAGAGCGAAAGTAGTTGGTTCCCATCGCTCCCCATTCACGATTTACCATCGTGGAAAATGGAATCGGTGCAACGCTCACGGTCAAATAGATTTCAATCATCCTGCCGTAAACAATTACAAAAATCACGATTGATAAAATCCACATACACAGATAAATGATGTTGGTTTCCAGCCAAAGACCAATCAGCTCCCATATTCCCATTGCTTCAAGCTGCGTCTGTAAATCATCAAGAGAAGCCGCTATATCCAGGTTTCCGTTGATGACGCCGGCGCTTCCTGAAACTACATGCTGTGCGACATCGAATACTGCCATTACGATCGTAAAGCAGTTTGTCAAAATATAGGTTGCAACAAAGGTCTTGAAGATCCACTTGAAGATGTTGAATGTATCGAAGTCGTGCATATTGTTCTTTTCCAAAATCATCTGGATCAGTTCATATACCAATACGAACGTCAGGATAATCCCGGCAATCGGCAGCACGACCGTTTCTGATAATGTTCGGATCATCTGGAACACTTCGCCGTTCCAGCCCTGCGGGGTTTGTCCGACCTGACCTGCAACATCATTGACCTGGCTGTTTACCGATTCAAATATTCCTGTGTATTGTCCTGTGATAGCGTCAATAAGGCCCTGTTTGATCCAATCCGCTATCCAACCAAACAGCCAATCCATGGGTTATTAGAACAAACCGGACAATAGCGGGATCAGCGTCATACCAACTAATGCGATACCTCCGCCAGCCATAAGCTGTGTTATCCCCAATTAGTAGGAACAATACAGCTTTCTGGCGGGCGGCGGCACGTCAAGAAATATATATGGAGTTTTTAAGAATCCCCCCGGAGCGGGGGAGCGGTCAGCCTGTGACCTGCTCCACTTCCGGTATGGGTTTGAGATTAAAATGAATTTCGATAGAAATGTGTCTTGTCTTATCGCTGCCTATGGTTTCATGGACAACGATTTCTTTAATCAGGCGGTTTAAGGTGGAAGCGTCCAGTTCGGTGATGTCCCGGTATTCCTGTATGGATTCCACCCACTGCCTTGCGTCCACGGCAAGCCGGATTTCATCGGCAAGGCGTTTCCGTCCTTCCTCAACCTTGGCTTTTAATTCCGCCTGTTCCTTCTGCGTCTTTTCCAGCAGGAGATTGAAGTTTTCTTCTGTAATCCGTCCGGCTACCATGTCCTCATAGAGCCGCAGCACCATCTTTTCCAGCACGTCAATCCGTTCCCCGTCTTTGGCAAGGGTGCGCTCCATCGCTTCCCGCTGGCCTTTCTGCTGGGCTTCGCAGGTATTGGTAAGCTGGTCGGCCACCGCTTCGCTGTCGGTCAGGGCAGCGGCGGCGCACTCCCGGATTTTGTTCAGCACAAGGGCATAGAGCGTGTCAAATTCAACCCGGTGCTGGGTACAGTGCTGCTTCCCATAGGCATTATAGGTCTTGCAGGAGAAAATCCGCTTCGGGAACTTCTCATGCGTGGTGCGGATGGTGAGAGCCTTTCCGCACTCCCCGCATTTTATCAGCCCTGCAAAAAGGTTGATTTCCCCGGACTTTCCCGGACGCTGGCGGGATTTCAGCTTTTCCTGCACGATGGCGAAGCTCTTTTTGTCCACCAGCGGCTCATGCGTCCCCTCCACCACAATCCAGTCCTCCGGCTTCTTGTCCCGGATAGTGCCGATTTTAAAGCGGTACTCGGTCTTTTGGGAAGCGATTGCGCCGGTGTAGACGGGGTTCATCAGGATTTCCTTAATCACTGTAAAATCCCAGATGTACCGCCCATTCTCCGGGTCTTTCTTCTCCCATTTGGTGCGGATGTTCCTGTGCCCACGCTGCCGGTTCCACCATGTGGGGCAGGGGTGCTTTTCTTCCTCCAGCCTGCGCCGGATGTAGTTGGGGCCGTGCCCGTCCAGCGCATACCCGAAAATCAGCCGGACAACCGGGGCGGTTTCCTCGTCTACCAGCAGGCGGTTCCTGTCCTCCGGGTCTTTTTTGTAGCCGAAGGGGGCAAGGCAGCCGGTGAACTGGCCTTTCTGCGCCTTCAGCACATAGGAAGAATGGACTTTCTTGGAAATATCCTTGCTGTACATCTCGTTCAGGATATTTTTGAAGGGTGCAATGTCGTTGTTGTCCCGCATGGTGTCTATTCCGTCATTCATGGCGATGTAGCGCACACCGTTTCTGGGGAAGAAGTCCTCGATAAGCTGCCCGGTCTGCAAGTAGTTCCGGCCTAACCTTGATAAATCCTTTGTAATGACAAGGTTTATCTGCTTCCGCTCAATGGCTTTCAACATCCGTTTCAGGTCGGGGCGTTCCATGTTCAGGCCGGTGAAGCCATCGTCCTGATAGACTGCCATAACCTCCCATCCCTGCTTCTCGCAGAACTTTTCCAGCATATCCCGCTGGTTCTCGATACTGGCACTCGTCCCGTCAAGGTCGTCATCCTTGGACAGCCTGCAATAGATAGCCGCCCGGAAGCTCCCGGCAAGAAGTGTGTCCATCCCTGCATATTCAAAAGTGTTCATCATAACCGTTTACCCGCACAATCCAGACGGAACACGGTCACTATGAACCTCGTCTTTATTATATCTCATTTCTTGTGTTTTAGCAAGATATTCTTTATCTATTTTTCTGCTGTGCTTCTGTGCGATAAGGCTCACGAAAACGTCCATAGCGTCCAGCTCGCCGTCAAATACTGTGGTAACATGAATCTCTGTTTTATTTTTCGCCATAGGCAGTTATCCTCCATACATGAAAAAGCCAGACAGGGAAGGTCGGCAACGAAGTCCGACAACGGGCTTCAAAAAACCTCGCAGATAATCCTTGTCTGGCGGTTGGGTTATTTTATTCTTTTTCTTTTATTTTTCTGTTGCTTTGGTTGTTAAAGGGGAGAAAAGCCCGCAGTTACGGGATTTTTCCCGGCAACCGGCTCGGCAACGGGATAGCAACAAAGTGTGCAACGGGCTGTCCCTGACCGGATTTTTTCAGAATGGAAGCTCCATCTGCTCCGGCACTGGCGTAAATCCCTCCGGGGTTTTTCCTGCCCGGTTGTCGGTGTCCGTTGCCGGTTGCTCCCGTTCCCATCCTTTTTGCCTGCCATACCCGGCGAACATCCGGGGGTTGGAGAAATAGTTCCAGCCGGTGACGCACTGGTTCATTATCTCGTTGATTTCCCGGATTTCCCATTGTTTCGGCTCATCAAAATCATGGTTCAGGGCTTCTTTGTAAAGCTGCTTGGAGCAGACGGTATCGCCGGGGTAGCTGTCAAGGAAAGCCTGAATCATCCCGGCCTTGGTGTCCTCCGGCATGAAGTCCCGCTGGCGTTCCTTTAGGTAGCGCACCATTTCTGGGCTGAATGTCAGTTTCCATCTGCCGCTTTTGTAAATCTCCATCGCTTCCGCCCACACTTGATTGATATAGGCTCTGGAAGCGGCTTCGTCCTCTAAAATATGCGTTTCCGCCTGCTCCGGGCATACCTGTATGGGGATGAAGCGGCGGTTGCCGGAACGGTCAAGGGGCAGGAAGTCAAGGGCGTTGGACGTGCCGCCGAACACGCACTGCCTTGGGCGGTCTGCCGGGTGGGTTTCGTAGGGTATCTTGTAGACTTCCTTCTGGCGGCTCAAAAAGGACTTGATTTCCTCTATGCTCTTGGCGTTTGCGGTGGCAATCATTTCCGACATTTCGATTATCCAATGGCCTTGTAGCTTGCGGTATACGTTGTCATCGTCCAGCTTCCGTAAATCATCGGAGAACCACTCGTCTTTGACTGCCAGCAGCCGGAAAAAGGTGGACTTCCCGGCTCCCTGCCCTCCCACAAGGCAGAGCATGACTTCAAACTTGCAGCCGGGGGAAAATGCCCGGTGGATGGCTCCCAACAAAAACAGGCGCAGGGATTGGAAAGTATACTCGTCCTCACCGGCTCCCAGAAAGTGACGCAGGCAGGAGCGTATCCGTTCGGTTCCGTCCCATGTCAGGCCGTTTAAATAATCCCGGACAGGGTGGTAGCTGTTCTCATCGGCGGCAAGGGCGGCGGCGTCCTGTATCTTTTTCTCGCTTGTCAGGCCATAGGTCTTTTCCAGATACAGCCGGATATATTTCATGTCCGTGTCGGTCATGGGGCTTCCGGCGGCTCTTTTGTAGCCGATTGGCTTTAAAATATCGGTGCGGTCGGTCAGCAGGTTGTAGGCAACCGCCCCGGAAAGGAGCGGGTCGCACTGGAACACGGTCAGGCAGTTGCTCATGCTGTTGCGGAAGCCGCCTTTTTCGGTGGTTTCCAGCATGGCCTTCACTTCCTCAACGCTCCGGGGCGGCTCTGCGCTGTCTGCCATGTTCGCTGTTTCCTGCCGTATCTGGGGCGGTAAATTCTGCCATCCGTCTTTCAAGGTTCCTCACTTCCTTTCCGTGTCCTGTGATAAGGGCTGCCCGCTCCTGAATGTCCCCGGAGAGAAGCACGTCCATCAGGTATTCCACTCGGCTCATGTTCTGCAGGGCTTCCACAAACCGGGGGTTCCATGCTTCATCGGACTGGCGTGGGGCGTATTCCTCCTTCCAGCGGCGCAGGAGATGGTAATAATCGGACAGCACCCGGAAACAGTGCCGCTCCATACGCTTAAATTTCTGTTCCTCGGTTTCCCTCCGCAGGCGTGGCCGGATAGGTTCCTTCCCGGCGTTCCTCCCGTCCTCATAGGAGATGGAGAAGTCCTGCGCCAGCATGAGGGCGGCTTCTTTACTGCCGATACCGTGGAGCCGGGAAACAAAGTCAATCACGTCCCCGGTGGCTCCGCAGCCGAAACAGTAAAAGCGGCGGTCAACTTTCATGCTTGGATTCTTGTCGTTGTGGAACGGGCAGACGCACATCCCGTTCCGGTTTACCTTAATTCCATAACGCTCCGCAGCCTGCCTTGTGGTGACGGACTGCTTCACGGCTTCAAATACGTTCAATAGGCGTTCCTCCTGATAATCCCAACGTGGGCGACACAATGTCGCTCACGTTGTCGGTAAATCCATTTTGTTGCAAAGAAAAAGGCGCTTGCCTGCGGTTTCCAATCACAAAACAAGCGCCTGATTAAAGTTCCATATTCTGTTGTTTCTGTGTCCGGGGCGGCTGGCTTTTCGCTGCCTGCTCCTGCCGGATGCGTTCTTGCCGCCCTTTCAGGCTCTCCTGAACGGACGGCTTCCTCCCCGGATCGGCGGTCTGGCGGTACTGTTCGGATGGCAACACTTGGTTTAGCCAGTGACGCACGTCACGGAGTACCTTTACGTCTGCCTGAACCGCTTCCAGCTCCTTCCGCTGTCCGGGCAGGGCGGCGGCAAGCTGTTCCCGTTCGGATTCCAAATCTTTGCGGGAGTAGGAGTTGCCTTTCAGGTTGGCTTTCAAATACCGGATGGCGGCATTGTAAGTGTCCAGTTCCTCCCGGTGGCTCTCCGCAAACTTCTCCTTTTTCTTCTTCCAGCCGATAGCGGCATACTCCGCATGGACTGGCTTGTTCGCTTCATATTTGTCAATGTAGGACAGCATGGTGTTGATGGCTTTTATGCGCTTCTCGCTTTTTTTCATGCTCCCCATGACGGAAACGGCGGCCTTGCTGATTTCGTCCAGCCGGGTGTCAAGGCTCTCCACGGTGGAGATTCCTTTCTTCCGCAGGAAGTCCATAGCCGCCTGCACTTTATTGTAGTCGGCAACTGTGCCTTTGAGCTTCCCTCTGGAAGTCCAGCCGGCACGCTCCCCGCCCCGCTGTTCCAGATACTGAAAAAGCAGCTCCGGGAGTGTCGGCTCCCTGGCCTGCTCCAACGCTTCCAGTAACACGGCCTTTTTCTCTTTCAGGTCGGCAATCCAGCCTTTTAAATGGCGCACCATCTGGCGGATGGACTGCATGAGGGAGTTGGCGGCTTTGATGTCCCGGTTCAGGTTGCCGATGTTGGTCTGGATTCCCTTCTTCTCCATCTGGCAGGCGGCTGACCCCATGTGGACGGTGGGGATTTTATCAATCCCCTGTCGGGCATAGGAGCGCAGGTCAAGCCGTTCCGGGCGGTCGTTGGCTTCCAGATAGCGGTTGGCCGTGTCCGCCCATCCCTGCCGCCAGATTTCGGCATACTTCTGGTCGTTCCAGTCCACGGTGTTCTCCTTGTGGCTTTTCCATCTGCCGGACGGGAGCCGGATGCGCTCCCCATTCTCGTCAAGGTCATAAACTTTGCGGCTCTTGGGGAGCCATTTTCCATTTTCGTCCATCGCCCGCATGGTGAGCAGGATATGGGCGTGGGGGTTCCCGTCCCCCTTGTCGTGGATGGCGAAATCGGCAATCATGCCTTTGGAAACAAAAAACTCCCGGCAGTAGTCACGGATAAGGTCGGCGTACTGTCCCGGCGGGATTTCCCTTGGGATGGCAAGCACGAATCTCCGGGCAAGCTGGGAGTTCCATTGTTTTTCCTGCGCTTCGGCTGAGTTCCATAAAGTATTGCGGTCTGCAAACTCCGGCGGCACATGGGGCGGGAGCATGATTTCTTTGTGGGTGACTTCGTTCTTGTAGGGATAGTATTTCTGTTCCTGGTCATATTCAGAGAACAGCTTCTCGCCGCTCTGGTAGGCGGCGGCAGAAACAGCGGATTCATTGTTGCTCCGCTTGATGATTGTGATTTTGCAATGCGGGCATGGCAAGTGTGCGCCCTCCTTTCTCCCGGATTCCGGGCATAGAAAAAGCAGGATAACTTTTTCAGTTTCCTGCTTGGGTGTGCCGCTGATGGGCGGCAAGTATTTAGTTTTTTGTCGGGCTGTCAGTTTGACAAACTGGAATTTATCTCGCTTCATATCTACAATATCTTCCCATTGTAACTATATCTCCACCATTACATTCATAGGGTACTTCCTTTATAAATTCAAACCCTAATTTTTGAAGAACATAACCTGATGCCGAATTTTCTATCGCATACGTTGTACTGATTTCTTTTATTTTCATCACTTTAACTGCGTACTTCATAACTGCACTCATAGCTTCGGTCGCATATCCGTTACTCCAAAACTTCTTTCCCAAATTGTAAGAAATATCCCAATGTCCCTCTTCATCATTGAAAAAAATCAAACAAGTTCCTATTATTTCGTTTGTACTTTTCAAAACGATAATCCATCTATTCCACTTGTCATTTTCCAAATTTCCAAGTTCAAATTTCACAAAGCCTTTTGCTTCGTTTATGTCATCACTTGCTTTCCACCACATATACTTTGATACATTTTCATCTTGCATCCAACAGCTAAAAATCGCTTCTGTATCGTCTGAATGGATTTCTCTTAAAATCAATCTATCTGTTTCTAACTTAGGCGTAATCATGTTTCCCTCCGTCAATTCCGATTTGTCACTGGCTCTATTATACAGCTTTAACTTGCTAAATGGAATAGGCTCTCTAAAAATTTTCAGACGATAAGTTCCACAAAGGGGTAGCTGGCAAAGCCAGCGCAGGGGTAGGGTAGCTTCCCCTGTGATGATTGACGCAGATTGGAAATCTACGGAAATCATCCGCTGTCCGCAGGACGCCCCCGGCAGGGCGCAATGCACCACTTCCCTAAGTGGTGTATAATTGCGCCCTTACTCCGTAAGGGGTTTCCCAGCTACCCGACCTTTCACCCTCTCCGCAACAGCTTCCTTCATACCAGTTTGGGAAAATGCCTGTTTCAGAATGTCCATCACATCATCGTCCGTCAGCACTTCCGGCCTTATCAGGAAACTTTCCAGCATAGCCCCTCTGGTACAGAGCCGGTGCGTCCGTTCCTTCCGGGTAAGCTGCTTCATCTGGTGTTCCAGTATCTTTTCTTCGTGCTGCGCCCGCCGCAGTCTGGCTTCGCCTTTGGCAAGCTCCCGGTTGAGCTTTTCCAGCTTTTCATTCATCACGGCAGCCCTCCTTCTTGGGGAGCAGCGTGTAAATGCGGTTCGGTTCTCCCACGCCCCGGCGCACCCGCAGGATCAGTCCGGCGTCCTCCAATTCTTTCAGGGAACGCTTGACGGTCACGGAGCTGCGGGACAAGGCCGCTGCCAGCTCCACAATGGGGAAACGGACAAACAGTATCCCGTTGGTATCCTCCGCACCTCCCGCAAGGGTGGCGTCCAGCAGGCGGGCATACATGACTTTTGCGGTGCTGCTGACCGGCAACCGCAGCATGGCGGTGGGAAGTGGCATACAGGGCGGCAGAACGGTGTCTGCGGTCATAAATTCAAATTCCATTTAGTCGGTTTTCTCCTTTCGCTTGGCTCGTTTGGACAGGTAATGGGGGCAGTCGATCACGACAGCCCGGAAGCTCTGTTTGCACTCATGCTGACACTTCCGGCACAGGTCGTTGTAGGCCACACGCCCCCGGTCATTGAGGAAGAAGGACAGCTCCAACTTCCGTTTCTTGCTCATTCTCGGCATGGTGCCTCCTATCATAGAAAATCCGCCCATTTCAGCCGTAACGGTAGAGATGGGCGGATAGCGGTTTCTGGTGTCATGTTTCGGGGCGATTTTCAAGGAAAATACGGCCATAGAGCCGCCCTAAAAAGCCCCATAGTATCACGGACAGGGCAGACTACGCCCCGCCGATTTGTCATGTTTGGGTAGCGTTTTGGTGTCAGTTCTGCCGGGTTTCCCTGATGTCGTTCCTGCCCCTGAATCTCACAGCAGCGTTTTGTTCCCGTTGGTACGCTCGCTGCGGTCAAGGTTCCTCCAACTCCTTGCCGCAGGTCGTTGCGCTACATCGCCGGGGAGCATATCCCATCAGGCCGGTCATTCGATTGGAATAATCCATCGATGAACTGACTAAATCATAGCTCATTTTTGAACCCTTTCCCGTATGTCCAGAAAGTAGGAATACCGCCCCAAAATCGAAAATTTCCACGATTTCGGAACGGTATGGTATAATGGTTATATATGCTCGAAAACCACATGGGAAGGGAGTGGCAAACCGATGAAAGACCATGTTTCCTTGCAGGAACGCCTGAAAGATTTACGGGTGGAAAAGGGCTTGAAGCTGGAAGAACTGGCGGAAAAGACCGGCATTTCAAAATCTGCTTTAGCCAGCTATGAAAATGAAGAAAACCGAAATAAGGAAATCAATCACGGCAACCTTATCACACTGGCAGACTTTTATGAGGTGTCCATTGACTATCTGTTCTGCCGGACAGAAAACCGGGAACAGATCAACACCCCGCTGTCTGAACTGCATTTGACCGATGAAGCCGTGGCGCTTCTGAAAAGCGGACGGATCAATACCCGGCTGCTGTGCGAGATGATGTCCCACGAAAAATTTGCGGAGCTGATGGCTGACGCAGAAATCTATGTGGATGGAATGGCTACCATGCGGTTCCATGACATCAACAGTGCGCTGGCCGCTGTCCGGGCAATGATACTGGAAGAACATCCCGAAGCTGCCGCAGACCGTTCCCTGAAAATTCTGGAAGCCGGTCAGATAGAGGAAGAAGATTTTTTCTGCCATGTGACACACAAAACATGGGACGCTATCCTTCACGATATACGCAAAGCCCATGAGAACGACATGGAGAGTGCGCCGGATACCACGCCCGCCGATGAACTGATAAAGGAAGTCCGAAAGGTCATGCAATCCACTGGCGACAGGGTACAGGAATTTCTGGAAATCTTCTGCAAGGCGTTCCAGCTAAAATACAAGCGGCTCACAGACGAAGAAAGAACAACCCTGAAAAGGCTGTTCAAAAGATCGCCGCTGATTAAAAATTCCGGAATCAACTTCCGGCGCAGGCCGTGGAAATAAGAAGCTGCCGTTGAAGGAACGGGTGTTCCTGCAACGGCAGTTTTGAATCATATATGAATTTGGAAGTCTCGAAACTCAAACAATCCATTTCCCTGTTTGAGTTTTCCGGCTCTCGATAATTGTGCAAATCCGGCTTCAATGTCACCTATCAAAGAAACAGGAATATCCAACTGGTGGTGTCCGGGCAGAACTTTTTTTATTTTGTATTTCTGTATCCGCCTTATGGATTGATAAAATAGTTGCGGATCAGTAGTTGGGTAAAATGCGTCAAGGCTTCCTTTGTATATCAAATCCCCGGAATACAAGTAATTTCTTTCTGGCTCGTAAAAGCAACAATGTCCGGGAGAATGTCCCGGCGTGTGAATAACCTGAATTTCCCGTCCGCCCAAATTCAGAAAATCTCCATCATGTAAGATTCTTTGCGGCATACCTTGAAAAATCTGATAAGCGTTAATATCAAAATCTCTTGGAAAATCACAAGGAAGTCTTGTTAAATTGTTCTTCACAACTTGCAGCGGTATCGGAAACCTGACTGATAACCAGTCCTTTTCCGCTTCATATACAGCGATATTATCAAAATACTTATGCCCGCCGATGTGATCCCAATGAACATGAGTAGTAACTGCCATAACAGGCAGCTCTGTTAGACTGTCCACAATTTTTTTGATGTTGGAAACGCCTAATCCTGTATCAATGAGAATAGCGTATTTTTCTCCACATAATAGATAGCAATGTGTTTCTTCCCAGTGTTTGTATTCACTAATAGAGAATGTATCACGGTCTATTTGCGCAATGGTAAACCAATTATCCATTTTCCACTCTCTTTTTTTACTTGCGAATGACCATTTTCATGCCAGAACCGCAAAAGTCATTCGGAATCCGTTTGAAGCCCAGTTTTTCATAAAACGGCTCTTTTCCTTTTTCTGAAATCAACTGGATACTGGTTCGTCCTCCGTCTGGCAGCTCCTTAGTGGTATATTCTATAAGCATACTGACAATTTTGCTTCCAATCCCTTTCCCTTGATAAACAGGATTGACTACAATATCAGCTATTACCAGATACATACCGTCGCCTATCAATCTGCCCATCCCAACAGCCTGACTATTTTCAAAAACTGCAACGGTATATAAGCTATTACTCAATGCAGCCTGTGTCTGCTCTTTAGAAAAGTTAGTCCATCCAACGCTTTCCCTCAGTCGGCAATAATCTTCATAGCATAATACATTTTCCTGATACTCCATATCTTGTGTTTCCTCCTATGAATCTTTTTCGTCCTGTTTCAACTCAATCACATCCAAAATCCCACAATTCAGGGTTTCACAAATCTTCGTCAGCGTTTCCATGCTGATATGCTTGCCCTTGCCCATGTTGGCGATCATGTTGGTGGTCAGACCGGCGGCCAGCCGCAAGTCCTCTTTCCTCATGCTGCGATCCTTTAGGGTATTCCATAGCGGCTGATAGCTGATGTGCATAGGCGTCCCACCTCTCTTTCCATCGTCATGTGTTCTGCACCCATTATATCAGAATTCTTGTGTTTCCACAATATTTCTTGACCACACCGCCGGTTCCGTCTGGATTGTGTTTTTCCTTTCTTTATCTTGATTACATCTAATTAGCCATAAGCTGTTTCATGCCTTGTGATTTTGCCCCTGGATTGTCATTTCCGTAACCTTCCAAAAGATTGATTACACCCCAGGCACCAAGACCGGCACCCAAAGCAACAACGAGAATCTGCAAAGTATCAATAGCAGAAGTAAAAAAATCCATAAATGACCTCCTTTAATGTAATGTTTAAAATGTTTGAGCCGTATTTTCGGCCGGAAACAAAGAAAGCCCGCAGCTCTATCAATAAAACTGCGGGCAATAGGGAAGCAGAAATGTTTCTGCAATCCGTTTATGAAATTGAAACAGTAGGATCACGGATCCTTACCAAGTACATACCTCCTTTAAAAATGGGGATAAAAATAAGCCTGCTAAGATGAAAAAATCAAATCAGCAGGCTTATTAAAAAATCTCTCTGTATTGATATTTATAATTGATAGATTTGCATTAAATATTATAAATAAGAATTTCTTAGATTTTCAGAACTCTATAATCTCATTAACCATTTCTAAAAGTTTTTTATGTGCATGGTTAATCGAAATACTATATGCTTCACTATGATTCCCTTTTTGCTCATGTTCTTTTCTATTGTGAATTAACCTATCATCAAAAATTAAGCATTTTCCATGCAAAGTGTCGTCATTCTTTTCTTCTTCAACTGTTACAAATGAATGACTGATGGTATTTCTTAAATTAGCATAAGATATATCATCTGCAAACTTTCCTTTAATTTGTGGGATAATATATTGCTCTCCAGGCGTATCAAGTATCTTCTCTGACATATATGGTATTAACAAATATAAAGCAATAATTTCTTTTACTCCATTGACATCCAGCGCGGACTTATTTCCATTAAGAATTGCGAGTGCTATGTCTGCTAAAAATTTTGCATGCTCATTATAATTTTGAATTCTATCTTTAGCCATAATTTCCCCTCCATGTCTTGATTTATCAGTTATACATAATTATATCATATCAAATAACCTAGTGGAAACTGTGAAGGAATTATTATAATAATGAAATATCAAGCACTCTGTTATATTTTTGCTGCTGTAAGCTCCTCCTGAGAAATCTCATAGTTCAGGAACATTTCATCAGGATTGACCTGCAGGTTGGTGGAAAGATATTTTTCAATATCAAATGTATTCTTTTCGTTATAGTCTGACAGATACTTATAGTTCGGATGTTTGGTAATGTCATATTTCCGGGAGAGGAAAGGACGTACCCCACGTACTTGAAGCAGACATTTTCCACCGTCCATAACTGCCAGTTCATCCACAGACATCAGCTCTTTGCCGAGCTTTTGGAAATTCTGACCGTGGCTTTCCTGATTGCCTTTGGTAACACTGGTGTTGTACATATCGATCGTTTCTTTCCCTAACAGAGAACTCCAGCTTTTAAGGGTTGTTTCTTCCTTACCACCCAAAAATAAGCTGCTGTCACAATTCCCGATAATTGTGTCCATGTTATCTTTATAGAGTGCTTTGAGCTGACTCTGCGCCTGCAGCACAAGACAGGCTGAAATTTCCCTGGAACGGATCGTTGCCATCAGTTTTTCCAGATTTGGAATCTGACCGATGTTTGCTGCTTCATCAATCAGACAGCGCACATGCACCGGCAGCCTTCCTCCGTATTTATCATCCGCACGTTCACAAAGAAGATTGAACAACTGTGTGTACGCCATACTGACAAGGAAATTAAAGGTCGCATCCGTATCTGAGATAATGAAGAAAAGCGCAGTTTTCCGGTCGCCGACCATATCCAGCTCCAGCTCGTCATACATTGTGATCTCACGTACTTCACGAATATCAAACGGGGCAAGACGGGCACCGCAGGAAATAAGGATTGATTTTGCCGTCTTTCCGGCAGCTAACTTATATTTCTTATACTGGCGTACTGCAAAGTGATCGGGATCTTTCTGCTCCAGAGCGTCAAAAAGGAGATCCACGGCGTTTTTAAAAGTTTCGTCATCTTCACGGACCTCCATTGCATTTATCATTTCCACAAGTGTTGTGAAGTTCTGTTCATTCTTCGGCGCTTCATAATAGATATATCCGATCAAAGCGGTATAGAGCAAAGTTTCCGCCTTCACCCAAAAGTCATCCCCGGCTTTTCCTTCGCCTTTCGTGTTTGCGATCAAAACCGTTACCAGCTTTAAAATATCCTTTTCACAATGAATATAGGCAAAAGGGTTATAGTGCATAGACTTCTTGAAGTTAATGGTGTTGAAAACCTTAATGCGGTATGGTTCGCATACGATCTTTCCTTTTTTATTCCTGACAGGTTTTCCGTCTTTCCCGATTTTCGGAGCACCGCGGGAAAGCAACTTTCCACATTCCACAAGGACAGTTCCTTTCGGATCTGTCACAACATAGCTGCTGTGAAGCTGCATTAAATTGGGCTTTATAAAAAATCTCGTCTTACCGCTTCCTGAGCCACCCACGACAAGGACATTCTTATTGCGGGCATAAGCGGGATTTTTCGGACGCCCGGATATCATCAGCCCTTCGGTCTGCGTCAGAATGATATTGTTTTCCGGTTTTGGATCCATAAAAGGGGTAATATCTGTTTTAGTTCCCCATCGGGCTGAACCGTATTCTACATTTTTACGATACTTCTTTGCATTTTTCCCTTTCACATAAACAACAAGCCGGATCAGGACAACACCGCATAATCCGATCAGATAGTCCATAGCAGCTCCCGGCATAAAAGACTGAAAAGCAACAGAGAATCCCTGAGAAAGTCCAAGCAGCTTCGTGGAAGCATCATATCCTGGGGCAAGACGTACCGCCTCACCGATCTTTGCAAAGATCCATAAGAACATCAGATAGGGGAGGTTCGGTAAAATATATTTTTTCAGCACATCAACAGGCTTCATCGTTCCGGTCCTCCATGTTCTTTGTTCTTGACCTTATCCTTACCAAGAATCTGTGCCAGTTCTTTAAACTTCGCAAGCTGCGACAGTAGAGATGGTCTGTTTTCACGTTTCAGATCCTTGCGGGTATATTCTTTGAACGCCGCTGTAAGAGCATCTGCTTGATTGGCTTTAAAATACACGGTCCACTTTGGAGGATCGGTGCTTATATCTTTTGTAATGTGATAACGTACCTGATGTTTCTTAGCACACCGCTCAAAAGACCGGATCCGTCCGTCAACAGTTATGGTATTGGCTCCGCCATCCCTGGCTGTCAGACGCTTCATACTGTTTCGGCCGACTTTGGGAGTAGTGCGTTCTTTTTCAATCTTACGTAACAATGCGGCAACTGCTGACCGCATGACACGGCCGGTTAACTTTGTTGCCTGTATTGTGAATGAAATCGATTTTCGTTCAAGTTCTTCCTGCAAATAATTCCTCCTTCCTCAAATTCTGAAAAATCCTTTATCGTGATTCCGTCTGGATAACCTGCTGACGAGAAGCGCGCTGGTGATCTTTTGCAGCCTGATCTACTTGGACCTTTGCGTGCTGCAAAAGAGTTTTGATGATCGTGGCAGGACGTTCCTGGTTTTCCAGGTGTTCCACCATATCCTTACATTCCTCCGGCAGATAAAACATAATATTTTTCCTTACCTCGTCCAGCGTTCCGATAAATCCCCAGCAGCTATCGGACAGTTCGCCATTTTTATACAGTTCATAGCCATAGCACTCGCCGCGAAGATAGGCGTCATAAACTGTGACTTCACTGCGCATAAGATCTTCCGCTTTTTTCCGAATCGCTCCTGTCATACGGTCGCTGTCAAATTCCTTTAGCACATCTTCTTTGGAAACATAGATCCAGCCGACTTGTCCGCTGTCCCATTCTGCATGGAGCGCCTTTCCGACAAAACTTTCGGTACTCATTGCAAGACCGGAATGATCGTAAAGATAGAGGGGAAGCATAAGATATTTTTCTGAAATCACTTTCTGCATAGCTTCATCGACTGCCCGTTCTTCTGGCTTTGGTCCATGCCGGAAACGGCTGCTTACGATGTTTACCATCCGCTCATAGCGTTTCATACCGGCTTCATCATGTCCTACGGTATCCAGATACATTTCCCTCAAAAAGTCATCTTTATCAACATAGTTATGGGAATCACCAAGCGCATAGCGTGGGTGAAAGCAGACCATCGTTCCGAAATGTTCGTCTACCTCACGAGGCGAAACAAGAATATCGTCCGGCTGTACCATCAGCGTATAGGGTTCTTTTACTGCCATCAGCATATTTCTCAACTCCTTTCCGGTGTGCGGTGTTTCTTATCTGTGGCTTTCGGCTCGGTCTGTGAGGCCTGTTCTTTTGCCTGCTGTATCTGTTCACGCATAGAAACATTCCTGTCTATTTTCTGAGATTTCCTATCTTCTAAAAAATTCGGCAGCTCACGAAAACCAATGCTGTCCACATAATAAGCGGTATCCTTGCCTTTTTCATGCAGGACTACAACATCCGAAACCGAAAGAGAATGACCTTTGAATCCGTCCGGGTGGTACAAATTCAGATCTTGAAAAATCGTATTCAGCGTATCAGCAGGAGTAAGTTTCGCTGAATAAACCATTTGATAGTTGCTGCGCTCTACGGACAGTTCCTTTTTTTCCAGCCAGTCATAAGACATAAAACGGTAAATATCGGTACTGTCAGAAAGGGATAGCTGATAAACGGAATAACTGCTGATACCGTATGCCTTTTCATAGGAAGAAATCTGTTCGAGAAATTTTGCTTCTTCATCTTCCAAATGCGCATCCTGAGCAACAGCAGCAAGACACATACGCGTTTTCCAAGTGTTTCCTGCAAGCAGCTCCTTTGTCAGCTGTTCTCGTTTCTCTTTCATATCCGGGAACATATCTTCATATCCGGTGTCACTGTTTCTGAAAAAATTGTCCAGCTTATCAGCAAGCTCCGAGACTTTCGTTATACGGTCGGTGTCCTGTTCTTTTGGCACCAGTTGTCTGACACACACGAATCTTCCTGCGATATGTAGAATGGTTTCCGGGTAGAAAAATTTCTCCTTATATTTCGCCATCAAATCAGGAGATAGATCTGAAAAATTTTCTTCTCCCAAACCGACAATCAGAAATTTTCCTGCGAGAATGTCATAGATATTTCCATCTTCATCTTTAAGCGCCCTGTTCGTCGGAAGTCCGATCAGCTTGCCTTCTTCATTACAGATCACCGCTACCGGATCTTCATAAGGATAAACAGCTTCAATGCTTCCTCCGACCGCTTTTTGCAAAGATTCCAGCCCGCCTTCGATCTCTGTTTCATAGGGAACCTTGCCGGGTTCTACTGCTAATACCTTCATCGTTCCGCCTCCTTTTTATGCTCCGTAATGGTAGGTGACACTTGTTTTTGACTCTTTGCTGCTGACAGTTGTTCTAAAACCGAAGTCTTTTTATTTTCCGGCATAGAAATACCGCCCTCCGAAACTTCGGCGGCGGTATCCTTCATAACTTCTTGACCTTCCACGACATAACCGGGAAGCAGAGTGCCATGTACCATAAAATGATCCCTATATTCTTTTGGAATCGGCGGGGAAAGCTCTGTAAACAAATTCGAGTATGCCTTCTTTCTGCCTTCCATATATTTAATGGCAGCAGATTTATCAGTATAGCGCTTATTTCTCTGACCTGCGAGATGTACGTCATGACCTTGCAGCGGAGAATTTAAGTACACATTCCAGGAAACATACCAGGCAACCGGAACGCTTTCTTTTGTCTCACGGTTGTATTTGGTATCTTCCCATATGTCATAATTCATCTTGTAGACACGGTTACTGATCTGTTCCCCGTCTCGATGTGGATTATCTTCCCACTGATTATTGGTATGCTCGACCTGCGGTATGCGAAGATATTGTAAAGCTATATCAAAAAGCTGCGTGACTGCCGCCTGCTGTTCCCATTGCTCCGCAGCGGCAACTACAATAGCATAAGCCTTATTTTCGGCACTGATACTGTCCTGACGCATAGCTTCCAGTTCCTCCTTGCTCTTTGTAATCAAGGAAGAAATATCGGGTTGCTCACTGGAAATACTATGCTCGATTTGTAACATATATCCGGGCCTAAGCTCGTCTCCATACCGGAAGGCCCGATAACTGTTATTTTTTATCAATCTTTTCCCTCCAATCAAATTTGCTGTTCATAAGTCTTATTGGAAACCGGCTGTTGTTCCGCCTTTATCCTGGCATCGGCAAGCTGCGCCAGAACAGAGGATTTTTCCGAAAGATATTCCTCTTTTATGGACTCTAAGGTTGCGCTGCCATAACGGTATTGTTCCATTTTTTCCAGAATAGCAGTTTTTTCTTCCTTGCTGAGCGGATAATAGTATTCTGTTTCGGAACCATCGTACACCACTTTGACGATCTCCAGCATATCGCAGACACATCCAAGATCCAGGTCATAATTGGCATAAACATTGATGTAGCCATCCTCATTTTTTAACAGAGGCTTTTCTCCGAAAACTTCCGCTATGTCAAAATAAAGCGGCATATAGAAGTTCAGCCGGTTCCCGATAACCATCATTTCATCTTCAAAGCTGATTTCTTCCCGTTTCAGTCTGCGGCTGCCGGAAACAATATCCGAATCCAAAATGACAGGCTGCATAGCATGTGTTGTATTCATTTTTAATCATCCTCCTACAATTCCGGGGTATCATTCTTCTTTCTGGGTGCTTTTTTCTCCGGTTCGCTATGATGTTCCTTTCCCGCTGAAAGCTGCTGTAAAACAGAAGGTTTCTCATTACCAAAAAGCGTGATCTGTTCATAATTTGTAATCACCGGCACAGCTTCCTCTTTGAAAGAATGAACCGTTCTTACAGGCCGGGTTTCTTCCAAAGTCTGCGGACGATCCGAGTGGGTAAGGATATTCTGTCTTTTCAAATCCTGAACGATTTCATCAAAAACGGCGTTGATCGCTTTTCGTTCTTCTCCCTGAGGGAAAGCAACGACAAGGTGTGATTCCCCGTTTTTGTCAAAAGCAATGGTGCAGGCGCTTTCTGCATGGCCGGCCAGATAATCAGAGCGGTACGGCAGCTTGTCTTTGATATAAGTTGCAAAAGCTCTGGCTGTCATTTCCACATCGCTTTCCCAATAACCGCCGTCTTTTTCACATTCACGGCCCATTTCTTTTGAATTGCGGTAATAGTCTGTTTCGGTGCGTCCGATCACAGGCTCGGTATTTTCAGCAGCAGAGTGGAGAAGCCTTTCATATGTCTGTAAGGTATCCCGGTCCGCCTTCGGGATCACATGACCGGACAGCGATTTTTTAAAAGCGCTGAGTTTTTCGACAATCTCTGTCTTTCCCGAAAGGAACTCTGACTTTAAGGATTCAAATTCCTGCATGGATGCTTCATTTCCATACCGACGCACAGCAGGAAGCACCGCAGAATCAATCCACGAAGCTGCATTTTTACGCAGACGTTCATTGCTCTTTTCCATAGCTTCTGCAGCCTGCTCCGGTGTCTGCGGTTTATATTTCATTGTGTCGATCAGTTTTTGAAATAAAGGATACGTTCGGGGGTGTTCGGAAAGATAGCCTTTCACACCCATTTTTACACCCAGATAGTCATCCAGCCCATGCCACCATTCATGCGCCAGGGAACCGGCGCCGCGCATTTTCGTCAGGTTGATTACCTTTCGCAGCGGTTCATAATGAGCGACCGCATTTCCGCTTCCACGAGCACCGAAAGCGATAGACAAAGTTCCCTGATAAGCAATATCTTTTTCACTGATCTTGAGTGCGTCTGCCAGATCCTTTAAGGCGTCAAATCCCATATTCAGGGAAGCACGCCGGTCATTCTGCGTCATCCAGTTTCCAAACTCGCCGCCGCGGAATCCGAAGGTATCAAGATAATCCTGACCGGCAACATCCCGGTTGCTGCGGTAGTCCGGTCCGGTACGTTTGACACTGGCAAGCTGTTCCGGCACAAAACGTTTCTTTCCATTGCCGCCATGCTGTTTCTGAAAATCCTGCACCCATTTTAAGGCTTCCTCACGGGTGGATAAGTTCTTCTTGATTATGGAATATCCTTTTGTCACATAGTAAGTATCCGGTTTCCAGTCATTATCTTTTGAAAATGTATTCTTTCCATCGTTATAGTGAATACGATAACCTTTCGGTATTTTTTCTTCTTTGGGAACGCCAAACTGCTCCTTTTTCGCTTTTTCGGTAAAATAATAGGAAAAGTATTTCTCTGACCGTACATATAAAGTCTTTGCCAGTTTATCCGTAATCACAGGATTTTGACGTCCGGCTTCTGTAGCTGTCAGATATGGACCGCTGGCCCAGCCATTTTCTTGTTTGACATACCCGTTGTCAATCAATACAGGAATATAGGCTTCCAGTATGTCATCCAAAGATTGGACCTTTTCAACAACTGACTGCACCTGACGGATTGTTTCAATGTATTCTTTCTGACGTTCCAGACGTTTCTCCGGTGTATCATCGGTACGGTAATAGCGGGGAGAAGCGTTCAGGCTGTCACGTACTTTCTTGATCCAATAGACCACATCCACCGGAATCCCGCTATCGATCAATGCCTGGTAGTCCGGCTTTTTCCAAATGTTATCCTTTTTCACATACTTATCAGCTTCCCGGCTGTTCATTTCCAAAAGATCTTCGGAATATAAGCCCCGGCTGCTCCATAAATCTTTTTTCGCACCTCCGATTTTCTCACCGAAATCGTCATGCTGTATGGTATTTGCCAATCATCACCACCTCCTTATCAGCTTTCGTGTAAATTCCTTTGCTTCCGTCACATCCATAAAAGAACAGGAATCCCCGGAAATATAGGAAAGCGCCTCATTCCATTCACTTACCAGGAATCGGTCATCCTCAATTTCCAGCAGCTTGAATAATGCCAGCAGAGGACAGCAAAGCCGCAGATCAGAAATAAACACTCCTAACTGGCCTGCGACGCAATCTAATAAACTCATATTCATATGTCATCACCTGCTTTGTGAAGGAACGGGCTTTTTGGGTACCTGCCGCTGTGGATCAGCTCCGATCAGCTTGTCGATTTCCTTTTGGCAGAACTGATCCAGCTTTTTTAAATCCTCCATTTTCACAGCAAACTCTCTGTAAGACTGATACCAAAGCCCGGTCTTAACTGCTGAGACAGGAGACAGTTTTTCCGCTCCTTCGGGAAGAAGTCTGTAAACAGGAACTTCATCACACAGAAGCAACTGTTTTGCTGTTCCCATTGGAATCCTGAACAAGTCGGGATCCGAATGTTGGGCTTCCAGCATATACTCTGTATTCAGACGTTCTTCCAGATCCTCCGAAGTTACAGAAAAAGCGATATTTTTCCATTCGCTGATTATTTTCGCATAATGGGAACGCATACCAGAGAGTTCCTCCAGATCATACCGAAAGCCCCAACTCTTTAGGGCATCCTTTTCGTAGAGTTCCATATGATACCATGTTTCCAAACTGACTTCTTTATTTCTTCCATCGGGATACTCCATATCAACGGTATAGGGCGAAAGAGCATGGGCTTTTATATCCTGCCGCAGCGTATCAAGGTCCATCATAAGAACATCCCCGTACAAACGACCTTCCTCTGTTCTGTCTGTATGAAACAGAAAAGCCCTTGCTCCCAAATATTCTGTTGTAAAGGCCATTTGATGAAGATCTGCTGCGGTACAGTAGGCAAAAGCGGCATCATCCAGCCACATATGCCGTTTCCCCATGATCGCAATGGAATCCATACTTGTGTTCGTAAGCAGGGAATGAAGATTAAATGCTCTTTCCCGAAGAAAATCACCGGCAAACATATGCAGCTTATATACAAACTCGGTCAGGTCTGTATTGTGGATCCAATGGACCTGAGGGAGAGGTTCACTCCCGGAAATCGCAGACATTTTTCTTTTACACATCTTGGCACCTCCTTTTTATGATGCGTGTATTCAAAGTTCCGTTTTATCTGTGCATGGAACAGGATTTTCTTTTTTGACAGGTGGCTGAACCTTATCGCTGTTTTCTTTGATCGCTTTTAAAACAGAAGTTCTCTGCTGGACACGTTCATGTAATTGAGAAAGATTTTCCAGCGCTTTTTCAACATTTTGTTTTGCAGCCAGCATACAGCTCTTATTTGCTTTATAGGGGGCAGCCAACAGCGCCGCAAACTTTCCGGGTGATTTTGCATCCTCTATCACGTCTTTGCCCAGAAAAGTACGGCCCATATTTTTTAAATGTCTGCCAGCCTCGTGATACTCTGAGGAAAGCGCCTGGATCTTTTCGATAGCCTTGCTGTCTATCTGAACACTTTTGTCTGCAACTTTTCCTATTTTCTTCAGCATAGGTTCGACACGAAAAAATCTGCCGATCCCATCCAGAGCAGAGACGCCTTGTTCCTTTAATGCTGTTAAGGTGTTTTTGCAGCCTTCCACAATATGAGCTTTCAGTTCTGTTAAATGCTGCCGCATAGAAGATATGTTTGTTTCCATTCCCTTACAGCTTCGTTGCAGTACCGCTTTTAACGTTCGGTTCTGTACTCTCTGCAATTCCTGACGCATCACCTTTAATTCATCCACAGCCTCCGCCAGACGGTTTTCCAGTTCACTTACATGAGATACCATTTCCATAAATTCCTTACTGCTTGGGGAAGGATTTTCTTTCAGTACGGTCAGCAATTCTTTTACATACTGATTTTCCACCAATCGTGCTTTAGAACGTTTTTTCAATGTCAGATTCTCCTTTCGCCGTCCGCAGGCTGACCGGTAATCTTACTGACTACTTCCGGTGCGGATTCATAGATTTGCATCAGCCTTCTTGCAACTCCGCAGGGGCGAACTGCACCAGTTACCCAAAGCCGAACTGTTGTAGGAGATACATTCATCAAAAGGGCAAATGCCTTTTCGTTGGTTTCCAGCTTTTTCATCAAAGCTCTTATCATAGACGGATTGTAGTCAGGGCAGCGGGCGGCACCCGCAATAACCTGTATCGCAGTTTTCTTATTACTCATTGATCTTCCTCCTAAATAGAAACAACCGCCTGTTTTTGGCGGTCATGTTGTTTTTCCTCTCTGATTTTCTGAATCGTATGCAGTAATTTGTCATTATAATCTTTGCCGGGACCGGGCGGGTTTACAGACACTCTGATATGAGCGAATCGGGGATCCTTGTGCAAAAGGTCTTTTATCTTTCGGGCATTCGTTCTTCCTGCAAGATCATTGTCAAGATAAAGCGCCACCCTGATAATCTCCGGGTGACGTTCTAAAAAAGCGGTCAGGGCGACCGCCGAAGTACCGCCCAAAGAAAGACGGTATCCATTCCATTTCCAGCCCTCCAGTTTTTGAAGCGTGGCATGGGATAAAGCGTCTATGGGAGCTTCAAAAACGGCAAGGTGACGACTGCCCGTATGTTCCGGCGGATAGCAAAAGCTAAAACGCTTGTCACTTCCGCTGATGTCTTTTCTCAAAGATCCGGCAATACCACGCACACATGCAAAACGCGCTTTCCCTTTATCATCACGACCGACAAAGACACATACCGGTTCATCGTGATATTTGGATTCATACAGACTGCCATTTTTCATACACCTGAGAATGATGTCCGAATCAATGCCTCTGCGCTGTAAATAGGAAAACATAAAAGTTGCACATCGTTTTACCCAGGGCAGCTTGAAAGGTTTCTTTTTCTCCGGTTCCGGCTTGGTACTGACGGTAATTGAATGAGAAGGAATATCCCGAATATTTTTACCTGCCAAAGCCTCCACAGCCTCCACAAAATCATATCCCCGGATTTCCATAAGATAATCCAAAGCGTTGATTGCTTTGCCTCGGCTGTTCCAGTACCAATATTTTCTGCAGTAGACCAGACTGTCATGTTCCTTGTGGCGGTAAATGCCGGGACCTTCCCGTTTTAAAACGCCGGGTTCGTGAGACTGGATATAGTCGAGCAGGTCAACAGCCCTTGCTTCGGCAATTTGTTCTTTGGTAACACCACTCATAAGCGGACCGCTTTTTTCTTTGTCATAGCGATTTCCTCCTTTCTTTTAAACACCTCCATACAGATCATGATTGACTTCTGCACGATAATAACTATCCATAGTGGCCGGTGCATTGTATAAAGCCGCAAGCAGATAGGCTTTGATATTCCGCACCTTTGTCGTGTTTTTATCTAAGCAGTCAAACACATACTCGATATGGGAATAATTTACTTTAAGGAAACGGCTCCGCACAATTTCACGCGGATAGTCATCACCGGCAATACGGATATATGGGCGCTGAGACAGCACAGTTTCCAGCATAAGGTCAACCACTTCATCCGTTCGTTCCTGTCCATAACGTTCTGCCAGATAAGGATACTCAATATTTTCTTTGATAATTTCCTGATATATCGTCATCTTATCCATCCTATCCGTATCCATCTTTGAAGCACCGTTCGTTTTTTCTCTTTTTGCCGGATAGATTGATTGATACGTATTTAATAAATCAATATTTGATTTTTCTGTATTTGTTTCTTGTATATTTAATTGGGCTGGATTTTCCTGTTCAGGTTTTACCAATTCAGGGTTTACCTGTACTGGATTTACCTGTCTTGGATTTTCCCGTTTAGGTGAAAGAGAAACTTCCTTATTTGAAGGGGCTTGTACCGGCTGCTCATGGATCGTATATTCAATGTCTCCCAGACGTCCATGCCGGTCACGGATACGCTGACGGGTAAGATAACCGTGTTTTTCCAGTTCCTTTAATGCAGCGCTGATGGAATCCACACCGTCTTTGCAGATACGGGCAAGCCCTTTGGTTGTGTAATCCCAATTTTCCGGCAGCGACAGCATAAGGGAGAGCAGTCCTTTGGCTTTTAAAGACAGCGCCACATTCCGCAGGTGATGATTTGACATTACCGTAAAATCTTTTGTTTTCTCAACTCTGAACACTGCCATTTAAAACCCTCCTTTCAATGTTTCAATATAAGACCGTGCTATAACTCCCGGTCCTTATGTTCATAGTGAAGATTTCCTTCCGCTACTTTTGCGTGATTTCTGATTTTGATAAATCCCTTGTCCTGATTTTCCAATGCTTTCTGATAGCCTGTTTCTGTTAAAAACAGACGCATCTTATCGCCTTTGTCTCCAACAAAAGAATCATAAGAAAGCACATCAAAAACAATCATGTGTTTTACACTCGGATCAAAGCGCTCCAAAGCCATAATGTCATGGCCTTTCAAACATTCGGCACCGGATTTTCTGCGGGCATCTGCAAGCAGTTCCCCGATAGTCTTAGGACCTCCGGGAATACGATAATTTTTCCGTACATCGTGTATCAGAGAAAGGCACTCCTGAGAGGGCAGAGATTCCAGCTTTTTGATTAAGCTGACAGAAGCCTCTCTTTGTTCCTGATTTTTGATATATGGAAGCTCTGCACGGAGCTCATAGGTAACGGCTGCTTTGTCATAGCCGTCTGTCTGGTATAAAATCCTTTTTTCTGTTTCGGATAAATTCATAAATGGTTCCTCCTTAAAAATGGGTATAAGAAAACGCCATAGGCTTCCCCATGACGTTTCTATATGATAAAATGTATATGTTTTTTATTAGAGTAATGGTTATATGGACCATTGCGGCAAGAACAAATCCTTGCTAATAATTTGCTAATTGGACACTTTGAAATTAGCAAGAAATACGTTGTACAAGCTATCACGCCACAATAGGTTAAACGCTCGAAAAAGCCCATAGTTTCAAGGTTTTTTGCGTACCGGAAGTCATGTAGCCGGACGGTGTACGAGGTGATATGCCATACTCCTAAGCGCTAGCTGTGGGTTCGATTCCCGCACGGGACGCTGATCAAAAGCGGGAATTGTCAGCAGAAATGCTGAAGCAATTCCCGCTTTTTTCTTTTCTGATATAGAATCGGATCAAAATATCCGGATAGGACAACAGATGTAAAAATGGGTCAAAAATAGAGATGTTGGTCTTATGAATATAGCAAAACTGATCGGTGAGACAACGGAATATGATAAAAAACGAATGCTCGAGGCAAAAAACCCAAAAGCTGGTGTAAAAGTGTTAGCGCATTTGCAAATACCTCCGGCGGAACTTTGATTTTCGGCATTTCTGATGAAGGACAGGTTGTTGGACTTGATGATCCTGAAGGGGACGCAGAAAAAATCAGTGAAATTATCAAGACAAAGCTGGACCCGATACCGGAGTTTAATCTCCGATTCCACAAAACGGAAGACAGCAAAGTGCTGATTATACTGGATGTCATGCAAGGAGATGAAACACCCTATTACTATTCCGAAAGCGGTTCATTAGAAGCTTATATCCGTGTCGGGAATCAAAGTGTAAAGGCGACAGCTGTAGAAATGAAACGAATGGTACTGAGGGGCATGCATACGTCCTATGATTCACGAAAAACAAACTATAAGGTTGATGATTTTGCTTTTTCAAAACTCAGGGAAAGATATAAAATGATGGGGAATATTCAGGCAGTGTTATCTCTTTGATTGAAAATGGAGAAGCATTCATTAAACGGAATAATAAAGTGATGTGGCGTAAAACCAGCAATTCAAGAGAAGAAATGCCGGAATATGTAGAAAGATGTACTGAACAGACTTGGGTATATGGAGCGAAAAGGCAGCGGATTTGAAAAGATCATTAGTGGATATGAATTTCAGATCAATTATAATGAAGATAAAAAACCATTGTTTCGTTCGGACAGGTATCAATTTACTGTAGTGATGCCAAATCTGAACTATAATGTCCCCCAAGATGGCACTCAAGATGTCCCTCGGAATGTCCCTCGGGATATTATTCATAATAAAATGGATATTCAGATCATAAATTTAATTCGAAAAGATTGCAGAATAAGTACAGAAAAAATGGCAATTGCATTAGGTGTAAGCTCAAAAACCATAAAACGCCATATTAATAAAATGGAAAATATATATTATGTTGGACGCGGATCAAATGGACATTGGGAAATCACAGAAAAAGATGACAGAGGATAAATCTGCTGCTGCAGGAGGAATGGAACTGATATTCCCCCAAGTATTAAAGAAGGAGGCACTATGGAAAATCCTATTAACATCCTGGTAGTTGAGGATGACACAAATATTAATAACCTGCTGAAGACTGCTCTGGAAAAAGCCGGCTACCAGGTGATCCAGGCTTTTTCCGGAACAGAGGCGGAACTGGTCCTTCAAATGCAGAAGTCTGTTTCTCTGGTCTTGCTGGATCTGATGCTTCCGGGGATTTCAGGAGAAGAAGTTTTAAAGAGTATCCGCAAGAAGGGTAATCTTCCGGTGATCGTTTTAACGGCCAAAGACAGTCTGGATGAAAAGATCGGGCTGCTGACCCAGGGAGCCGACGATTATATCACCAAACCTTTTGAACTTCCGGAGGTGCTGGCAAGGATCCAGGTCCAGCTGCGCCATGCGGGGAGGGAAACAGGCTCCGGCCGGCTGTCCTATAAAGATCTGGTCCTGGACAAAACCAATTACCAGGTAAAGATCGGCGGAAGGGAGATCCCCAGGATCACCAAACAGGAATTTGCCATCCTGGAGCTTCTGGTAAGCCATCCCCGGCAAGTCTTCAGCAAAGAAGATATTTTTTCTTACGCCTGGGAGGAGCCCTATATGGGAGAGACCAAAACTCTGGATGTGCATATCAGCAATATCCGCAAAAAGCTCAAGGCAGTCGCCTCTGAGGAATACATAGAAACCGTATGGGGCATCGGTTACCGGCTCCACGGATAACTTTACTCTTTTTTTACTTTTGATTTGCTTTTTATTTGGACTTTTCCGATAAGATGAGATCAGAAACAAAAAAGGAGATGAATGACTTGAGTGATTATTTACTTTGTACAAGAGGCCTGACAAAAAGGTTCGGCCATCATCATGCAGTGGATCATGTAAACCTTCATATACCAAAGGGAGCCATCTATGGTTTTATCGGAAGAAACGGAGCGGGAAAAACCACCTGCCTGAAAATGATCAGCGGCCTTTCCAAACCCACAGAAGGAGAAATTGAAATATTCGGTTATAGCGGCAGAGAGCTGGAACATATGCGTTCCAGGATCGGCTGTCTCATTGAAGCCCCGGGGCTCTATGAAAACATGACTGCCTATGAAAATCTTAAGACCAAGTGTCTGTTCTGCGGGATCCATAAGAAAGGCTATATTAAAGATATCCTGGAAACTGTGGGACTGGGAGATACCGGGAAGAAGAAGGCAAAGCACTTCTCCCTTGGCATGAAGCAGCGGCTGGGGATCGGCCTGGCCCTGGTAGGGGAACCGGATCTTCTGGTACTGGATGAGCCTATCAACGGCCTGGACCCTCAGGGGATCGCCGAAGTAAGGGATACCTTGCAGAGGCTCCAGCAGGAGCGGAATATGACCATTCTGATCTCCAGCCATATTTTAGAGGAATTATCCAAGATCGCCACAGATTACGGGATCATCCATAACGGCGCCCTCCTGCAGGAGCTGGGTAGTGTCAAAACTACCATCTTTTTTTATTGTAAAAGTTACGTTTTACCTTGAT
>ERZ1643249.105-NODE-105-length-113043-cov-19.247690_pt1 | contig 113043 bp, 104 predicted proteins | sample MGYA00579263_ERZ1643249 | MGnify/ENA primary metagenome ERZ1643249 (study PRJEB29033, sample SAMEA4952264) | chicken gut metagenome | biome: Broiler Chicken; feature: Gastrointestinal Tract; material: Caecum | place: Ireland | collected 2018 | study: Broiler...
GAGAATCATTGGTCATGGAATCAATGATCGCCAGTGATTCCACCCGGATCCCCTGCTCACGAAGCCTGTCTCCTCCGTGCTGGAAGCCTTTTTCGATCACGATCCCGGCGCCTTCCAGAACAGCGCCGGAAGTCTTTACGATATCGATAAGGCCCATAAGAGCACAGCCGTTGGCCAGAAAATCATCAATGATCAATACATGATCATCCGGTCCCAGGTATTTTTTGGACAAGATCACATCATATACTTTTTTGTGGGTAAAGGACTCTACTTTGGTGGTGTACATTTCTCCGTCCAGATTCAGGCTCTGGGCTTTTTTTGCAAAGACCACCGGAACATTGAAATACTGGGCTACGATACAGGCAATGCCGATACCTGAAGCTTCTATAGTAAGAATCTTATTGATAGGAGCATCTGCGAAGATCCGTTTAAACTCCTTTCCCAGTTCGTTGATAAACGGAATATCCATCTGGTGATTTAAAAAACTGTCTACCTTTAAAACGTTTCCGGGTTTTACGATCCCATCCTTTAAAATACGTTCTTTCAAAAGCTCCATCTTTTGATTCCTCCCTGTTTCTGTTATGGTTTCTATTATCATACGGCATAATGAAAGCCTTGGCAATTTATTTTTTCGATTTTTGTAAAAAAATAGCGGGAAATCTGGAAATATGGAGATTTTGTGTTACAATAGTAGAAATTGGACTTATTAAGTCAATATAATGATACCAGGGTTAAAATGTCTAAGCCTACTTGAGCCTGCTCATAAGTGGATGCAGGACCTTGGGATCTGTTAATGAAAATAAAGAGAGACAGGAGGAAGATCATGGCGGAGTATGAAGTGATCCGGGAGATGTTTAATCTTTGTCCGGGAAATCAGATGCGGGATATCTTTATAGAGGAAGTGGAGCTTCCGGAAGACGCAGACCTGGAGGCTTTTGTAAGGAACAAATTTAAGGCGGAAGAAGAACTGAAGATCGAACGGACAGACAAAGAGGACGGAAGCGTGGTTTTTGATGTGATGACCGCTTCTATTCACCAGAGATATACAATTTCCAGGTTTTAAAAAGGTTTGCCCTTTGCTTTTTGGAATGGGTTTGTTATAATAATAAAAGTGCCGGATTGGAGGAAAGGATATTGGAGAAAAAGGAAAAAACACATACTCATGTGCTGGAAAATGGTACCAGGGTCGTACACAGTCATGAGCCGGGACATAATCACTCCCATACCCATACTCATACCAAAGCTGTGCTGAATCGTCTTTCACGGGCCATAGGGCATCTGGAATCAATTCGCCGTATGGTGGAGGAAGGGAGAGACTGCAGCGAGGTTTTGATACAGCTTTCCGCAGTGAAGGCGGCTATCAATAATACAGGGAAGGTAATCCTTCAGGATCATATCGAGCATTGCATCGTAGACGCGGTAGAGAGCGGAGACCATGAGGCACTGGAGGAACTGAATAAAGCCATTGACCGTTTCATGAAATAATACCAGTATTTATGAGTGATGAAAAAATACCGGTTATGGCAGAAAGGAAGAAACATGAGCGAAGAAAAGAAACAATGTGACAGCACAAGCTGCGACAAAGAAAGCTGCGCAGGCTGCAGCCACGCAAAGGGAGGCGGCGTTCCAAAGGAAAAATTAAATGCCCACTCTCATATTAAAAAGGTGATCGGAGTCATCAGCGGAAAGGGAGGGGTTGGAAAATCTTTTGTGACAGCTTCTCTGGCCAACGAGATGGCTTTTCAGGGTTATAAAGTAGGGATCATGGATGCGGATATCACCGGTCCTTCGATCCCAAGAATGTATGGTTTAAAAGGATCTGCAGTGGCAGATGAAAAGGGGATCTATCCTATGCTTACCGGGAATGATATAGAGGTTATGTCTGTGAACCTTCTCCTGCCTCAGGAGGATGCTCCTGTGATCTGGAGAGGTCCGATCCTGGCTAACATGGTAAAACAGTTCTGGACAGAGGTAGTCTGGGGAGATCTGGATTATCTCTTCGTGGATATGCCCCCGGGAACAGGAGATGTGCCTCTTACCGTATTCCAGTCTCTGCCTATTGACGGTATCGTGATCGTATCTTCACCACAGGATCTGGTGCAGATGATCGTTAAAAAAGCTTACAATATGGCAAAGATGATGAATGTTCCTGTTCTGGGTCTGGTGGAAAATTACAGCTATGTGAAATGTCCGGACTGCGGCAAAGAGATCTATGTGTTCGGCGAGAGCAAGGTAGAGGCGGCTGCAAAAGAGGTGGAAGTGCCGGTGATCGGCAAGATGCCTCTGGATCCGGAAATGGCCAAGGCTGTAGACGCCGGAGCATTTGCAGGCGTCTTAAACACCTATCTGGGCGGAGCTGAAAAGTATCTGCCTCAGGTATAAAATGATGTGGGGGCAAAAGCCCCCGACTATGATACCGGCTTGCTTCGCGCTTACGCACTCTCACAAGCCTCAAAACATTCGAAATCCGCTCATTTTTCTGCGAAAAATGGCTACTTTCTCATGTTTTGGGCGGGTCAAGTAGTCAAAACTCCTCTCACAAGCAAGCTTGCGTCGGAGTTTTGTCTATTTGACCCTGGTATCATCATAAAATTAGGGATAGTTGCCAAAATTTTCAAATATGGACCGGGCTGCATTTGGAAAGGAATGCAGTCCGGGATTTTTTATGCCCAAAAAGAATTGGAAATATTTCTGAAAAATTGTTATAAAATTCACAAGTCTCTGTTTGGAATTACTGAAATTCCGGAGGAAAATCCCTCTGTGGAAGAATGTTGGAATTTGTTGACAAATGGTCGGACCAGTGCCATAATACCTGTAATGCAGAAAACACCTGCAAGTAAATATAATTTCTGACTGCTTTAAGAAAGGAATGGTAGAAATGGTAGAGCGCCAGATTAAACTGACTGCAAAGGAAGATGTAAAAGAGTTTGTTAATGAGGCCAGCAAATGCGACTTCGATATTGACATTTTTTACAACAGAGTGGTTATTGACGCAAAATCAATATTGGGTGTATTAAGCATGGATCTGACTCGGGTTCTGACTGTAAGATGCAACGGACAGGACGAGAGATTTAATAACTTTTTGAACAAATATGCAGTTGCGTAAAAGAAGATGATCCGGCAATCGGCCGGGAGCTTTTGAACTATGATATGGAGAGACTCCGGAAGGACTTTCTCAGAAGCCGGAATATTGGCTTCGGGAGAATGGGACTTCCGGAGTTTTTCCGTTTAGGGGAAGACGGCAGTGATAAGAAATGTTCACAGGGTCTGTTCCTTTGTGATAGAATAGGGATATGGATAAACAAGAAAAAGAAATGATTAAAATATCAGTCCGGAATCTGGTGGAGTTTATACTCCGGAAAGGTGATCTGGACAACAGACGGAGCGCTGCCTTTGACCGGGAGGCCATGTTAAAGGGAGGCAGGATCCACAGAAAGATACAAAAACAGATGAATGCTTCCTATCGGGCGGAGGTCCCTTTGAAATGGGAACAGGAGTATGAGGAATTTATCATTTCCGTAGAGGGAAGGGCCGACGGGATCATCGAAGAGGCAGACAGAACGGCTATTGACGAGATCAAGGGAGTCTATATGGATCTGAATTTCCTGGAGGAACCTATAGAGGTCCACAAAGCCCAGGCCATGTGCTATGCCTATATCTATGGCTCCCAGTCAGGGAAAGATGAGATCCAGGTCCAGATGACTTACTGTCAGATGGAGAGCGAGGAGATCAAGCGCTTTACGGAAGATTTTACTATAGAGAAACTGAAAAAATGGTTTGAAGATCTGCTGGGGGCATATTATAAATGGGCGAAATTCCAATATGATCGGAGGATCCTGAGAAGAAATTCCATGGAGGGGCTGGAGTTTCCCTATCCTTACCGGCAGGGGCAGCGGGAGCTGGTCACCGGGGTATATCATACCATTACCACAGGCAGGCAGCTTTTCATCCAGGCCCCTACCGGTATCGGAAAGACTATGGCCGCTGTGTTTCCTGCTGTCCGGGCAGTGGGGCAGGGATACGGAGACAAAATCTTCTATCTGACGGCCAAAACCATTACCAGGACAGTGGCCCAGGAGGCTTTCGCACTGCTAAAGGAGATGGGTCTATCCTATAAAACCCTGACCATTACCGCCAAGGAAAAGCTTTGCTGTCTGGAAGAACCGGACTGTAATCCGGAAAAATGTCCCTATGCTAAAGGACATTTTGACCGGGTGAATGAAGCCGTGTTTGAACTTCTGAACGGCAGGGACACTTATTTTCGGGAAGATCTTCTGGCTCAGGCGGAAAAGCATCAGGTATGTCCCTATGAAATGTGTCTGGATACTGCCGACTGGGTAGACGCTGTGATCTGTGATTATAACTATGTGTTTGATCCTAAGGTGCATTTAAAAAGATTTTTCGGGGATGGTGTGAAAGGAGACTATATCTTTCTCATTGACGAGGCCCATAATCTGGTGGACCGGGGAAGAAAGATGTACAGCGCCACTTTATGCAAGGAAGAAATCCTGGAGACCGCCAGAGCGGTGAAAGGCCACAGCGTGAAATTGTACCGGATCCTGAACCGGTGTAATAAGCTGATGCTGGAATATAAAAGAGAGTGCGATACCTGGCAGGTGCTGGAGAATATCGGGGGGCTTTCCCTCCAGCTTCTGAATCTTCTGGGAGAGATGGAAAATTTTCTGGAACAGGAACATGAGGAAAAGGTACAGAAAGCAGTTCTGGATTTTTCTTTTGTGATCCGGCATTTCCTGAACATGTACGATCTGGCAGATGAAAATTATGTGATCTATACCCACTATGGGGAAGAAGGAGAATTTCTCCTCACTCTTTTCTGTGTCAATCCCAGGAAAAATCTCCAGGAGTGTTTAAATAAGGGGCGGAGCACTATTTTCTTCTCTGGCACTTTTCTCCCTTTGCCTTATTACCGCTCTCTTTTCAGTACCAGGGAGGATGATTATGCCATCTGCGCCGCCTCTCCTTTCCCAAGGGAGAACCTGAAACTGCTGGTGGCCAGAGATGTGAGCAGCAAGTATACCAGAAGGGACCAGGAAGAATATAAAAAGATCGCAGAATATATTTATCAGATGATACGGGGAAAGAAGGGGAACTATCTGGTGTTTCTTCCTTCTTACCGGATGCTGGAGGATATTTACCAGGCTTTCCAGGAGCGGATCCGGGAGGAGGATTTTCCCGTAGATTGTCTTCTTCAGAGCAGCGGCATGTCTGAGGCTGACCGGGAGGAGTTCCTGGAGGCCTTTGAAGAGGAAGGAGAACATTCCCTTGCCGGATTCTGTGTTATGGGAGGCATTTTCTCCGAAGGCATTGATCTGACAGGCAAGCGCCTTATCGGGGCGGCGGTGGTGGGCACCGGACTTCCCCAGGTGGGCAGCGAGCGGGAAATCCTGAAGGAATATTATGATAAAAAAGACCAGATGGGTTTTGACTATGCCTACCGGTATCCGGGAATGAATAAAGTACTCCAGGCGGCTGGCAGAGTGATCCGTACAAAAGAAGACCGGGGAGTAGTACTGCTTCTGGACGAAAGGTTCCTCCAGAGAGCCTATCAGGAACTGTTTCCATGGGAGTGGAGAGGGTACGAAGTGTGTACCGCGGCCCAGGCGGGGGAGCGGATACGGAGGTTTTGGGAGAAAGGATGAAAGCTGCAGGGCCGGAGAGACATGGGCTTTAGATAAAAGACTTGCCCCTGCCAGGCCCAGGGCTTATAATAGTATGGAAAAGTTTCAGAAGAAAGGGAGGATCCGAACATGGAGATCGTAAGTACAAAGAACGCGCCGGGCGCTATCGGCCCTTATTCACAGGCTATGATTTTAAACGGAGTGGTATATACTTCCGGACAGGTGGCTTTAAGTCCCAAGACAGGAGAAGTTGTGGGAACTACTATTGAGGAACAGGCAGAACAGGTAATGAAAAATCTGGGAGCAGTTCTGGAGGCAGCAGGAAGCAGTTATGAGAAAACAGTTAAGACTACCTGCTTTCTGGCAGATATGAATGATTTTGCGGCTTTTAATGAAATATACGGAAAGTATTTCACCGGAAAGCCGGCAAGATCCTGTGTGGCTGTAAAAACTCTGCCGAAAAATGTGCTCTGCGAAGTAGAAGCCATTGCGTCAGTAGAATAAGATGAAAAAACGCCTTTCGCTGTGGGCAAAAGCTCATGGCTAAGGGTGTTTTTGTATATTGGAACAAAATGGGGGATTTCAAATCAGAAGCTGATCAGGAGAAAAGGATCCATGAAATTAAAAAATATATTGATCGTTGTGGAAAATATAGAAGAAGCGAAAAAGTTTTATCATGATCTGTTTGGACTTGAAACAGTGGTGGACAATGAAGGAAATATGATCCTGACTGAGAGACTGGTGCTCCAGGAGAAAAAAATCTGGGAAGAGTTTCTTGGAAAAAATACTCTCCCGGAGAGTAATTCCTGCGAGCTGTATTTTGAAGAAAAAGACATTGAAGGATTTGTGGAAAAGCTGGAAAGACTCTATCCCTCCATTCAATATGTCAATAGACTTATGACACTTGACTGGGGACAGAAAATGGTACAATTTTATGATCCGGACGGAAATCTGATCGAAGTGAGAACTCCGATGTGATTGGAAATGAGATATTGAGATGTTAAGACTAAAATATGGAAACACAAACACATATTTCCTGCAGGGAACCTGCGGCAGTATATTGATTGATACGGATTATGCAGGGACGATGCCAGCTTTTTATAAAGAATTAAAGAAAAATAATATGACCATAGCTGTTATTCTGGATAATGGGGAGTGCTTTGTAGGAGATCTGGAACCAATAGAATATCTCAGGGCTTATGAGAAAAAGCAGGATTTGGAAAAAGATTGGAAGATGATCATGAGCTATAACCCCAAAGTGATTCATTATGCACACGTTAATGAAAAATATTTTTTATAGATGAAGAACCGCCGTACACCGGCCTGCCTGGGCCTTTGCACAGCGGTTTTTTTCAACTCTAAATTGTTCCTTAGGAGATAACCAGCCTTTATGCCGGCTTCTGACGTTTCAAGAGAGATACCAGTATCAGCATTCCTAACGGAAAGAGAATGGCGGTAAGGATCCCAAGATTCATTTTTCCGGTAAACTGGGAGATGATCCCTACCACGCCTGGACCGGCGGAGCAGCCTATGTCTCCGGCCAGGGCGAACATGGCGTACATAAAAGTGCCGCCTCCTCTTAGATAAGCGGCTCCCAGGGAGAAGGTACCGGGCCACATCAGTCCCACGGAGAAGCCGCAGATAGCGCAGCCCGCCAGGGACAGAAGAGGTATGGGTGAAAGGGAAGTGACCAGGTAGCCCAGGATACATAGAAGGCTGGTAGCCTTCAGGGAAGGGATCAGCTTCAGATTTTCTCCTTTCATGCCGTAGAGGAAACGGCTGAGGCCCATAAAGAAGGCAAAGGAGCAGGGACCCAGAAGATCACCTATAGTTTTGGAAACTTTCAGGCCGTCTTCCGCAAACATAGAGGACCACTGGCTGACGCCCTGTTCGGAAGCTCCTGCGCAGATCATCACAAAAAACAGGATCCAGAATACCTTTATCCGGAAAATGCTTTTTGGAAGTCTGGTCTCTTCGTCATCTCCGGGGATGGCGTAAATGGGAACCTTTGTAAAAGCAAAGAGAGTAAACAGAGGCACCAGAGCCCACAGAGGAGGAAGGAGACGCCAGTTTTCAATCCCTGCCAGAGTAAAGTATAAGGTAGAAAGAAGCACCACCGCCATATGACCCCAGCAATAGAAAGAATGAAGCATGCTCATACGGGCGGCCTTATTGGTTCCAGGGCAGGCCTCTACGATCGGGCTGACGATCACTTCCAGGATCCCTCCTCCAATGGCGTTAAATACCATAGAGATCAGGATTCCCATATAAGGATCCAGAAGGAAGGGAAGGCAGTAAAAGCCGGTAAGTCCGATGATGGTCACCAGGAAGGAACACAGTGCGGCCTTTCGGTAGCCGGTGCGTTTGATCACTCCCGGGGAGAGAAAGTCCACCAGGATCTGGATACAGAAATTTACAGTGATCAGCAGGCTGATCTTATCCAGGGAAACGCCAAACTCTCTGTTAAAGGTCAGAAACAACAGAGGAGGCAGATTATTTACAATGGCCTGGGTCACATAGCCCAGGTAACAGCTGTAGACAGTATGTTTTGCCTGTAGTTTCATATGATGTAATCTCCTGTGAAAAAATATTTTATAGTTTGTGTTTGTCATTTCATGCCACAGTCCCTTGGCGCTATCTTTATGTGATTTCTTTTTCTGCGGCCTGGGGGAAGAGATAGTGGAGAAACTTTTCCGCTCCCGGGGAGGAAGAGATCTGGGAATTATGGGCCAGTACCAGCTGCCTTTTGGGAATGGATTCCTGGATCTCCAGTTTGTAGAAGTCTTCTTTTTGATGGGCCAGCACAAAATCCGGCACCACAGTGATCCCCAGACCGATCCTGGCCAGATCCAGAAGAAGATCGTTGCTGGACAGCTCTGCCTCGGGAGTCAGGGAAAGGCCGTGGCGGACAAAAAGCTGCTGGAAAAATTCGCTGGTGGTGCTGGATTTTTCCAGCATGAGAATGGGATACTCTGCAAGCTGGGATAAGGTGATCTTTTTTCCCTCCAGGCCGAAATAGTTTTTCCCAGCCACGAAAATATCCTGGAAATCCAGGATCTCATACCGGGTCTCCCGGCTGGTGAGATGGGCGTTAGGAGCGTTGACCACAATAAAGTCTACCTTGTTATTCTGGAGAAGGGACACACATCCTCCGGAGGTGGCGTTGGTGACTTTTATGCGGATATTGGGATATTCCCGGTGGAACCGCTGGAAATAAGGCACTAAAAAATACCGGCAGATGGTGTCGCTGGCGCCGATCCGCAGGGGGGCTTCTACAGAAGGAGAGTTAAGAAGCTGATTTTCTCCTTCGTAAAGAAGATTCACCGCCGGTTCTACATGACGGAGGAGAGCTTCTCCTTCAGGGGTCAGAGTTACCTTCTTGGTATTCCGCAGAAACAGAGGGTGCCCCAGTTTCTGCTCCAGGGACTTGATAGACTGGCTTACCGCTGACTGGGAAATATAAAGCTGCCGGGAAGCCTGGGAAAAGCTGAGAGTAGTGGCAACGTAGTAAAACACTTTATATAATTCAAAACTGATATCCATGGACAATCCTTTCTTTTAGTCAGATCTGATCCTTGTACGATCTCTAAGGCTCCCGGCTGCACGGATTCCGGAGGGGAGCCCAAAAGCTAAGAGATACTATATAGAGAATGATTTCAGGTGTCAACACGTTTTTTTACAGGAATATGCAATATTATGACAATCTCTATTGATGAGTACTTCTTATAAAAAATATTAGTTATATTAATTTTACTTATAATGAGAACTGTGTTAAACTGAGTTCATAAAGTGCTATACAAATGTCATTGCCCCTGGGGCAGAAAGGAGCTTACATGAGCGAAGTAAGGCGTGTCTATGTTGAGAAGAAACCGGATTTTGCAGTCAAAGCCAAAGAGCTGAGACATGAGATCAAAAGTTATCTGGGAATCGGAGACGTTACCGGAGTACGGGAACTGATCCGGTATGATGTGGAAAATATTTCTGACGAGGTATTTGAGAAAGCCTGTACCTGTGTGTTTTCCGAGCCTCCTGTAGATGATTTATATAAGGAAACCTTTGAAGCGGCAGAAGGATCCCGGATTTTTTCCGTGGAATATCTCCCGGGACAGTTTGACCAGAGAGCAGATTCTGCAGTCCAGTGTATCCAGTTTCTGAAAGAGGACGAGAAGCCGATCATCCGTTCCGCAACAACCTATGTGATCGAGGGAAATATTTCCGATGAAGAGCTGGCAGCCATCAAGAACCACTGCATTAACCCGGTGGATTCCAGAGAGGCAGACCCGGCGAAACCGGAAACTCTGGTGACAAAATTTGAGGAGCCGGAAGACGTAAAGATCTTTGAAGGTTTTAAAGATATGGAAGAAGGAAAGCTGAAAGATCTTTATACTTCTTTGAACCTGGCTATGACTTTCAAGGATTTCCTTCATATCCAGAATTACTTTAAGAATGAAGAGAAGAGAGATCCTTCCATGACAGAGATCCGGGTGCTGGATACCTACTGGTCTGATCACTGCCGCCACACTACCTTCTCCACAGAACTGAAGAATGTAGAGTTTGGGGACGGGGACTATAAAGAACCTATTGTGAAAACTTACGAGCAGTATCTGTCAGACCGCCAGGTGCTCTATAAAGACAGGAATGACAAATTTATCTGCCTGATGGATCTTGCTCTGCTGGCTATGAAGAAATTAAAGGCAGAAGGCAAACTTCAGGATCAGGAAGAATCGGAAGAGATCAACGCCTGCTCTATCGTAGTTCCCGTAGATGTAGACGGCAAAGAAGAGGAGTGGCTGATCAACTTTAAAAATGAAACCCATAACCATCCTACAGAGATCGAGCCTTTCGGCGGCGCGGCTACCTGTCTTGGAGGCGCTATCCGTGACCCGCTGTCAGGACGTACCTATGTATACCAGGCTATGCGTGTTACCGGAGCGGCAGATCCTACAGTATCTGTAAAAGATACCATGAAAGGAAAACTTCCTCAGAAGAAACTGGTAAGAGGAGCTGCTCAGGGTTATTCTTCTTACGGAAACCAGATCGGTCTGGCTACCGGTTATGTAAAAGAAATCTATCATCCGGATTATGTGGCAAAACGTATGGAGATCGGTGCCGTTATGGGAGCTGCTCCGAGAAGAGCCGTTATCAGGGAAACCTCTGATCCCGGAGATATGATCATCCTTTTAGGCGGACGTACCGGACGTGACGGCTGCGGCGGAGCAACAGGTTCATCTAAGGTACACACAGAGGAATCTATTGAGACCTGCGGCGCAGAAGTACAGAAGGGAAATGCGCCTACCGAAAGAAAGATCCAGAGACTGTTCCGGAGAGAAGAAGTCAGCAAGATCATTAAGAAATGTAACGACTTTGGCGCTGGCGGCGTATCCGTAGCCATCGGCGAGCTGGCGGCAGGGCTGAAGATCGATCTGGATAAGGTTCCGAAGAAGTACGCTGGCCTGGACGGCACAGAAATCGCCATTTCCGAGTCTCAGGAACGTATGGCAGTCGTAGTAGATCCAAAAGATGTAGATACTTTCCTCGGCTATGCCCAGGAGGAAAACCTGGAAGCTGTGCCTGTAGCTGTTGTTACTGAGAGCCCCAGACTGGTGATGAACTGGAGAGGAAAGACTATCGTGGATCTGTCCAGAGCTTTCCTGGATACCAACGGCGCTCATCAGGAAACAGACGTATATGTGGAAATCCCGAATAAAGAAGGAAATGTTTTAGACAGAGCTTCCGATGTGGGAGATGTAAAGAAAAAATGGCTGGATACTCTGTCTGATCTGAACACCTGTTCCCAGAAGGGACTGGTGGAAATGTTCGACAGTTCCATCGGAGCAGGAAGCGTATTTATGCCTTACGGCGGAAAATATCAGCTTACAGAGACTCAGACTATGGTAGCAAAAGTTCCCGTACAGAACGGAAATACCCAGACTGTTACCATGATGAGCTATGGATTTGATCCTTATCTGTCCAGCTGGAGCCCATACCACGGAGCTGTTTACGCAGTAACAGAATCTGTGGCAAGGATCGTAGCTTCCGGCGGAGATTACAGCAAGATCCGCTTTACCTTCCAGGAATATTTCCGGAGAATGACAGAAGATCCTCATCGCTGGAGCCAGCCATTTGCAGCTCTCCTGGGCGCGTATGCAGCACAGCTTGGCTTCGGACTGCCTTCCATCGGCGGCAAGGACTCTATGTCAGGAACCTTTAATGATATCGACGTGCCTCCTACTCTGGTATCTTTCGCAGTAGATGTGGCAAAAGAAAAAGACATTATCACACCGGAACTGAAAAAGACAGGAAGCAAGCTGGTATGGCTGAGAATGCCTAAAGCTGCTTATGATCTTCCGGATTTTGAAGCCTTAAAAGTACAGTATGGAAAATTCAGAGAAGACATCCAGGCCGGAAGGATCCTTTCCGCATATGCTCTGGACCGTCATGGTATTGCCGCCGCTGTATCCAAGATGGCCTTCGGAAATCAGAAAGGCGTGAAGATCGAGCACAATGTAGATGAGAGAGATCTGTTCTCACCGGGATTCGGAGATATCATCTGTGAAGTGGCAGATGGAAAAGTGGGAGAACTGGCGATCACTTATACAGTGATCGGTGAAGTGACAGACAGCGCCTGCCTGGAATACAAGGATATGAAGATCACGATGGCAGAGGCCCTGGAGACCTGGAAAGCGCCCCTGGAGAAAGTCTTCAAAACACGTTCCGGTTCTGAGACAGACGATGCTACCAAAAGTATGGATAAAGGTCTGTACGATACCAAAGACGTACACATCTGTTCTCACAAGATCGCCCAGCCTACAGTATTCATTCCTGTATTTCCGGGAACTAACTGCGAGTACGACAGCACAAAGGCATTTGAAAGAGCGGGAGCGAAGGTTATTACCAAGGTATTCAAGAATCTGGATGCGGAGCACATCCGTGATTCCGTGGAAGTCTTTGAAAAAGCCATTGACCAGGCGCAGATGATCATGTTCCCAGGCGGTTTCTCCGCCGGCGACGAGCCCGACGGATCCGCCAAGTTCTTTGCCACAGCTTTCCAGAATGCAAAGATCAAAGATGCGGTTATGCGTCTGTTAAATGAAAGAGACGGACTGGCTCTTGGTATCTGCAACGGCTTCCAGGCTCTCATCAAACTGGGACTGGTTCCCTACGGCGAGATCACAGGACAGACCCAAGACTCTCCTACACTGACCTTTAACACCATTGGCCGTCATATTTCCAAGATGGTTTACACAAAGGTTGTTACAAACAAATCCCCATGGCTGTTAAAGGCAGAACTTGGAAAGGTTTACACCAATCCTGCTTCCCACGGAGAAGGACGTTTCGTAGCCAGCCAAGAGTGGCTGAAGAAACTCTTTGAAAACGGCCAGGTAGCTACCCAGTACTGTGACCTGGACGGCAATATCACTATGGACGAAGAGTGGAATGTAAACGGCTCTTACTGCGCTATCGAAGGTATTACAAGCCCTGACGGACGTGTTCTGGGCAAGATGGCTCACTCTGAGAGACGCGGCGACGGCGTAGCTATCAATATCTACGGCGAACAGGATATGAAGATCTTTGAGTCCGGAGTGGAGTACTTTAAATAAGAATTATAAAGAATCATATAAAGAAAAAGCACAGGACCCTTACAAAGGGGCGCTGTGCTTTTTCTTTTCACGTCCGCCTTCTGTTTTCAAAAAACGGTATTTTCTCAATAGCTCCCAGTATATCCTGAAAATCTTCCTTAGGAGCCAGGTCTATATACTTTCTTAACAGGCTGGTCTCTTGTTTCTTATAAGGACCGTAGAAGATATTATAAAGATCATGACCCCGCACATAGGTCTTGATTTCTTCCATATGATCCTGTATTTCTTCTTCCGTGGTCAGATCTTTTCCCAACACCTGGAGAAGATGACGGCCTCCCCGGGTCCGGTGGAGATATTCTTTCCATTTTTCCAGAAGGATTTTATAAAAATCTTCCGGTTTTTTGAGAATTCCCAGTTTTGCCATGACCTCTGGATTCAGAAAATAATTTTCAAAGGAGTAGTATTTCAGTACCAGTACATTTTTCGCTGTCACTCTGGGAAGACGGTCCACATCTTCCAGATTCCGTTCTTCATAGTATTTACACAGGGAACGGACCAGCTCTTCGTGGTCTTTCCCGTCCCCGTCCCGGATCATGAGAAACTGATCTTTCAGATACACCTGGTTCATGTATTTCAGATTTGCATAGGTCTTGATATTGGTGCAGCTGTTGGTAGTGATGATAGACACCCGGGACAGACTGCCGTCTTCGTTGTAGATCTCGGAATAATATTTTTCCAGAAGAAGGGGGAGGCGGCTTTTGTCCTGCTTTCCTTCTACGATAAATACGAAATCCACTCCCAGGAGATCTCCTGCAGAGTAGCCCAGGTCTTCCAATACACGGGAGAGGTTTGTCTTTTCCCGGACGCTGGGAAGTCCCTTTTCATCCAGGACAATCTGACGGATCTGCCGGCTGTTAAAAGGAGACAGCAGATTGGGAGAGTGAGTAGAAAAGATTACCTGGCACTTTTTAGAAAGCCGGTACAGGATCTCACTGGAGGTTTTCTGAAGCTGTGGATGAAGAAAGATTTCTGGATCTTCCATAAGGAGTAGGGAGGGAAGCCGGTCTTCATCTTCCATATAAGCTTCCAGAAGGGATAAAAGGTAAATGCTCCGCATTCCCTCTCCAAGCTGGGCTACCGGGGAAGGATTTTCCTGATTTTTCTGCCGGATATAGCCCTGAACCTGGAACAGTTCTCCGGTGTGGGTGGTAAGATCATAGGTGATCTCTCCGTGATAACCGCTGTTTTTCCCGAAATACTGATTTACTTTGTCAGAGAAGTCTTTCAGATTCATATGATACAGCTTGTATTCCAGGAGCTTTTCTGTTTCAAAAGCATTCAGTTCTTCCGGGGTTTTCCGGTTCAGAAGACCGATACAGGAAAAACAGTGGGTGCATTTTTTCATAGGGTTGAAAAGGCAGCAGTCCATCCGCATCTGATTCAGCAGATCGTCCTCTGTAAAAGACAGGAGATTGCCCTGGACCTTTTCCAGATCCCTTTCGCTGTCCAGAAAATAGACGGAGGGGAGAATCTGGGAGATGTAACGGTTATTTTTATGAAATCCATCGTGATACCGTATACTGCCGTTCTGGTTGGCAATATAGGTAAAGGTCAGTTGGTCATTCTGAAAAGAGGGCAGCTTCTGGCAGAAATCCCGATACCAGGAATCCCATCTTTTGTAGGAACTGACTTTTTTGGCCTGGAACAATAATTCCAGATCTCCAGGAGTCAGAGAGAGAGAAACAGAGATTTCGATATTCTGCTTTCTGGTGTTAAAATCTGAAGAAGAAGGCTGATATTCCCCCATAGCGGCGGCAATAGCCTGGAGAATGGAAGATTTTCCTACGCTGTTCTGGCCTACCAGGATCAAAGCAGATCCGATATCCTGGATGATCATATTTTCTATAGATTTAAAATTTTGTATCTGAAGAAAGGAAATTTCCATAGAATGCCTCCTTGGTTTATACTGTCTTCATCATAGCATAGGTAAAAGGGAAAAGGTACCAAAAAGAGAAAAAATCATCGGGGATCTCAAAGATACCCCGGGTTTGAGGCATAAGCAGAGATAATGTTCAGGTTTCCCCTGAGACGCGGGTCCTCAGGGGAAAGTTCCAGAGCTTTTTGGGCATGTTCCAGAGAACGATTGTACATTTTTAAGTGAAAACAGGCAATGGCGGAAAGGTCGTAGGGAGTATGATCCCAGGCATAGCCGGCGTTTACAAATACCGAAGATTTTTCGCTGATCTGGAGGGCACGATGGCACATATAAAAACAAGTTTCCCAGTCTGAGAGGGAATAGGACAGAAGCGCGGCCTCCACATAAGCGTCCCGGATGTCGGGAGCCTGAGCAATAGCGCGGAAATACCAGGAAAAGGCTTTGGGTATTTCTGAGAGACGGGCATAGGAAGCGGCGATCCAGCGCATAGCGGCCCAGCGTTCTTCCCGCCACATGGCAGAAGGCAGAGCCAGATAGCGACTCAGTTCTTGGATACAGTTTCCCCACTGTCCCTGGTACATGTATTCTCTGCCCAGATAATAAGACATCCGGGGATTCATAGGTGATTCACGGACACCAAGCTGGAGCAGAGGAAGATAAGAGCTTCTGGACTTACGGGCATCTGGGTAATGATTCAAGATCAGACCTGGAATAAAGAGTTTCTTTTCCGGAATTATTCCTGTATAGCGGAGACATTCATGGACTGGATATTCCCATATATAATCAAAGCGGGAATGGATTTTAAAATAAAGCATCTGTACATAAGGACGGCCCTCTGGCGTCAGACTCCAGTTGTAGAGATAGTTTCCCATATGAGTGCCGGGCTGCCAGGTATTTTCCAGAGCAGAGCGCCAGCCGGGAAGGAATTTTTCGTCTAAATCTGTGCATACACAGATGTCTGCATCAAAAGGAACATGAGACAGAGAAATGTTCCTGGCGGTGTCGAAGCGCCAGGGACGGATTTCTTCCTGAAAAACATAGACGTGATTGTTCCTGAGAATTTCCACTGTCTTATCCTGAGATCCGGTATCCGTAACGAATATCCCATCGGCTTCTTCCATAGATCTGACCCATTCTTCTGCAAAAGCTTCTTCATTTTTAGAGATGGCATAGACATAAATTTTATAATGACTCAAAAGAATCCTCCCTTTATCCTGAATGAGTATTTATATATAGTTTATGAAGAACAGAGAAGAAAGGATTTGAAATGTAAAAAATATTTGACATAATGCTAGGGGAGAATTATACTAAAAATGTAAAAAGTATTTGACGTTTTGAAAGGGGGATTCTTATGGCGAAGTATGTGGGGATTTTAATTATTTGTGCTGTTATATTACTGCTTTTTATAGCATTGGATATTGGCATGCTCATATCTATAGTACGTTCTGGAGATGAACGCAGACAGATCATTGTCTGGAAGGCCAGTGCTTTTACCCTTATGGGAGTGACAGGAGCTTTGATCATTGAGATCATCGAAAACCTGGCAACAGGACAGGAGATGACCATGAATCCTTTCGTTCATCTGACAACTACGGCCATCGTTTATTTTGGCGCATTGTTATTTTTTAAGAAAAGGTATGGTGGCTGATATGTTAAATAAGATCAGAGAACTGCGGAAAGCCCTGGGGATCTCCCAGGAGGAACTGGCGAAAAACTGCGGAGTGTCCAGGCAGACAGTAAACGCCATAGAAAATAATAAATACGATCCTACCCTGGCTCTGGCTTTCCGCCTGGCCAGGGAGCTGCGTGTAACGGTAGATGGATTGTTTGTATTTCATGGAGAGTAGGATGTTGGAGATCTTTAAAGGGACAGTCCGCCCAGATTCCGCAGATAAAAGACTGCCAGCTGGGTCCTGTCCCGAAGTTCCAGTTTCTCCAGAATGGCGCTGAGATAATTCCGGACTGTGCCTTCGCTTAAATATAATTTCCCTGCGATCTCCTTGTTGCTCAGGCCCTGAGCTACAAGATCGATCACTTCTAATTCCCTGGGACCGATGTGATAATCCTCCCAGGGAAAACTTTTCTGACTGGTTAAAAGACCCGGGAGCTTTGCGGTGATCTCGCTGCCGTAAACGGTCTGGCCGGAGTAGATGGCTTTCAGGGCAGGAATGATACTGTTGTAATCCTGCTTTAGAAGATAGCCTTTGGCTCCCAGTTTTAAAGCCTGGATAATGTATTCGTCATCCAGGAAGGTGGTAAGGAGCAGGATCCTGGCCTGGGGATATCGGGAGAGGATTTCCTTTGAAGCGGCCAGGCCGTCCATTTCTTCCATCCGGATATCCATGAGCAGGATATCCGGATCCAGGGAGGTATAGAGAGATATGGCCTCTTTTCCGTTTTTTCCGGAACCGCAGACCTGGATCTCCGGATCTGCTTCCAGAATGGTCTTTAAAGCTGTGGTAATAAAAAAATCATCATCTACGATCAAAACTTTCATATGTAAACTCCTGTTTTTCTTTTGGGATGGTGACAAAAATCTGAAATCCCTTTGTACTTTCAAAATGAATAGAACCTTTTAAAGCCTCCACTCTTTCCTGCATATTGGAAAGACCGATGCCTCCGCCGGGAGAACTGTCTTTCCCAATGCCGTTGTCCCGGATGATCAGCTGATACATGGCCGGATGTTCCCGAAGAGTTACCCAGGCTTTATCCCCCTGGCTGTGAAGGGAAATATTGGAAAGTCCCTCCTTCAGGATGGCGATAAAGCAGTACCGCACTTTGGGCGGAGGAGGCGTGCCTATATCGTATTCCAGAGATACCGGGCAGTAGTGGAAGGAGGCTATGAGATTTTCCACAGTTTCCCTTAAATTTACCGCTTCATCATGAAGATCATGGACACTTTCCCGTATATTATCCATAGCAGTGTTTAAAGTATCCTCCAGCTGAGAAAGAGGCTGGGCGGCAGCAGGATCCCGGAACATGGTCTTCATAGCCCCGGTCATAAGAATGGCCCGGGAAAGCATGTGTCCTACATGGTCATGGATCTCTCTGGCGATCCGGTTCCGTTCCTTTAAGGTGGCGGCGTAGATCTCATAATTCTGTTTCTCGATCAATGTTTTATTCTTTTCTTTTAACAGCAGACTCCTCTCGATCCCATCATCCCGTACCTTTTTATAATCCAGAGAAAGCTTCTCATAGGACGCGCTGCGGTACCATAAAAGTCCCCCCAGAAACATTCCCATCAAAAGATAATAGATCACAAAAGAAGAATATCCGGAGGCCGGAAAATAAAACAGGATCCCCAAAGGAACCAGGGACCGGAGCTTCCGGGAGAAAAGCTGTTCTTCAGAAAAGTAATCATAGGCCAGCAGAGGATAGAAAAAAACTCCCTGGGGAAAGGCCAGACTCATCAGGCCGTAGGCTGCCAGGCCGGGAAGGAGAAAGATATCTTTTCGCCAGATTTCCAGGCTGGCAGAAAGGGCTGCCGCCAGAAAAAAGAATCCCACATAGACAGGATCAGGCTGGATCAGCAGACAGGACCCCAGAGAATAGAGAAGAAGCAGGGCTTTATCTGTAAGACGGTTCAAAATAGATTCCTCCTTTCCGGCTGCCGGCACGGCTATATTCGCTGATTTTCAGTATACCACAAAGCGGGGAGCCAAGCGGGCAGTTATGTTCATTTGGCGACCGCCAGTGATACTAGCCGCTCTGCGGCTAGTATATCATAATTTCCCCGGAATGCCTATGTGACATTTGTCATGGCAGATCCTGACAGGAGACACTGTGAAGAGGAAAGAAACTCTGGTATGATGATGTCAGAATCAAGAAGGGAAAACCGGCCAGGTATTTTATGCCGGCTTTTCGGGAAAGGAGACTGGAACATGTCTATGATTGAAATCAGAAATCTGGTAAAAAGATATAAAGATACCGTAGCCCTGGATCACCTGAACCTGGATATTGAGGAGGGGGAGATCTTCGGTCTTCTGGGGCCAAACGGCTCGGGAAAAACCACAGCGATCAACTGTCTGCTGGCTCTTTTAAAATTTGATAAAGGAAGCATTAAGATCTTCGGAAAAGAGATGGGGCCGGACAGCTATGAGATCAAACGGCAGATCGGTATCGTGATGCAGAATGTGGCGGTTTTTAATGAGCTGACTGTTTATGAAAATATTGATTATTTCTGCGGCCTTTACGTGCCCGATAAAAAGGAACGGAAAAAGCTGGTGGAGGAGGCCATAGCCTTTACCGGACTGGAAGGCTATGAGAAGAAAAGGCCGAAAAAGCTGTCCGGAGGACTTCTCAGGAGGCTGAATATTGCCTGCGGCATTGCCCATAAGCCCAGACTGGTGATCCTGGATGAGCCTACGGTGGCGGTAGATCCCCAGAGCCGGAATAAGATCCTGGAAGGAATCTGTCAGATGAACCGTCAGGGTTCCACCATTATCTACACTTCTCACTATATGGAAGAGGTAGAACAGATCTGCAGCCGGATCGCCATACTGGATAAGGGCCGGTGTCTGGCTCTGGGAACGAAAGAAGAATTGAAAAACATGATCAAGACCGGAGAGAAAGTCCATATAGAAGGGATACATCTCACCGAGGAACAACTGGAAAGGATCCGCCATATGCCTCAGGTATTTTCCACTGTTTATGAGGAGGAAAATCTGACTCTGCGTTTTGAGGGGACCGGAAGCCATCTGCTGAGTCTTCTCCGCTACATGGAGGAAGAGCACCTTACCTGCGGCAGGTGTTTTTCCGAGCTGCCCACTTTAAATGATGTATTCCTGGAGATCACCGGGAAAGAGCTGAGAGATTAGGAGGGAAAGATATGTTTCAGATCATGAAAAGACAGATCCTGGTCAATATCCGGGAAAAATCAAATATTTTCTGGACCCTGCTCTTCCCTCTGATCCTGGCTACCCTCTTTCATTTTACCCTGGGAGGGACTATGGGAAGACATGCCATGGAAGACGTCCAGGCAGCTTTTGTCACGGATCAGAGTGCAGATCCTCAGGAAGAGGAAGCCTTTCTGGAATATCTGAAAAGCTTTGACGGGGACTGGTTTCAGATCCTCCCTATGAGTGAGGAAGAGGCCGCAGAGGCCCTGAAAAATGATGAGATCCTGGGAATCTTCTACGGCGGCGAGGAGAAGAAACTGGTGATCGGAGAAGATTCTACTTATACCAGTATCCTTTCCCAGACCCTGGATATCTATGAGAAGAATGAACATATGCTGGCCCAGATCGCAGGGGAACATCCGGAAAATCTCCAGGCCGCCATAGAGGCTGTAAACGACTGGGGAAGCTATACAGAAACGGTAACTTTCCAGGGGGATTCTCTGGATAATGTACAGAATTACTTTTTTGCCCTTATTGCCATGACCTGTCTCTATGGAAGCTTTATGGGTATGTATAATACCGTGGGGGTACAGGCCAATACTTCCGATCTTGGAGCCAGACTGGCGGCAGGCTGTGTAAAACGGTATAAGACTATTACTGCCAGTCTCCTTTCTTCCTGGCTGATCAGCTTCGGGGAAATCCTGGCGCTGCTTTTCTATATGGGCCGGATCCTGGGAGATATCCATCTGGGAGAACAGGCGGGAGAAATCCTGGTGATCTGCTTTATTGCTACTATGTACTCCTCCAGTATGGGAATGGTGGTAGGCACGGTAGGAACCTGGAGCACAAATCTGAAAAACGGTATTATCGTAGCTCTGACTATGGCCTGTTCCTTTGCGGCGGATCTGATGATCAGCGGCGTGAAGGAAGCCATCGAGAAATATGTTCCGGTGATAAACCGGCTCAATCCGGGGGCTTTGATCACTGACGCTTTTTACAGTGTGCTGGTCTATCAGGACATGGAAAAATATCAGAGAAGCCTGTTTTTGCTGGCACTTTTTGGCGTCCTGCTTCTTGGGGCCGCAGTTTTATCAATGAGGAGAATGCGATATGAAAGTATATAAAGGTTATCTCATCGCCATAAAGAGAAACATTTCCACCATTATTCTATACTGCACGATTTTCCTGGGAGTGGCAGTTTCTATGGTTTATCTTTCCGGCAGAGAAGAAGCCGGGGGTTCCTATGCCCAGATGAGACTTTCCGTAGGGGTGGTGGACCGGGATAACAGTCTGTGGTCCAAGGCTTTAGAAGATTATCTGGAGAAATATCATGATGTGACGGTAATGAAAGATGATATGGACGAATTGGCAGAGGCTGTTTACAGCAGACAGATCCGGTATGCAGTGATCGTACCGGAAGGGTTTTATGAAGACTGTATACAGGGAAAGAAAAAAGTCGAAGCAGTTACAGAATCCGGAAGCCAGTGGGAATATTATGTGAATGGCCGTATTGATGATTTTATCAACAGTGCCAGGGTGTATCTGGCAGGGGGCTATTCTCAGGAAGAAGCGGTGAAAAACGTACTGGATACCGGGGATATCCGGGCAAAGGTGGAGCTGGAAAGTTCCAGAGAGGATCTGGGGATTTACAATGTGTTCCGTTTTATGCCGTATCTGTATTTCAGTATCCTTTGTTTTGTCCTGGGGCTGATCCAGAAAGAATATCAGAATATAGATATACGCCGGAGGCTCCAGGCTTCCAGCCTGACCCTGAGGAATAAAAATATCCAAAGTCTTCTGGCTTTCTTTACTGTAGGGATCTTTTCCTGGGTGCTTTGTGAAGGGATCGGAGTCCTTACCTGTTTTTCAGAATTCCGGAGTAATCCCAACTGGTGGCTGATCCTTCTCAATGGATTTACCATTATGCTGGGAGCACTGGCGGCAGCCTTTTTTGTTGGCTCTATGGCCAGGACGGATGCGGCGGTAAATGGAATGGCAAATGTGCTGAGTCTGGGCTTCTGCTTTCTGGGCGGGATCTTTGTTCCCCTGGAAATGCTCACCGGAGTGGTCAGAAGGATCGGGCAGTTTTTCCCTACCTACTGGTATGCCCAGAATATTTCCATCCTCAGCTTTAATGAGACCCTGACCGAATCTTTAAAGACCACCCTTTTTCAGGGGATGGGGATCCAGATCCTCTTTGCCCTGGCCTGTGTGGCGGTGGCTCTGGCTATTGGCAGGGCAAAGAGGCAGGAGGAGTAGGTTCACTTTTTATCAGGATTTATGAACAGGAATCCGATCCCAAGTGCCATAGACAGTAACTGTGACAGGGGCACGCTTACCCAGGTGCCGAAGATCCCCGCCAGTCTGGGAACAAAAAGGAGCAGCAGTGCCAGGAGCACCGGTTCCCCGTAGATCAGCAGATAAGCTCGCAGATCCTTCCCTGTGGCATAGAAGTAAGAGGTAGTCACCCTGGATATACTGACGAACAGGTATCCTGCCAGGAATACGGGAAGGATACGGCTGATCTCGCTGGTGACTTCAGAGGAGGCGCCGAAGAGGGCACCTGCCTGTCCCCGGAGCAGGAAGAGCAGCACTACGCAGACCAGGCTGACCAGGAAGGAAAAACGGTAGGCCAGATTCCGAAGCTGCCGGGTCTTCTCCTCTTTTCTCTGACCGTAGGACAGGCTTAACAGAGGCTGGCAGCCGTCGCTGACTCCCTGGAGGAGGAGCTGGACCACGCAGCAGATATAGCTTACAGGAGCGTAGCAGGTTACAGCCATGGCTCCGCCGAAAATAGAGGCGCTTTTGTTTACCAGGATCAGGGTGATATTAGGAGCAAAAGTCAGGCCAAAAGGTGAGATCCCTACCTGGAAGATTTTTCTGATAAGGAGAAGGGCGTTTTCTCTAAAGGAGAATACCGGCCTTTCTCTTTTTCGTATAAAGAAGAACAGACATACCAGGAAGGTCACTCCCTGGCCGATATCTGTGGCAATAGCGGCGCCCATCATCCCCATGGGAAAATGCCATACCATGAGATAATCCAGGGCAATATTGGTGAGAAAGCCTGCGATCATGGCAGCCATGGCCGTCACTGAGCCGCCCATATTCCGGATAAAGGGAACAAGCCCGGTACCCAGCACCTGGAACACAGCCCCCAGGGAAATAAAGAAAATATATTCTTTTCCCAGGGAATAAATTTCTCCTGTGGCGCCGAAAAGTCTCAGTACCGGAGCCCCCGCCCCCATCAGAAGGAAGGTGAAAAGAATGCCCAGGCCCAGAAGAAGATAAAGGGCCATACTGAAAAACTCCCGGCTTCTTCGGGGCTTTTGATTTCCCATGGAGATGGAGTATTCCACAGCGCCGCCCATTCCTATACCGGTGCCGGTGGCCTGGAGAAAGGCCGTCAGGGGATAGGCTACGTTAATAGCGGCCAGAGCGCTGTCCCCCATGGCGTTTCCTACAAAAAATCCGTCGGCGATAGAATAAATGCCGGACAGGGCGAAGGCCAGCATGGAGGGGATCACATACTGAAAAAATTCTTTATGGTCTTTCATCTGCCTGTGTCTCCCGGAAAACTTATTGATGATAATAACTGAAGAAATCTTTCATTTTTTCAGAGGCCTCTTTTAAGACCTCGATACGGGGCAGGTAAACAATCCGGAAATGATCCGGCTGGTGCCAGTTGAAGCCGCCTCCATGGACGATCAGGATCTTCTTTTCCCGGAGAAGATCCAGGGCGAATTTTTCATCATCCAGGATATTAAACCGTTTTACGTCCATTTTCGGGAAGATGTAGAATGCGGCCTTAGGCTTTACGCAGCTGATCCCCGGGATATCCAGAAGCTGTTTGTAAATAAATTCCCGCTGTTCATAGATCCTTCCGCCGGGCAGGATATAATCGTTTACACTCTGATGGCCGCCCAGGGCTGTCTGAACAATGGATTGGGCGGGAACATTGGAGCACAGACGCATATTAGAGAGCATTTTGAGTCCTTCAATATAGTCTTTTGCGATTCTTTTGTTTCCGCTGAGGATCATCCAGCCGATCCGGAAACCGGCGATCATATGGGATTTTGACAGACCGCTGAAGGTAACACAGAACAGGTCGGGAGCCAGGGAGGCGATGGACACATGTTCTTCCCCGTCCATGACCAGACGGTCGTAAATTTCATCAGAGAAAATGATCAGCTGATGTTCTCTGGCAATATCCACGATCTGCTGTAAAACCTCTCTGGGATAAAGAGCTCCTGTAGGGTTGTTGGGATTGATGATAACAATAGCTTTTGTCCGGTCTGTGATCTTCTTTTTGATATCTTCCATGTCCGGATACCAGTCGGACTGCTCGTCGCAGATATAGTGAACGGCTTTTCCTCCTGCTAAAGTGGCGCAGGCAGTCCACAGAGGATAGTCCGGAGAAGGGATCAGGATCTCGTCTCCATTGTCCAGCAGTGCGGACATACTCAGGTTGATCAGTTCGCTGACTCCGTTTCCCGTATAGATATCTTCCATAGATAAATTGGGGATCTTCTTTAGCTGGGCATACTGCATGATGGCTTTTCTGGCAGAGAACAGCCCCTTTGCGGAAGAATAACCTTCGCAGTCGGTAAGCTGCCGGCGCATGTCGTAGATCACTTCGTCCGGGGTTTTAAAGCCGAAGGGCGCCGGATTGCCGATGTTCAGCTTCAGGATCTGCATCCCTGCGTCTTCCATTCTTTCGGCTTCGTCTACCACCGGTCCCCTTACGTCGTATAATACATTGTCTAATTTAGATGATTTCTTAAATTCTCTCATTTTTCTTTCTCCCCTGGTCTGATTTGTCTGATTTTCTTTTCCCATTAACCATTCTTCCTCCACCTGGAGGGTTTCCGCCAGGAAATGAAGAATGTCTCCTCTGGGAAGGGTCTTTCCGTTTACATATTGACTGATATGGCTTTTTCCAAGTTTAACCCCCTGCTGGGAAGCGATGCGGATAAGATCCACCTGCTTTTTGCCCTGGAGGTCCATTGCCGTCTTTAATCTTTCAGCAAAAGTTTCTTTTAACATATTTTTCCTCCGAAAGTTCAACAGATTGACTGCATTATAGTACATATTTATGAAAAGTTCAATAGAAAATATGAAAAGTTCAAAAATAAATATAAAAAACAGAAAAAAGTTCAATTTCAGAGACTGATAAGGGCAATAGAAAAGTCTGACAGAAAGCGGTTGAATTTTATATAGGAAGGTGATACCCTCAGTGTACAAGATTAACGATGGGAGAAATAATGGATATGAATGAGAAGAAAGCCTTCCGCCCTGTCTGGGGGCTGTCCAGAGAAGCGGAAGAAAAACAGCTGGCTCTGATCCTGGATACGGCCCGGGAAAACTTTGAAAAAACCAGGGAGAATATCCGGGGGTTGTCAGAAGAACTTCATGATTTAATAGAAACCTATGGGCCGAAAGATAAGGAAGCTCTTTCTCTTCTCCATAACACCCAGTCTCAGTTAAAAGAAAACCAGAGAGAACTTCTCCGGTGTGAGCGGGCAAGAAAGAAACCTTATTTCGGCCGGATCGATTTTAAAGATTCCAAGACCCCCTGGGAGGAATCTTACTATGTGGGGAGAGTGGGGATCACCAAGGGAAATACAGAGCCTCTGGTCATTGACTGGAGAGCTCCGGTGGCGTCCGTTTATTATGAAAACGCCCTGGGGCCCTGCAGCTATACGGTAAAAGACCAGGGGACTTATCATATTGATCTGCGGCGGAAACGGACTTATGAGATTGAAAATGACCGGCTGAAAGATTTTTATGATTCGGATATCGTAGCCACAGACGAGCTTTTGAACAAATATCTGGCAAAGAATAAGAAAGCAGTCCTGGGAGAGATCATCGCCACCATACAGAAGGAACAAAATGAGATCATCCGAAAATCCCCCAAGACAAACATGATCGTTCAGGGAGTGGCCGGCTCCGGAAAGACAACGGTGGCTATGCACCGGATCTCCTATATACTGTACAACTATAAAGAAACCTTCCGTCCGGAGGATTTTTACATTATCGGAAGCAACGGGCTCCTGCTGAACTATATCACCAGTGTTCTGCCGGATCTGGACGTATACGGGGTATCTCAGATGACCATGGAACAGCTGTTTGTAAGGTTGCTCTATGAGGACTGGGATGAGGAAAAATATCAGATCCGTCAGGTGGATAAAGAGGATAAAAATATAACGTTAAAAGGAAGCCTAGGCTGGTTTCATGATCTGGAAGATTTCTGCAGGGAATATGAAAAGGCCGCGGTCCCCCAGGAAGATATACGTCTGGAAAAAAACGGAGTTCTTCTTCTTGGCAGAGAATCCATCCTCCGGTATCTGGAGAGCAATCCCCAGATGTCTATGGAAGAAAAGATCCTGATGCTGAATAAGATCCTTACGGCAAAACTGGAAAATGAGCTGACAGGAAAGGAGATTTCCTATACTCCGGAAGAGAAAAAAGAATTATTCCGTTCCTGCAGATGGCATTTCGGAAAGAAAGAATGGAAAGGTTCTATACTGGAATTATATGAGGAGTTTCTCAAAAAGCAGAAGGAAAAAGGTATTGAGGTTTCCTATATAGAAAAGGAATTTGACCTGTATGACCTGGCCGCCCTGGCCTATCTTTACAAAAGGATCAAGGAGACAGACGGTATCCGGGAGGCCAGTCATGTGATCGTGGACGAGGCCCAGGATTTCGGCATGATGGCCTATGGAGCGCTGGCGTACTGCCTTCGGGGATGTACCTATACAATCATGGGAGATATCTCCCAGAATATCCATTTCGGGTATGGACTCAATGACTGGGAGGAGCTTGGGAAACTGCTGCTTACAGGCCCCTACGACAGCTTTCAGGTGTTGAAAAAGAGCTACCGGAATACAGTGGAGATTTCCAGATTTGCCACAGAGATCCTCCGCCATGGAAACTTCCCGGTTTATCCTGTGGAACCTGTCCGCCGCCATGGAAAAGAAGTATCCATGGTCGCCTGCAAAGGTGAAAAAGAACAGATAGAAAAGACGGTTAAGATCCTGAAAAAATGGCAGGAAGAAGGCCGTGAAACCATAGGGGTGATCTGCCGGGACCAGGAAGAAACCAGAAGAGTCAGCCGGGAATTGGAAAAACAGATCTCTCTGGCTGATAATGATCCGGAGACGGCCAGGTTCGACAGGGGGATCCTGGTGCTGCCGGTGGAATATACAAAAGGACTGGAGTTTGACGCAGTGCTCCTTTATGACCCTTCCAAAGAGAAATATCCCTGGGAAGACGGCTATGTAAAATTGCTGTATGTGGCGGCGACCAGGGCCCTTCATGAACTGGCAGTGGTCCATGGAGAGGACCTTACAGATCTGATCGAAAAACCGGTGCCGGCAAAGAAGCAGATGGAGATCCTGGAAGGGAAAAAACAAGATCCGGGAAAGGCTGCGGATGGCAAAAAGAAAGAAAAACAGCCCCGGAGAAGAGGTCATTACCCAGTAAAAGCAGAGGAAAAAACAGAAGAGCGTAGGAAAGAGGCCTCCTCATCAATAGAAGAGATCCGGCTGATCCAGAAGGCACCCAGACCTCTTCCTGTAAATCCTTCGTCCCGGGGGTTTGGGGATATCCCGGATACCCAGATTTTAAGATCTTTAATGGAGGGAGAGAAGCCCGGTCCCGGGGAAGGGGAGATCCTGGAGGTAAAGAAAAGCAGAGCCTGTCTGACCCTCAGAAGCAGGTACGGTACCCTGCGGCTGACCCCTCTGGGCGCCTCTGTGATCCGGGTACAGTTTATCCGGGGAAAAGACGGAAAGTTCCCTCAGGGCTGCTGGGACAGCGAGCCGGAAACTGCAGTGGCCTGGAGCGCCAGGGCAGGGAAGAATACGGTGGAGCTTGCCACAGATCAGCTGGTTGTACGGATCAGGAAAAAGACGGGAGCTCTCACATTTTTCGATATCAGGGGAAAGAAGCTGCTGGAAGAAGATCAGAAAATTCCCAGAACAGCAGACGGAAGGTCCAGGACCAGGACCTGTTTTGCATGGGCGAGAGAAGAAAAGATTCTTGCAAAAGGGATCCTGGCAGCCAATCAGGAACCTTTAAGCCACAAGGCCAGATACATCAGTTTCGGCGGGAAAAAGATGCGTATGCCTCTGATCTGGTCTTACCGGGGATACGGCCTTGGGATCGGATCCGGACATACGGTCCTGTGCTGTGATATTCCCATGTACGGAACCTATGTGTACACAGAAGGAGAAGCCCAGGCAGATTATTATTTTATTTACGGAGACTATGAAACTGTGGCAGGATACCATAAACAACTTGGTGTATAAAGGAGGGGAAAATGAAAATATTAGTGATCGAAGATGACCAGGGACTGCGCCAGGGCATTGCTTTTTCTCTGACTCAGGAAGGCTACCAGGTACTTCAGGCTTCAAGCGGGAAGGAGGGATACCGGCTTTTTTTGCAGGAAAGCCCTCTGGGGATCCTGCTTGACCTGAACCTTCCTGATATGGACGGAAACGACCTGTGCCGGAAGATCCGGGAAACTTCTCAGGTGCCTATTCTCATGCTTACAGCCAGGGATATGGAGACGGATGAGATCATGGGCCTATCCCAGGGAGCGGATGATTATATGACAAAACCTTTTTCCATAGCAGTGCTGAAACTCCGTCTGGCAAAGCTGCTGGACAGGAACATGGAAAAAGAAGAAGCTCATATTTTACGATCCGGAGACATTGTTCTGGATCAGGATCTGATCAAAGCATGGAAGGAAAACCAGGAGATGGAGTGCAGTGTGACAGAGTACAGGATCCTGAAATATTTTCTGGAAAACAAGAACCAGGTGCTGACCCAGAATCAGATCCTGGAAGCCGTCTGGGATCTGGATGGAAAGTTTGTAAATCCCAACACCCTTCAGGTAAATATCGGAAGGCTTCGGAAAAAGATCGAGAAAGATCCTTCCAGTCCCAGATACATCAAGACGATCCGGGGGATCGGTTATATATGGGAGGAATGAGGATGACAGAAGAGCTCATGTATGGGATCTGCGCAGGATGTATCCTTTTATGTATGGCTGTCTGTCTGGCGGCGGGACTTTATTATCGAAGGGAACTGAAAAGATTTTCAAAAGCTCTTCAGACCTATGAACAGACGGGAACCCTGGGAGAAGAGGACTGCAAAGAAGAGATGGAATCCAAGCTTCTGGGACAGCTTTGCCGGGTGCTGCGCAGGTCTTCTCTGGAACGGGAAAAAGCGGGAAAAGAGAAGGGAGAGATCGCTGCTCTTCTTTCTGATCTTTCTCATCAGCTGAAGACGCCTCTGGCTAATATCCTTATGAATACAGAAATCCTTAAAGAGGAAAAACTTACGAAAAAAGAACAGGAAATGTTCCTGGAACGGAACCAGGAGCAGGCGGAAAAGATCCAGTGGCTGATGAAAAATCTGGTAAAAGCTTCCCGGCTGGAACAGGGGATCCTGACCTTTGAAAGCAGACCGGCGCCCCTGGAAGAGACTATTGCCAAAAGTATCAGCGGAGTATATGCCCAGGCCAGAGAAAAAAAGATCAGCCTGGAGGCAGAACCCTTTGCTTCCTGTTCTCCTGTGCATAACCCCAAATGGACTGCGGAAGCTATGGGAAATATCCTGGAAAACGCAGTGAAATATTCCCCGGCGGGCAGCCGGATAAAGATACAGGTAAGACCCTTGGAGATGTATGTCCAGGTGAACATCCGGGACCAGGGCCCCGGGATACCGGAGAAAGAGTATAATAGGATCTTCCAGCGGTTTTACCGGGGAGAACAGGTAGAGCAGGAGGAAGGTACCGGTCTGGGACTCTATCTGGCCCAGCTGATCCTTCAGAAAGAGAAAGGCTATGTTACGGTGTCCTCCAGAGCAGGAGAAGGAAGCTGCTTTTCCCTTTACCTTTTAAAAAGCCGGGAATCCTGACAAAAGTGTCAGAAAAAATACCGGGCCATGTCAGGAGACTGTCAGAAATTTTCCGTATAATATAAACAGAAAAAAATAAAGAAGTTATGGTATTCGACAAATATTCTCAATTTTGTCTGATGCCATAACACCTTTATGGAAAGGAAGGGGTTATATGGAAATTTTAAAGACAGTGGGTCTGAAAAAATATTATGGTAAAGACGCCAGTCTGGTGAAGGCTCTGGACGGGGTGGATCTGTCAGTGGAGGAGGGAGAATTTGTAGCCGTGGCAGGGACCAGTGGTTCGGGAAAATCCACTTTGCTCCATATGCTGGGAGGGCTGGATTATCCTACAGAAGGCAAAGTTTTTGTAAGAGGAAGGGATATTTTCAGTCTTAATGAGACAGAGATGACGATTTTCCGGAGGCGGAATATCGGCTTTGTATTCCAGAATTATAATCTGGTCCCTGTGCTGAATGTTTATGAAAATGTAGTCCTTCCCATTGAACTGGACGGGGAGGAACCGGATAAAAAATATGTGGAAGAGATCATAGAAACTCTGGGGATCAAAGACAAGATCTATAACCTTCCCAACCAGCTTTCCGGGGGACAGCAGCAGCGGGTGGCCATTGCCAGAGCCCTGGCCTCAAAGCCGGCAATCCTGCTGGCGGATGAGCCAACGGGGAACCTGGATTCCAGGACTTCCCAGGAGGTGCTGGGGCTGCTGAAGCTGACCAACTCCCGTTTTTCCCAGACCATTGTGATGATCACCCATTCCGAGGAACTGGCCCAGCTGTGTGACCGGATCATACGGATCGAGGACGGCAGGATCCTTGGGGACAGGGGGTGAGCGTATGCGGAATAATAACCAGAAAGTGATCCGGAAGCTTTCCGCCCGGAGCATGAAAAAGAACCGTATGCGGAACCTGTTTGCCATAGGCGCCATCTGCCTGACCAGCTTTTTGTTTACTGCAGTATTTTCTATGGGGATCGGCATGGGACAGGTGTTCCAGGAGCAGACTATGATGGAAGTGGGAGGAAAATTCCACGCCGGATTAAAGCATGTGACCAGGGAACAGTATGAGAAGATCACAGATAATCCCCTGGTAAAATCCTCTACTTATAATATTTATATCAGCATGGCAGATAATGTCCGGCAGCGCCAGGCAGAGATCCGGGTAGCCAGCCAAAAAGAAGAACTGGACCAGAGCTTTGCCAGGCTGAAAGAAGGAAGACTTCCTGAAAAAGAAGAGGAACTGGTGGCAGATACTATTGTACTGGAAGCCCTGGGGATTTCCCCGGAACTGGGAGCGAAGGTCCCTCTGGAGTTTGAATTTATGGGGCGGAAAGTAAAACAGGAATTTACTCTCTGTGGCTGGTATGAAGGAAATGAAATCAGCTATGCCAGCGAGCTTTATGTATCCCGGGCTTATTATGAGAAGCTGAGCCAGGGCTATACAGAGCAGGATTTTGTGGAAAATTACCGGCAGACAGGAAATATATGCGGACTGATCAGCGGCAATATTTTCTTTGCAGATTCCAGGAATATTGAGGAGAATATAAAAAAGATCATCCGGGACGCAGGCTATGTGCCCCAGGGGGAGGCCGGGGAGAATACAGATCCGGATCAGGTGATCGAATACGGCACAAACTGGGCCTATCTGACTTCCCGGACGGAAAATCTGGACCCGGAAACCCTGATCCTTCTGGCAGGGGCTTTTCTGGTGATCCTGATCACCGGATACCTGATCATCTACAATATTTTCCAGCTATCTATTTTAAAGGAAATCCGTTTCTACGGCCTTTTAAAAACTGTAGGAACTACGAAAAAACAACTGAAAAATCTGGTCTACCGTCAGGTATGGAAGCTTTCGGCAGTGGGGATCCCTCTGGGACTGGTCCTGGGATTTCTGGCAGGGCAGCTCCTGATCCCCTTTCTCACCCGAGTTTCAGGATATGAGGGAAACGGGGAGATTTATTTCAGTCCCTGGATCTTTGTGTTCGGCGCCCTGTTTTCTCTGGCAACGGTGTTTATCAGCTGCAGAAAACCGGCCAGGATCGCAGGAAAGGTTTCTCCCATAGAGGCTGTCCGTTATACAGAGGGAGGAATCAAGCGCCGGAGAAAAAAGAAAGGCCAAAAGGGAGGCAGGATCTCCAGAATGGCCCTGGCAAATCTGGGAAGGAATAAGAAGAAAACCCTGATCGTGGTATTGTCCCTTTCTTTCAGTATCATACTGCTGGAAGTGGTGATGACCGGAGTGGGAAGCTTCCGGATGGACCAGTATCTGGAGGCGAGACTGGTGGGAGATTATATGATCGGAAACGCCAATTTTACCAGAGCTTCTCCTATGACCTCTGATTTTTCCATAGACGAAACCTATCTTGCCGGGGCAGACAGCCAGCCGGGGATCCTTGAAACCGGGGAGTTATGGACCGACCTGGGTATAAGACATACCCTTTCTGAGACCGGACGCCGGCGGTATGAGAAGCTCTATGAGGAAGGCAAGATGTATACAGAACAAAAAAGTATAAGAGAAGTAGCCCTGAGAGCCATTGAAGGAAAGGGGCGGATCGCAGAGCAGCGGTACGCCTATTCCGATTCCCTTCTGTCTAAGCTGAAAGCTGTGGCAGGGACCATAGATTTAGAAAAATTTGCCACGGGAGATTATGTGCTGGTGCAGCAGTTTGACAGTGAAGGAAATGACAGGGCGAGCATTTATGAATCGGGGGATAGGATCACTCTTTCTTATCCTACAGAAAACTCTGAACAGATCATGGAAACCGACGATAAAAGGGAAGTGACAGACTGGTATTACACTGATACAAAAGAGAAAGAATACCAGGTAATGGCGGTGATAGAACCTCTTCCAAACAGTATGAACATGCACAGGTTTTCTGCAAATGCTCTCACAGTAGTGGTTCCTCTGGGAGATGTGAAGGCGTCCTCTAATGGGATCCTGTTTGCAAAAAGCTATAGGGTACAGGAGGAAGATCAGCCGGCATTTGACTCTTATCTGGAGAATTATACCCAGCAGGTGAACTCTTCTATGGGGTATCTTTCTAAGGACAGTCTGGAGACAGAATTTTCCGGTATGGTGAATGCTGTGGCAGCTGTAGGCTATTCCCTCTGTGCTGTGATCGCAATCATCGGGCTTTTAAACTTTGCCAATTCTATGCTTACCGGGATCCTTTCCAGAAACCAGGAGCTGGCCGCTATGCAGAGCATCGGTATGACCAAAGGCCAGATCAGGAAAATGCTTCTCTGGGAAAGCGGATACTATATCCTGATCTCCGGAGTGGTCAGCATAGTCCTGGGAAGTGTAGGCGCCTATTATCTGGTCAGCGCCCTGAACAACGTGGTGTTATGCTTCCAGTACCGGTACAACCCCTGGCCCTTTATCCTTATGATCCCTCTGTGCGCAGTCATAGCCGCCGGAATCTCCCTGGCAGCCTACCAGCAGACCCAGAGGAAAAGCGTGGTAGAGCGGCTGAGAGAAAGTGAATAGAGAGAAAAATAGCGCCGCCGCGTTAGTAAACTATGATTAATGCGGCGGCGCCATTTTTCTGTAATTATAGTAACTTCTGTTAAAAGATTAGACATACCTGTCGAGAAAGGTTATAGTATTTCGGAAATCTTAAGAAAAATGTCAGAATTCATTAAAAGAATTCTCGGTTTCTTTTGCTACAATTAGGCCGTACAAAACAAAGGGAGGACCAGAAGAATGGACAGTTACCATATACTGCTCGTAGATGATGACCGGGAGATCGTGAAGTCCCTTGGCAAACTGCTGGAACTGGAAGGATATAGAGTTTATAAAGCCTATGACGGCATGGAGGCTCTGGACTGTCTTATGACAGAAGAAATCCACCTTATCCTGCTGGACGTGATGATGCCTAAGCTTAACGGTCTTTCTGCCCTGATGAAGATCCGGGAGAAAAATAACATACCGATTATTATACTATCAGCTAAAACAGAAGAAAGCGATAAGGTTCTGGGACTTTCTATGGGAGCAGACGACTATGTGACAAAGCCCTACAATACCCAGGAACTGATGGCCAGGGTGAAGTCCCAGCTGCGGAGATATTTCGCCCTGGGAGCGGCAAAAATCCAGGAGGACGGCAGCCAGTTAAGAAACGGAGGGCTGATCCTGGATCGGAATACCAAGGAGCTGACTGTAGACGGCCAGCCGGTGCGGCTGACAGCCACAGAATATAAGATATTGGAGCTTCTGATGAGCCATCCGGGCTATGTTTTTTCTGCAGAAGAGATTTATACCCGGGTGTGGCAGGAACAGGCCTATGGAGTAGAAAACACAGTAATGGTCCATATCCGGCGGATCCGGGAAAAAATTGAGATCACGCCGAAGAATCCAAAATATTTAAAGGTGGTGTGGGGAATTGGATACAAAATTGAAAAGATTAAGTAAAAGACAGGAAGAAATCCTGCTGGGCGCCGGATTATTTCTAGTGCTGATTTTTCTGAATCTCACCTATATATATGCAGGCTACGCAGGTATGAGCGAAGACTATTATTATGTGGAGCAGGAACTGAAAGACTCCTGTTTTAAAGCCGCAGTGGTCCTGGGAATCCTGACAGCGGTCAGCAGTATCGGGACCGGCTTTATACTTCATAGTTATCTGAAAAGAGGGCCTTTAAAATCCAGCTTCAGAATTTCGAAGCCGGACAAAATCTGGACGGAGGTCAACGTGCTCCTGCTGACAGTGTGCGTTTTGAACTATTTCCGGGCTTTTCCTGCCTTTGGAAGGGAAATTTATATATGGGGATATGTCCTAGTTGATTCTTATGATATTTTTCAATATCTGCTGAGACTTTCTTTTGACCTGATTTTGCTGATTCCCTCTCTTTTTCTGTTCATCAGGAAGGTCTGTCTTGGGATCGGAAAGGAAACCTCTTTTATCTGGCGGCAGGTCTGGCAGTACCAGAAGAGAACGTCTCTGGAAAAGCAGTTTCAGCATAAATTCCGGATATTTCTGGCAGCAGGAGGGATTCTTACGGCAGGAATTTTATGGCTGACCGTGGGGCCCTGGAACTGGTATACCAACTGGGGAACAATGATAGCAGGTATTTTTAGTCTGGCGGTGTTCGGCCTGCTTTTAAGAGTCTGTTTTAATAATCCTCTGGCAAGAGACTCTGGATATCTGTTCCATCAGATCCAACAGGTGGCAGAGGGCGAAAAGCTAGATGAAGCTTACCGGATCCCGGAGAATTCCCTTTTAAAAGAAGCAGAAAATTCTCTGGAAAATATTGAGTCTGCCATGAAAAAAAGTGTGGAAAAACAGGTCCAGGCAGAGCGTCTGAAAGCAGAGCTTCTCACCAATATGTCCCATGATCTGAAGACGCCCCTTACCTCTATGGTGGGCTATACAGATCTTCTGAAGCAGGAAGAGCTTTCGGATCAGGCCAGGGACTATGTGGAAGCCATTGCTGCAAAACAGGAGCAGTTAAAGGACATGATCCAGGATCTTTTTGATCTTTCCAAGGCGGCCAGCGGATCGGAGCAGTTAAATCTGGAGGTGCTGGATATGAACCGGCTTCTGGAGCAGACATTGGGAGATATGGAAGATGCTATTACAGCCAGCGGAAGAGAGATCCGGCAGAAATTTTCTGAAGAGCCCCTGCCTTTTCTGGGGGATAACCTGAAAATGTACCGGGTAGTCCAGAACCTGCTTGAAAATGCTCTGAAGTATTCCCTGGAAAATACCAGGATCTATATAGAAACTAAAAAACAGGGAGACTGGATCCAGACTGTGATGAAGAACATTGCCTCTTATGAGATGGACTTTGAGCCGGAAGAGATCATGGAACGGTTTGGCCGGGGAGACAAGGCCAGGACTACCCAGGGCCATGGCCTTGGGCTTGCCATTGCCTCTGCTTATGCGGCAAATATGGACGGAACACTGAATGTAGAGATTGACGGGGACTTATTTAAGGTGATCCTGGAGTTCCCGGTGACAGAAGAGAAAGGCGGCAGCGCATATGGAGAAGATTTCGATCGTAGTACCTTGCTACAATGAAGAAGATGCTTTGGAATATTTTTACGCGGAAATGAAAAAGGTTATGGAAAAAATGCAGGAAGTCTGTTTTGAAATCCTTTTTGTGGATGATGGATCCAAAGACCAGACACTGGCGAAACTAAGGACCTTGTCTGAACTGGATCCAAGGTGCAGGTATCTGTCTTTTTCCAGAAATTTTGGAAAGGAGGCGGCTATTTACGCCGGTCTTTCCCATGTTTCCGGAGATTATATAGCCATTATGGATGCAGACCTTCAGGATCCTCCCGGGCTTCTTCCGGAAATGTATCAGATGATCTACTGGGAAGACTGGGATTGTGTGGCTGCCCGCCGAAAGGATCGTCAGGGAGAACCAAGACTGAAATCCTTTCTGTCGGATTGTTTTTATAAAGTGATCAATAAGCTCTCGAAGATCCAGCTGGTCAGCGGAGCAAGGGATTACCGGCTTATGACCAGACGGATGGTCAAAAGTGTGCTGCAGATGAGCGAGTATAACCGGTTTTCTAAAGGGCTTTTTCAATGGGTGGGATTTCGTACTGCCTGGATAGAGTTTTCCAACCAGGAACGGTGCGCGGGAAAAAGCAAGTGGCCTTTCAGAAAACTGATTTCCTATTCATTAGAAGGGATTACCGGATTCTCGGTAGCTCCCCTTTCTCTGGCTGCGGTTATGGGCTTGCTTTTCTGTGTGATTTCCTTTCTGATGATCGGATTTATTGCCTTCCGCACCCTGATTTTCGGAGATCCGGTAAGGGGCTGGCCTTCCATGGCCTGTATAATTTTTCTGGTAGGAGGGATACAGCTTTTCTGCATGGGCATCCTGGGAGAATATCTGGCGAAGACATATTTAGAGACAAAACACCGGCCTATATACATCTTAAAAGAATCCAGCGAGGAAGACGATGAAGAGAGAAGAAAGGAAAGAAATGATAAAAAAACTACGGACAGATAGGGAATGCTGGATCTTATTTGCAGGGGCTTTGCTTATCTGCTGGCTTTTTGTCTTCCAGTACGGGATTTTCGGATCCAGGGTAGACTGGGTCAGCCAGCACAGTGTGCTGCCGGATTATTTCCGCCAGAGATTTTATGCCACAGGAAATCTTTTTCCTGACATAGCCTGGAACCTGGGCGGAGGACAGAACATCTACAATTTTTCTTATTACGGTCTTTTCAGTCCTGTAATTCTATTCTCCTATCTGCTGCCTTTTGTGCCTATGGATCTGTATATAATGATCAGCAGCATGGCAGCCTACGGGGCTTCAGCGGTGTTGTTCTATCAGTGGATAAAAAAGAAGTTTTCCAGGAAAAATGTGGGCTTTTGGACGGCTGGTATGTTTGCTCTGGCCGGACCTTTGGTTTTTCATTCTTATAACCAGATCATGTTTGTAAATTATATGCCTTTTTTGTGTCTGGCCCTTATAGGAACAGAGAGATATCTGGAGAGAAAGAAAAAAGGGATGCTCATTTTGGGGATAACCTTTATGATACTCACCAGCTTTTATTTCAGCATAGGAGGACTCCTGGCTCTGGTTTTGTATGGAGGCGGGACTTATGTTGAGAGGACAGAAAACCTTACCTGGAAAGGCTTTTGGAAAAAGGCGGGGGGATATATGGGTGCGATCCTTCTTGCCATCTGCCTGTGCGGGATCCTTCTGGTTCCTACTGCTCTGGTGCTGCTGTCCAGAGAGCATGGGGGGAACGGCACGGAGGGAATGGGCTTTTTTTCCATATCTCTTCTCCGCTTTTTCTACAGCCCCTATGGACTGGGACTGACTGCCCTGAGTCTGTGCAGCCTGATAGGAAATCTGGCTGAAAAAGAAACCTGGAAGAAAAAGGTCATTCCTGCAGGACTTCTGCTGATTTTGTTTGTTCCTGTATTTGGGTATCTTTTAAACGGGGGTCTTTATGTAAAGGATAAAGTCTTTATCCCTTTTCTTCCCTTGGTATGTCTGGAGACTGGAAAATATGTGGACAGACGGAAAGGTTCTCAGGGAACAAAGGGGAAAACGCAGTTTTTACCGGAAGTCCTGCCGGTAATTCTTCTGATCGGCTATAGCCTGCTCCAGGACAGGATACAGGGCGTTGACCAGAAATGGATCATTGGAGCCCTGGGACTGGTAGCGGCAGGAGATACGGTTCTTGTTCTGGTGAGCCAGATTTTCTGGAAAAAATATTCCAGGATCCCCTGGCCTTTGGTACTTTCCTGCGGGATCCTTTTCCTATCCGGCTGGGCGGTAAATTTTCAGGGACAAAAGATGCTGTCTGTACAGGAGTACAGGGAGATTACAGACAACCAAAAAAAGCAGATGATTAAAGAAATCCTTCATGAGGATCAGGAATGGTACCGGCTGGAGGAGCAGGAAGGAGGCACGCTGGAATTTGCAGATATGAACCGGATACGTGATATCCGCCAGAATATTTCCAGCATCTATTCCTCTGCCTATAATCAGGATTATGCCTGGTTCAGAAACCATACCTTTCAGGTGAACCGGCATTTCCGCAACCGGCTTATGGAAAGCGTCACAGACAATCCTGTTTTTCTAAAGTTTATGGGAGTACGGTACCTCCTGGGGAAAAAACCTCCGGCAGGATACCATCTGGTGCAGGAAGAGGGAGGAATAAGTCTTTATAAAAACTCCCTGACAGCGCCCATGGCTTATGCCACCAGCCGGACCATCAGCCAGGAGGAATACCAGAGTCTGTCTTTTCCCGATAATCAGACGGCTCTTCTTCAATATGGGGTGACAGAGGAGGACTCCAGGCAGGAAAAGAAGGAAGAACTTTCTCTTACATCCATGAAAGATATCAGTCTCCGGCTGCCTGCATCAGAAGAGAAAGATCTTCAGATACAAAAGACAGAGAAAGGATACGAGATTTATGCGGCAGAGGAGACAGAAATAAAAGCGGAACTTTTCGGAACAGCAGCTTCTGATGATCTGATGGCAGTGAAGTTTCAGGTGCAAAACCGGAATCTCGGAAAAGATATGTATATCCGGATAAACGGACAGACCAACCGTCTTTCCTCACAAGATGGATATGAATATGCTAACGAAAATTATAGTTTTTCCTATACAGTAACTTTAGAAAAAGAAAAAAAAGAAGTTATCGTTACTTTGGGACCAGGCAGATATGTTCTGGAGGATATCCAGGCCTTTTCAGGAAATCTGGAAGATCTGGGAAATGAAGCCCTTTACGGAAGTCCTTTAAAAAATGTTTCTTTTTCCAGAGATGGGGACAGCCTTAAGGGAACTATCGAAACTGAGGAGACAGGACATCTGATCACCAGTATTCCGTATGATAAAAATTTCAGGATTACTGTGGATGGAAAACAAATAAAGACAGAGAAAGTCAACACTGCTTTTCTGGGAGGAAAAATCCCGGAGGGTATCCATGAGATAGAGATTTCTTATCAGGCTCCGGGTAAGAACCCAGGTTTTTTCTTGACAGGAACAGGCATGATATCTTTCATATGTCTGAAATTAAAAGACAGAAGGAGAAAAAGAGATGAGCAGGTTAAATAAAGAAGTGATACGGTATCTGATCACAGGAATTTTTACTACCCTGGCCAGTCTCAGCCTGTATTTTCTCCTGTCATCAACAGTCCTGGATCCGGACAAGCCTCTGGAGATGCAGACTGCAAATCTGATATCCTGGTCGGGAGCTGTTGCATTTTCTTATATTGTAAGCCGGAAATTTGTGTTTTCCAGTAAAAATCGTCATATATTGAGAGAAGCCGGCGCATTTTTCCTGGCGAGGATCGGAACATTGTTTTTGGATATGGGCGGTATGTTTATACTGACAGGAATTTTGAGTATAGATGACAGGATTTCTAAACTTTTTATTCAGGCAGTAGTGATCGTACTTAATTATATTTTAAATAAATATCTGGTTTTTGCCGGTTTCAGGTAAGAATTCTTGCCAAGGATCCATTGCCGTGGTAACATGAGAAAGTATTTTGGATAGGAATAAATCGGAAAAGGAAAGAATCAGATATGCAGTATTATTTCGCCCCGATGGAGGGGATTACAGGATATATCTACCGGAATGTTCACCACAGTTTTTTTCCGGGGATGGACAAATATTTCTCACCTTTTATTTCTCCGGGAACTAAGAAGACCATGACCCCAAAGGAGCTTCGAGATATCCTTCCGGAAAACAACCAGGGATATCCTCTGATTCCACAGATTCTTACTAATCGATCAGAGGATTTTTTGAAATTATGCCGGGATCTGAAAGAATATGGATACAAAGAGGTCAATCTGAATCTGGGATGTCCTTCTGGAACTGTAGTTTCTAAGAAAAAGGGATCAGGGTTCCTGGAGTATCCCAGAGAGTTGGATCGGTTTTTAGAGGAGATTTTTACCGGGACAGATTTGGAGATTTCTATTAAAACCAGGATCGGAAAGGATGATCCGGAGGAATTTGAGGAGCTTCTGGAAATCTATAATAAATATCCCTTAAAAGAACTGATCGTCCATCCCAGAGTCCAGACAGATTACTACAAAAATTCTCCTAATCTGGAAGTCTTTACTATGGCTCTGGAAAAGTCCAAGGCCCCTGTCTGCTATAACGGAGACTTGTTTACGGCGGAGCTTTACGAAGATTTTTGCAGGAGGTTCCCTCAGGCGGAACGGGTCATGATCGGAAGAGGGCTTCTGAGAAATCCGGCCCTGGTACAGGAGATCAAAGGGGAAGGAAAGCTGGATAAAGAAAAATTCATGGCTTTTCATGAAGCATTATGTCAGGAATATGAAAAAGTCATGTCCGGAGATAAAAATGTGCTGTTTAAAATGAAGGAACTGTGGTTTTATATGGGAAGTCTTTTTGAAGAAAACAAAAAGGCAATGAAAAAGATTAAAAAAGCTCAGCATCTGCCGGAATATCAGGAGGCGGTGAGAGAGATGCTTAAATTACAGCTAGTAAAATAGGAGATATTTCCTATAAAAAACTGTTTTCACAGAAAGTCAGGCAGGCATAAGAAGCAGATCATATGCTTGTCAATGACGGAGAGCAGGTATTTACCATGTGTACCTACGATACGCCTTTAAGTGCAGACAGGATCCGGTTTTCATCGAGCCATCCGGTAAAAATAGATATAGAAAAATATGATATCATAGTATGAAAATCATACACATTAATTTTCCTCAGGGAGAAGGGTTGCCCCTTCTCCCTCTTTTATGGTATCCTAGATAGTATATGGAAAGGGGAATCAGCAATGAAAAATTTAAGGGATTTATTAGAAAATCTGGAATACCAGTGTATCCAGGGAACTTTAGATAAAGAAATTACCGCTGTGATTTATGATTCCAGAAAGGCCCAGAAAGACGGACTTTTTGTCTGTATCAAAGGCGCTGTCTCGGACGGACACAGCTACGCGGCGGAAGTGGTCCAGAAAGGCGTCTCTGTACTGGTGGTCCAGGATCTGGTCCAGGTGCCGGAGGAGGTAACGGTGATTCAGGTAGAGGATACCAGATATGCTCTGGCCTGTATTTCCGCGGCCTGGTTCGGTCATCCGGCCCGAAAACTAAAGACCATCGGCATTACAGGAACCAAAGGAAAAACAACGACCACCTACCTGATCAAATCGATCCTGGAAAATGCAGGACATAAGACCGGACTGATCGGCACCATTGAGACCATTATCGGAGAAGAGAAGATTCCTTCAGCTAATACCACGCCAGAGTCCTATCTGATCCAGGAATATTTTGCAAAGATGGTGGAAGCAGGATGCGACAGCGTAGTCATGGAAGTTTCTTCCCAGGGGCTTATGCTCCACAGGACATCCGGCTTTACCTTTGATATTGGTATTTTTACAAATATTGAGCCGGATCATATCGGTCCCAATGAGCACAAGGATTTTGATGATTATCTTCACTGCAAGAGCATGCTGTTCAGACAGTGCAAAGTAGGAATTTTTAACGGGGATGATCCCCATCTGGAAAGGATCCTGGAGGGGCATACCTGCCAGGCGGAAACCTTTGGATTTTCCGAAAAGGCAGATCTGCGGGCGGAGAATACCCGGCTTGTCACAGGAAAAGGAACCCTGGGCATTGCCTATGACGTAAAGGGACTGATGGATTTTCCCGTGGAAATCGATCTTCCTGGAAAATTCAGTGTTTACAATTCGCTGACTGCCATTGCAGTATGCCGTCATTTTGGCGTGACGGTAGAAAACATCCAGAAAGCTTTAAAGAACGCTCATGTAAAAGGCAGAATCGAGATGGTGAAGGTTTCTGACGACTTTACCTTGATGATCGACTACGCTCACAACGCTATGAGTCTGGAGAGTCTTCTCACTACTTTAAAAGAATATAAGCCTAACCGGCTGGTATGTGTTTTCGGATGCGGAGGAAATCGTTCTAAGATCCGCAGATATGAGATGGGGGAGGTTTCCGGAAATCTGGCAGATCTGACGATTATTACTTCTGATAATCCCAGAAACGAGGATCCCCAGGCAATTATTGACGATATAAAAGTGGGAATCGGCAGGACCCAGGGCAAATATGTGGAGATTATTGACCGGAAGGAAGCTATCGCCTATGCTATCCATCATGGACAGCCGGGAGACATCATTGTGCTGGCAGGAAAAGGTCATGAGGATTACCAGGAGATTAAAGGAAAGAAATATCCTATGGATGAAAGAGTGCTGATCCGGGAGATACTGGAAGAAGACAGCAGGAGATAAATGAAGGATTTATATGCGGATATTATAGTAGATATTTCTCAGGAAAAATTAGATAAAACCTTTCAGTATTTGATCCCTCAGAAGCTGGTGTCCAAGATTGAAGAGGGGAAAAAGGTGAGAATCCCTTTTGGAAACGGCGGAAGAGAGCTTACCGGCTATGTAGTGGGGATTTCTTCAGAGCCTAAAATAGAACCGGACCGGATAAAACCTATACTGGCTGTGGAGGAGCAGGGAATGGAGATTGAATCCCGGCTGATTTCTCTGGCTGCGTGGATTGCCCGGAATTATGGTTCCACTATGAACCAGGCTTTGAAAACAGTTCTTCCTGTGAAGGAAAAGGCAGCTGCCAGAGAGCGGAGATATATCTGTCTGAAAGCGGATCCCAAGGCCTGCGACGGCCTTCTGAACGAGTATGTGCGGAAGCATTACCGGGCAAAGGAACGCCTGATGCGGGCTCTGCTCCAGAAGAAGATTTTAGAGTATTCTTCGGCAGTAAAGGAAATGAAGATCAGTGCAGATGTGGTAAAGGGATTTGAGAAAGAAGGTCTGGTCTCTATTGAAAGAGAACGGTGTTACAGAACCCCTCTTCCAAAGACGATTTTGTTCCAAAAGCCGGCGGTACTGAATAACGAACAGCAGAAGGCGGTAAAGGAGATTCTGGAGGAATGGAATTCAGACTCTCCGCGGCCCTGCCTGATCAAAGGTGTTACCGGCAGCGGAAAAACAGAGGTCTATATGGAACTGATCAGTCATGTGCTGGAGAGAGGAAAGCAGGTGATCCTTCTTATTCCGGAGATTGCTCTGACTTATCAGAATGTATCCAGATTCTATGCCAGATTCGGGGATCAGGTTTCTCTGATCCACTCCAGAATGTCTCAGGGAGAACGGTATGACCAGTTTGAACGGGCAAAAGAGGGGAAAATTTCTGTTATGATCGGTCCTCGTTCTGCCTTGTTTACCCCCTTTCAGAAGTTGGGGCTTATTCTTATTGATGAAGAGCATGAGGATTCTTATAAAAGCGAAAAGACTCCCTGCTATCATGCCAGGGAGACGGCCATACAAAGGGGAAAAATGGAAGGAGCCTATGTTGTCATGGGTTCTGCTTCGCCCAGTGTAGAAAGCTATTACAAGGCACAGACAGGCAGATTTCGTCTGGTCCGACTGGATCAGAGATACGGAGGAAGTACTCTTCCGGATGTATCCATTATAGATTTGAGGGAAGAATTAAAGACAGGAAACCGGTCTGTGTTCAGCGGGCTCCTTACCAGAAAAATACAGGAAAGACTGAAGAAAAAAGAGCAGGTGATCCTGTTTTTGAACCGGAGAGGATACAGTGGATTTGTGACCTGCCGTTCCTGCGGCCATGTAATGAAATGCCCTCATTGCGATGTGTCTCTGACCTCTCACAGAAACGGCAGGCTGATCTGTCATTACTGCGGTTATGAGACTATGGATGTGAAAAAATGCCCGGTATGCGGTTCTCCTTACATCGGAGGATTCCGGGCAGGTACCCAGCAGATTGAGAGTCTGGTGCAAAAAGGTTTTCCAGGCGCAAAAGTTCTGCGGATGGATGCGGATACCACCAGAAAAAAAGACGATCATGAAAAAATCCTCTCATCTTTCGGAAGAGGAGAGGCGGATATTCTTATCGGTACACAGATGATCGTAAAGGGCCATGATTTTCCTAAAGTGACCTTAGTGGGTGTACTAGCGGCGGATCTTTCTCTTTGCAGCGGGGACTACCGGGCGGGAGAGAAGACTTTTCAGCTGCTTCTCCAGGCAGTGGGCAGAGCCGGAAGGGGAGAAAAGCCTGGAGAGGCAGTGATCCAGACTTATCATCCGGATCATTATTCCATTCAGGCTGCGGCGGCTCAGGACTACGAATGGTTTTACAGGGAAGAAATGGACTACCGATCTCTAATGGGATATCCTCCGAAGGCGGCTATGGCAGCGGTCCGGGGAGCCGGAAAAGAGGAAGAAATCCTGATCCAGGCTATGGACTACTGCCGCAGATATATTGAGAGGATTTACTCCGGCAGGGATCTGACACTGATAGGTCCGGCGCCGGAAAGCGTAGCTAAAGTGCAGGATATGTACCGACGTGGCCTCTATATGCGTCACCAGGACAGGGAGATTCTGGTAAAAATAAAAAACGCTCTGGAAAAATATATAGAAGTAAACAGAGGTTTTCGGAGCATATATATACAATTCGATTTTAATGTGTAGATTTCAGGAAGGGATTTCCTATATTGGGAAAATCCGTGATAAGAATACAAACAGAAAGGATAGGAGAAGGAAAAATGGCACTTAGAAACATAAGAATACAGGGAGATCCAATTTTAACAAAGGAATGCAGAAAAATAGATAAAATGACTCCAAAGATCAAACAGCTGATCCAGGATATGTTTGACACCATGTACGACGCTTACGGCGTAGGTCTGGCTGCTCCCCAGGTAGGAATTTTAAAGCAGGTGGTTGTGATCGATACTACAGGGGATGACCCTCATGTGCTGATCAATCCCGAGATTGTAGAAACTTCCGGTTCCCAGACCGGGGATGAAGGATGTCTGAGCCTTCCGGGAATGAGCGGCACAGTCACACGGCCTAATTATGTAAAAGTAAAGGCTCTTAATGAGAACATGGAAGAGATCACGCTGGAAGGAACCGAACTGCTGGCAAGGGCAATCTGTCATGAGACAGATCACCTCCATGGAAAAATGTATACAGAATTAGTTGAAGGAGAGCTCCGCCGGACGAATTATGAGGAGGACGAAGAAGAATGAGAATAGTTTTTATGGGAACTCCGGATTTCGCTGTGGGAACGCTGGAAGCTTTGATTGAAGCAGGGCATGAGGTGATCGGCGTGGTAACCCAGCCGGACAAACCAAAGGGCAGAGGAAAGACCCTGATGCCTACGCCGGTAAAGGAAGTTGCTCTGAGAAATCAGATTTCTGTGTATCAGCCGAAAAAAGTACGGGAAACAGAATTTACAGAAACACTCCGCCGGCTGGCTCCGGATGTGATCGTAGTGGCGGCTTTCGGCCAGATCATTACCAGAGAGATCCTGGATATCCCCAGGTTCGGCTGCATCAACGTCCACGCTTCCCTGCTTCCTGCTTACAGAGGAGCTGCTCCGATCCAATGGGCAGTGATCAATGGTGAAAAGGAGTCAGGAGTGACGATTATGCAGATGGATGAAGGCCTGGACACCGGGGATATGATTGATAAAGTGGTGGTTCCCCTGGCAGAGGATGAGACTGGCGGAAGTCTTTTTGATAAACTGAGTCAGGCGGGCGCCCGGCTCTGTGTTAAGGTCCTAAGAGATTTGGAAGAAGGAAAAGCTGTAAGAGAAAAGCAGCCGGAAGAAAGTACTACTCCATATGCTTCTATGATCAGTAAAAAGATGGGAGAGGTAGACTGGAGGAGATCAGCTAAATCCATTGAACAGCTGATCAGAGGACTGGATCCATGGCCAAGCGCTTATACAAAACTTCAGGGAAAAACACTGAAACTTTGGAAAGCACAGGTCCTGCAGGAAAATGTAACAAATGCTGCTCCGGGAGAAGTGGTAAAAGTGGAAAAAGACACATTTTATATCCAGACCGGAGAAGGGATTCTGAAGATGAAAGAAGTACAGCTGGAAGGAAAAAAACGTATGGATACAGCGGCCTTTCTGAGGGGATTTAATTTATCCCCGGGGGAGAGACTGGGCTGATAAAATAATAAAAACAACTGTCTCCGGGACAGATAAAAGGTTGGATGAGTATGGCGAACAAAGTAAATTTAAGAGAACTGATCCTGAATATTCTTTTGGAAATAAACAGAGAAGGCCAGTACAGTCATTTAGTGATCCGGGATACTCTGAAAAAGTACCAGTATCTGGGAAAACAGGAGAGAGCCTTTATCACCAGAGTCTGCGAGGGTACTTTGGAGTATCGGATCCGGCTGGACTATGTCCTGGATCAATATGCAGTGGTTCCCGCTGCGAAAATGAAGCCCGTGATCAGGGAACTGCTGCGGAGCAGCGTATATCAGCTTTTATATATGGACCATGTGCCGGACAGTGCAGTATGCAATGAGGCTGTGAAGCTGGCAAGAAAAAAAGGGTTCTATAATCTTACAGGCTTTGTCAACGGAGTGCTGAGGAAGATCGCCAGAGAGTATGGAAGTATCCATTTTCCTGGAAAAGAAGATCCTGTTAAGTATCTGTCCATTCTTTATTCCATGCCTGAATGGCTGGTAGAAAGATTTTTAAAAGAGTATGGATTTGATACAACAGAAAAAATGCTGGAGGCATTTTTGCAAGAGGCTCCTGCTACGATCCGCATACGAGAGTATCAGGTAAATGAGGAAAGTGTGCTGAAGAGCCTGAGAGAAGAACAGGTGACTGTAGAAAAAGCTCCTTATGTAGACAGAGCTTATTATATAAAAGACTATGATTATCTTCCGGGCCTGATGGCTTTCCGGAAGGGGAATATCCAGGTACAGGATGTAAGCTCTATGCTGGCAGGAGAGATCGCCGATGTACAAGAAGGGGACTATGTGATCGATCTGTGTGCGGCTCCTGGAGGCAAATCTCTGTATCTTGCGGATAAGCTTCACGGGACGGGCAGGGTAGATGCCAGAGATCTTTCCAGGACAAAAACAGATATGATCCGGGAAAACGCTCTGCGCCAGAATTTTCTGAATGTAGTGGTCACAGAGAAAGATGCTACTCAGCTGGACAGCGAATCCCTGGAAAAAGCAGATATTGTTCTTGCAGATGTACCTTGTTCCGGACTCGGCGTTATAGGCAGAAAAAAGGATATAAAATATAAACTTACAAAAGGGAAAATTTTGGATCTGATCAGTCTCCAGAGAAAGATCCTGGAGCAGGCTTCTACATATGTAAAGCCGGGAGGAACGTTGATCTACAGTACATGTACGATCGGAAAAGAAGAGAATTTAGATAACATTAAATGGTTTGTGGAAAATTATCCATATGAGCTGGAAAGCCTGGATCCTTATCTGTGCAGGGAGCTGTGGAGCGAGACTACCAGAAAAGGATATCTGCAGCTCCTTCCGGGAATCCATAAATGCGACGGCTTTTTTATGGCCAGGTTAAAGAGGAAAACAGAATGGAACAGTTAGATATCAAATCCCAGACATTGTCAGAACTGAAAAAAACAGTAGAAGATCTTTCAGAAAAGCCCTTCCGGGCAAAGCAGATCTATGAGTGGATCCACAAAAAACAGGCAGACAGTTTCGGGGAGATGACAAATCTGTCCGTCAGTCTGAGAGAAAAGCTGGAGAGAAAGGCTTCTCTGGTGTCGTTGAAAGTTCTGGACGTCCAGACTTCCAGACTGGACGGAACTCAAAAATATCTTTTTGCTCTTCCGGATGGCAATATGGTAGAAAGTGTGCTGATGAAATATCATCACGGAAACAGCGTCTGTATTTCTTCACAGGTAGGATGCAGGATGGGATGCCGGTTTTGTGCCTCTGCCATCGGAGGATGGACCAGAAATCTTCGCCCTTCAGAGATGCTGGATCAGGTTTATAAGATCCAAAAACTCTCTAAAGAACGGGTCTCCAATGTGGTTGTGATGGGAACAGGGGAACCTTTGGACAACTATGACAGTCTGGTGCGTTTTATACGTATGCTTAGTGATGAGAAGGGACTTCATATCAGCCAGAGAAATATTACTGTATCTACCTGCGGGATTGTGCCCAGGATCTATGAATTGGCAGATGAAGACCTGCAGATTACCCTGGCGATCTCCCTTCATGCTTCCACACAGGAAAAAAGAGAGAAGCTGATGCCTATCGCTAAGAAATACTCTATTGATGAGGTGCTTTCTGCCTGCAGGTACTATTTTCAGAAGACGGGAAGAAGGCTGACTTTTGAATATAGTCTGGTCGGAGGAGAAAATGATTCCCAGGAAGACGCGGAGGAACTGGCCCGTTTAATAAAAGGGCTGAACTGCCATGTTAACCTGATTCCGGTGAATCCCATCAAGGAGAGAAATTACGTCCAGTCAGACAAAAAAGTTATAGAGAATTTTCAAAATAAACTTGAAAAATACCAAATAAATGTTACTATTAGAAGGGAAATGGGCCGAGATATAGACGGAGCCTGTGGACAATTAAGAAAAAGATATCTTGATAAGAGAGAGGACTCGTAGGATGAAATCATATTCTGTAACAGATGTGGGACAGAAACGCCAGGTGAATCAGGACTATATTTTTTCTTCTGAGGAGCCGGTGGGAAATCTTCCGAATCTTTTCGTGGTGGCAGATGGTATGGGAGGACATAAGGCGGGAGATTTTGCTTCCAGTTTTGCTGTTCAGACCCTTCTTCAGACCGTTCGAGAAGATGAAAATCAAAATCCCATTATTATTATCCGACATGCCATAGAAGAAGCCAACCGGAAAGTACTGGAAGAAGCAAATCTCCATGAAGAAATGTCCGGCATGGGAACTACCATGGTTCTTGTTACAATTGTTGATGACTATGCCTATGTAGCAAATGTGGGAGACAGCAGACTATATTTGATCGAGGACAAAATTGTCCAGATTACAAAGGATCATTCTCTTGTGGAAGAAATGGTTCGGAGGGGACTGATTACAAGGGAAGATGCCAAGCATCATCCTGATAAGAATATTATTACCAGAGTGATCGGAATCGGGCCGGAGGTAGAGGTGGATTTTTTTGATATCCATCTGAAGCCGGGGAGCAGGCTTTTGCTCTGCTCTGACGGGTTATCCAATATGGTGTCTGACGAAGAAATCTGGAAAATTGCCGAAACTAGCAGTGACTTGAGGGAGATGGGGATGCGCCTGGTCTCTCTTGCCAATGAAAACGGCGGAAAAGATAATATAGCAGTAGTGCTGGTTGAGCCAGACACAAAAGAGGTGGAAGTATGTTAAATGTGGGAGTAATTATAGGAGAACGATACGAGGTAGTCAGCCGGATCGGATCCGGAGGCATGGCCGATGTATATAAAGCGAAAGATCATAAGCTGAACCGTTTTGTAGCGATGAAGGTGCTGAAGCCGGAATTCAGCGCAGATACTAATTTTATCCGGAAATTTCAGAGAGAGGCCCAGGCGGCAGCGGGCCTGGCTCATCCCAATGTAGTTAATGTCTTTGATGTAGGGGAGGATCATGGAGTTAATTATATTGTGATGGAACTGGTAGAGGGAATTACTCTGAAAGAGTATATTTCAAAGAAAGGAAGGCTGACGGTTAAAGAAGCCACCAGCATTGCGATACAGGTTTCTATGGGACTGGAAGCCGCACATAACAGGAATATCGTACACCGGGATATAAAGCCTCAGAACATTATCATTTCAACAGACGGCAAGGTGAAAGTGACAGATTTTGGAATTGCCAGAGTGGCTACTTCTAATACCATAAGCGCCAATGCTATGGGGTCGGTACATTACAGTTCCCCGGAGCAGGTTCGGGGCGGGTACAGTGATTTCAAAAGCGATATTTATTCTCTGGGAATCACGATGTATGAAATGGTTACAGGGAGAGTGCCTTTTGACGGAGATACTACAGTTGCCATTGCTATTAAGCATCTTCAGGATGAGATGGTGCCTCCTTCCAAATATGTGCCGGATCTTCCCCGCAGCTTGGAGGAGATTATTTTAAAATGTACACAGAAAAGTCCGGACAGGAGGTACAGTACATTAGCAGAATTGATCAATGATCTGAAACATTCTCTTATAGATCCTGACGGAAATTTTGTAAATATTTCTCCACTCAGCAATCATGCTCAGACTGTTATGATCACTCCGGAGGAGATGAAAGAAATCCAGGAAAGTACCGGCGGGTACTCCCAGGATTCCGGATATGGCGGAGAAGATCAGGACGAGGAAGATTATAATGAAGACGATGAAGACGATGAAGACGGCGAGGAGGATGAGGAAGAGGACGATGGAAAAGGCGGATTAAATACAAATCTGGGAAGAGTTATGACCATTGGAAGTCTGCTCATCGGAGCCGTCGCTATCTGTATTTTGATTTATCTTGTGGCTTCTGCGGCAGGCATCATAGGAGGAACAGGAAAAAGCAACCAGGAACAGACACAGCAGGAAGAGACTAAAACGGTTACCGTTCCCAGTCTGACAAATATGACCGAAGATGTTGCTCAGACGACTCTGAAGGGCATGGGACTGGATTTTCAAAAAGGAGGCGAGGAAGCCTCCGATACAGTGCCGGAAGGACAGGTCTGCAGGCAGAGCCCAGCGGCGGGTACTGAAGTAGAGGCAGATAATACTACGGTCGTATATTATATAAGCACAGGGGCTGCAGAAGAAAATAATGAAGTAGAAACGGTTACTGTTCCCAGTCTGACAAATATGACTGAAGATGTTGCTCAGACGACTCTGCACGGCAAGGGACTGGGCTTTAAAAAAGGAGGCGAGGAAGCCTCTGATACAGTGCCGGAAGGACAGGTCTGCAGACAGGACCCAGCGGCGGGTACTGAAGTAGAGATAAATACTACGATTGTATATTATATAAGTACAGGACCTGAAGAAGAGGAAACAGTTACTATTCCTGCAGGTCTGACCGGACAGACATTGAGCCAGGTGCAGTCCCAGCTTCAGTCATTGGGCCTGAATTTTACTGTAGAGCAAGAAGCAAGTTCTGATGTGGCAGTGGGAAATGTGATTTCTTTGAGCCCCGAAGAAGGCTCTGTAGTGCCGGCAGGATCCTCTGTGACAGTTACTGTCAGCATCGGCGAAGGGGATACTAATATGACAACAGTCCCCAATGTAAGAGGTTATGCAGAAGATACCGCTGAAGAGATCGTGAAGAACGCAGGGCTGATCCCAAGTGTGAAATATGGCTATATGTCTGGCACAGGAGTGGGATATGGAGAGGTCTATGATATGAGTCCTCAGGCAGATCAGAGAATTGAAGAGGGCAGTGTTATCACTCTTTGGGTTCTGGAAGAAGAAGAGGGAACCGACGGAACTGATGGAACTGACGAAACCTATGAAACTGATGGAACCGATGGAACAGACACTTCTGAGAACGGAGAGACCGTTTATTCAGAAAATTGAAAGACTGCTGAAACTATGTAGGATCATTCAGCGGGAAGATAGAATGCCATTTGATCATATAAATGATCTTTCAGTAAACAATAAACAAGCTGTCCCGGCAGACAGGACCGGTATTTTCCGGAAATGTCTGCCGGGGCAGTTTTTTACTATGTTGCCTTTCCGGGAAAAAGAGTATATAATGGTTAAAGTATGTAGAAGACAGGAAAAACAGGTAGGTGTTATGCAGGGAAGGATTGTGAAAGGAATCGGAGGATTCTACTATGTGGCTCCTGAAGAAGGAGAGGTTTATGAGTGTCGTGCAAAAGGAATATTTCGAAAGGAAAAACTGAAGCCTCTGGTGGGGGATTATGTGGAGTTTGAAATTCTTGATCCAGAGGGAAGGACCGGAAATGTGGTTAAAATTTTTCCCAGAAAAAATCAGCTGATCCGTCCGGCGGTAGCAAATATAGATCAGGCTCTGGTTATTTTTGCAGTAAAAGAACCAAATCCTAATTTTATGCTGCTGGATCGTTTCCTCATTGCCATGGAACGACAGAATATTCCGGCAGTAATCTGCTTTAATAAGGAAGATTTGGGCCAGAAAAAGGAAATCAAAGAAATCGTAAAGATATATTCTTCCTGTGGTTATCGGGTTTTGGTGACAAGTGCAGCAAAAGAGGCCGGAATCAGAGAATTAGAGCAGGTTTTGAAGGGCAAGACTACTACAGTAGCCGGACCTTCCGGTGCGGGTAAATCTTCTCTTACGAATCTTCTTGCTCCTGATGTACAGATGGAGACAGGAGAGATCAGCAGAAAACTGGGAAGAGGAAAACACACTACCAGACATTCTCAGCTGATCAGGCTGGAAAAGAATACTTATCTGATGGATACCCCCGGTTTTACGTCTTTTTATGTAGAAGATATAGAAAAAGAAGAGCTGAGACATTATTTTCCGGAATTTTTACCCTATGAGGGAACGTGCAGATTTCAGGGATGTACTCACACCCATGAGCCTGGATGCAGTGTAAAGGAAGCGCTGAAAGAGGGGAAAATTAGTTCTCTGAGGTATGACAACTATCAGGAAATATACAAAGAATTGGAAGAAAAAAGGAGATACTGATTTCATGGAATATCAATTATGCCCTTCAATCCTGGCAGCTGATTTCTGGCGCCTGGGAGAAGAAATCGATGAGGTTGAAAAAGCGGGCGTTAAATGGCTGCATATTGACATTATGGACGGGCGGTTTGTTCCCACCATATCGATGGGGGTCCCGGTGGTAGCCTCTCTGAGAAAATATACGAGTCTGTTTTTCGACGTACACATTATGGCAGAAGAACCGGCTCATCTGATACGGGATTTTGCTCGGGCCGGCGCGGATATGATTACTGTTCACGGAGAAGCCTGTCTTCATTTGGACCGGACAATTGGTCTTATCCATGAGCAGGGATGTAAGGCAGGAGTGGCGATTAACCCGGCTACTCCCCTTTCTATGCTGGAGAATATTCTGGAACTGGCAGATATGATCTTGATCATGACTGTAAATCCGGGATTCGGAGGACAGAAGTACATTGATTACTGTACGGAAAAGGTCCGTCGGTTAAGGAAAATGGCAGAGGAAAGGGAGATCAGTCTGGATATTCAGGTAGATGGAGGTATTAACCGGGAAACCATCCATACAGTGCTGGATGCCGGCGCAAATGTGATCGTGGCCGGATCGGCAGTATTCGGAGGGGATATCCGAGAAAATGTAAATATTTTGAAAGGAATCATAGAGGAATATGAAGACAGTGCTGGTATGCGGAGGTAAGATAGAAGATTCTTTTGCCCTGTCTGTGTTGGAAAAGCTCAGGCCGGATTATATCATCGCCATTGACAGAGGATTGGAATTCTGCTATAAGTACAATATTGTTCCCCAGTATATTCTGGGGGATTTCGACAGTATTGCTCCGGAAGTGCTGGATGATTATGAAAACAGCGGCGTACCTGTAGAGAGATATCAGCCGGAAAAGGATGCTACAGATACCAGGATCGGACTGGAACTGGCTCTGAAACTGAAAAGCAGGGAGATTTTTTTGCTGGGTGCTACGGGGGGAAGGCTGGATCATTACATGGCTAATCTGAAATCCCTTCTGATCCCATTAGAGCAAGGAGTACAGGCATGGATCCTGGACAGCCAGAATGTGATCACAGTACTGGATCACGGGATAAAAATTTCCAGAGAACAGCAATTTGGAAAATATATTTCTTTTTTTTCCATGGGAGATAAAGCGGAAGGGGTGACTCTGAAAGGTTTTAAGTATCCTTTGGAGGATTTTACTCTGATGAATTCTGATGAGATCGGAGTGAGTAATGAACTGAAAGAGGATTGGGGAGAGATTACTTTCCGATCAGGGATTATTTTGATGATCATGTCGAAAGACAGAAATTAAATATACAGTAAAGAGAGGAATATTCATTATGAAATTAGGAATTGTGGGACTGCCCAATGTAGGAAAAAGTACATTATTTAATTCCCTTACAAAGGCAGGAGCGGAGTCAGCCAACTATCCTTTCTGTACCATTGACCCTAATGTAGGGATCGTGGCAGTGCCTGATGAGAGGCTGAAACTTCTGGGAGACTTTTATCATTCCAAAAAGGTGACTCCGGCGGTAATTGAATTTGTGGACATTGCAGGTCTGGTGAAGGGCGCTTCTAAGGGAGAGGGACTTGGAAACCAGTTTCTGGCAAATATCAGAGAAGTGGATGCCATTATCCATGTGGTCCGCTGCTTTGAAGATGAAAATGTAGTTCATGTGGACGGTTCTATTGATCCTATGAGAGATATTGAAACCATTAATCTGGAACTGATATTTTCTGATCTGGAGATATTGGAGAGACGGATCGCTAAGACAACAAAGACCGCCAGAATGGATAAAGAGGCCGCAAAAGAGCTGGAGTTTTTAAAGAAGATAAAAGCTCATCTGGAGGAAGGCCGGCCGGCTTCTACTATTGAATTGGAGGATGAAGATCAGGAAGGGTACATGAAGGAATACAATCTTCTTACTTATAAACCGGTGATCTATGCGGCAAATGTATCAGAAGATGACCTTGCCGATGATGCTCAGTCTAATCCTCATGTGCAGAAAGTAAGAGAATATGCGGAAGAGACAGGCAGTGAGGTATTTGCCTTATGCGCGGAGATTGAGCAGGAAATTTCGGAACTGGAAGATGATGAGAAAAAGGAATTTTTGGAAGATCTTGGAATCAAGCAGTCCGGATTGGAAAAACTGATCGTGGCCAGCTACAGAATCCTGGGGCTGTTAAGTTTCCTTACCGCAGGTGAAGATGAGACAAGAGCATGGACTATAAAGGTAGGGACCAAAGCGCCGCAGGCAGCAGGAAAGATCCATTCAGATTTTGAACGGGGATTTATAAAGGCCGAAGTAGTGAATTACCGGGATCTGCTGGAAAGCGGTTCCTATGCCAAGGCCAGAGAAAAAGGCCTGGTGCGCATGGAAGGCAAGGATTATGTAGTCCAGGACGGAGATGTGATTCTTTTTAGGTTCAATGTATAAAAGAGGCTGAAGGGAGAAATCCTAGTGTACTGATAATGATCATAATTCAACCAATGACTTGTCTGAATTATGATCGCGTCAATATCAGTTTCAGAAGATCATGATGCAAGTTTTATCTGCGGCCTGTATGAGCGCAGCGTTTGATACGGAAAGATTAATATGGAAAGAAAGAACTGCAGGAGTTAATAAATGACACAGATAGAACTGAAAAAAGAAATCGAAAATACAAGAGAAAATCTGAATGCTGCTATAGCCGGAAATATGGCAGAGAGTGCAATTCTGGATATCAGCCGTGTTTTGGACAGCCTGATCGAAGAATATTTAAATGAAAATATCAGTTCGGAGAGGTCTGGGGAAAAGGAGTTTTCCTGTATGGGAACCTGTCCGGGAATCGGATTTTAAAGAGGGCTGCTTCATTAATGAAAGGCAGAAAAAGCTCTGTTTTAACGGGGCTTTTTCTGCCTTTTGTTTTTAGAGAAAAACATATGTTCCTCTTGCGTTTTTTTCTGTATTAGTATAGAATGGGCATATAAGTGGTAGAAAGTGGTGGAAAGTGGTAGTAAATGGGTGGCTGATGGCAGAAGTAGCCCGTATGAACCACAGAGGGCACGAAGGGGAGAATCGTTTCCTCGTGAAAGAAGGTGACGTTCATATGTTCATGGGAGAGTACAGCCATACGATCGATGCGAAAGGAAGGATGATCATTCCTTCAAAGTTTCGAGAAGAGCTTGGCGAGGAATTCGTACTTACCAAAGGCTTGGACGGATGTCTGTCGATTTATCCCAAGGACGAATGGAAAAACTTTGAAGAAAAGCTGAAAGCTTTACCACTTAATGATAAAAATGCAAGAGCCTTCTTACGTTTCTTTGTAGCCAGTGCAACAATGTGTGAATTGGACAGGCAGGGGAGAATTCTCGTACCACAGACGCTTCGGGAATTTGCCGGTCTTATTAAGGATGTGGTGCTGACTGGCAATCTTACAAGGATTGAAGTCTGGAGTAAGGAAAAATGGCTGGAGAACAGCAATTATGAAGATATGGATGCCATTGCACAGGGTATGCAGGATATGGGCATTGTGATCTGAGAAGCCAGGAGAGAAAAATGGAATTTAAACACCAATCCGTATTACTGGAAGAAACCATCCGGAATTTAAGGGTAAAGCCGGATGGCACTTATGTAGATGGAACACTGGGAGGCGGCGGACATTCCTATGCGGTATGTCAGCAGTTATCTGCCAAGGGGAGCTTGATAGGTATAGACCAGGATGAAGCTGCGATAAAAGCTGCGGGTGAGCGGTTGAAGGATTTTAAGGAAAATGTAACGATCATCCGCAGCAACTATTGCAACATGAAAATGGAATTACAAAAGATAGGGATCACATCAGTAGATGGGATCATTTTAGACTTGGGGGTATCTTCCTACCAGCTGGACAACAAGGAGAGAGGCTTTACGTACAGGGAAGATGTCCCTCTTGATATGCGCATGGATCAGAGAAATCCCCGGACAGCCAGAGATATTGTGAATACCTACAGTGAAAAAGATCTGTATCGTATTATTCGGGATTACGGGGAAGATAAATTCGCAAAAAATATCGCAAAGCATATCTGTCTGGCAAGAAAAGAAAAACCTATAGAGACTACGGGAGAACTGGCTGAGATTGTCAAACATGCTATTCCTATGAAAATGAGGGCGGTGGGAGGTCATCCGGCTAAACGGACGTTCCAGGCTATCCGGATTGAATTGAACCAGGAGCTGGAAGTGTTAAGAGATAGTCTGGATGATATGATTGACCTTTTAAATGACGGAGGGAGAATCTGTGTTATTACTTTTCATTCACTGGAAGATCGGATCGTAAAGACCATTTTCCGCAGAAATGAAAATCCATGTACCTGCCCTCCGGATTTTCCTGTATGCGTGTGCGGGAAAAAATCCAAAGGAAGGGTGATCACCAGAAAGCCGATCCTTCCCGGAGAAGAAGAATTGAAAAATAACAGCCGGTCCAAAAGTGCCAAGCTGCGGGTATTTGAGCGAGTGAAAGAATAGTGACAGAAGTCTGAAAAGGAGAGTTTCATGGCAAGTACAAGGAACCAAAACAAATATAACCATAGAAGAGGGCAGAAATATACTGCGCCGTATTATGAAGATGGAAATGCAGTGCGCCGTTTGGAAGAGGTACCTGAACAGCCAAAGAAGGAACTAAGCAGACGTGCCAGAAGAAACCGGGCAAGGAGCACCAGTATAAGCAGAGGCTATATTGCTTTTCTCAGTCTGGTCTGCGCCCTGGCTACAGCATCCTGTGTCCATTATATTAGACTTACTGCACAGGTCACTGCACAAAAAAATGTTGTGGCCCAAAAAGAGCTGAAATTGAATCAGCTGAAAGAAGACAATGATGCATATTACAGCGAAGTGCTTACCAGTGTGGACTTAAATGAGATCCGGGATAAAGCGATCAACGAACTGGGTATGCAATATGCAACAGAGGATCAGATTCGTTATTATACACCGGGAAATAACAGCTATGTAAGACAGTATCAGGATGTCCCGGATAATTAAGCAGGTGAAAGATTGGATAAACGAGAATCAAAAAAGAGAAAGTTAACAAAGAAAATGAAACGAAAGCTGGCGGGGGTATTTGGAATGACTCTGCTGGCTTTCGCTGGTTTATTGACAGGAATCACAGTGATTAACGCCAGGGAGGGAAACCAGTATGCACAGCAGGTTTTATCTCAGTCCCAGCAGCAGTACAGCAATACCAATATTCCTTTCCGAAGAGGAACGATCACGGACAGAAATGGCACTGTTCTGGCCAATAGTGTAAAGGTCTATAATCTGATTTTAGACTGCCGGGCGGTAAACTATAAAAAGAGCTATCGGGAACCTACGATCCAGGCACTGGAAGAATACTTTAATATTGACAGAGAAACGATCGAGGGATTGCTGGATAATGAGGAGACCGGATCAAGTCAGTACCAGATACTGGAGACAGAGGTCTCAATGGATGATAAAAATGCTTTTGAGGAAGCTAATACTCTTCCGGAAGACGAGGAAGAAAGAAAAGCCCTTACAAAAGAGGAGAGTACCAGGCGGAGCAACGTCCAGGGAATTTATTTCGAGGATGATTACAAAAGAATCTATCCTTTGGAAGATCTGGCCTGTGACGTGATCGGATTTACAGATGCGGGAAATACGGCAGACTGGGGAATTGAAGGCTACTATAATAATACCCTGAATGGGACAAATGGAAGAAAGTTCGGCTATCTCAGCGAGGATGCTGACCAGGCTCAGACTATCGTAGAAGCTGTAGACGGAAAGAATCTCACTACAACTTTAGACGCTTCTATCCAGGCGATCGTAGAAAAATATATAGAGGCATTTAATACAGCTCTTTCTGCCGGCCCCAATAATGTGGCGGGAGAACAGAAAAAGGGAGCAGAGAATATCGGAGTAATCATAGAAGATCCCAATACCGGAGAAATACTGGCAATGGGAAGCTCAGAAGGTTATGATCTGAATAACCCGAGAGATCTTTCGGGAATCTATACAAAAGAGAAGATCAAAGAGATGGACGATGAGGAAACCAAAGATGCTCTCTTTAAAATGTGGACAAATTTTTGTATCAGTGAAAACTTTGAGCCGGGATCTGTAGTTAAGCCTATTGTAGTAGCCAGCGCGCTGGAATCTGGAGCGGTTACGGAAGACGACAGATTTTACTGCGACGGAGGACAGCAGATCGGAGAGGATTATGTCCGGTGCGCAGTCTATCCTTATGGACATGGATCCCAGAGTTTAGGCGAAGTGATCCAGAATTCCTGCAATGACGGCATGATGGCCATAGGAAGAAGAATGGGCGCGGCGGAATTTCTTAAGTATCAGAAAAAATTCAATTTCGGAACAAGAACCGGCATTGATCTGCCAGGGGAAGGCACAGGGATGCTGTTCAGTCAGGAAAAAATGTATGAAATGGAACTTTCCACTTCAGCTTTCGGACAGGGCTTTACCTGTACTATGATTCAGGAGATCGCGGCCATGGCAGCGGCTATTAACGGCGGCACTTACTATCAGCCCCATCTGGTGAAGGAGATCACAGACCAGGACGGTAAGGTGATTGAAAATATCACGCCTACGATTTTGAAAGAGCCCGTTTCGGAATCCGTTTCTGCCGATATCCGGGAATATATGGGAATGAGTGTGAAAAGCGGAACCAGCCAGTCTGCTAAAGTCCAGGGGTATTCCATGGGAGGAAAAACAGGAACTGCAGAAAAGCTGGCAGATGATATAGAAGATAATTATCTGGTATCTTTTATCGGATTTGCCCCTTTAGAGGAACCGGAAGTATTGATCTATGTGGTTGTGGATACTCCGAATGTAGAAGAGCAGGCTTCAAGCAGTTATGCTCAGTATCTGGCCCAGGCGATCTTGTCAGAGGTTCTTCCTTACATGAATATTTCCCAGGATGAAGAAACGGGGGCGGAGACCCAGCTTTGGGAAGGATTTTACGGGGTGCCTAAGCTGACCGATATCATAGAGGATGGGGTATCAAATCCTTATGGAACTGTGCTGGATCAGGGATATGGAGACGGCGATCCTGCCGACACAGAACTGAATGATGAATATTCGGACGGTATTACCAATGAAGAAGCCGGAATCGATGAAGAAGATCCGTCTTATGAAGAGGACGTCTACGATACAGAGGAACTGGAAGATTTCGGACAGGAAGATACGGAATCGGAAGGATAGAGGGACTGGCAGACAGACTGACCTGAGAAAGGCAGTCTGTCTGCCAGTTTTTTCATATTTAAAGAATAAAGATGCATATAATAGTAGGGATAGGCAGCGGGAGTGAAGCCGCATCATGAAAAAAAACAGAACTTACCATAAAAAAAAGACAGTTATCGTTTTCAGTGTTTGTGTACTGATCCTTTTGGGATTGATGGGAAGAATGTTTTATCTGATGGTGGTCAGATCTGAGTATTATTCCCGGAAGGCGCAGGAACTCCATGAAAGGGAAAGAGATATTAAGGCAGCCAGAGGAAGGATACTGGACTGTAATGGAGAAGTGTTGGCGGATAATAAAGCAGTTTGTACCATTTCTGTGATCCACAGCCAGATCGAAGAGCCGGAAAAGGTGATTCAGATGCTGGCAAAGGAGTTGGAAATTTCAGAAGAGACCGCCAGAAAACGAGTAGAAACGGTTTCCTCTATTGAGAAGGTAAAGACAAATGTTGAGAAAGAAGTGGGAGATAAGATCCGGAGCTACGGGCTGAAAGGAGTAAAGGTAGACGAAGATTATAAGCGGAACTATCCTTACAATGAACTGGCCTCAAAGGTATTGGGATTTACCGGGGGAGATAATCAGGGAATCGTAGGGCTGGAGGTGATGTATGAGGATGTTCTGAAGGGGATAGACGGAAAGATACTGACTACTACAGACGCCAGAGGGGTGGAACTTTCAGAACTGGGAGAGAGCCGGATAGAGCCGGCGGCAGGCTATGATCTTCAGATCAGTCTGGATAAAAATGTCCAGATGTACGCCCAGCAGGCAGCTCTGAAAGTAATGGAGGAAAAGGAGGCTCAGAGAGTCTCTATTTTACTTATGAATCCGCAGAATGGAGAAATCTATGCTAATGTGAACGTACCGGAATATAATCTTAATGATCCATTTGTTTTAAATACAGAAGATGATGTTTCGGAAATGACTGATAAGGAGTTTCAAGATGCATGCAACCAGATGTGGAGGAATCCTACCATCAATGATACTTATGAACCTGGCTCTACCTTCAAGATCATTACTATGGCGGCGGGACTGTCTCAGGGGGTAGTAAGCCTGGATGATACCTTTACATGTCCGGGATATAAAATTGTGGAGGACAGGAGGATACACTGTCATAAACGGACCGGGCATGGAGCGGAAACCTTTGTAGAGGGGGCAATGAATTCCTGCAATCCGGTATTTATAGAGGTAGGACTCCGTCTGGGAGCAGAAACCTATTATCATTATTTTCAGAAGTTTGGTCTTATGGAAAAGACAGGGATCGATCTTCCGGGAGAAGCGGGAACCATTATGCACAAAGAAGAAGATATCGGACAGGTAGAACTGGCAACGATTTCCTTTGGCCAGTCCTTTCAGATCACTCCTGTCCAGCTGGCGACTACCGTCAGTTCCATTGTCAACGGCGGCAGGAGGGTGACGCCACATTTCGGAGTAAAAGTTATGGATGATGAAGGAAATCTCGTCCGTAATCTGACTTATGAGCAGCAGAGCGGGATCGTCTCCGCCCAGGTATCAGAAGAAGTCCGGTATGTACTGGAAAAAGTAGTATCAGAGGGATCTGGAAAAAATGGAGCTATAGAGGGAAGGACCATAGGAGGAAAGACGGCAACTTCCCAGACGCTGCCCAGAAGCGAGAACCGTTATATTTCTTCTTTCCTGGGATTTACCCCTGCGGATGATCCTCAGATCCTGGGAATCGTGGTGATCTATGATCCCCAGGGGGTCTATTACGGCGGAACGATTGCGGCTCCGGTACTGAGAGATATTTATGAGAACATCCTGCCTTACCTGGGGATTGAAGGTTGATAATTCATAAAAAAAGCATTATACTAGGAAGAGCAAAAATACATATAAACGAGGTGTACTATGGCAGATTTTAAAATGGTTTTACCGGTGCTGATGGCTTTTGCCATCAGCGTGATTTTAGGACCTTTCATTATTCCCTATCTGAGAAAACTGAAGATGGGACAGACAGAAAGAACAGAAGGGGTGCAGTCCCATCTTAAGAAAGCGGGCACTCCGACTATGGGAGGAATCATTTTTCTCCTTTCCACAACAATAACTTCTTTATTTTTTGTAAAGGACTATCCAAAGATCATCCCGGTTTTGTTCCTGACACTGGGATTCGGTCTCATAGGTTTTCTGGATGATTATCTGAAGGTAGTCCTGAAACGTTCAGACGGACTAATGCCGGGACAGAAAATGGCCTGTCAGATCGTAGTAACGGCAGTTTTTGCTTTCTATCTGGTGAACTTTACCGATGTGTCTCTGGCTATGAAGATTCCCTTCTTCCCGGAGCATGAACTGAATCTGGGAATCCTGGCGATCCCGGTTCTGTTTGTCGCTGTAATAGGTACGGTAAACGGAGTAAATTTTACAGATGGACTGGACGGACTGGCTTCTTCTGTGACGATCATGGTAGCTACTTTCTTTTCTGTAGTGGCTATTGGGACAAACAGTGGGATAGAGCCTATCACCTGCGCGGTAGTGGGAGCTCTTATGGGATTTCTGCTGTTTAATGTGTATCCGGCAAAGATCTTTATGGGAGATACGGGTTCCCTGGCTTTGGGCGGATTTGTGGCGGGCACTGCCTATATGCTGCAGATGCCTTTGTTCCTGCTTATTGTAGGACTGATCTATGTGGTAGAAGTACTTTCTGTTATGATCCAGGTAACCTATTTCAAAGCTACTCATGGAAAAAGATTTTTCAAAATGGCTCCCATCCATCATCATTTCGAACTTTGCGGATGGTCTGAGACAAGAGTTGTCGCCGTATTTTCTGTGATTACGGCTATTTTATGTCTGATCGCGCTTATGGGTGTGTAGGACGGCAAAGGAGATAAAATCATGAATTTACAGAGAGAAGATTTAAAAGGGAAAAAAGTCCTGGTATTCGGTTCCGGGATCAGCGGAATGGGAGCTGTAAAGCTTCTGTGGGACGTAGGAGCAGAGATACTGTTATATGACGGTAATGAAAAGCTGAAAGAAGAGGAGATCAGAAAAAAATTGCCGGAAGGATGTCATTGTCAGATTCTTTTAGGCGAACTGCCGGATCAGGTGATAGAAACTTTGGATCTGGCGGTGATGAGTCCGGGAGTTCCTCAGGATATCCCCCAGGTAGAGAGGATAAAGCAGAAAAAAGTGGCTGTCTGGGGGGAAGTGGAACTGGCCTACCAGATGGGAAGAGGCACGGTTCTGGCTATTACCGGAACAAACGGCAAAACCACTACTACGGCTTTATTGGGCGAGATCATGAAAGCCTGGAAAGATTCTGTATTTGTAGTGGGAAATATAGGAAACGCCTATACTTCAGCTGCACTTTCCACCAGGGACGACAGTTATGTGGTGGCAGAGATCAGCAGTTTTCAGTTGGAAACTATAGTAGATTTTGCTCCAAAAGTTTCCGCCATCCTGAATATTACAGAGGATCATTTGAACAGGCATCATACGATGGAGGAATACATCCGGGTAAAAGAGCGGATCACTGAAAATCAGACAAAAGAGGATTTCTGCATCCTTAATTATGAGGACGAAGTACTGAGAAAATTCGGGGAACAGTGTCCGGCTACTCCTGTGTACTTTTCTAGTGAAAGACGGCTTCCAGAGGGAATCTTTCTGGATGGAGACCGGATCATTATGAAGACTTCAGATACAGAGACAGAGATTGTAAAAACAGGAGAGCTGTATCTTCTTGGGAAACATAATTATGAGAATGTAATGGCGGCTGCGGCTATGGCCTGGTATGCCGGAGTACCGGCAGAGGTTATCCGCCGGGCTGCTATGGCTTTTAAAGCAGTGCCTCACAGAATCGAATTTGTGGAGGAAATCAACGGAGTAGCCTATTACAATGATTCCAAGGGAACGAATCCTGATGCCGCAATTAAAGGGATACAGGCGATGGAACGTCCCACTCTTCTTATAGGAGGCGGCTATGATAAGGAATCTTCTTATGAAGATTGGATCCGCTCTTTTGACGGAAAGGTACGGTATCTGGTTCTGATAGGACAGACCAGAGAGAAGATTGAAAAGGCTGCCCATGACTGCGGATTTTATAATACGATTCTGGCAGACAATCTGGAAGAGGCAGTGAAAATCTGCAGTGAAAAGGCGAGAAAGGGCGATGCGGTCCTTTTATCTCCTGCCTGTGCAAGCTGGGGACAATTTGATAATTATGAGCAGAGAGGCGATAAATTTAAAGAATATGTCCGGAGGATGATGAAGTAAGGAGAAAGCCGGCATAAAGACAGTAAGGATGCCATATAATTAGAAGAAGCAGATTCAGAGGGGCGGAGAGTATTGGAAACTAAAAAGAAAGGGAAGAAGAATGCAGACAGCCTTCTGGTCTTCCTGGTGCTTCTGCTGGTGGTCTGCGGATTGATCTTTCTTTACAGCACCAGTGCCTATAACGGAAGAGTAAAATTTCATGACTCTGCGTACTACTTTAAAAAACAGCTGTTTGCCACTTCACTGGGGCTTATGGCTATGTATCTTGTTTCCTTTATGGATTATCATTATCTGGTAAAGCTGGCCCCTGCTTTTTACGGACTTTCGCTGCTGTTGTCTTTGGCAGTATTGCTTTTTGGAGATGAATATAACGGCTCTAAGAGATGGCTGTCTCTGGGGCCGTTATCTTTTCAGCCTTCTGAATTTGCAAAGGTGGCAGTGATCCTTCTGCTGTCCTGGGTGATCACAAGAGGAAAAGAAGAAGACAGAGGAATCCTGCATATGGCAGGAAAGATGGCAGTCCTTTTGCCTATTGTGGGACTGGTGGGGACAAATAACCTAAGTACAGCGATCATTATACTGGGAATCGGCGTGATCCTGATTTTTGTGTCTAATCCCAGATATCTTCCTTTTGTAGGAATCGGGGCCGCAGGGATCTTGTTTATCGGAATTTTTCTGGGAATGGCCAGCTACCGTCTGGAACGTCTGGCTATCTGGCGAAATCCGGAGGCTTATGAAAAAGGGTTTCAGACCATTCAGGGGTTATATGCCATAGGAAGCGGAGGGATCTTTGGAAAAGGGCTGGGGAGCAGCCTGCAGAAACTGGGTTTTGTACCAGAGGCCCAGAACGATATGATCTTCTCAATTATCTGTGAAGAAACAGGCCTTGCGGGAGGATGTCTGGTAATCCTTATTTTTGCACTTCTGATCTGGCGGCTGATGGTTACCGCCACTCATGCCAAAGATCTGTGCGGCAGTCTTATTGCCGCCGGTATCATGGGACATATGGCAATCCAGGTGATCCTGAATATTGCCGTGGTTACAAATTCAATTCCCAATACAGGGATTACTCTTCCTTTCATAAGCTATGGGGGAACTTCCGTATTGTTTCTTCTTGGAGAGATGGGAATCGCTCTGGCCGTGAGCCGTCAGAGCAAGAGATAAAATCACCAAAAAGGAGGAACTGCATAGAATAATTACCAGATACAGTTTTTCCGGAACGGAATTTAAGAGGAGTGTGTGGCTTGAAAGGAATAAGGATCACAGGACAGATTCCTTTAGACGGTGAAGTAAGAATACAGGGATCAAAAAATGCGGCACTGCCTGTTATGGCGGCCGCTCTTTTAAATAGGGGAACAACGGTGCTGAAAGGCTGTCCTCGTATATCAGACGTCTTTCTTATGGAAAAAATCCTCAGAGGTCTTGGAGCCGGGACCAGGTGGCAGGGAGATTCCCTGGAAATTTGTGCTGATCAGATCTCATCCTGTGAGGTGGAACGGGAGTTGGGAGAGAAAATGAGGTCTTCTATCGTCCTTTTAGGGAGCCTTTTAGGAAGATGCAGAGAAGCTGTCCTGCCTTTTCCGGGAGGCTGTGTAATAGGAGCGAGACCGATTGACCTGCATCTGAGCGCTCTTAAAACTCTGGGAGCAGAATTTGCAGAAAAAGACGGCAGACTTTACGGAAGAACCAGCCAGATGAAAGGAGGAACGGTTTTTTTTCGAAAATCAAGCGTAGGGGCTACAGAAAATGCTGTTCTGGCCGCAGTATGCGGAGAAGGAACAACTGTAATAAGAGGATGTTCAAAGGAGCCGGAAGTAGGGTGGCTGTGCTGTTTCCTGAATCAGGCCGGAGCCAGGATCAGCGGGATCGGAACCTCCTGTCTGGTGATCCGGGGGGTTCCGAGGCTGCACGATACGGTTTTTTCTATACCTTCTGACAGAATTACGGCAGGCACTTATGTATGCGCCAGCGCCATTACCAGAGGAAAGGGGATTCTGGTAAAGCCGCCGGTAAAAGAAATGAAAGCGATGCTTACGGCTTATGAGAAAATAGGTGGACAATATGTGTATAACAGTGGTAAACTGTTTTTGTGCAGTCAGAAAGCATCCAGACCGATTCATTGGCTGGAAACCCAGATTTATCCAGGATTCCCTACGGATCTGCAGTCGATATTTCTGGCTGTCCTTGCCTGCGCACAGGGAAACAGCCAGATCAAGGAATCTATTTTTGAAGACCGCTTTAAAGTAGTGCCTCAGCTTCAGAAAATGGGGGCACAGATTGAAGTGGAGGAACAGATTGCCAGGATCAGGGGGGGAAAACTCAGAGGAACCAGAGTAAAAGCAGAAGAACTCCGGGGAGGAGCTGCTCTGGTGATCGCCGGATTGGGAGCAGAGGGAGAGACCTATGTGGAAAACCGGGAATTTGTGGAAAGAGGATATGAGGATATCTGCAGAGATTTGAATTGTCTTGGAGCGAGAGTAAGGAAAGATTAGGGGAGAAGCTTTATGAGCAGAAGAAAACTGTACAGGATCATCATAGAAGCCGGAGCCGCAGCCTTGCTGATTTTTGTTCTGGTATTTTTCCTGGGGTTTCGGGTTACCAGCGTGCAGGTAGAAGGCAACAGTTTTTATACAGATGATCAGATAAAGAATATGGTGATCAATGTGCCGCTGGCCAAAAATTCGATTTTAGCCGGTTTTATTAATACTGAAAAAAGTACCAAAGATGCCTCGATGATTGACAGTATCAGGATTTCCAGGATAAACAGAAATACTCTTCTCCTTCAGGTAGAAGAAAAACAGATGATCGGATATATTGAATTCCAGGGCCAGTGTGTGAATTTTGACAGGCAGGGGATCATTCAGATCATTACAGATGCACCTTTGGAAAATGTTCCTAAAATTGAAGGCATTGATGTAAAGGAAGCTGTACAGGGAGAAAGGCTTTCCGGAATCAGCCGGACGAAGCTCAATACTATCCTCAGTGTGGGAAAGATGCTGGAAAAGATGGAGAACAAACCGGACAGGCTGGGATTTAATGAACTGAATCAGCTGGTAATGTATTACGGCGATATAGAGGTGCGCCTGGGGGATGATGAAAACATGGATGAAAAGATCAACCGTCTCGTAGGAATCCTTCCGGAGCTGGAGGGAATGTCGGGGATCCTTCATCTTGAGAATACCACGGAGGATTCGGAGTCTGTAGTCTTTGATGATTCGACCCAGGAAGAGGAGGTACGGCAGGATCAGGAAACAGATGGAGAAAATGATCAGGAGGACGCTTCCGGACTTGAGTATAGTGATGGTTCCGATTCCGCAGATACCAAGAGTAGAGAAAATGGCTGAATGTTAACAAAAATTTTATGAAAAAGTGAAAATTTCGGTTGATTAATTTAAAAAAAAAAGATATTATATATCTATATGTAAAGCTTAACTAGATGACACAAACTGATACATACCGGTTCTGCCGGAGAAGTGAAAATAGGAAAAAAATGTGAAATAGCATTTAAGACCATACAAGGGAGCTAAAGGAGGAAATACCGTGTTAGAGATTATGACAAATGAAGCCGAATCATCAGCAAAAATTATAGTGATTGGTGTAGGCGGTGCAGGAAATAATGCAGTAAACAGAATGGTTGAGGAAGCCATTGGCGGCGTTGAGTTTATAGGAATAAATACAGATAAACAGGCCCTGACTTTATGCAAGGCTCCTACGATCATCCAGATCGGGGAGAAGCTCACAAAGGGACTTGGAGCCGGAGCAAAGCCTGAAATCGGTGAAAAAGCTGCGGAGGAAAGCATTGAGGAGATCAAACAGGCTATCCAGGGAGCAGATATGGTATTTGTAACCTGCGGTATGGGCGGCGGCACAGGAACAGGTGCTGCGCCGGTAGTTGCAGGCGTGGCAAAAGAAATGGGCATCCTTACCGTAGGTGTTGTTACAAAGCCCTTCCGTTTTGAAGCAAAGACACGTATGAGCAATGCCCTGACTGGAATTGAAAAATTAAAAGAAAGCGTAGATACCCTGATCATTATTCCAAACGACCGTCTTCTGGAGATCGTAGACCGCCGTACTTCCATGCCGGAAGCTCTGAAAAAAGCCGATGAAGTCCTTCAGCAGGCTGTCCAGGGTATTACAGACCTGATTAATCTGCCGGCACTGATCAATCTGGACTTTGCAGATGTTCAGACAGTTATGATCGATAAGGGCATCGCTCATATCGGTATCGGTGAAGGCAAAGGCGATGATAAAGCTATGGAAGCCGTTCAGCAGGCTGTATCCAGTCCGCTTCTGGAGACTACTATCGAAGGCGCTTCTCACGTGATCATCAATGTATCCGGAGATATTTCTCTGATGGATGCCAACGATGCGGCAAGCTATGTACAGAATCTGACAGGAGAAGATACCAATATTATCTTTGGTGCCCTTTATGATGACAAGGAAGCAGATTATGTAAGAATTACAGTGATCGCCACAGGCCTGGACGATGAAACAGCCAGAAAGGCCAGTGTTTCAAGAGACAAGAAATCCGGGAAATCAGACCGGGGAGGAAAGGGACAGACAGCGAGACAGCCTCAGAAGCAGGAACAGCAGCCTTCTTCTTACCAGGCTCAGCCATTCCGTCAGCCTGCATTCCAGCAGCCGCAGTTTAAGAGTACTGTGCAGCAGAAAGACATTCAGATACCGGATTTTCTGAAAAACAGAAGATAGGATGTTATATTAAGGAGCTGTCGCATTAGTCATACTATCGATTTTGATTAATGCGGCGGCTCCTTTTCCTATTATAAAGTGAAATTTTGAAGGAGAATATATGAAACAGGGATTAACCCATTTTGATGAAAAAGGAAATGCACGGATGGTAGATGTTTCCGGAAAGAAACCTACCAGCCGGACCGCTTTGGCAAAAGGCAGCATCCTGGTCGGCAGAGAGATCATGGAGGCTGTTTCGGAAAAAAGAGTAGAGAAGGGAGATGTGCTGGCAGTTGCCCAGGTCGCAGGGATCATGGCAGTAAAGCAGACGGCTTTTTTGATCCCTATGTGTCATACTCTTATTTTGGAAAAATGCCAGGTGGAATTTGAAATTCTGCCGGAGGAAAATAAGATCACCGCATACTGCAGAGTGAAATGCCAGGGAAAAACAGGGGTGGAGATGGAGGCTCTTACAGGGGTTACCGGAGCTCTGCTCACTATATACGATATGTGTAAAGCAATTGATAAGCGGATGGAGATCGGGGAGATTCATCTGGTAGAAAAGACCGGAGGAAAAAGCGGAAATTTTAAGTTTTGAAAGGAGAAAAAATGAGACGGGCAGCAGTTCTTACTTCCAGCGATACAGGTTATACAGGTGAAAGAGAAGATATCAGCGGAAAGGTTATATGCGAGATCCTGGAGCGGGAAGGATATCAAATTGTATATCAGAAGATCCTTCCTGACGACAGGGCGCTTCTTGGAGCGGAGATGGCAAGGATAGCAGATGAAGATATTGCAGATTTACTTTTGACTACAGGCGGAACCGGATTTTCTAAAAGGGATGTTACTCCGGAAGCTACGGAGGACGTATGCGAGAGAATGGTGCCGGGAATACCTGAGGCTATGCGGATATGCAGTATGCAGGTAACCAAGAGAGGCATGCTCAGCAGGCAGGCGGCAGGCATCCGTAAGGGCACTCTGATCATAAATTTGCCAGGAAGTCCTAAAGCTGTAAGAGAATGTCTGGAATATATCATAGAACCGTTAGGTCATGGAATCGATATTCTGAGAGGAGACTCTTCCAACTGCGGAGGATGAGAAGAAAGGAAACAATTATGAAAACAGTAAAGGTGAAAGAAGTAGAGATCGGGAGGGGAATTCCTAAAATTTGTATTCCGATCACAGGAACAACCCGGGAAGAGATACTTCTGGATGTGGAAGAAATTTTAAAGCAGAAGCCGGATCTGGCAGAGTGGAGAGCAGATTGTTACAAGGAGGGAGAGAATGGTGAAAAAGTCCTGGAAATGTTGAAGACAATAACTGACAGATTAGGACAAATCCCCCTTCTTTTTACTTTCCGCACAGCAAAAGAGGGAGGAAGCCGGCAGATTTCCTTTGAGGATTATGTAAAGCTGCTGAATCTGGCTGCAGCCGCAGGACTTACAGATCTTGTGGATGTAGAAGTGTTTTTTCAAAAGACTTCAACTCCTAAACTGGTAAAACAGCTTCAGGATCAGGGAGTGAAAGTGGTGGCTTCTAATCATCATTTTGAAGGTACTCCTTCCAGAACGGAACTTGTGGAAATCCTGGAAAATCTTCGGGAAAGCGGGGCAGATATTCTGAAAATGGCAGTCATGCCTAAAAATTTTCAGGATCTTTTGCGCCTGATGGAAGTGACACAGGAAGGCAGGGAAAAATATGAACGGCCGCTGATTACCATGTCTATGGGGAAAATCGGTTTTCTGAGCCGGATCTGTGGAGAGATCACCGGTTCTGCCGTAACCTTTGCAGCGGGACGGAACGCTTCGGCACCGGGACAAGGCGGTGCAGAGCCTATGAGGAATATATTAAACAGTATCCATGAAATTTTAAAAGATACTTGACATAAAACAGGTAACATAAGATAAAAAAACAGGAACAGGCTGTCGAAAAGATTTTGGATTTATCCAAGCCGTTTTGACAAAATCAGCACCCCCTGACCACTATAATGGACATTGCTTATTCCAGATAAGTAAGAGAGTCATGTAGAGGTTTAGGGGGTGTTTTGTGTACTACGAATTTTACATAGATGTGTTTTTCGTAGTAAATCTTTTCATGGATTTCCTGGTGCTCTGCCTGACAAATCGGGTTCTTCAGGGGACTGCCAGACCCTGCAGATCCTTTTTGGGAGCTCTGGCTGGAGCCTTTGGAATCTCCCTGTTTTTCTGGTTTTCAAAAGAAATCAATACAGTGAGCGTACTCATTTTTTCAACCGTACTTTCTTATGTGATGGTCCGGTTGGGATGCGGTTTCCGCAGAGGAAAAGAACTGCTTTCAGGCCTCTGTGCCTGCTATGGCATGTCATTTTTACTGGGAGGGATTTTATATGTGCTGCCTTCCGGGACAGGAAAAGGAATCCTGATTTTTTTTACAATCACATTTACCGCTTATTGGATTTTAAACACAGGCATAAGACTCTTTAAATACTTAAAAGGAAAAGCTGTTCCCAGATGCCGGGTGATCCTGGAGTCAGGGGAACAGAAAGTGGAATTAAAAGGACTGTTAGATACTGGAAACTGTCTGAGAGATATGGATACAGGAAAACCTGTGTGCGTTATGGAAAAGAACAGATTTTTCAGTATTCTTGAGAAAAAACAGCAGGAGGCGCTGGATAAATTTTGCAGGATGGAAAATGCCGGAGAGGAAGAGATAAGGAGCATGAATCCCAGGTATCTTCCTTACACAGCGTTAGGATGTGAAAGAGGGCTCCTTCCGGTGATCACAGCAGACCGGCTGGAGATTTTTTTTGAAGGAAGAAAAATTTCCGTACCTCAGCCTGCGATTGGGCTTTCCGGCACTTCTCTGTCTCCATACAGGAATTTTGAAATGATTATCAGTCCAAAGATTCTGGAGAGCTGATTAAGGAGGAGTTTTGTGAAGATGGATGTTTGTATGAAAAAAGGATTTCAATTTTCAAAATTTACAGGGATATTACTGCCGGCAGGGAATGAACTGCACTATATCGGAGGAGCGGAAGTGCTTCCTCCTCCTCTGTCGCCGGAGGAGGAAAAAGTCCAGATTGAAAAACTTCAGAATGGAGAAGATCAGGAAGCCAGATCTTCTCTTATAGAACATAATCTCCGTCTTGTAGTATATATTGCAAAAAAGTTTGACAATACAGGAGTAGGAGTAGAAGATCTGATATCTATAGGCACGATAGGTCTGATAAAGGCCATTAATACCTTTAATCCGGTGAAGAAAATCAAGCTTGCAACCTATGCCTCCAGATGCATTGAAAATGAAATCCTCATGTATTTGCGGAGAAACAGCAAAACAAAACTGGAAGTATCCATTGATGAACCGCTGAATGTTGACTGGGATGGAAATGAACTGCTTCTGTCAGATATATTAGGAACAGATGAGGATGTGATTTATAAAGATATAGAAAATGAAGTAGAGAGGAATCTTCTGGGAAAAGCCATCGGGAAACTGACCAAAAGGGAACAGACGATCGTACGGTTAAGGTTTGGGATCAACATGCCGGACGGCCGGGAAAAGACCCAGAAAGAAGTAGCAGATCTTCTGGGCATATCTCAGTCTTACATTTCCCGTCTTGAAAAAAGGATTATGAAGAGGCTGAAAAAAGAAATCGTAAGATATGAGTAAAAACAAGAATAACTTCCGACTATTGACAAAATTCCCTATATGATATATTGATGATGATATCAAAATAATTTGCTTTGAAAGGTAGAAAATGCGGGAATTGAGATCCTGGATGTCCGTATCACGCATCTGGCCTATGCGCCGGAGATTGCTTCAGCGATGCTTCAGCGCCATAAAGTTTAGAAAGAAGCATTGGAAAAAAGGAAAAAAATAAAAGAAATGCTCTCAGCTCATGGCTGAGAGCATTTCTTTTTTAGTATCTAGCAGGATCGGAGAAAGCTGCCGGATCCGTTCATCACTCATGCGGGAGGCAGGAGCTGAGATAGAAAAGGCATACTTAGGGCGGCCGAGATAGTCAGGGACGCTGACCGCAAGACACCGGACTCCAAGCTCGTTTTCTTCATCGTCAAGGGCATAGCCTTTTTCTCTTACCTCTTTAATTTTCTCCAGAAATTGGGTATAATTAGTAATAGTATGAGGTGTCAGTTTTCGGATTGTGCTGTGTTCCCAGATAGACTGTATCTGGGATTCTTTCATATCAGCGGCCATGGCTTTTCCAACGCCGGAGCAGTAAAGAGGAATCCGGCTTCCCACTTTGGAAACCATACGGACAGAGTTCTGCGTAGATTCTTCTTTGTAAATGTACACTGCTTCGACGCCGTCCAGCTGGACAAAATGGACAGTCTCTCCTGTATTTTGTGCCAGAGATTTCAGGCTGGGACGGACAGCATCTAAAATGTCCATATGTCCGAGCATTTTATTGGAAAGGCTCAGCAGTTTCAGAGAAAGACTGTATCTGCCGGTTTCACTGTCCTGCTTTACATAACCCATGTAGATCAGTGAGCTGAGAATCCGGTGAAGAGTACTTTTATTCAGGCTCAGCTGTCGGCAAAGATCTGCCAGAGTTACAGGTCCGGTATCCGCCAGGGTTTCCAGCACCAGGAAAAGCCGGTCTGCTACCTGGATGGGGTTTTTATTTTCCATGATCAAACACTCCTGTTTGTAAAATTTTATCAGATCAGATAGGAAGTTTTTGAAAATTACTCCGGCGCTATTGTAACACTTTCAGAAGAATGTGGCAACTGGAAAAAATCTCTTGACTTTTGAATCTACAGTAGTATAATGCAGATAAAGACATACCACATGATGAAACAGCATTTCGTAATATGAAACGAATAATGTATAAGGAGGAAGTATTATGAGCACAGCAGCAGAAAAATTTGCAGAGTTAGGTGTAGTGCCGGTAGTGGTTCTGGAGGATGCAAAAGATGCAGCACCTCTGGCAAAGGCATTGGTAGAGGGAGGTCTTCCCTGTGCAGAGGTAACTTTCCGTACAGATGCAGCAGAGGAATCTATTAAGATCATGGCTTCTGAGTATCCGGATATGTTCGTTGGAGCAGGTACTGTTCTTACCATCGATCAGGTAGACAGAGCCGTAGCAGCAGGAGCAAAATTCATCGTAAGCCCGGGATTCGATCCGGAGATCGTAGATTACTGCCTGAGCAAAGATATTCCTGTATTCCCAGGCTGTATCACACCTTCTGAAGTAGCACAGGCTGTTAAGAGAGGATTAAAGGTTGTAAAATTCTTCCCTGCTGAACAGTTCGGCGGTGTAGCTACCATCAAAGCTATGGCAGCTCCTTATGTAGGCCTGAAATTCATGCCTACCGGCGGGGTTAATGCAAAGAACCTGGAAAATTATTTAAGCTGCGACAAGATCGTAGCCTGCGGCGGAAGCTGGATGGTAAAAGGCGATCTGGTAAAAGCAGGAAAATTTGACGAGATCAAAGCGCTGACAGAAGAAGCTGTAAAACTGGCAGCTCAGATCAGAAATAAATAAGAAACATAGAGATAGAGGAGAGACGATCATGGCAAAGAAAGTTGTTACTTTTGGTGAAATTATGTTAAGACTGGCCCCGGAAGGATATTACCGTTTTGTTCAGGCAGATACCTTTGGAGCAACCTATGGCGGCGGAGAAGCAAATGTTGCAGTATCTCTGGCAAACTATGGTTTTGATGCGAAGTTTGTTACCAAGCTTCCAAAACATGAGATCGGACAGGCTGCTGTAAATTCTCTGAGAAAATACGGCGTTGATACAACAGATATCGTAAGAGGCGGAGACAGAGTAGGTATCTATTACCTGGAAAAAGGCGCTTCCCAGAGACCTTCCAAAGTTATTTACGACCGCGCAGGTTCTTCTATCGCAACTGCTTCTTCATCTGACTTTGACTGGAAGAAGATTTTTGAAGGCGTAGAATGGTTCCATTTCACAGGTATTACTCCAGCCCTTAACGACGAAGTAGCAAAGATCTGTCTGGAAGCCTGCAAAGCTGCAAAAGAAGCAGGAGCTACTATTTCCTGCGACTTAAACTACAGAAACAAACTGTGGTCTAAGGAAAAAGCCGGAGAAGTTATGGGCGAACTTTGCAAGTACGTGGATGTATGCATCGCTAACGAAGAGGATGCAGCAGATGTATTCGGCATTAAAGCCGCAGATACAGATGTAACTCAGGGTGAAGTAAACCGTGAAGGTTATAAAGATGTGGCAAAACAGCTGGCTGACCGTTTCGGATTCCAGAAAGTTGCCATTACACTGAGAGAGTCCCTGTCTGCAAACGACAATAACTGGTCTGCTATGCTTTATGACGGAAAGGACTACTACTTCAGCAAAAAATATAAAATGCACATTGTAGACCGTGTAGGCGGCGGCGATTCTTTCGGCGGCGGACTGATCTGCGCATGCTTAAACGGATACGATCCTCAGGCTACTATTGAATTCGCAGTAGCTGCTTCCTGCCTGAAACATTCCATCGAAGGCGATTTCAACATGGTTTCCATGGACGAAGTCCTGAAACTGGCAGGCGGAGACGGTTCAGGCCGTGTGCAGAGATAACTGAATATCGCTAAATGAGAACCCTTATGCCATTGGGGAACATTTAATAGAAAGGGAGCCCTGGGAAACTTTTATATAATTTTTCATACTGTTTCTCAGGGCGCTTTTTTATAAAAATATCTATGGAGGTGTTGCAGAATGATGAAAAAGGATTTTGATCTGCTGTCATTGGGGGAAATATTATTAAGACTTTCACCGCCTAATAATGAAAGAATCGTAAGAGGAGAAACCTTTCAGAAACAGGTAGGAGGAGCAGAACTGAACGTGGTATCCGGAGTCTCTCTTTTAGGACTTCGTACAGGAGTGATCTCCAAGCTTCCCGCAAATGCCCTGGGAACCTACGCAAAGAACCGTGTCCGTTTCTGCGGGGTCAGTGATGATTACCTGGTCTATGACCATGATGCAGATGCCCGTCTTGGGATTTATTATTATGAGGATGGAGCCTATCCCAGAAAACCAAGTGTGGTATATGACAGAAGACATGCTTCTTTTTGTAAGATTTCTTTGGATGAACTGCCGGAGTCTATGTTTTCTTCCGCCAGATGTTTCCATACCAGCGGGATCACTCTTGCTCTTTCTGAGAATACCAGAAAAGTCGGGATTGAGATGATGAAGCGTTTTAAAGAAAACGGTACTCTGATTTCTTTTGATGTAAACTTCCGGGGAAATCTTTGGACAGGCCCTGAGGCAAAGGAATGTATTGAGAGTATCCTTCCTTATGTGGATATTTTCTTCTGCTCTGAGGAGACTGCAAAGCTTACTTTTCTGAAACAGGGAGATGTGTATGAAATTATGAAGAGCTTTGCCAGAGAATATCCGATTTCTATTGTCGCTTCTACTCAAAGGATCGTTCACAGCCCGAAAGTACATACCTTTGGCTCAGTAATCTATAATGCAAAAGAAGATAAGTTTTATCAGGAGGAGCCTTATCGGAATATTGAGGTCGTAGACCGGATCGGGAGCGGGGATGCTTATATTTCCGGCGCTCTCTATGGCCTGCTGGCGCATAACTTTGATTGTCAGAAAGCTTTGGAGTATGGAAACGCCACAAGTTCCGTAAAGAATACGATTCCGGGCGACCTGCCTTCCTGCGGTCTGGAAGAGATTGACAGGATCATTAAAAATCACAAAAATACAGGCATTCAGCTTGAAATGGACAGATAAGCGGTAACAGATTTTCCCCTGTGTACATAACCTATATTAACAGATTATGACACAGGGGATTTTTATGCGGATCTGTGAGCTGAGACAAAAAGAAGTGATCAATATCTGTACCTGCAGGACACTGGGCTGTCCGTTGGATATAGAGTTTGACTGTAAGACCGGATGTATACAGGCTCTTATCGTGCCCCTTCCAGGAAAGATGTGCGGATTCTTCGGATCAACCAGTGAGTATGTGATTCCTTATTCCTGCATTCGGCAGATCGGAGAGGATATTATCCTGGTAGAAATTAAAGAAGAGAAGTTTCTGAAAAAGGAATAAGAACAACTTGTTAATAGGTGCGTACAAGTTGTAGAATGATTAGCAAAGGAGCAGGTTATGACACAGGAAAACGGAAAGACAAAGTACTATTTGCTGATGGAGGAGCTGAAAGATGCGATCCTCAGCGGAAAAATCAAAGCCGGGGAAAAGCTGCCCTCAGAAAATCAGCTTTCCGAGAAGTATCATATCAGCAGACATACCGTGAGAAAGGCATTGTCTATCCTGGGACAGGAAGGATATATTGTAGCTGAACATGGAAGAGGAACTTTCTGCTCTCAGCGCATGGGACATCTGAAACAGTCCAAGAATATTGCGGTGATTACAACCTATATTTCGGATTATATTTTTCCCAGACTGATCCAGGGAATGGACCGGGTGCTTACAGAAAACGGCTACAGCATTATCCTGAAGAATACGGCCAATAGCAGGACAAAAGAAGCTAAGGTCCTGGAAGATATCCTTACCAAGGATATCGATGGACTGATCATCGAGCCGGCTAAAAGCCAGATTCTGTGCAGGCACATGAACTTGTATGGACTTCTCGACAAGTATCAGATCCCATATGTTTTTATACAGGGAGTATATTCCCAGATGAAAGACAAGCCCCATATCCTTATGGACGACTGCCAGGGAGGATATCTGGTGACAAAATATCTGCTGGATATGGGACATAAAAATCTTCTGGGGATATTTAAGGCAGATGATTTTCAGGGCCAGGAACGGCATAAAGGCTATGTAAAGGCTATTCAGGAGGCAGGCTACAGTTATGATCCGGACCGGGTGATCTGGTTCCACACAGAAGACAGAAAGACCAAACCGGGCCTGATGACCAGGCTGCTTTTGAATCAGGGAGTTTCTGTGGATGGGATCGTGTGCTACAATGATCAGATTGCCGTAAGTGTGGTGTATGTTCTGCGGGAAATGGGAAAAAATGTGCCGGAGGACATTTCTGTGACAGGGTATGATAACTCTGTAATGGCAGGAGGGGATATTTCTCTTACCACTATTGTGCATCCCCAGGAAAAGCTGGGAGAAATGGCGGCAGAACTGCTGCTGGAAAAAATACGGGAGGTTCCGGAAGAGAAAAGCCAGATTCCCAGGCTGATCCAGCCGGAGCTGATCATAAGAAATTCTGTGAAGGACAGAAGGAAAAAGGAGGAAAATTAAATGTTAGAAGAATTAAAAAAAGCAGTTTATGAGGCGAATATGCTTTTGCCCAAGTATGATCTGGTGACTTTTACCTGGGGCAATGTAAGCCAGATAGACAGAGAGACAGGATATTTTGCTATTAAGCCAAGCGGAGTTGATTATGATAAGCTGACTCCTGAAGATATGGTGATCATGGATCTTGAAGGGAATAAAATTGAAGGAAGATACAATCCATCTTCTGATACGCCTACTCATATTGAGCTGTACAAGGCTTTTCCAAAAATCGGCGGCGTTGTGCATACTCATTCCCCATGGGCTACAAGCTGGGCTCAGGCAGGAAGAGGTATTCCCTGCTATGGAACCACTCATGCGGATTACATGTACGGAGAGATTCCATGTGTAAGATGTCTGACTAAAGAAGAAATCGATACTGCTTATGAGAAGAATACAGGAGTTCTTATCGCAGACTACTTTAAAGATAAAGACTATGAGGCAGTTCCTGCAGTTCTTTGCAAAAACCATGGACCCTTTACTTGGGGAAAGGACGGCCATGAAGCAGTCCATAACGCGGTAGTGCTGGAAGAGGTGGCCAAGATGGCGGCCAGGTGCGAGATGATCAACCCGAGAGTACAGCCGGCGCCTCAGGAACTTCAGGATAAACACTATTACAGAAAACATGGAGCTAATGCTTACTACGGACAGAAATAAGAAATAAAAAATAGAACTATACACCTGGAAAATATCTGTGGCTTTTGGCAGAGCAGAGATTTTCCAGGTGTTTTTTAGCAAAAGGAGGCATTAGGTCCTGCTGGAAAAGATATAGAACCAGGGGATAACTTCTTAGTGGTATCTTTCCGGCGGTTTTCGGACGCTTCTTATAATGAAAAAAATCATGGAACCGAAAAGAAAGACCAGAAACAGGACTGTATGCAGAGTACTCAGATTTTTTTCCTGAACACTGTGGTATGTAATGACGGCAAATTCTGCTGTCATGAGAAATTTCATAAGGATCAGCATGGTTTTTATGTTTTGATAGACCCACTTTTGATTTTTCTGAGTAGTTCTGACAGGCACGTTCCAGACAGAGGGAAATCTTTCCAGTATGGTCAGAGGCAGATAGAGGACCAGACTGACTATCGGTATGATCCAGATCGTGCCTTTTGGCCCCCAGCCGTCTGGCTGGCCGCTGAATCCCCAGTGGGTAATGATGGTATCCGGAATCTGATTCCATTTCAGTAAAGGATAGAGGAAAGCCAGAACCAGCGCAAGAATAGAAAAAAGATTCAGAGCCTTCTGAAAACCAGTATTGGGATATCTGGGGATCCTGGGATTTTCATAAAAATCTTTTTCTGCCATAACCCCACCTCCTGAATAATTTCTTCCTTATAAGGAGATTGTAGCACGTTTCCTTCATAGGAGGTATGGTTTTGCATGAGGAACAGAAATTTGGACATAAGATACAAAGCTTTTTGAGTCAAATCCTATAAACCTGCATATCCTAATTATAAAGCAAAAAGTTCATGCGTTTTGTTCAGGAGTATGATATTATGGTGTAAACCAACGAAATAGAAAAGACAATAAAGGAGATGGACATGGAACTTTTTATTGGAATTATGATTCCTTTCCTCGGGACCTGCCTGGGCTCCGCCAGTGTGTTCTTTATGAAGGATGAACTGAAGCCTTTGGTCCAGAAAGGGCTCCTGGGATTTGCTTCCGGGGTAATGGTGGCGGCCTCTGTGTGGTCTCTGCTGATCCCGGCTATGGATATGTCAGACTCTATGGGAAAATTTGCTTTCGTTCCGGCGGCGGCAGGTTTTCTTTTGGGGATTTTTTTTCTTCTGGCTATGGACCGTCTGGTGCCCCATCTACATTTAGGTGAGTCAAAACCGGAAGGACGAAAGAGCAATCTGAAAAAGACTACTATGCTGGTTCTGGCAGTAACGCTCCATAATTTTCCTGAGGGAATGGCGGTAGGTGTGGTATTTGCCGGAATGATGGCGGACAGCGCCCAGATCACTCTGGCAGGAGCCATGGCTTTGTCTGTGGGGATCGCCATACAGAATTTCCCTGAAGGAGCGATCATTTCTCTGCCTTTGAAAAGCGAACAGAGAGTTGGAAAAGGAAGGGCGTTTCTTTACGGGACACTTTCCGGGGCTGTGGAACCCCTGGGAGCTGTTCTCACCATCCTTTTATTCAGTTTTATAGAACCCCTTCTGCCCTATCTTCTGGCTTTCGCAGCGGGGGCCATGATCTATGTGGTAGTGGAAGAGCTGATCCCGGAGACCAGCGAAGGGGAGCACAGCAATATAGGAACCATAGGATTTGCCGCAGGATTTGTCCTGATGATGATCCTGGATGTGGCTCTGGGATAAATTCCTGAATTGGCGGATAGTATAGCTTTAAAAGAGGGAAAAGCGTTTGCTTTTCTCTTTTTTAAACCTATCAGCGCCCAGGCTATCTGGGAGTTGAAAAAAACAGGAATCCAGGTTATCATGCTTATAGAAGACAAACGCGCAGATATTGTTCTGATGAAAACGATATTCTGAACATGGCAACAGCTATCGGGCTGAGCAAAGCGGTGATCCGGAATATCAAGGAGATTCTTCCATGTACTGAAAAGGTCTCGGCAGGATCTGCCGGTCCTGTTTAAAAAATGTGGAACAAAAAGTAAATACTGCCGCCAAAGCGGCTGATGATAAGGAGGAAATGAAATATGTACACAATGAAAATCGAAGGTATGATGTGCCCTCGCTGCCAGGCATCAGATCCTGTAGGTAAAGAAGACCTGACAAAAACTGTGGCTGACGCCGGATATGAAGCAGTATCTATAGAGTAGGAGCTGGGCTATGATAAGAGTAGGAATGGGATATGATGTCCATAAATTGACAGAAGGAAGGGATCTGATCCTGGGAGGAGTAAATATTCCCTGGGATAAGGGACTGCTGGGGCACTCTGACGCAGATGTGGTAGTCCATGCGATTATGGACGCCCTTCTGGGAGCGGCGGCCTTAAGAGATATCGGAAGACATTTTCCGGATACAGACCCCAGATATAAAGGAATTTCCAGTATCCTTCTTCTTCAGCATGTAGGAAAGCTTCTGGAAGAAAATATGTATGTGATCAATAATATTGATGCCACCATCATTGCGCAGAAACCGAAACTGCTCCCCTATATAGACGCTATGATCCAAAATGTGGCGCAGGCCCTTCACCTGGAAGAAAATCAGGTAAATATTAAGGCTACCACAGAGGAAGGCCTGGGATTTACCGGATCCATGGAAGGGATTTCCGCTCATGCGGTATGTGTCCTTACCAGTGTTCAGGATCTGATAGGAGATGACAGGAGCTCTTCCTGCCAGGGATGCTGCCGGCAGCAGTATAAGGAAAAAGAGGACGGCTGATCTATAGCGGAAATATCATAAGATTTATAATTGAAAACATAAAGGCTTTGAACTGTCTGTAAAAAACTGCATTTTTATATGAGAAAAGAACAGACGGTACAGAGCCTTTTAACTGTTATTTTGCTGTTTTTTTTAATAAATGCCGGAAAAAATACAGTATATGGTACTTTGAACTGATTTTGATATACAGAGCTAAAGCAAATGAAACAAAAAAACAGAAAGGATTCAAAAAAACATTATAATAATCTGGAATAACAGATATAATTAAAAAATATGCAGGAATAGAAAAATAAACTTGCAAAATATCTATAAAGGATTTATAATACAACACAGAGTAAAAAATGTGAACCAACAGGAGGAAAGCCATGTCATACGTAGATGAAGTAATTGAGTTAGTTGAAAAGAAAAATCCAGGGGAACCTGAATTCCATCAGGCAGTAAGAGAAGTACTGGAATCCTTAAAGCCGGTTGTGGAAGCGAACGAGGAGAAATATCGTAAAGCAGCTCTTCTGGAGCGCCTGGTAGAGCCTGAAAGAGTTATCATGTTCCGCGTTCCCTGGGTTGATGACAATGGAAATGTACATGTAAATAAGGGGTATCGTGTACAGTTCAACAGTGCTATCGGACCATACAAGGGCGGACTGAGATTCCATCCTTCTGTATACCTTGGAATCATTAAATTCCTTGGGTTTGAGCAGATCTTCAAAAATTCTCTGACAGGCCTGCCTATCGGAGGCGGCAAGGGTGGATCTGATTTTGATCCTAAGGGTAAATCAGACAGAGAAGTTATGGCATTCTGCCAGAGCTTTATGACAGAGCTGTACCGTCACATCGGCGCGGATACAGACGTACCTGCCGGAGACATCGGTGTAGGCGGAAGAGAGATCGGATATCTGTTCGGACAGTATAAGAGAATCCGTGACGCTTATGAAGGAGTTCTGACAGGAAAAGGTCTCACATACGGCGGTTCTCTGGTAAGAACACAGGCTACAGGATACGGTCTGCTGTACCTTACAGAGGAAATGCTGAAGATCAACGGCAAGGATATTGCAGGAAAGACTGTAGCAGTATCCGGTGCAGGAAACGTTGCAATCTATGCTATCGAAAAAGCTTATCAGTTAGGCGCAAAGCCGGTTACCTGCTCTGATTCCACAGGCTGGGTTTACGATCCGGAAGGCATTGATCTGGATGCTCTGAAAGAGATCAAAGAAGTAAAACGTGCCCGCCTTACAGAGTACAAAAACTACAGACCAAATGCTGAATACCATGAAGGCAAAGGCGTATGGAGCGTAAAATGTGATGTGGCTCTTCCATGTGCTACACAGAACGAGCTGGGCATTGAAGATGCAAAACAGCTGGTTGCCAACGGCTGTTTCGCAGTAGCTGAGGGTGCCAACATGCCTACAACTCTGGAAGCTACTAAATACTTACAGGAAAACGGAGTTCTCTTTGCACCTGGCAAAGCTGCAAACGCAGGCGGCGTAGCTACTTCCGCTCTGGAAATGTCTCAGAACAGCGAGCGTTTAAGCTGGAGCTTCGAAGAAGTAGACGAGAAACTGAAAGGCATTATGGTAAATATCTGCCATAACATGGCTGATGCAGCTAAGAAATACGGACATGAAGGCAACTATGTAGTAGGCGCTAATGCTGCCGGATTCGAGAAAGTTGCGGATGCAATGCTGGCTCAGGGTATTGTTTAATATTTATCGGATCTTCGTATTTTTGTGATAAGATATAAAAAGGAAGTCTTTTTTGGAAAGGCTTCCTTTTTATGTTGACAAAATCCTGTTTTATGAATAAACTAATAGGAGATATGTAAAGGCTTGGAACGAAAAGAGTACCGGACAGATTTATCCAGAGAGAAAGGGCCGCCGGCTGAAAACCCTTTTATAGAAAAATCCGGGAAAGTGCATTCGGGAGCCGGTCTGGTGACTGTTTCAGCAGAAACACAGCCGGACACGCAGACCAGCGTTACGGGGTGACAAGCGGAAGACCTTTGTCTTCAAATAGAGTGGAACCGCGGAAATATTCGTCTCTATGTCCTTCGGGATATAGAGACTTTCTTTTTCGCAATAGAGAAATTTAGATGAGCTTTGATACAAAATAATTTTCAGGATTGAGGTGAGTACATGGGCTTTATCGGACATATTAAGGAAGAGTTTCAGGTGATCCAGGAAAGAGACCCTGCCATAAAATCCCCTCTTGAGGTACTGCTGTATCCTAGTTTCCGGGTAATGATCCAGTACAGGAGGGCCCACAAACTATATGAAAAAGGCCACTATTTCCTGGCCAGGTGGATTTCCCAGAGAGCAGCCAGAAAAACAGGTATTGAAATCCATCCCGGGGCAAAAATAGGAAAAGGGTTATTTATCGACCACGGGGCCGGAGTGATCATAGGAGAGACTGCCATTATCGGCGACAATGTGACCCTGTACCAGGGAGTGACCCTGGGAGGAACGGGAAAAGAGACAGGAAAGCGTCATCCTACACTGAAGGACAATGTAATGGTCAGTGCAGGAGCCAAGATCCTGGGCTCCTTTACCATCGGGGAAAATTCCAAGATCGGGGCAGGCAGCGTGGTGCTTGAGGAAGTTCCTCCAAACTGTACGGTAGTGGGGGTTCCCGGAAGAGTGGTAAAAAGAGAAAACAAGAAAGTGCCCAGAGTGGATATGGATCAGGTGCATCTGCCGGATCCTACTCTGGATGATATCCATGTCCTGCAGAGAGAAAATGAACAGCTTCGTTCAGCACTCCAGAAAATGAACTATGAACTTCAGGATATGAGGGAAAAAGAAGAAATGTGCCGCAGGGCCAGAGAAAAGGCCGAGGAGGAGCACAGGTTAGACTTGGAAAATGCAAGGAGAAAAGGAGAAAATTCATGAAGATCTACAATACCCTGACAAAAAGAAAGGAAGAATTTATTCCTCTGGAAGAGGGAAAGGTGAAAATGTATGTATGTGGCCCTACGGTCTATAACTTTATCCATATCGGAAATGCCAGACCGATGATCGTTTTTGATACTGTACGCAGATATATGGAATATAAAGGCTATGAAGTCAACTATGTATCAAACTTTACAGATGTAGACGATAAGATCATTGCCAAGGCTATAGAAGAAGGAGTCAGCGCCGAGGAGATTTCCACCCGTTATATTAAAGAATGCAAAAAAGATATGGCGGACATGAATGTAAAACCGGCTACCACCCATCCTCTGGCTACTCAGGAGATCGACGGTATGATCGAGATGATCCAGACTTTGATCGACAAAGGCTTTGCCTATGAAGTCAACGGCACTGTATATTTCAGGGTAAAGAATTTTAAAGAATACGGAAAGCTTTCCCATAAGAACCTGGAAGATCTTCAGTCCGGATTCCGTTCTCTCCAGGTTTCCGGAGAAGATCAGAAGGAAGATCCCCTGGATTTTGTTTTATGGAAGCCTAAAAAAGAAGGAGAACCTTACTGGGTATCTCCCTGGGGAGAAGGACGACCCGGCTGGCATATTGAATGCTCGGTAATGTCCAAAAAATATCTGGGAGAAGAAATTGATATCCATGCAGGAGGAGAAGACCTGATCTTCCCCCATCATGAGAATGAGATTGCTCAGTCTGAGTGCTGCAATGGAAAAACTTTTGCCAGATACTGGATGCACAATGCTTTCCTGAATATTGACAACCGGAAGATGTCTAAATCTCTTGGAAACTTTTTTACCGTCCGGGAGATCGGGGAGAAGTACGACCTTCAGGTACTCCGGTTCTTTATGCTGAACGCCCATTACAGAAGCCCGCTGAACTTCAGTGCGGAACTGATGGAATCTTCCAAAAACGCTCTGGACAGGATCATTACCTGTGTAGATCAGTTAAAACGCCTGGCCGGGTCCGCCCAGGGGGAAACCATGACAGAAGAAGAGACAAAGCTGGCGGAAGAAGTGAAAGGGTATGTGAAAAAATACGAAGAGGCTATGGAAGATGACTTTAATACGGCAGACGCTATTGCAGCCATCTTTGAACTGGTAAAATTTGCCAATACCCATGGAAATGCAGAAAGTACCAAGGCTTTCGTACAGTATCTCTTTGACACCATCGTGAAATTAAGTGATGTTCTGGGACTTCTGGTGGATAAAGAGGAGGAAGTGCTGGACGAAGATGTGGAAAAGCTCATTGCTGAGCGTCAGGCAGCCAGAAAAGAGAAGAACTTCAAACGTGCGGATGAGATCCGAGATCAGCTGGCAGCTATGGGTATTATTCTGAAGGATACGAGAGAAGGAGTACAATGGAAAAGAGCTTAGAACATTTCAGAGAGCTTTTCGGGCTGGAGGAGCCGGATATCCGGACCTATTCTCCTCTGACCCTGGCCTATATCGGAGATGCAGTTTATGAGCTGGTGATCCGTACCCTTTTGGTGGAAAAAGGAAACACACAGGTAAATAAACTGAACCAGAGAGCCAACCGGCTGGTAAAGGCTTCCGCTCAGTCGGAAATGATCGAAAAACTGAAGACCTGTCTTACAGAAGAGGAGATGAGTATTTTCCGCAGGGGAAGAAACGCCAAGTCCTATACCATGGCAAAAAATGCCACCATGTCCGATTACCGCAGAGCCACAGGCTTTGAGGCCCTTATGGGGTATCTGTATCTTACAGAACAGTGGGGGCGGATACTGGAGCTGGTAAAGCTGGGACTTCAGGAAGGAGAAGAGGATGGAGAACAGATACCAGGAAAATAATATTGAAGGACGAAACGCGGTACTGGAGGCTTTTCGCTCCGGCAGGACAGTGGACAAGCTTTTTGTACTGGAGCACTGTGAGGACGGCCCGGTGAGGACTATTCTCCGGGAGGCTAAAAAGCAGAATACTATAGTAAAATTTGTAAAGAAAGAACGTCTGGATCAGATGTCCCAGACAGGAACCCATCAGGGAGTGATCGCCCAGACGGCGGCCTATGCCTATGCAGAGGTGGAAGACATTCTGGAAGCTGCCAGAAAGAAAGGGGAAGACCCATTTATTTTCGTTTTAGATAACATTGAGGATCCCCATAATCTGGGCGCTATTATACGAACTGCAAATCTGGCAGGAGCTCATGGTGTGATCATACCTAAAAACAGGGCAGCGGGCCTGACCCCTGTGGTTGCAAGGACATCAGCAGGAGCGCTGAACTATACGCCGGTAGCTAAGGTGACGAATATTGCCAGAACCATAGAAAGACTGAAGAAAGAAGGAATCTGGTTTGTCTGCGCCGATATGGGCGGCACTCGGATGTATGACCTTAATTTGACAGGACCTATAGGACTGGTGATCGGAAATGAGGGCCAGGGTGTGTCGAAGCTGGTAAAGGAGAACTGTGATTTTATTGCATCGATTCCCATGAAAGGTGATATTGATTCTCTTAATGCTTCTGTGGCAGCGGGAATCCTGGCCTATGAAATCGTAAGGCAGAGACTGACAAAATAATACAGGTTTCGGAAATGATGAAAGAGTATGAAGATATTTCAGATGAAGAGCTTATCCAACGGGCACAGAATGGAGAAAGAAAACTGGAAGAGTTCTTGATTGATAAGTATAAGGGCATGGTTCTGAAGAAAGCCCACGCTATGTTTTTGATCGGAGGAGAGCAGGAGGATCTGATCCAGGAAGGGATGATCGGCCTTTTCCGGGCGGTGCGGGATTATCGTCCGGAGAAAGGAGCTTCTTTTGCTACTTTTGCCAGTCTTTGTGTGGAACGGCAGATTTATAAAGCTATTGAGATCTCAGGACGCCAGAAGCATAAACCTTTAAATTCCTATATCTCTCTGAGTGAGGAAAACAGTCCGCTGAAAGACGCGGAGGACATCAAACAGCAGAATCCGGAAGAGATTGTTATCGACCGGGAAAACGCAAATCAGATGCTGGAAAAAATTCGGGAAAAACTCAGCCCTTTTGAAAACCAGGTGCTGGAGGCTTACCTGGATGGAATAGATTATCACCAGATCGCAGCGCAGATGGGAAAATCCTCCAAGTCCATTGACAATGCGCTGCAGCGGATACGGAATAAGATCCATGGCCTTGCGGATGAAAAATAGGCAGATGATGAATGACTGTAGAAGAGGAGGCATTTTATGGAAGAAAAGACGATCCTTATTGTGATTCCCTTAAAGGAAAAACATCGGGAATTATTGAAAAAAATTGCCGGAAAGGCAGAGTTCATTTTTAACGATCCGGAAACAGTTACTCAGGAACAGGTGGACCAGGCGGACATTATTCTGGGAAACATCCCTCCGGAAATGGTTAAAAAAGCAAAAAAGCTGAAGTGGCTCCAGTTGAACTCCGCTGGTTTTGACAGCTACGCAAAAGCAGACATTATAGGAGACAGGATTTTGACCTCCTGCAGCGGAGCTTATGGACAGGCTGTGTCCGAGCATATGTTTGCCATGCTGCTGGCAATGCAGAAAAAGCTTCATCTCTACAGGGATGACCAGAAAGAGCATAAGTGGGGGGACGAAGGAAAGGTTACTTCGATCAGTGATACTACGGTCATGGTCTTGGGGCTGGGAGATATCGGAAAGCATTTTGCCTGGCTTGCCCATGCTCTTGGCGCATATGTGATCGGAATAAAAAGGACTTACGCTCCCTGTCCGGAATATGTGGACGAACTCCATCTCCAGGAGGATATCAAAGCCCTTCTTCCAAGGGCAGATGCAGTGGTCTCTTTTCTTCCAAGCTCCCAGGAGAATAAAGGGATGTTTGGCAAAGAATTCTTTGATCTGATGAAAAAGGACAGCCTTTTCCTGAATGGAGGAAGAGGAGATACTGTGTCCACAGACGCTCTGTACCAGGCTTTAAAAGAGGGCAGACTTGGAGGAGCGGCTCTGGATGTGACAGATCCGGAACCATTGCCGCCGGATCATCCGCTCTGGGATATGCCCCAGGTTTTTATCACGCCCCATGTTTCCGGAGGGTATCATCTCTCAATAACTCTGGATAATGTAGTGGACATCTGTGCTGCTAATCTGAGAAAGTATCTGTCCGGAGAAAAGCTGGATCATTTGGTCCCTGTCTCTCAGGAGTAAGGGGTATTCGTTCTGTAAGGCGGAGAAAACCGGGAACTGCTGCACAAAACCTGAGCGTTAATGCTGGGCACAGATGTAATGTAGCGGTTCCCGGATAGGAAGAAGCATTTAGAAGTTTTTTAAGGGAAATCCTTGAATTGATGAAATTTTTGTTGCATTTATGAAAATTAGTGCTATAATAGTGTGCATGGGGCATTAGCGCAGTTGGGAGCGCGCCACACTGGCAGTGTGGAGGTCACGGGTTCAAGTCCCGTATGCTCCATTCTAATTTTATATTTCGGAAGCATAGCTCAGCTGGGATGAGCGTTCGCCTCACACGCGAGAGGCCACGGGTTCGAGCCCCGTTGCTTCCACTTAAAAAGGTACTGTATATTCAGTACCTTTTTTGTATCCGAAAATAGGGATGCTCATAAAGTATACAAAGCCACCATGAGAGGCATAGTCACAATGCAGACCAGGGTAGTCAGTACGTTAATGGCACTGGCGTAGGGGGCATGATTGTCGTAGAGCTGGGCCATCTGAGTAATAGTGGTAGCTGAGGGAGTGATCACTGCCAGAAGGCTGATGAGCAGGATCGTCTGTGCGTGGACCATGGGAACCCCGTGGCTGAGAAAGCGGAGAAACAGCAGTACGGCTCCCGGAAATACCACCATTTTCAAAAAAACTATCAGATAGATCCGCTTTCCTGTGAAAACTTCTTTCCAATGAACTTCCGCCAGGAGCATTCCCAGGACCAGCATACTTATAGATCCGATTGTAGAGGATAAGGTATCGATGGTATCTGTCAATACAGAAGGCAGAGGAAGCTGGGTAAAAAACAGCAGAATCCCCACAGCAATGGCGATCAGATTAATATTGGAGAGGATCTTCTTCCAGTTTATCCCTCTGCTTTCTTTCATGAGAGACTGGCCATGTGTCCAGAGAACAATAGTCTGAACACAGAGAAATGCGCTGGCATAGATCACCCATTCTTCTCCGAGAACAGCAGTTACCAGAGGAATGATCAGATTTCCTGCATTTGAGTAGATCAGAGAGGCCTTTTCCACAGAACTGAATTTCAGGAACTTCCCGAGGACCCGGCAAAGGAGAAATAAGATCACATGGATGAGAACTGCCGCCAGAAGAGCCAGCAGGAAACCGTTCCGGATCTCTCTGGAGTAATCAATCTGGAAAGCGCCTATGATCACACAGGGCATGATGAGATACAGGGTGATCACAGAGAGTGTCCTGCTTTCCTGGGACCTTACAAGATGAAGTTTTACCAGCAGGAACCCGCAGCCCATGATCAGAAACAGTACGGCAAGCTGCCTGGCCAGTAATATAGAAATCATAGCAATTATCTCCTGTTGTTTATAAAGTCGAAATGATTATAGCACTTTGGCGGTAAGAAATCTATGTTTCATCTCCGGTTGTTACAGGAATCTCTCTGTGATAGAATGTAGACATCTGACAAAGAAAGATTTTGACGGAAGGAGGACGAGTATGAAAAAAATATTAGTGATCCTTGGGGGAGGACGTCCGAAAGGGAATACCGCCCGGCTGGTTCAGGCTTTTATGGAAGGAGCCAGAGAAGCAGGTCATGAAACAGAGCTGGTATCTCTTATAAAAACAGAGGTAAAGGGATGCTTGGGCTGCAATGCCTGCCGCTATGGAAAACCTTGTATCCAGAAAGACGGATTTAATGAGATAGTCCCTAAGATCCGCAAGGCAGATCTGGTGGTCTTTGCCTCGCCTCTTTACTTCTGGACTATTTCTTCCCGCTTGAAAGCTTTTATTGAGCGGTTCTACTGTATTGCTCAGGAGGACTCGGATCCGCCTCTTGGAAGATATGAAAAATATCCGGTAAAGGACAGCGCACTGCTGATGACTTCCGCAGATGATTTTTTCTGGACTTTTGAGCAGGCAGTTTCTTATTATCAGTTTGCAGTTGTAAATTACATTGGATTTCAGGATAAAGGCATGCTTCTGGCAGGAGGCTGCGGGGATACCAACGGCAAGCCCCAGATAGAGAAGACAGATCATCTGAAACAGGCTTATGAGTTTGGAAAAGATATTTATGAGACAGAAAAAAAGCTGAAATAAATGAAGGCTGCAAGAGAAAAGGAGGAGATCACCTATGAAAATAGAATTAAAACCATGGACTTTGGAAGATAAAAAAGATCTGGCCCAGTTATGCCACAATGCAGACCGGCAGTTTCTTTCTGACCGTCTGCCCTATCCCTATACAGAGGAGAATGCCCAGTGGTGGATCGGCATGGCGGAAAAACAGGAGGGAAAGGAGGGTGTTTTCCGGGCAATCCTGGCAGATGGAAAGATCGTTGGAAACATTTCTGTGGAGAGAAAAGCCGATGTTTACAGAAAAGATGGAGAGATCGGCTACATGCTGAAAGAAGAATACTATTCCCAGGGGATCATGACGGAAGCGGTAAGACAGATCTGCCCTCTGGCTTATAAAGAGCTGGATCTTATCCGTATCACCGGACTGGTCTATGAGCCCAATATTCCTTCCAGAAAGGTGCTGGAAAAGAATGGATTTGTCCTGGAAGGCGTTATGAAAAAGGCAGTTACCAAGGGCGGCAAGATCTATGATCTCTGTATTTATGGAAAGTGTAGAGAGGAGTAGAAGGATGGAAATGCAGAAATCCAACTATCAGATCATGCAGGGACAGATGGCTGAAAGATTCCTCCAGTATAACCAGGAACAGATGAAGGAGAAATTTCACCTTCCTTGTGATGAAGAATACATTTACGTTACCTTTGTAAGCAGTCTTTACCGGATAAACCGGAAAAACGGGGAGATCCAGGTCCAGGAGCCGGAGACAAAAGGCTGGAGGCAGACGGATTATAATGAAGCCATGTCCATCTATGATGTGCTCTGCGATTCCAAACCGGACTGCCATCTTTCAGGAAAATTTGTCAGCCTGAACAGTCTGAAAGGAACGGTATTTTCTTCCGGGACTGTGGGAAATATCTTTCAGAAATATACAGGATTTTTTGACGGAAGGACCAGAGAACTGGCAAAAGCCTGTGAAAAACTGGGAGGGATCCCGGAGAAGGTAGGAGATGTAAGCTATCGGCTGGAGATTTTTCCTTTCCTGCCTGCAGTCTTCCAGTTCTGGTATTCTGATGAAGAATTTCCGGCAATGCTGAAGTTTATGTGGGATGAGAATATCCTGGATTATGTCCATTACGAGACCATCTTTTTTATGATGAACCATGTACTGTCCCGGCTGGAGGAGGAGATCCGGAAACAGGAGATCTGACGGGAAAAGGCCTTTGAAAAAGCAAGGCAGGTTCGGGGAGATTTCTTGTGTAAAATATCCAAAACAAAAGGAGAAAAACTGGGAAAAACATAGAAAATTAAATTATTTGATAAGTTGGATTGACCTTTTCCAGGAATCATGTTATAGTTCTTCCAGATTTCAGGATGGTGATTAGAAATAAGCCAAACCTATGTATAGAAATATGACGGAGATATTATATTCATTTCTCCCTGCTGTTTCTATACATAGGTTTTTCTTTTGTAAAAATATAGGAGAGAAAGATACGGGGGAAGAAAATGTGAGAATCGAAAAAAGCCTGAATAACAATGTGGCGGTGGTGCTGGATGGACAAGGCGCAGAGAAGATCGTCATGGGAAAGGGGATCTGCTTTAGGAAAAAAGCAGGAGATGAGATCGATCCCGAGATGGTAGATAAGATCTTTTATCTGGCGGAACCGGAGGCCCACAGTAAATTTCAGACCTTGATCCAGGATGTGCCTATGGAGCACATGATACTGGGAGAGGAGATCATTTCAGAGGCAAAGGCCAGGCTTGGGAAAAAGCTGAATGATATGATCTATATTTCTCTGATAGACCATGTGCATACGGCTATTGTACGGTTTCTGGAAGGGATCACGGTAAAAAATGCTCTTCTCTGGGATATCCGGAGATTTTACCGAGAGGAGTATCAGATCGGTCTGTGGGCCCTGGATCATATAGAGGAAAAATGCAAGGTAAGGCTGCCGGAAGACGAGGCGGGATTTATTGCTCTTCATCTGGCAAACGCTCAGATGGACGAGGCAAAAATGCACAATATGCAGGAAATTACCAGGATCATGCAGGAGATCGTGAATATTGTGAAATACTTTTTCGGACTGACTTTTGATGAGGATCAGGTGTATTATTACCGGTTTATCACCCATCTGAAATTCTTTGCCAAACGGCTTACAGAAGGGAAAAATTATGAAGATGAAGATAGTGACGACCTCTGGGAGGTTATCCGGAGAAAATATCCCCAGGCATTCCGCTGTGTGGTGAAGATCACAGAATTTATCCAGAAGAAATACCAGTATAAACTGTCAAAAGAGGAACAGCTTTATCTGACTATCCATATTGAACGGGTAGTAAATAAGACTGAAAAATAGATAAAAACTGAGAAAAACAGTAAACAGTTATCAAGTCCGGCCTCGGGCCGGAGCAAAAGGCTGTCAGGATGGTGACATTTGGTTGGCCAGACCTTCAGATAAATCTAACCAATTTTTATTATGGAGGAAAAGACAATGGGAAAGTATGAAGAACTGGCAAAAGAGATTGTCAGGAATGTGGGAGGCAGAGAAAATGTGATCAGCCTTACCCACTGTATCACCAGGCTGCGCTTTAAGCTGAAAGATGAGGGTAAAGCTCATGACCAGGTGCTAAAAGATATGGAAGGAGTAGTCACCGTTATGAAAAGCGGGGGGCAGTATCAGGTGGTGATCGGCAATCATGTGCCGGATGTTTACGCGGATGTGCTGCCCCTGCTGGGGCTGGAAGAAGGTGGAAGTCAGCAGGCGGAAGAAGGGCCTAAGGGAAATCTTTTTAACCGTTTTATTGATATTATTTCCGGGATTTTCCAGCCGATCCTGGGGATCATGGCAGCCTGCGGTATGGTTAAAGGGTTAAACGCCATGTTTGTAGCTATGGGCCTGTACACCGATACCTGCGGGGGCTATATGATCCTCAACGCCATCGGCGACGGACTTTTTACTTATCTGCCTTTGTTCCTGGGCTATACAGCAGCGAAAAAGTTTAATATGAAACCTATGCTGGGTCTGGTCATCGGCGCCATTATGTGTTACCCCTCGATACAGGGAAGTGCCCTGGAGGGAGGAGAAGTTCTGTATACTCTGTTTAAAGGGACAATTTTTGAGTCTCCTGTATACACAGACTTTTTCGGAATCCCTCTTATTGGTATGGATTATACCAGTACCGTGATCCCTGTGATCTTTGTGGTGTATTTTGCTTCCAAATGCGAGAAACTGTTTAACAAATTCATTCCAGATCTGGTGAAGTTTTTCTTTGTGCCTATGCTGACTCTTCTGGTGACGATTCCGGTAGGCCTTCTGGTCATCGGACCGGTGGCTACCTTTGGATCCAATATTATTGCAGAAGCAGTTATGAGTGTCCGGAACTTCAGCCCCATGCTGGCAGGAGCCATTGTGGGACTGACCTGGCAGATCCTGGTCATTTTCGGACTGCACTGGGGCTTTATACCGGTATATATCAACAATATCATGACTAACGGATATGACAACGTAATGATGCCATTTTTCGCCTGTACCTTTGCCACTTCTGCTGTGGTACTGGCGATCTTCTTTAAGACAAAGGATAAAAAGCTGAAAGAAATGGCTCTGCCCAACTTTATTTCCGGCATTTTCGGCGTAACGGAACCGGCTATTTACGGTATCCTTCTTCCTCTGAAAAAGCCATTTATCATCAGCTGTATCGCCGGAGGCATCGGAGGAGGTTTTTACGGAGCTTTTAACTTCCGGAAATTTATGATGGGAGGCATGGGAATTTTTGAATTTCCTGCTATGATCGAGCCGGACGGAAGTCTGGGAAATCTTTATGTGGCCATTGCAGGCGCCCTTCTTTCTATGATCATTGCCTTTATTGCCACCATGATCCTCTATAAAGAGGAAAAGCCGGAAACTGCCGGACCTGGAGAGATAAATCAGGCTGTTCCGGAAAAGATCACAGAAGAGAAGAAAGCTGGTTCTATCCTGGCCCAGTGCCAGATTGCAAGTCCTTTAAAGGGAAAAGTTCTGCCTCTGGACCAGATGAAAGACGACGCTTTTGCTTCCGGAGTCCTGGGAAAAGGAGCGGCTGTCCTGCCGGAAGAAGGAAAGGTTTACGCTCCTGCAGACGGAGAGATCACTACCCTGTTTCCTACTCTTCACGCCCTTGGAATGATGACAAAAGACGGCGTGGAGCTGCTGATCCATATAGGACTGGATACGGTGCAGCTAAACGGGGAAGGCTTTAAAGCCCATATAAGCCAGGGAGAGCAGGTAAAGAAAGGGCAGCTTCTCATTGAGTTTGATATGGATTTCTTGGAGAAAAAAGGTTACTGTCTGGAAACCCCGGTGCTGGTGACCAATTCTGATGATTTTCTGGAAGTGGCGGCAGTTGCGGGAGAGCAGGTAACTCCGGGAGAAACTCTTTTAAAAGTTCTGAAGTAGAGGTGAGAATATGGGATTTCAGAAAGGTTTTTTATGGGGCGGAGCTTCTGCCGCCAACCAGTATGAAGGAGGCATTTTTGAAGGCGGAAGAGGCCTTGCCAATGTAGATGTATGCCCGGCAGGAAAAGACAGGAATGCGGTGATCACAGGTCACAGGAAAATGCTGGAAATGGATGAGGAACATATTTATCCCGGCGTTCAGGCAGTGGATTTTTACCACCGCTTCCGGGAGGATATCCGCCTGTTGGGAGAAATGGGATTTCAGGCTTTCCGCCTGAGTATTGCCTGGACCAGGATTTTTCCAAATGGAGATGAAGAGGAGCCTAATGAGGAAGGCCTTCGGTTTTATGAGGAAGTCTTTCAGGAATGCAGAAAATACGGGATACAGCCCCTGGTGACCATCTCCCATTTTGACTGTCCTATTTCTCTGATCAAAAAGTACGGAGGCTGGAGAAGCCGAAAGATGATCGATTTTTACCTTCGCCTCTGCCGGACGCTCTTTACCAGATATAAGGAATATGTGACGCTCTGGCTGACTTTTAATGAGATCAATATGATCCTCCATGCCCCTTTTATGGGAGCCGGACTGTGCTTTGAAGAGGGAGAAGAGGAAGAAAAGATCAAGTACCAGGCGGCCCATCATGAGCTGGTGGCCAGCGCCCTGGCTGTGAAGCTGGCCCATGAGATAAACCCGGAAAATAAGGTGGGCTGCATGTTTGCGGCAGGGAGTGCCTACCCCTATACCTGCAAACCTGAGGATGTATGGGAGGCCCTGCTGGTGGATCAGGAAAATTATTTCTTTGTGGACGTTCAGGCCAGAGGGTATTATCCTACCTATGCAGTGAAAAGGCTGAAAAAGAAAGGGGTATTCCCTGTGATGGAAGAAAAAGATCCCCAGATCTTACGGAATTATCCTGTGGATTTTGTTTCTTTTTCTTACTACAACAGCCGGTGTATTGCGGCACCGGGAGGAAATTCTGAAGAGGCAGAGGGAAATCTTTTTAAATCTGCCAAAAATCCCTATCTGACTTTCAGCGACTGGGGATGGCCCATCGATCCCCTGGGATTTCGGATCACTTTAAACCAGATATACGACCGGTACCAGAAGCCTTTGTTTGTGGTGGAGAACGGCCTGGGAGCTGTGGATACCCCGGACGAAAGGGGCTATGTAGAAGACGATTACCGGATTTCTTATCTCCGGGATCATATCCGAGCCATGAGAGATGCAGTAGAAGAGGACGGAGTAGACCTGATGGGCTACACCTCCTGGGCTCCGGTGGATCTGATCAGCGCAGGCAGCGGAGAGATGAGGAAACGCTATGGATTTGTTTATGTGGATAAGCAGGAAGACGGACGGGGGACTTTAGACCGTACTCCGAAAAAGTCCTTTTACTGGTATAAGAAAGTGATCGCTTCCAATGGGGAAGATATGGATTAACAGGAAAGAGATGGAATAAAAGAAGAGACAGAAAAGCGGGAACACTGTGTGTGGACAGAAAACAGGGGCAAAGGCTGCCTGGGCTACCGATACAGGGTTTCCGCATTTTTTGCTTTTATAGTCAGTCGAAGTCCATTTTATCCTGAGAGGTTGACAAGTGCGCTGAAGATAGATGATAATAATCCTTAACAAAACGGAAAATCAGCGAGGTATTTATGAAGATCAGACAGGAAGAAAGAAAAGATTATGGGGAAGTATATAAATTGATCCGGGAAGCTTTTAAAACGGCAGAGCATGCAGACGGCAATGAACAGGACCTGGCAGAAGCTTTAAGAGAGAGCCGGGCTTTTGTGCCGGAGCTGTCTCTGGTAGCGGAGGAGCATGGCGAGATTATCGGCCATATCCTGTTTACAGAGGCAAAGGTAGGGGAAGATACGGTGTTAGCTCTGGCTCCTTTATCTGTAAAGCCCGGATATCAGAGACAGGGCGTTGGGGCGGCCCTGATCCGGCAGGGACATAAAATTGCCGGAGAATTGGGATATTCCTGGTCTTTGGTCCTCGGAAGCGAAACCTATTATCCCAAATTCGGCTATGTTCCTGCAGAGAAAGTGGGGATCCAGGTTCCGGAAGGCTTTCCTTCTCCTAACTTTATGGCGGCCCGACTCCGGGAAGAAGCAGATCCGATAAAGGGAGAAGTGGTCTATGCCCGGGAATTCGGCATGTGATCAGAGACATTTTAAGGAGAAAGACGATGTTTTGCATAAGGATGGGAAACATAGAGGAACTGGGAAAAGTAAAGGATTTTTACGACTCTCTTATTGAAGAAATGCAGGAGGCAGAATATAAGCCCGGGTGGAAGAAAGATATCTATCCTACTATGGAAATGCTCAGGGAAGCTCTGGAAAATAGGGAGCTTTATATAGGAGAAGAAGAGGGGAAAACTGCTGCCTGTATGATCTTAAACCAGAACTGCAATGAGCGGTATCAGGAAATTTCCTGGAAAACAGAGGCCGGGCCTGACCGGGTGATGGCAGTGCATACTTTTGGCGTCCATCCCAGATTCTCTGGCCGGGGACTGGGGAAAAAGATGATGGAAGAGGCAGTGAAAATAGCCTCAGACAGAGGAATGAAGGCGATCCGCCTGGATGTTCTGGTGGGGAACCTTCCGGCAGAGAAGCTGTATCAGAAAGTAGGATTTCAATATGCAGGTTCCCTGAATATTTTCTATGAGGATACAGGCTGGGCGGACTTTAACCTGTATGAGTACAGCGTTTCAGATAATCTGGCGCAGGAGTCCGGGAATTCGGCATGTGATCAGAGAAACTTTAAGAATAAATTTGAAAAGGCAGCAGCAACATATGAATAAGGTTTATGAGAAAGACGGCTATGTCCTCCGTTTAGCCAGAAAAGAAGATGCAGAGGCGTACTTTGAAAATAATTTTCACCCTTTTGATCCGGAAACTGCCAGACTGACAGGCAGCAGGACAGATTTTACCCATGATGAAGTGGTAGGATTTCTGAAAAAGTGTATTGATGACAAAGACCGGTACGACTTTTTGATTTTCTCTCCTCAGGGGAAGATTATCGGGGAAAGTGTGCTGAATGAAATCGACCGGGAACTGAGAAAAGCTAATTTCCGGATCGCTGTTTTTCATCCACAGGATTGTGGAAGAGGGATCGGATCCTGGGCTATGAAAAGCACTCTGGACTTTGCTTTCCGGGAAGTGAAGCTTCATCGGGTGGAGCTGGACGTCTTTTCTTTTAATCCAAGGGCTATAAGAGCTTATGAGAAGGCCGGATTCCAAAGAGAAGGGATTCTCCGGGATGCTGTAAAAGACGGGGATAAATACGGAGATGATATCCTTATGGCAATATTAGAGGAGGAATGAAAATGACAATAAAAGAGATCGCTCAGCTTGCCGGGGTATCCAGTGCAGCTGTATCCAGATATTTCAACGGCGGATATGTCAGTGAAGAGAAAAAAGAACAGATCAAAAAGGTGATCGAGGAAACCGGCTATCAGCCTTCGGCCCAGGCCAGGACCCTGCGGACGAAGCGGGCCTGCCTGGTAGGAGTGGTAGTGCCCAAGATTAATTCAGAATCTATCAGCCGTGTAACGGCGGGAATCGAGCAGGTTCTGTCCCGGAGAGGCTATCAGATGCTCCTGGCCAGCACAGATAATCAGCCGGCAAAAGAAATTACCTATCTGAAGCTGTTTGAAAATTATCCGGTGGACGGGATCGTGCTGATCGCTACAGTGATCACAGGAGAACATAAAAAGTTTCTGAAAGAGTCCAAGGTCCCGGTAGTAGTTGTGGGACAGTATACAAAGTATGCCAACTGCATTTACCATGACGACTATGGCGCCGGAAAGGCTATGGGAAAGATCGTGGCGGAAGCGGCAAAAGATAAGGGCAGGGTCGCTTATATCGGAGTTACCCGGGAGGACAAGGCTGTAGGTACTTCCAGAGAAGAGGGATTCCGGGCCGGACTGAAGAGCCAGGGGATGGAACTGGAAGAAGAATATGTGAGAAAATCCCAATTCACCATGGAATCCGGATATGAGGCTGCCTTAGATCTGTTGGAGAAAAAGAAGGATATTGCTGTGCTGTCCTGTGCCACCGATACCATCGCCGCAGGAGCCATAGAAGCGATCCTTGCCTGCAGCAAAAAGAAGATCCCTCAGGGAGTCCAGGAGTCAGGAACAAGGATGGAATATGCTTTAAAAGGAAGCAGTATCAAGGTTACCGGATTTGGAGACAATCAGTTCTTAAAAGCGGTTACCGGAGGGATCCCCACAGTGCATTTCGGTTATAAGACCAGCGGGATCCGGGGAGCAGAACTACTTTTGGACGTGATCGAGCGGGGAGAGAAGATCCCCATTGGGATGAAACTGGGATTTCAGATCATAAATGAACAGGGATAAGTGATAACGATATCATATTTTGAACAGGGCAGATATAGAGAGGGAATTCTTTTAAAACAGAAAAAATGCCTGAAAAGTGCATTTTGTACAAAAATAAATAACGATTATCAGTAAAAATGCCATCTTTACAAATGGCATTTTTTTACGTATTATTTACATAAAGATATGAAATCGATTACATATTATCATGAAAAGAAAAGGACAAAGAGAAAGGAGAGTCATCATGGACTACGGAAAGACCGCAAAGGAAATTCTGGACAAAGTAGGCGGAAGCAAAAATATTGTTTCGGCTGCCCACTGTGCAACAAGGCTCCGTCTGGTTATTGCCGATAATAATAAGGCAGATAAGGGAGCTTTGGAAAATATCGAGGGAGTAAAGGGAGTTTTTGAAGCTTCCGGACAGCTTCAGATCATCCTGGGAACAGGAACTGTCAATAAAGTATTTGATCAGTTTATTGCCATTGCAGGCATTACCGCCAGCACAAAGGCAGAAGCAAAGGCTGCCGCTGCCAAACAGCAGAATGTATTTATGAGAGCTATCAAACTTTTGGGAGATATTTTTGTGCCCATCATACCGGCTATCGTGGCCAGCGGTTTCCTTATGGGGATCATGAATTCTCTGGATTTTATGATCAATAATGGCTTTATCAATATGGACACCAGCAGTTCTATTTATGTATTTGCCAGTCTGTTCAGCAATACAGCTTATACCTTCCTGCAGATCCTCATCGCTTTCTCCGCGGCTAAGGCCTTTGGAGCCAACCCCTATCTGGGAGCGGTTATCGGTATGATCATGATCAACCCTTCTCTCCAGAATGCCTATACCGTGGCTACAGACGGCGTTCTCCAGACCCAGTCTGTGTTCTTCGGTCTCTATGACATTGATATGGTAGGATATCAGGGGCATGTGATCCCGGTAGTCATCGCCGTATGGCTGTTGTCTGTGATTGAGAAAAAGCTGCACAAAGTGGTGCCAGAGGTTCTGGATCTTTTTGTGACACCCTTAGTCAGCGTTTTCGTTACAGGATACCTTACACTGTCTATTATCGGCCCTATCTTTGTGTGGGCAGAAAACGCCATTTTAAATGCTATCCAGTGGATGCTCACACTGCCATTGGGTATCGGAAGTCTGATCATGGGAGCTTTGTACGCCCCTACAGTAGTAACGGGAATCCATCAGATGTATACGGCTATTGATATCGGACAGATCGCTCAGTACGGGGTTACCTACTGGCTGCCTCTGGCAAGTGCGGCTAATATCGCTCAGGGTGCTGCAGCTCTGGCAGTAGCTCTCAAATCGAAAGACAAAAAAGTAAAATCTCTGGCGCTTCCTTCTTCCTTAAGTGCTTTTATGGGTATCACAGAACCGGCTATCTTCGGTGTGAACCTGCGGTTCTTTAAACCTTTTATCGCTGGATGTATCGGCGGCGGATGCGGCGCTCTTTATGCTTCTATCGTACATCTGGGCGCCAAGGGAACAGGTGTTACCGGTATTTTCGGAATCCTTCTGTGTCTGGACGAGCCTGTTCAGTATTTTATCGAAATGGTCATTGCAGTAGGCGTTGCTTTTGTGATCTCTTTCCTGCTCTATAAAGACCAGAAACCTGCCCCGGCAGCAGAGAACGGCAGCCAGGGATCCGGTAATCAGACAGAAGAAAGAAAAGAAATCCCCGGGGAAACTTCAAACGAAGAAGCCGGAGAAGAAGTAAAAGAAGAGACCTTATTCAGCCCGGTAAAGGGCAAAGTGGTTCCTCTTACAGAAGTCAGCGATGAGACCTTTGCATCAGAGATGCTGGGCACTACTGTTGCAGTAGAACCTTTGGAGGGAAAGATCACTGCGCCCTGCGACGGCCAGGTCAGCAATATTTTTGAAACGGGACATGCTGTGTGCCTTACCACAAAGGCAGGCGGAGAACTGCTGATCCATGTAGGGATCGATACAGTAAAACTGGAGGGAAAAGGCTTTATCAAGAAAGTTTCTGACGGAGATATGGTCCGCAAAGGAGATGTGCTGATAGAGGCAGATCTGGAGGTTATCAAGGCTGCCGGATACCCGGCCACTACCATGGTGATCCTGACTAATCCGGAAGACTTCTCTGCAGTGGAAAAAGCAGAACCGGGAGAGACAAACGGGGACAGCCCTGTAATGAAACTGGAAAAACAGGAATAGGAGAATATGCTATGACTGCATTGACAGGAGATTTAAAAAGATTAACAAAGGCAGTGGAGAAACAGGCGGAGGGAAAAGATCCCTTCCGCCAGAAGATCCATCTCATGCCTCCTGTGGGATGGCTGAATGACCCCAATGGATTATGCCAGTTCCAGGGAATTTACCACGGATTTTTTCAGTATTCCCCTTTTAACCCCGAGGGAGGGGTGAAGATGTGGGGCCATTACACCAGCTCAAATATGATTGACTGGGAGTACCAGGGTGTGCCTTTATATCCGGATCAGCCCTTTGACTGCAGCGGCGTTTATTCCGGAGCAGCCTTTATCGAAGATGGAGAAATGTTTCTGTACTATACAGGAAATGTAAAACTGGAAGACGGGGAATATGACTATATCAATACCGGGCGCCAGGCCAACACGGTTCTGGTATCCACCAGAGACGGGATCCATTTTGGCAGGAAGAAAAAACTGATGGACAACAAAGATTATCCGGCAGATCTTACCCTTCATGTCCGGGACCCCAAGGTGTGGAAGAAAGAGAATACCTACTACATGGTCCTGGGAGCCCGTACAAAAAAAGATGAAGGCCAGGTCCTTCTCTATCGTTCAGAAGACAGGATCCACTGGAGTCTTGCAAACCGTGTGAAGACAGAAGAACCTTTTGGCTACATGTGGGAATGCCCGGATTATTTTGAAATCGGAGATAAGAAGATCCTTTCTGCCTCTGTCCAGGGACTGGAGGGAGGCCAGTGGGAGGACCGGAATGTATACCAGTCCGGGTATTTCCTTCTGGAAGGAGAAATCTCCGGTGACTATCAGCTGGGAGAGTACAGGCTTTGGGATTATGGATTTGATTACTACGCCCCTCAGAGCTTCCAGACAGAAGACGGAAGGATCATCCAGATTGGCTGGATGGGAATGCCGGACTGCAAAGAATATACCAACAGGACTATTGAAGATGGATGGCAGCACTGCTTTACCTTTCCCAGAGAGATCTATATAAAAGACGGGCTTCCCTGTCAGAGGCCTGTCCGGGAACTGGAAGAAAAATGCCGGCTGCTGGAAAGAAAACAGGATACGTTAGACATGAAAGATCATCCTGTATATCAGGCCGAAATTTCCCATATCAGTGACAATCAGTTTCAGGCTGTCCTGGGAGAAGAGCTGGTTCTGGAATACCGGGAAGGCCTGTTCGAGATGCGGTTCAAAGACCAGAAAAAGACCAGCGTTTCCGCAGGAAGAGGAAGACGATATGTGGAACTGGATACCCTGGAAAATATGAAGATCCTTACAGATATTTCTTCCGTTGAGGTCTTCCTCAATGACGGACAGTATGTGTTCTCCACCCGGTACTATCCGGAAAAAGCAGACATCCGGATAAAAGCACCTGGAGCAGAAATCCTGTTTAAAGAGATTGTAACTGAAAATTAAAAGAAGATTGAAAAAGAAAGAGACTATTCCTTGAGATCTGGGGTCTGTATGGAATAGTCTCTTTCTTGTCATAGGTTTAATTTATTGTATTCGTTGGCGGTTTAGAAGCGGTTGTACGGTTCAGAACGAGATTTTACCAATTTAACCGTACATGAAAAAGCATTTGTACGGTTCCAAACCGAGTTTTGTCAATTTGAACCGTACATTTAGAGGCGATTGTACGGTTCGAAATCAGGTTTCTTCCATTTGAACCGTATATTTAGAAGCATTTGTACGGTTCGAAAAAGGGTTTTGCCAATCTGAACCGTATATTTAGAGGAATTTGTACGGCTCAAAAATGAGTTTTAGGAATTCGAACCGTATATCAGCAATTAGTTGTACGGTTTAGAAGCGGCTTTTGCCAATCTGTGCCGTATTACTGGGTATTAGACTGGCAGAAACATAGTTTTCCAGCAGATATGAAAAAAAGAACCCTTGGAATTCCAAGGGTTCTTGTCAGAGCTGCCTAGCGGACTTGAACCGCCGACCTCCGCCTTACCAAGGCGACGCTCTACCGACTGAGCCAAGGCAGCAAACTGTGCTGTTGCGTATCACAGTTATGTATTCTACCAAAAAGAGATATCTCTGTCAACATATTTTTTTGTTTTTTTTGAGAAAATTGTAACTATTCAGCTATTGGACATTATGATTCTGTTATTTCCAGATCACACGGGCTTCTTTTCCTGAGAGAAGATTTTGGTTTCCTTTTTTAGATTCTACCATAAATCTTGATTTTTGTCCTGGTTTTGTTATCATAGTAAAAGGAAATTGCAATATGGGATATTGGAGAAATCTATGAGAGAGAAAAAAGAAAAATTGGTAGTTTCTTTTCTGACGACCACTCAGGCCATGGCAGCGGAGAAATATTGCCAGAAAAACCAGATACCCGGACGGATCATCCCTCTTCCAAGTGAAATATCCGCGGAATGCGGCATTGCCTGGTGTACGGAGCCGGAGGAAGAAGAACGGATCCGCCAGGTGATCAACGATGGAGGAATCCAGGCAAAAGGAATCCATCGGGTATATCTATATCAGTAACCGGGAAGACAGCAGTACGGAAATGGAAAAGGAGAAAATCATGGAAAAAAGAGTAGACGCTATGGGTATGACCTGCCCGAAACCAGTAATACTTGCAAAGAAGGAAATGGACAAGAGCCAGCCAGGGGATGTAGTCATTGTTCAGGTGGATAATGAGGTGGCAACAGAAAATCTGAGAAAGCTGGCCAATTCTCAGGAAGCTGATTATGAAATGAAAAAGCTGGGAGACAAGCATTACGAAGTGAAGATCACAGTGAAAAAAGAAGGAACTTCCCAGGGAGAAAAAGAACCGGAATATATTTCCTGTGTGCCTCAGGTGCAGAAGAATACGGTGGTAGTGATCTCTTCTGATAAAATGGGAGAGGGAGATCCGGAGCTTGGACAGATCCTGATCAAAGGCTTTATTTATTCCCTGACTCAGCTGGAAAAACTGCCGGATACGGTTTTATTTTATAATAAGGGAGCATTCCTTACCTGCGAAGGATCCCCGGTCCTGGAGGATCTGAAGACACTAGAAAAAGAAGGCACCAAGATCTGTACCTGCGGCACCTGTCTGGACTTTTACAAGATGAAGGAGAAGCTGGCAGTAGGAACTATTGTAAATATGTATGTGATCGTAGAGACTCAGTCTAAAGCTGACCTGATCATCAAACCATGAGAAGCAAGAGGAGAGAGTTATGAAACCTGTGATCGTAAGAGGCGGCGGTGATCTGGCTACGGCTACTATACACAGACTTTGCAAAAGCGGCTATCCGGTGATCATCCTGGAATGTGAGCGGCCATCTGCCATCCGCCGTCTGGTCTCTTTTTGCCAGGCCGTTTATGAGGGGACCATGGAGGTGGAAGGCCTGACCTGCAGCCGGGCGGAAAGCTTTGAGCAGGCTCTGGACCAGGTTTCATGGAACCATCCCCAGCTTATAGTGGATCCCCGGGGAAAATGTCTTGAACACTATCATCCGGATGTTCTGGTAGACGGAATCCTGGCCAAGGAAAATCTGGGTACCAGAAGAGATATGGCAGAACTGACTATAGCTCTTGGCCCTGGTTTTACCGCGGGAGAAGACGTGGATTATGTGATAGAGACCAAGAGAGGACATTATCTGGGAAGGATCATCTCCCAGGGAGCAGCTATCCCCAATACAGGAGTTCCAGGGGTGATCGGCGGCTACGGAAAAGAAAGAGTGATCCATTCTCCCTGTCCGGGAATCTTCCATCAGGAAAAAGAAATCGGCGACTGGGTGGAAAAGGGCAGCCGGATCGGCTGGATAGAAAAAGAAGGAGAAACTGTCTCTGTATGCACAGAGATTTCAGGGGTTCTCCGAGGGATTATCCAGGAGGGCTATCCGGTAACAGAACATTTCAAGATCGCAGATGTAGATCCCAGAAAAGAGTCTCAGGCCCACTGCGCCTTAATATCAGATAAGGCCAGATGTATCGCAGGCAGCGTTCTGGAGCTGGTCAGCGCCTATGAAAAGGGTGTGCTGGAAAGATGAAACTGTATCAGATCATAGAAAAGCTGGGAAGGCCAGAAAAACCTGTGATCTCCTTTGCGGGAGCCGGAGGGAAGACTTCCTGTATCCTGGAATTGGCCAATGACTGGGCGGCCCAGGGGAAAAGAGTGCTGGTCACCACCACCGTTCATATGGAACGGCCGGAGATCCTGGGAAGAACCGGCTGGATCGACCAGCCGGCAGAAAATATCAGAAAGGCCCTGGAGACTCCGGGGGTGGTGATCGCCGGATCCGGCAGCGAAGTTCCGGAAAAAATCCAGGGACTTTCAGAGGAGACCTACAGCCAGGCAGCTGCCAAAGCCCAGGCAGTTCTCATAGAAGCAGACGGTTCCAGAAAATTTCCGGTAAAAGTACCAGGGAGAAACGAACCGGTGATCAGAGAGGATACCACCCATATCCTGATCCTGGCAGGAGCTTCGGCTCTTGGCAGGCCCCTGGATCAGGTCTGTCACAGGCTGGAATATGCCAAGAAGATCCTCGGCCCGCAAAGCCGGATCCTTACCGGAGAGACGCTGGGAAAATTGCTGGAAAAGGGCTATGTGGAACCACTAAAAAAACAATATCCGGGAAGAAAACTTGCAGTGATCCTGAATCAGCAGGATCTTCTGGAAGAACCGGAAAAGGTAAGAACTGTCATAGAATCCCAGATGTCTGTTCCCGTTTTCCTCCATTCCAGGGAGGAGAAAAAGAAAGGTATACACATGATCCTTCTGGCGGCAGGTTTCTCTAAAAGATTCGGAGAAAACAAACTGCTGTACCCGGTAAAGGGGAAGCCCATGTATCTGTGGACTATGGAAAAACTGAAGGAAATACAGAAAGAAGGTCTGGCAGATTCTCTGGTGGTGGTCAGCCAGTATGAAGAGATCCTAAAAGAAGCCGGGAGGCAGGGGATCCTCGGGGTGAAAAATCCTTACAGCGAAAGGGGGATTTCCTCTTCTCTTCAGATTGGTCTGGAGGCAGCCGCAAGACTTAAAGACCGGGATACAGAGGACTATTATATGTTTTTTGTGGCCGACCAGCCTTTCCTTAGGAAAGAGACAGTGGAAAACTTTCTGGCAGATTTTGAAAAAAGTGGAAAGAAGATTGGCTGCATGTCTTACCGGAAGACTCCGGGAAATCCGGTGATCTTTCATGAGTGCTTTGTGCCGGAACTGATGGAGCTCCAGGGGGATACAGGAGGAAAAAGAGTTCTGAAAAGACATTTGGAAGAAGTGTTTTTTTACGAGACGGAAGACCCTGGAGAACTAGAGGACTGGGATTATAAAGAAAAAATTTTAGAATAGAATATTATGTGTTATTTGCGCTTTTTCAGATAAAAAGTAAGAGGAGTAGTTTTATTGTCTGGAAAAGCGCTTTTTTATACAAAACTATAAAAATAAATGAATAAGTGATAAAAGTAGTTGGATAAATAGTTTAGAATGTGATATTATAGATAAAATGATAATATAAAATATAATAATGTATTAATAATTGATAAAATATATACAATACGTATAATTTAAGAGCGTTTCACTTTAAAATTGCCGAAAGAAAGAGGTGATACCAATGTATAGTTAATTTTTATACTTTAAAACAGATATGAGGTTAACTAAATTTTTTTATATTTGATTAGCTATTTATTGTGAGGAGGGTAATCTATGAATATTAAAAAAATATTGTTGGGTACGTTATTATCTGCAGCATTATTATTGACTTCCGTTTTTTCTGTCCAGGCATCTGCTGTGAAAACAATGGAAGACAAAGAACAAAATACCAGTACTAGATCTGGTGACGATATGATCGACGCTTTGGAAACAGTAAAAATCGGAAAGGCCAAATATAGGTTATATACGTGTACGATACTGTTAAGCAATGCGTCAGAAGGAAAAATTGACTTTAGTATACAATCCTATGAAGGCGCGTCACCTACCGAAATTACTAGAATAGAGAGTTTGTCTAAAACAATGTCATTAGATGTAAGCGCTAGTTTTATTGGTGGATCGACGAAAAACTCTAGGGGTTCTAATAGCATAAAGGGTGTTTCAGGAAACTTTAGTCAGCAAAGCGGATCAGGCACAGGACTTCTGTATTCTGGCTTTTCAACGGGTACATTTTCATGCTCTGACGGAAGCTGGACCAGGAATACAAGTTGTTCACGTTTTTTTTAGAAGATAAGTGCATAAATTGTGGAAAAATTTGAGTGATAAGTAGAACAGTGAGTTAGAAAGGGGTGGTAGGATGAAACGTGGAAAGTATCTGATTTCAGGTATTGTCGCTCTCAGTATGCTGGGCGGCTGTTCTCCGGCAGGACTAAGTGAAGCCCAGCAGGAAAAATTGAGGGATGGCCAGTATTCGGAAGTGGTAAAAGGGACTACAGTAAGGAGTACCTATTCTGTAGAAAACTCCGGGATTTTTTATATCGGACGGAATAATACGCTGCTGATGTATTATGACTATGACGCTGACGAAAACTATGTTCTTTGCAGCAGCCCGAACTGCCGCCACAAAGATTCCTCCTGCCCCGCTCATGTGGAGGATAATTACAGCACCTACAGCTTTGCTTATTATGGCGGGAAAGTATACTATTTGCGGAAAGTAGAGTATGAGTCTGAGCATATCCAGCTTATATCTATGGACGCAGACGGACAGAATCAAGAGACTGTGGCAGAATTAGATGCGGGGGACTATTCCTATGATACATGGACAGTAAGCAGTATCCTGCCTGTATATTTCAGCCATAACAAGGCACTTTTGCAGATATCCTATAAAAAAATCATTTCTGAGGATGAGGAAGGGAACACAGTTACAGCTTGGGGAGACCAACTGGTGATGATCGATTTATCTGACGGAGAGATCAGAGAACTGACAGAGGTCTTACTATATGGAGATGAGGTGGAAAGACTGCAGTTTGTTCTTGTTACAGAAGAGTTTGCCGTATATGAGGATATGAGGTATGAAGAACCTGTAATGAGCGAAAATGAGTATATCCAGACCTATGGAGAAGAGGCATTTAAAACAGACTATTATGATTATTATGAGGAACATATGAACAATACTCAGGCGACAGGGGTCTACAGAGCTGTAAATCTGGAAACCGGAGAGATCAAAGAAATCTGGTCAGACGTTATGTACCCCTCTTATGGCGAAGAAAGTTCATATCCTGTTATGATGGGGCCTTATTTTATATACGCAGATAAAGAAAAAATTTATTATTTGCCCCCTGAAGTTTGCTATGGACCGGAGCCTGGGCAGCTAGAGATGTATTCTATAGATATGGACACAGGAAAAGAGGAGCAGATAGCGCCATTTACAGAACCAGTAAATAATTGGCTGTATATCGATCAAAACAGCAATGGAAGAAACATTTACAGAGAGGGAGAGATAATCTTTTGTGATTATTCCCATGAGAAGGGAACTCACCAGATGTATAAATATTTCCTGGCTACCGGAGAAATGGAAAGCATCAGAGAAGAAAGCAATGATTACTATGTCTGGGGGATGACAGATGAACGGGTGATCCTCAGTGACACAGATAACCTGCATCTTTCATGGATGACTAAGGAAGACTACGAAAAGGGAGATTACGGAGCCGGAAAGAAAATCTCTTTTGACTGGTAGGATAAGGGGGGAGAGGTATGGGGGAATTGGCGATTCAGAATCTTTCCAAGAAATATGGAAACAAAACCGCTCTTGAGAAGGTTGATATTATACTGACAAACGGAGTGTATGGACTTTTGGGACCAAACGGCGCTGGAAAGAGTACCTTGATGCAGCTGATAACTTTAAATCGAAAGCCGTCATCAGGAGATATCCGCTGGAACGGAAAGTCGATTTTTGCTGAAAGCACCAGGTTTCGGTATGTATTAGGCTATATGCCCCAGGAACAGACTCTGTACCCTTCCTTTACTGCAGAAGAATTTCTTTTTTATATAACGGCGCTTCATGGGATGAAAAAAAGCAAGGCTTCCATTGCTGTTGAAAATGCACTGAAAAATGTAAATCTTGAGATGGCTGCAGGGCAGAAAATAAGGACATTCTCGGGGGGGATGAAGCAGAGACTTCTGCTGGCCCAGTCTATCATTTCAGATCCTGAAGTCCTGATCTTAGACGAGCCGACTGCAGGACTGGATCCCTACCAGAGGGTCGAAATCCGTAATTTGATCGCGGGTATGTCTTTAAACAGAATTATATTGATCGCTACGCATGTGGTTCAGGATGTAGAAGTGATATCAAAGGAGATAATTCTGATCAAAGAAGGAAGGCTGGTAAAGACAGGAAGCTCCTTTGACCTGTGCAGAGAATTGGAAGGGCATATATTTGAGGCGGCAGTACCGGCGGAAGAAGTAGAATCTATAAAGCAATGCTATAGGATTTATGGAATTAAAGAATTAAACAGTCAACAGCTGTGTGTCAGGCTGTTTTCAGATAAAAAGCCGGATAATATGGAAGTCCGGATAGCAGCACCCACACTGGAAGATGTTTATCTGTATGAACTGGGGGGAAAGTCGGATGAGAAGCCTGGTCAAAGCTGAATTTAAGAAAATATGGGCGAATCCCTTTGTGCTGGTGATCATAGCAGGTTTGCTTTTCTTTCAGGGCTGTATGGTATTTTATACCTTAAATAAAAAGGGTGAGGACAACTATAGCGAGGCGGATCTGGCCTCCCTGTATGAAGAGATCAGGGGCCTGGCGGCAGAGGAGCAGATCAGAGAACTAGAAAACCTCTCTTCCAGCATTAAGGCAGAATTGTTTCAGGATTTTGACGAGACAGATTATATGGAACAATTTGGCCGGTTTATGGCAGTCCAGTATATTATAGAACATATCCAGAACTGCAGGGCGTACCCGGATTTTTTGGAAGAAGTTACACAGGAAGCGGAGAGAATGCAGGGATCCTCTTTATTAGCTCAAAGAGAATCTTTTTCTGTCAGAAATATGGAGGCTATAAGCGAAATCTACCAAAGACTTCCGGCAGCAGAGCTTTTCCCGGACTCATCCGCAGGAATATCTCAGCTGACAGAAAATAAAATGTTAGATTTTATCCTGCTTTTGATCTTTTCCATGCTGGCATATCTTCTGACTGTTTCAGAGAAAAAAGAAGGTTACTATCCTTTGTTATGTACAATGCCTAAAGGAAGGAAAAAATTGTACTTAGGGAAAATGATCGCCTTGTGCACTCTGGTAATAGGCACTAGGGCCTTGTTTTTTGCCACTGTAGTTTTGATCGTGCAAAAAAGCATAGGTTTTTGTTCCATGGACATACCGGTCCAGTCTCTGGATATTTATTATCAATGTCCATATGAGATGTCAGTAGGAGAGTATTTATTCTGCTTTTTCGTGTTTAAGTCTTTCCTTTATCTGACAGTCTCCTTCCTGCTTTTGGCAATAGGTACAGCTGCTTCTACTTATGTATCTGCCTGCTGTATAGAAGGGGGGATTCTTCTTGGCTCCCTATTTATCCAGAAAGCTGTCATGCCCTATTCGGCAATGGGGATTTTCAGCGAAATGAGCTTAACGGCTTTACTGGACACAGAGCATTATTTTATAACTGCAAAAAACCTAAATTTTTTTGGATATCCGGTGTCTTCTATGAGCATCGGCATAGTCTCTGTTGCTTTATATTTTGTTGTCTGCTTTTTCTTTTCCTTTTTGAAATGGGGAAATGCTTCGGAGAATAGGATTCCAGAAGGACTGACCTTTAGGATAAAAAGAAAGAAAGTATCTTTTAACAGGAAAAATAAGCTCCTTTATTTTGAATGTAAAAAGCTGTTTCTGACAGAGCATGCATGGATTTTTTGCGTGATCTTCATAGCGGCATTGGCAGTTCTCCATAGACCGATGAAATTTGTAGGACTGGAAGATTATTATTATGATCATTATTCTCAACAGCTGACAGGAAAGCTGTCTTTTGAAAAAAAGGAATATCTTGTTAAAGAGAAGGAGCGGATAGAGACAGCGGAAGAACGTATAAATGCGTACTATGAGAAATTTGATAAGGGTGAGATCAGCCAGAGAGAGCTGGAATATTATCTGCAGAAAGAAGAAATCACTACAGAACAGAGCTATGCATTTTCCAAAGTGGAGGAACAATATGAAATACTGGAAAAAATAGAGAAACAAGGAACTGATGCTGTTTTTTTGAATCAGCAGGGATGGGAAAAATTTTTTGGTGAAGAAGGCAGAAAAGAGCAGCTGAGAGATTTTTTGATCTTAAATGCTTTTTTGATATTTTGCCTGCATAACTTTTTTTCAATGGAAAAGATTTCCGGAGTCAGAAAAATAGCCGGGTGTTCTCCCTATGGAAGACGTACTGGATATTATAAAATCATATCCGCTGGGATTTTAAGCGGAACGGCCGCAGTTTTTCTCTATCTGCTCCAGCTGGTCTCTATCCATGCCAGCTGGGAGTTGTGCGGATGGAACTCTCTGGAAATAGGGATAGAGTGTATAACTGTAAATGAGAGCGGTATCCGGAATATTCCCATTCTGGCTTTTCTGATCGTCCAGGGAGGCATCCGGATTATCCAGGCGGCTGTCTCATCAGGAATCATTCTTCTTTTTTCCTGGATTTTTGAAAAACCATTGATGACTATAATATTTTCCTATGTTTTGCTGATATTGCCGGGAATATTTAGGCTGATGGGAATACTTTAAAGGACTGCTGCATTAGACAAGAATCGAGAAGGTCTGGTGCAGCAGCCCATATTTTTTCCTTTATTCCGGATATACCAGCCGGTCCTGGGAAATATCTGTCAGGACCTCATCTAAATATTTTTTCGCCAGATAATTGGCCATTCCCAGATTCATATCCAGGTAGTTTCCGCAGTCTTTCGGAGAGGCGCCGGGTACTTCCCCTTTAAAATCACGGATGAAAACAAACATTTCTTTCACCAGGTCTACGATATCTTTTGATTCATAGTCTCCTGCCAGCAAGAGATAAAATCCGGTGCGGCAGCCCATAGGGCCGAAGTAAACGGTCTTGGAACCGAAAACCGGATGATTTCTTAAGAAAGTAGCCCCAAGATGTTCAATGGTGTGGACTTCTGCAGTATTCATAACAGGTTCGTCATTGGGGGAGGTCATGCGCAGGTCAAAAGTGGTAATAGTCTCAGCCCCTACATGATCTTTCCGGGATACATAGACACCGGGTTTCAGTTTGATATGGTCAATGGTAAAGCTTGCGATTTTTTCCATTTTTTTCAGTCCTTTCTCATTTTTTAACAACAGGCAGACAGGGCCTTTTGTTCACAGCATTTATTATAGACGCTGAGAGTAAGAATGTCAAAACATAACCCCTCGGGGGGCTTGTGAGAAAAAAGAAATCCGTGATATACTATCGGCTAGCCGCAGAGCGGTGACATACTTCCTGCCAGAATTGACAGGTATAAGTCAAGAACTTTATATACAGTAGGGAAGGAAAGAAAAATATGGAATTACTGAATCAGATAGAAGAATACTGGACAAAGAGAGCGGAGGGTTATTCCCAGGTAAACCAGGGAGAGCTGGCTACACAGCAGAGGCAGATCTGGCTGG